>Ga0265295_1009261_pt1 | contig 10586 bp, 7 predicted proteins | sample Munlansysbiofilm_FD_192503 | JGI IMG/M metagenome (GOLD analysis project Ga0265295, IMG submission 192503) | Leachate microbial communities from a municipal landfill in Southern Ontario, Canada - Methane capture system biofilm | ecosystem: Engineered > Solid waste > Landfill > Unclassified ... | reverse complement strand
GATAGTCGTCAGGACGGATTCCCTCGGCCAGGAGTTGGTTGATTTCCTCGACCACTGGTCCCAGCCCGCTGATATCGTCGATGACGAAATGGGCACCGATCGCCTCCATGCGTTTGCGTATGGAACGTATGCGGTTGGAAAGTTCTGCTGCGTCCATGCTCTGCACATCTTCGAGAGTCAGACCCATCTCATTGCCTGATGTCGTTACGGCCACGGTCCACATGCCCGCGTTGAGGCCTTCCAGCACATCAAGGGGAGTATCCCCGACTTTCACCATGGCCGACATGGGATAGGTCCCGAGTTCCATGGCGTTGCGAAAGCACATCCAGGGGTGCGGGCGACCGGCGGGTACGTCCGAGGCGCAGACCACGCTGTCCGGCCAGAAGCCCTGTCTGGCGGCCTCTTCGCGCATGAGTTTCGCCCCAAGGGTGTTGTAGCCGGTGGTTGATCCGATGCGCATGCCCATGCCCCGCAGGCTGGATACCGTCGTCAGCAGGCCTGGAATGAGTTCCGAGTGCTTGTGCAGGCTCTTCATTCTGAAGTCTTCGAAATTCCTGTGCATTTCCATGATATCGGCATCACCGGGCTCCTTGCCGTAAATCGCGGTCCAGAGCTTTCGGATGCGTGGCATGGCACTGATGGCCCTGAGATGGTCCATCTTGTCCATGCCCATATGGGCGCGGACTTCTGCCACGGTGGGCTCGATGAACCGGGTGCGGTAGACCTCCTGAAATGCCATGACCGGCCCGAAGCAGCCGTAATCAACGACCGTGCCGGCCCAGTCCAATACCACGGCTTTGAGCTGGCCGGAATAATAGGCGTCTTTGCGTGCGTTCATGGGGCTTCTCCACAAAGTCGTGTCTAGCGTGATATTGAATCCGGAGATGCGACGACGGACACTGGCAAGGGGAAGTCCGTCGCCGCTCTCCGGGAGGAGGTTTACGTTATTGCTTGATATCCTTTAATAATTCCTGGAGGTTCTTCTTCACCTTGGCGAAGAGTTCCGCGGTCTGTTGCCGGTCGAGGACGAACATGGGGCTGCCGCTCTGGATCATCAGGGACTTGACCTTGGCGGTGTTGAACATGTCCAAGAAGGCCTTTTCACATGCGACAATGACTGCCGGGTCGGCGCCCTTGGGCAGGAAGATGCCGCGATAGTTCACGCTCGAATTGTCCACGTCCACCCCCTGCTCCATGAAGGTGGGCACGTCTTCGATGAATGGATGGCGCTGCAGGTCGGCGACTGCCAGGATATTCACGCTTTCGCGGTTGCGGAAGGCGTCGGCCAGGTTGTTGAAACCGGCCATGACCTTGCCGCCCATGACGCTTTGCATGGCCGGGGTTCCGCCCTGTTCGGGGACGTAGGTCAGCTTGATGTCGGCGGCCTTGGACAGTTGCAGCATGGCGATGTGGTGCCCCACATAGAGGCCGGCACCGTTGACCGTGACCTTCCCGGGATTGGCCTTGGCAAAGTCCACGAGGTCCTTCAGGGTCTTGAATGGACTGTCCTTGGGCACGATGAGCACGGCCGGATCGGCGCCCCAGGTTGCCACGGGTTCGAAGCTGTCCACTGTGAACTTGGAATCTTTGTAGACTAGGCTCTGGGCGATGAAATGCGGCGCGTTGTAGGTACTCAGCCAGTATCCGTCGGTGGCCGCTTTTTCCGCGAACCAGTTCCAGCCGACCCTGCCGCCCGCACCAGGCTTGTTGATGACGACTATGGGTTGGCCAAAGAACTTTTCGTCAGAGGCCAGGGTTGTTACGATCCGGGCCTGGAAGTCGGTGGCGCCTCCTGGAGGATAGGTCACGACCAGGGACAAGGGCTTGTCTGGAAATGAGGCCAGAGCGGAGCCATGAAATCCGAAGAAGATCAGGGCCAGAAGAGACAGTGGGAGCAGTAGCTTTTTCATAAATTCCTCCAAGATACAGTGTTGTTACAATGCTATTCCACCCGGGATGACAACGCCGAGCATGATACTGAAGAGAATGTAGATCACCGTCATGAAGACAAGGGAGTAGACGACTTTTTTTCCTGCACCGGCAGGGGTCGGCTTCGCCGGATCAAGAGCGAGCAGGACCAGGACGAAGAACAGCAAACCCGCGAGGTAGAATCCTATCGATTCCATGGTGAAGATATAGACGGCCATGAGAGCCAGTGACACACCCACGCGCCGCACCGGAAAAGGAATGGGGCCGCCCTTGAATGGCAGTGACCAGCGCAGGAAGGTGGGCCAATTAAGAGGCCGGATCCTGTTCAGGTAGGCCCAGAGCTGGATTGCGTTGATGGCGGCCAAAAGAAGCATTCCGTAGCAGATGTACTTTGGGAAGATCTTGGCGTCGCTTATGGAAATGTCATCCAGCATATAGAGAGCCACTGTCGGGATGGCCAACATGACTGTCGTTTCGAGTAAACGTTTGCGTGCATTTATCATTGTTACTCTCCTTATGCTTGGGACAGCGCGGCTTCAGTGTTGCTCGCAGCTCGGGCTCGTGTGGCCGCATTGTTTCGGGACATCTTCCATTCGCTGTAGACGCTCCATCCAATGGAAATCGCACACAGCGCGATGACGATCATGTTCACGTTGCCTGTCAGGAAGTAGCTGGCCAGACCGTCATCGGTCTGGGCGATGATCTTGCCCCGGCTGAAGTTGTCCTCGGCCAGGGGGCCGAGAATGAGCCCGAGCACGACCGGGGCCGGGGAGAAGGAATTGCGGCTGGTGAGATACATCATGAGCCCGAGACTGAACATGATGATCACGTCGTCCATGCTATTTTGCACGCTGTATGATCCGAATACGCAAAGTACCGTGACCGCCGCGACCATGAAGATGTTGGGTATGTTCATGACGATGTGGGAGTAGCGGGAGATCATTATCCCGAAGATGACCATGGCCACCTGGGCCACGAGCATGCTGGCGATGAAGGTGTAGGCCACATCGGGGTGCTTGGTGAACAGTTCCGGACCGGGAAAGAGCCCGTGGATCAACAGACCGCCCAGAAGGACCGCCGCGGTGGGGCTGCCCGGGATGCCCATGGTCAGCAGGGGGATCATGGCCGGGCCGACAGTGGCGTTGTTGGAGGACTCCACCGAGATGATTCCTTCGGGAATGCCAGTGCCGAAGCGTTCAGGGGTCTTGGACATTTTCTTGGACTGGTCATACGCGATAAGCCCGGCCACCTGCCCCCCGGCACCCGGGATGGCACCGATGAAGGAGCCTACCACGGAACCCATGAGCCATTCCCGAGGATGTCGCAGGATGTCGCTCAGCGCTTCTCGCAGGACGCCCTTCTGGGCCTTGAAAGACTCGCGCTGCAGGCTCTGGCCGATGGTTTCCACCAGCGTGAAGATTTGCGGGATGGCGAACAGGCCGATGAGCGCCGGGATGATGGCGATGCCGCCGGTGAGCTTGTCGGAGAATACGAATCGTTCCACTCCGTAAACGGGATTTTCGCCGATACAGCTCAGGAGCAGGCCGAAGGAGCCGGCATAGAGTCCCTTGACCACCGTGCCCGAGGACAGGCCCGCGATGACCGTGACGCCGAAGATGGCCAGCCAGAACAGCTCGGCCGGACCGAACTCCATGGCCATGCGGGCAATGGGCGGAGTGAAGAGGATGAGCACGGCCACGCCGAAGAGGCCACCCAGGCCGGAGCTCATGAAGGAAAGGTAGAGGGCTTTTTCGGCTTTTCCTTTCTTGGCCATGGTGTGGCCGTCGAACATGGTGGCGATGTTGGCGGGTGCGCCGGGTATGTTGATGAGAATGGCCGTGATGGAACCGCCGGCCACGGCGGCCGTGTACACGGCACCCAGGAGGATCAGGCCCTCGGCCGGGTCCATGTGAAAGGTGAAGGGCACCAGGAGGGCCACCGCCATGGTAGGGCTCAGCCCCGGTGCAGCGCCCAGAAGGATGCCGCCGATGGCGCCACCGACCATGAGTGCGATCTTGAGCGGCGTGAAACATGCGAGGAAATATGTAAAAAATTCCATAGTGTCGCCTCCAGGCGGGCCGTATCTGCATACAGTCCGCTTGGGGCGGGGCTGAGCCCCGCCCGGTTGTCGGTACTAGGTCATGAGTTCTCGCAGCATGGGACCGACCATGCTCGGCTTTCTGGCCACCAGACCACCAGCCATGGTCAGGGCATCGACCTTGGCCTCGACGGTGCCTTTGCTGCCCGTGACAATGGCCCCGGCGTGCCCCATGCGCTTGCCCTTGGGAGCCGTGCGGCCACCGATGAATGCCACGAGAGGCTTGGTGAAGATGCCGCTTTCCATGGCCTGGGCCACCTCTTCTTCCATGGTTCCCCCGAGTTCACCGATGATGACCACCGCGTCGGTTTCTGAGTCCGCCTGGTAATGGGGCAGGATTTCGGCGAAGCGGGTCAGGGGCACTGCATCGCCCCCCACTCCCATGAGAGTGGAGACGCCGAATCCGGCCTTGACCACTTCGGCTGTGACCTCGTTGGTCAGGGAACCGCTGCGGGTCATGACGCCGATGCGACCGGGCTTGTAAACGCGTTCGATCCAATAGGGCAGCACGCCCATCATGGCCTTGCCGGGCGAGATGACTCCAGAGGTGTTGCCGCCGACGACCATTGCTCCGCATGACAGGGCGGCACTGCGGATCTGCAACAGTTCGTGCAGCGGGATGCCGTCGGCGATGGTCACGATCTTGCGGATACCCGCGTCCATGGCCTCGAAGATGGCGTCCTTGGTGAAGGCCGGAGGCACAAAGAGCATGGCCGTGTCGGCTTCATGGTCACACATTCCACGGCGGATGGTGTGATAGACCGGGATGCCCTCGACCTGCTGTCCCTCCTTGCCGGGAGTGACGCCGAAGACTACGTTCGTGCCCATGTCCTGCATGTGTTTGGTCCAGTAGCTGCCTTCCTTGCCTGTGGCGCCCTGGACTACGACCTTGTTGCTCTGATCGATGAAAATGCTCATGAAATCCTCCCTGCGGCGATGTCCACGGCCTGCTGCACTGCTTCCTCGGTCTCGGACAGGGGAGTGAGGCCCAGACTCCGGATGATCTCGAACGCTTCTTCCTCGTTGGTCCCGCGGATGCAGGTCACAATGGGAATGGACGGCTTGAATCTGGCTACTGCGTCGGCCAGGCCGCGGGCGATGACGTCGGCCCTGGCTACGGTGCCGAAGGTGACGATGAGGATGACCTTGGCCTTCTCGTTTCTGAGGCACAGCTCCATGGCGTCCACCGCCCTGGTGTAGTTGGGGCCGCCGAATTCCAGGTAGTTGGCCACGGATCCGCCAGCGTAGTTGATGAGGTCGAAGACGGTGGTGGTCAGCCCCGCACCCGCGCACATGAGGCTGATATCTCCGTCGAACTGCAGGTAGGGGATGCCGGCCAGGGCGGCTTCATACTCCACGTCGTGATCGTAATGGTCGCGGGTGATCTCGTAGCCTTGCTGGCGGGGCATGGAATTGTCGTCGATGATCAGCTTGCCGTCGCCGGCCACGAAGCTGCCGTCGTCGGTGACGAAGAGCGGGTTGATCTCGATGAGCTCCGCGTCGAATCTGCGGAAAGCCTGGTACAGGGAAGTCAGAATCTTGTTGAACGCCTTGGCCTGGTCGCCGGACAGCCCCAGGCCAAAGGCGATGTTGCGCATGTGGAATCCGGACAGGCCATGGTCGAGGTCGACGGCCTGGGTGACGATCTTCTCTGGAGCCGTGGCCGCGATTTGCTCAATGTCCACCCCTCCCTCTGCGCAGGCCAGAATTGTCGCCTTGGCTTTGGCCGCGTCCACGGTGATGGCCAGATAGAGCTCACCCGTGAAGGGCTCTGCCCCTTCCACCAGGGCCCGTCGCACGCCCCGCTCTCCAAACAGATGGCTGGCGTATGCCCGGGCCTCCTCCTCGGTGCGGACCAGTTTGACCAGTCCGGCCTTGCCGCGGCCGCCTTGCAGAACCTGGGCCTTGACGACGCAGGGCAGTCCCAATTCGTCGATGGCGTCCGGCAGATGTTCGGGGCCTTCGATCAGCACGCCCTGTGGAACAGGGATGCCGCACTGCCTGAAGGCGTCCTTGGCCTGAAATTCAAACAGTTTCATGGCTACCTCCTGCTCGTGGGATGCTGACCAAGCCTGGCGAGGAAATCGCCCCAGACGGCCTCTTCAGAGAAGGCCCTCGGCGGGCATGGCTCGTTGACCCAGGTGACGTTGAGAAAATGCTTGTAGTGGATGTTCTCGGTGGTGCTGTTCTTGCCCCAGGTGCCGCAACCGAGGGTCGCCGTGGGTGGCATGTGGTTCATGGCGTGTCCGCCGTTGGCCGCCGCCATGGGCTGGCGGACCGTGATGCGGCTGGTGAGCATGGTCTGACCCATGCGTTCTATGTAGTCGGATCGATAGGTATGGATGCCCATGGAATGACCACGACCGTATCGGTCGGTGATGGCCGAGATTTTTTCCAGAGCTTCGTCGAATGTGTTGTAGGAGAAGACCGTCAGCACAGGGCTCATCTTTTCGTCGGCGAATTTGTCCTGCGCGACCGGTTCCTCGCCCATGACGACCAGCATGCTGGTGTCGGCGGGAACCTCGATTCCTGCGTCGGCCGCGATGCGGCTGGCGGACTGGGCCACGATTTTGCCGTTGAGTTTGAGTTTGCCCTTGTCATTTGCCTGCCACATCCAGTCGCGCAGCTTTGCCTTTTCCTCGGGGGAGCAGATGTAGCCCTTGTTCGCCCTGATTTCCGACAGCACGTCCTCCAGAATGTCCAATTGAACGATGATGGAATTTTCCGAGGAGCATGATGTGGCGTAGTCGAAAGTCTTGCTGGCGGTAATCATGGATACGGCTTCCCGCACATCGGCATCCTCGGCGACAATGCAGACAGCGTTGCCCACGCCCACGCCGTAGGATGGCGTGCCGCTGGAGTAGGCCGCGCGGACCATGGGGCCGCCGCCGGTGGCCACGACCAGGTCGCACTTCTGCATGAGTTCGGCCGTGGAGGGTATGTCCGCATCGTCATAGATCTGGACCAGGTCTTCGGGCGCCCCGATCTGGCGCAGCCCGGCGCGCATGAGCTCCACGGCCAGGGTGCTGGCCCTGCGGGCGCGGCTGCTGGGCCGGAAGATGACGGCGTTGCGGCCTTTGAGAATGGCTACGGCCTTGGTCCCGGCCGTGGCTGTGGGGTTGGTGGCTGGCAGGATGGCACACACCAGACCCACTGGCTTGGCATATTTGGAGATGCCTGTGTCCTCGTCGCGCTCGATCAGTCCGACGGAGATCTTGCCGAGGATTCCCTCGACGGCGCCGCCGACCTTGCGCTTGTGCTTCACGACCTTGCTTTCATAGTTCCCGTAACCTGTCTCATCGACGGCCAGCCGGGAAAGTTCGTGCACGTTATCGTCATTGTAAAGCGCCCAGCCGATAGCCAGACAGACTTCATCGATCTGCTCCTGAGTATATCCGGCCACCTGCTCCTGGGCCTTTCGACCGGCCTGAACAAGTTCATCTACTCTGCTCATTTTTGTCTCCCTTCGTTTTTCGTGGTGCCCGATCTGTTGCCCGGCCGACCTGTCGGCCGGGCAACTTCCAATTTGTCTAGGCTCCGGGAAAGTGCTTCTTGTCCAGGTGTTCGTACTTGGGCAGATGCCGGGTCGGCAGCGCCAGGGCATCGCGCCTGAAGGGCGGAGCCAGCCGGGTGCCGTCGGTCATGATTTCGATGACCGCGGGCCGCCGGTTCTTCTTTGCAGCGTCGAGGGCCTCGGCCAGATCCTTTTGGGTGTTGACCCGGTACCCGTCAGCCCCCATGGCTTCGGCGATCTTGGCATAGGACTTGGACCATATGTCCGCACCCACGAAGCGGTTATTGTAGAAGTCGATCTGGTTCTTTTTCTCCGCGCACCAGGCTCCGTTGTTGTAGACCGTGGCGATGACGGGGAGGTTGTACTGCACTGCCGTGGGAACCTCGAACAGGCTCATGCCCCAGGCCCCGTCACCGACGATGGCAACGACGGTGTCTTCCGGACAAGCCAGCTGGGCACCGAGACCTGCCTGGTAGGCAAAGCCCGTGTTGCCGAAGGTCAGCGTGGAGACGTGACGCTTGGGGCTTGTGAATCGCAGGTAGCTGTTCGCCGTGGAGGAGGTGTTGCCGATATCCGTGGTGGCAATGGCATTGGTTTCGGTCACGAACCTGCCGACAACTTCAAGGGCCTTGCGTGGATGCATGCTGCCTTCAGCCACCGGTTCGTCGGCGATGGCGGCGATTTCGGCATACCAGTCGGTCAGCTCGGCTTTCACGCGGTTGCAGACTTCGGTCAGGTCGCGCCTGGCCGGTACGGCCGCGAGCAGGCGGGTGAAAAGCTCCTTGGAAGCGTCCTTGGCGTCGGCGCAGAGGCCCACTGTGACTGGGTGCGTTTTGGCAATGTGCCGCGGGTTGATGTCGATCTGCACGATCTTGGCGGTCTTGGGGAAGTAGTTGATGTCATACTGGGGCAATGTTCCAAAATACGACAGACGGGTGCCCACGGCCAGAATGACATCTGCCTGCTGCAGGATGCGCATGGCTGCCTTGGAGCCCATGTAGCCGATGGGACCGGTCCACAGCGGGTGGTCGCAAGGGAAGGCGTCGTTGTGCAGGTATGTGGTGGCCACAGGCGCACCAAGGTGCTCGGCCATGGCCTTGATTGTTTCGATGCAGCCCGAATCAACCACGCCACGTCCCGAAACGACGACCGGATTTTTGGCATTTTTGAGGACTTCGACGGCCGCGGAGAAATGCTCGGGATTGCCGATGCCGCCTGGGGCCACGCGGTACTGCGAGGGATGCAGGATTTCCTCGTCGAGTTCGCCGTAGAAATAGTCGCGGGGGATGTCGACGAGGACCGGGCCGTGCTCGGCGTAGGCGATGCGGAAAGCTGTGCGCAGGATATCGGCAGCGCGTTTGGGGTGCGGCACTCGCAGTGAGGCCTTGGTGATGGGCTTGAAGAGGTTCCACGTATCGCATTCCTGAAAGCCGTCCCATCCCACGGATATGGAACCTGCGCTGGGCGAGAGCACGATCATTGGCGTGTGAGCCATGTTGGCCGTTGCCACAGCCGTAACGAAGTTGGTTACGCCGGGGCCGTTCTGCCCGATGACGACTCCGGCCTTGCCGGTCAGGCGGCAGTACGCGTCTTCCATGTGTCCGGCTGTCTGTTCGTGGCGCACCGAAATGAAGTCGATTCCGGCGGCCGGGAACAGGTCCAAAAGATCCATGAAGGCCGAACCAAGGATGCCTCCGACATGATTGACGCCTTCTTGGACCAGAACTTCCGCCATAGCTTCGCTGGGTGTCATTTTAGGCATGGGATAATTCTCCTTTGCATAAAGATTTTGAATATTGTTCATGACGAGTGAATTACTATGAGCAATGCGCGGGCCAGTTTCGAAAGCGCGCAGTGTCGGAAACGCCGGAACCCAGATGGGACCACGCTTAAGTTCTTTTTTTCACAAATTATGGACGGCCTGGAACAAGCCGAGTTTCAGGGGGGAATGTCTGGATAGTGTACAGATTGCCTTACAGTGTCTGGCATTGCTGTGTTGGTTTCCGGACACTTTGTCTGGACAGTCCGGGGCAAGGCAGGCATGAGCGTGGACAGGATCGGTTGCATCCGTACACCTGCACCAGGGAGTGAGGACGATTATGGAGAAGATTGGCGGCGAAATGCCAGAAAAGCTGTTTCGCAAGATTCTCGACGGACTTCCCGTTGGGATATATCTCTGCGACACAAAAGGAGAAATTCTGTACATCAACGACGTTTACGCAGATATCCTGGGGACTTCGAAGGATAGTCTGGTGAATAAAAACATCGTCGATGTGCTGCCCAAGACGCGGGCGCTCAGCGTCATGCGGTCGGGGAACGAGGAGATAGGCGACCTGTGCGTCATCGGGGACGGGGAGGTGAAGAAGACGACCATCGTTAACCGTCTGCCCATGCGTGACGATGACGGCATGATCGTAGGCATGGTTTCCATGTGCCTGTTTCGCAATCCCAATGAACTCAAGACCCTGGTCGAGAGGGTTGAGCAGTTGGACAGTAGGGTCAGTTTTTACCGGCGCAGGATGCAGAGCGCTCTGTCGGCCCGCTATACGCTGGACAATATTCTGGGCGAGAGCAAACCCCTGCTGTTCGCCAAGAACAGACTGCAAAATTACGCCTACACGGATTTTCCGGTTCTCATCCAGGGTCCTACGGGAACGGGAAAAGAGCTTTTCGCCAACGCCCTGCACACTTCAAGTCCCCGCAAAGACGGTCCTTTCGTTGGCATCAATTGCGCCGCAGTACCCATCGAGTTGTTCGAGTCCGAGCTTTTTGGCTACGTTTCGGGGGCGTTTTCCGGAGCCAGCAAGGACGGCAAGGTGGGGCTCATCGAGTTGGCCGACAAGGGAACCCTGTTTTTGGATGAGATCGGGGACATGCCTTTGGCGGCCCAGGCAAAATTGCTGCGGGTGCTGGAAGAAAAGTCGGTTTGCAGGGTGGGATCGTCAACGGCCCGTCCAGTGGATTTTCGCTTGGTGGCGGCCACGAATCGAGACCTGCTGCACATTGTCGAGGGAGGGGGATTCCGCGAGGACTTGTATTACCGTG
>Ga0265295_1009260_pt1 | contig 10587 bp, 7 predicted proteins | sample Munlansysbiofilm_FD_192503 | JGI IMG/M metagenome (GOLD analysis project Ga0265295, IMG submission 192503) | Leachate microbial communities from a municipal landfill in Southern Ontario, Canada - Methane capture system biofilm | ecosystem: Engineered > Solid waste > Landfill > Unclassified ... | reverse complement strand
TTATCCACCTAGATTCTTTGTTAGAGTACCTACTTTTGATAACTTCAGAGATTTGTTCTCCCTAGCATCTGAATCGGGAATTCCTTTCTCAAGATACTTGTTCAATAGTATTTTAGTAACAACAATAGGTGTTTTCTTAAGCGTATTGATCACATCATTAGCCGCTTATTCAATGTCTAAACTTAAATTCAAAGGCAAGAAAACCTTATTTGAAATCAACAACTTAGCTTTAATGTTTGTGCCGATAGCCGTTACAATACCAAGATATTTAACAATTGCTCAAGCAGGTTTAATCGATAATTATTTGGTATTGGTTCTACCGCTAATCGCAATGCCTGTTGGCTTATTCTTGGTTAAACAGTTTATCGATCAAACACCTAATGAACTGATTGAATCGGCTAAGATTGACGGAGCTAGCGAAATGCAGATTTTCTTAAAAATCATTGTTCCGATTGTAGCCCCTGCGTTGGCTACTGTTGGGATCTTATCCTTCCAATTGATATGGAATGACACAATCGGTTCAACGCTATATGTTAATGACGAATCACTAAAAACATTAGCATTCTATTTTTCAACATTAGCTTCAAGAACTGGTAATACTGTAGCTGGTCAAGGTATTATGGCTGCAGCATCCTTAATAAGTTTCTTACCGAACATTATAATCTTTATATTCTTACAAGGTAAAGTCATGAATACCATGGCTCATTCAGGTATCAAATAATGAAAAAGTTTATGATTGTTCTGATTCTCGGGCTTTTAATGAGTGTTTCGTTCGGTATCACTTTAGGAGCGGAATCAGGAGTAAGATACGATACATTTACAATATCAAACGGAAGGTTTGTGCCTACGCAAACAGCTTATATGGCACTAACCAACCGCAACGAAGTTTATGGTGAACCACTAGACAGACCAAACGATATTTATATTGATAAAGATAATTTCGTTTATATCGTTTCTAGCAATATTGATGCTAAAACCGGTAAAATTATCAAATTCAGTCTTGAAAGTCAAGACGTAACTGTTTTGGGAGAAGACTTTTTAGTTAATCCTACAGGTGTTTATGTTGACCAAAATGGCTTTATCTATGTAGCTGACCGCGGTGGCGGTAAAGCTTACAAGCTTGATCAAACTGGCGTTATCCTTCAAGAATATACAAAACCAGATTCGCCATTATTTGGTAATGATCAGTTCCAACCTAAGAAAATAGTAACTGATAACTCTGATAACGTTTATATCTTGAACAATGGTTCTAGAGGTTTGGCACAATTCACTCAAGACAATGAATTTTTGGGTTATTTCGGTACAAACTCAATTCAACCGTCATTAAGAACAGTATTACAATTTATCTTCTTTACCAAAGAACAAAGAGAAAACCTTTATTTATTATCGCCAGCTGAAATTTCCAATGTCGCAATTGACGATAGAGGATTGATTCATACTGTTACATTAGGTGAGGAATCAACCGGGGTTAAACGTTTAAACATCAATGGTGAAAACTTATTGGGTGAAGTTTATAACTTACCGGATTTAGAAGATGTTTACGTTGGACCAATCGGTAATATTTATACTATTACAAAATCCGGTTTTATCTACGAATATGATATTGAAGGCAATCTATTGTTCGCCTTCGGTGGGCAAGACGAAAGTAATCAAATTCAAGGGTTATTCAATGTTCCATCAGCTATTGCAGTTGATAAAGACTATAACTTATTCGTATTAGACGGTTCAAGCAACGAACTACAAATCTTTACCCCAACTGAATTCGCAGATATGGTACATTACGCTTTATTCCTATATCAAGACGGACTCTATGCGGAAAGCCGTGATCCATGGCTAGAAGTATTGAAGATGAACGATATGTTCGACCTAGCTCATAAAGGTTTAGGTAACGCCTATTTTTCACTAGGTGATTATGAAGCGGCTATGGAAGAATATTACATAGCGATGGATAGAGACGGTTATAGTGATGCCTTTTGGGAAGTAAGAAACGATTACTTGATTGATAACGTCTGGATTGTCTTAATATTCTTCTTTGTCTTCTTGATTGCTTATGTAATCAACTTGAAATTAAGGTATTCGAAATACATTTTCGCTCCAGTCAAAAGAGGAGTTAGATATCTAAGAAACAAATCAAGGATACTGGACGAATGTTTATATTTATTTACTTATTTAAAGCATCCGAGCGACGCTACTTATTATATTAAACGAGAAAATAAAGTCGGATACTTATCCGCAACAATTATTCTTCTGATATATTTTGCTTTATACATGATATTTATCTACAGTTTTGGCTTCTTATTCAATTATCGAGTAATAGCCAACATTAATATCGTAGAAGAAGCGTTGAAGATATTCTTACCATTTGTTCTATTTGTTTTTGCCAATTATTTAATTGGTAGCATCAGAGAAGGAGAAGGAAGATTAAAAGACATTTATGTCACTACCATCTTTTCTTTAGCTCCATATTTCTTGAGTTTACCAATCTTGGTAATCTTATCAAAAGGTTTAACCTATAATGAAACATTCATTATTTCACTGATTCAATTTGTATCAATCTTCATTACCGTGATATATTTCTTCTTCATGGTTAAAGAAACGCATTTTTACAATGTAAAAGAAACCGTAGCTTCAATCTTCTTGTCATTCTGTACAATGGTATTGATGCTTTTAGGTGCTTTCATTGTTTACATCTTATTGAATGAATTATTTAAACTGATCATCGATCTGATAATGGAGGTGTATTATCGTGCTTAACATTTTTAAAAAGATATTGCTCGTAACTTCCATTGGTGGAGTCGCACTAACCACAGCGACTATTATTAGTAACGAAATTGATATTGATAACGAACAACCAAGTTATATCGAATCGATAAAACTTGATTCTTCACGTTACTCAAGAGTTGATGATTTAAGTGTTGTCGATACCGAGTTATATATCGATATCAAATCAAGCGATGAACTGATTGCTGAAAACGATAAACTCAGATTATATTATGATGAAGACATAATTTCCTTCAAGATTGAAAACAAGGATACAAATTACGTTTTCGCCACCCATATCGATAGAGTTAGTGCTGGTACTTATGATTCCTTGTTATCCGGTGGTTTAGGTATTGAGTATATTCAAGTAACTAAAGGTATGAATATCGTTGAAAATGTCGGTATTACCGATATTGCCTTGACTCAAGAAATAACACAAGTAGAAAACGGAATCAAAGTATCGCTTGATTTAGGTGGTTTTTGTCCAACAAGAACTTGTAAAAGAAACTATGAGTTTTACTTAGAAGGTCTAATCACTCTAGAACAATTGATGGGCTTTGGTTACATTGAACTTAACATGGGATTTGACTTCATCGTTACACTTGAAGAAGACGGTATCAGAGCGGAGATTCCTTACGAGTCAATCAGAGAAGAAAAAACAGATGAAATCTTATTATCTAGTTTAATCGTCTTCCCTGCTTTAGGCGCTACTAAGTTAGATGAAATTCCTGGTTATATGATGATTCCTGATGGAGCTGGAGCTTTGGTAAGATATGAAGATAACGAAGGAAGATATAAATCACCTTACAGAGCTCAATTTTACGGTATCAACTATGGTTTAAGAGATAACTTTATAACTGTAGCCAACTATACTTTATCCATGCCGATATTCGGTATGGTTCATGGAGTGAATCAAAACGGACTTCTAGGAATAGTTGAATCGGGAGATTATTCATCAAGATTATTCATGTTCCAAAACGGAGCTAATAATCTGGATTATAATTTGGTTTTCCCTAAATTCGACATCAGAAAGACTTTCCGTCAAAGTTTTACAACCGATAACTCAAGCGGTACGCAAAGAGTTGTTGACACATCAAGTGCCGATATCGCAATGCTATACAAAGTATTAGACAATGATGAAGCTAATTATGTTGGTATGGCTAATAAATATAAGGAATATTTGAAAGATAAAGGTATATTGGATTCTGAACTTAACAGTCAAGATATTCCGCTTCATCTAGATTATTTGATGGCTGATTCTAAAAATGCCTTATTAGGAAAACAAACTATTGAAATGAGCAACACTGACGATGTTTTATTAATGCATGAGTATTTCTTATTACAAGGCTTAAGCAACTTTAATATCGGTTTAATGGGTTGGAATGATGGTGGTTACAGCGGTAACTTACCTTCTTCAGTTGATTTTGATGGCAAGTTAGGGTCAACCAGAAGTTTTAAAAACTTAATTGAAGAACTTCAAAAAACCTCAGAAGTGTCATTGATTAACAGCTATGTCTATGCGGGTGAAGAAGCCGATTCAATCTCTGAAAGAGGCGATATTGCCAAAGGTATTGATAGATTGAGACTTCAATATCAATGCACTGTTTGCGTTTATGAAGATCAATCATTGCTTTATCCAGAGTCAACCTTAAGATTAGGTACAAAACATTTTGAAGATTACATGGACTTAAATGTTAATGTTACTTTTGAGATGTTAGGAAATACATTATTCAGTTACTATGATTCAGGTTATTATTCACGAGAAGATTCTTATAGTATTTATCAAGAAATGATGAGTCTTTATGACGGTAAGGCTGGTTACTTAAGACCAAACGCATATGCATTTGAATATATGTCATCATATTACCAAGCTCCGATGTTTAATTCGCAGCTTAAGTACTTTGATGATTTAGTACCGGTTCTTCAGATTGTCTTAATGGGTGAAGTTCCGCTTTTCAGCGACTATTTGAACTTCAACAGTTACGGACAAGAGTTCTTGTTGCAACTGATAGATTTTAACGTATATCCATCATTTGTATTGACCATGAATCCTTCTAGTTTATTAAAAGATACAGATATCGAATATATTTATACTAGCGAGTTTGATTTATGGAAAGATACGGTAGTTGAACAATATGATTTTATTAACGACGCTTTGAAGCATGTAATCGGCGAGACTTTAGTTTCCCGCGAAGTACCTGTTCAAGGAATTGTAAAAAACACTTATAGCAATGGGGTTATTATTTATATCAACTATACTTCAACAGATAAGGTTTATGAAGGCATCACTATTGGAGCGATTAATTACGCTTTAGGAGGTGATGTTCAATGATAAACTTCTTTAAAAATGTTTTTCAAAAAATTGGTTTGGTTTGGGAAAAAATCAAATATGCTTTGTCCCATAATTTTATCTTTAGAACAACAAATACTCATTGGATATTCTTCTCGTTTTTAAGGGTAAGAATCACAAACAAAAGAAGACAGAGTTTAATCGGTTTGTCATTTATATTAATTTGGATTGGCGGTTATTTGATTTTCGCATTGTATCCTATCTTTTACAGTCTTTACTTAAGTTTATTCAAAGTCAAACTTGACGGTGCTAATTTGCAACTGGTTTTCCAAGGGATTGATAATTTTAAAGCAGCGTTCTTATACGATCCTTACTTTGTGGAAATCTTAGTTGGATATATTGTGGAAATATTGATTAACGTTCCAATTACCATTGTCTTTGCGATTATTATTGCGCTTTTAATTAATCAAGATATCAAGGGTAAAGGAATATGGAGAACTATATTCTTCCTTCCGGTTATTATCATTTCCGGTCCGGTAATCGGAGAGTTGATGCGTCAAGGCGCTACTACTTTACCTTCTATTAGAGAATATGATTTAATCAGAATGGTTCTAAGCAATATATCACCAGGAATCGCTACGCCGATTCAGTCTTTATTTGACACTATATTATTGGTTTTATGGTTTGCGGGTATTCAAATATTGATTTTCTTGGCTGGACTACAAAAGATCGACCGTGAAATCTATGAAGCTTCAATGGTTGATGGTGCAGGACCATGGGCATCATTTTGGAAGATTACGCTTCCTTCAATTAAACCATTGATTTCTGTAGCTATTATCTATACGGTTGTATCAATGAGCGTATTTAGCTTGAATGAAGTAATTATATATATTCGTAACGTAATGCTAGGTGAATCTACAGATGCTTTGATTAACGGTTATGGTTATTCAGCCGCAATCAGTTGGATTTACTTTATCGTAATGGTTTTGATTATTCTCTTATTCGTCGGCCTGATGAGCATTAGAAGGAGGTCAAAATCATGAGAAAGTTTATTAGAAACATCAGAGATATATTCTCACTACTATTCAAAAAAGATTTTGTCCATGCGGGTATCAAAGCTAAAAGATTATTCATGGGTGTAAAGTTCACCGACGGTCTAATCTATAAAATACTCGTTTATTCATTGTTATTCTCATTTGGTTATGTTTATCTATACCCAATGCTTTATATGTTGACCAATAGTTTTATGACAATGGAAGATATAATCGATGCAGGTGTAAAATGGATACCTTCATCGTTAAACTTCGAAAACTATCGTTTGGTTTTTGTGGAACTAAATTACTTCAAGTCTTTGGCAGAAGCGGTTTATTTAGCAGCGTTTCCAGCATTAAGCGCAACAGTTTCAAGCGCTATTATTGGTTACGGTTTTGCAAGATTCAAGTTTCCATTAAAGAATGTATTATTCGTTTTGATGCTGATGACATTTATCGTACCGCCACAGATTACCATGTTGCCGATGTTTAGAATGTATTCGCAATATGAATTGTTAGGTTCGATTAAATCATTTGTTTATCCAGCGATTTTAGGCCAAGGATTAAACGGAGCTTTGTTTATCTTGATTTTCTATCAATTCTTTAGAATGATACCAAAAGCATTGGATGAATCTGCGCAATTAGATGGAGCTACACCGTTTAAAGTCTTTGTCAAGATTTATATTCCTTTAGCGATTCCATCCATTATTATTGTTTTCTTATTTAGTTTTGTATGGTATTATAATGAGACTTACTTGTCAGGATTATACTTAAGAGGAAGCGACTTGTTAAGTTTACCTTTAAAACTAGAACAATATATTAATAACTATACAAGTATTTACCCAGAAGGTTCACAGGCAAGAGAATTGATGCAGGCTGTAAAATTAGCCGGTAACGTATTGACCTTACTGCCACTATTAATACTATATTTCTTTACACAAAAACGTTTCGTGGAAAGTATCGATCGAACCGGAATTACAGGAGAGTAAAATTTATGAAAAAATTAATGATATTCACACTATTAACATTAACTATTGTATTGGTTGGTTGTTCAAATGTAACAACCACCAATACTCCAACAACAGCTGATGTTACTACTGCTGTTTCAACTAATCCAGAAACAACAACAGAATTTGTAACAACAGTGCCACCTACAACTGAAGCACCGACAACAGAGTTTGTTTATGACGACAGAAGCTTAGTGCCTGAAGAATGTTCATTCCTAGATAATCTTGATGGTGATTGGCAACCGGTTTGGTGCGATGAGTTTGACGTAGACGGATTACCAGATTCCACTAAATGGAGTTATGATGTCGGCGGCGGCGGTTGGGGTAATAATGAGTTACAATATTACACAAATGCTGATTTAGACAACGCTAGAGTTGAAGACGGAAATTTATTTATTACCGCTATTAAGGAACCAATTGAATCAAGAGAATATTCATCAGCGCGCTTAGTCAGCAAATATCGTGGTGATTGGTTATATGGCAGAATCCAAATTAGAGCTAAGATGCCATCAGGAAGAGGACTTTGGAGCGCTTTATGGATGCTTCCTACTGATTGGCGTTATGGCGGTTGGCCAGATAGCGGTGAAATTGATATCATGGAATATGTTGGATATGATGAAAACAGAATCCATGGAACAATTCACACTGGTGCTTACAACCATAGTTTAGGAACACAAATCGGGTTTAGCAGATTAGAAACTTTCGTAGAAGAAGAGTTCAAAATCTATGAAATGGTTTGGGAACCTGGGAAGATCGACCTTTATGTTGATGGAGTCAAGTTTGCTTATTTCGGATATAATCCAAATGCGAACTTAGACATTGAAAATTCTGACGCTTGGCCTTTTGACCAAAGATTCCACTTGATCATGAATATCGCCGTTGGTGGAAATTGGGGTGGAGTTCAAGGTGTTGATGACTCTATCTTTCCACAATCAATGGTTGTTGATTATGTGAGAGTCTATCAAAAAGATTATGAAGGTATGGATCAAGCTACTCCTTCACCAATAACTAATTTGGCACTTCAAGAAGTAACTAACAGTTCAATTCAAATAAAATGGAACCACGCAACTGATGATGTAATGGTTAAACAATATGATATTTTCTTAAACGGTAGTTTAAAAGATTCAACGACTGTTAATGGCATTTTTATGACCGGGTTGCAACCTGAAACTGAATATAATATCGATGTTATTGCGGTTGATTTCGCTGGCAATAGAAGCGAAAATGTCAGTTTGATAGTTACAACCTTACCAGTTCCGCTTGTCACAGATATTGTTCAGGCAGAGTTTTATACCGAGATGTCAGGAATTCAGTTGCAGGATACTTCTGATGAAGGCGGAGGCAAAAATGTAGGATGGATTGACAGCGGAGATTACATGACTTATCGATTAAGGGTTGAAGAAGCTGGAACTTATCGTATAATATATAGAGTAGCATCTGAATCTGGTGGTGCTGAAATCAGATTAAATTTAAGCTTTTCAACATTAGCCACAACGCCAATTGCAGCAACCGGCGGATGGCAAGTTTGGACTGATGTTACATCAACTGAATTTGAATTACAACCTGGTGTATATACTTTCACAATAAGAGCTAATACAGGTGGATTTAACTTGAATTATTTTACTTTTGAGAAGGTGAGTTAATGGTTACAATCAAGGACATATCAAAAAAATCAGGCTTTAGCGTAACAACTGTTTCTAAAGCACTGAATGATTATTCTGATATCTCCCAAGAGACAAAAGATTTAATCTTGAATCTCGCTAACGAAATGAATTATATTCCTAATTCACAAGCAAGAAGCTTAGTAACACAAAGATCATATACCATCGGTATCATCTTTCATGAAATCAGTGGAGTCGGACTTCAACATCCGCTTTTTTCCAAGATTCTAGAAACATTTAAGAGTGAAGTTGAAAATGCCGGGTATGATATCTTGTTTTTATCTCATAAAACCGGGGGACAAATGGGTTCTTATTTACAGCACTCGTTAAGAAAACAAGTAGAAGGTATTTTTGTGTTGTGTGCTGACTTTTTTAGCGACGAATTATTTGAATTATATAATTCGAGTTTACCGATGGTGATGATTGATTTCGAACAAGAAAAAATCACTAATGTTACTTCAAACAATGATCAGGCTGTAACCTTAGCGGTTAAGTACTTATATGATCATGGTCATAGAAAGATTGCTACTATACATGGTGGCGTAAACACTTATATCGGTGGAACCAGAAAAAAGGTTTTTGAAGATAGTATGATTGACTTAGGTTTATCATTGGATCCAATCTATGAAGTAGAAGGAGAACACTTCTCAAAAGAAAACGGTTATGAAGCAATGCAACAATTGCTTAGTTTGGATGAACAACCAACAGCTATTTTCTGTGCATCCGACATGATGGCTATTGGTGCTATTCAGGCTATTCAAGCAGCGGGTAAGAGTGTGCCTGAAGACTATTCAATCATTGGTTTTGACGGGATTGACGCAGGTCAAATCATTACGCCAAAATTAACCACAATTAAACAAGATACAGCTACTATTGGAAAAATAGCCGCTAATGAAATATTAAAAATGATAGATAAAAGAAAAAGAGTCAATCCAGGTAAGTCAATAGTCGTTGACGGGTACTTGATTAAAGGAGAGACTGTTAGAAAAATTTGAGGTGTGGAAAATGCAGAAATTATTAACTATTGATTTTGCGAAACTTAAAGAATTGCCAAGGGATATATTTAATGTTCAAGTCGGTGATAAATGGGCCAATAATGAGTTACAACATTATGTGGATGATAAAGAACATATCGATTTTACCGATGAAGGTTTAGTAATTAGAGCGACCTATAAAAACGGTATTTACGAGAGTGCTAGAATCAATACCAAAGGTAAATTCAGTTTTCTTTACGGCCGGATTGATTTCGTAGCAAAACTACCTTTAGGTAAAGGTACATGGCCGGCACTATGGATGATGAGCGATGATAATCGCTACGGCCATTGGCCAAAAAGCGGTGAAATTGATATTATGGAACATACCGGGGTAGAACCTGGAAAGTTATTGCTCTGCGTTCATACAGAAAAATATAACCATCGGAACAAACAACAATACTACAAGGATTTAATAATACCGGAAGTAACGGAAGGTTTTCATAAGTATTCCTTTATCTGGGAAGAAGACAAACTCATCTATCTTTTGGACGATGTGGAATTACATCGTTACTTAAAAGGGCAAAATGGTTTTAATCAAGATCATGAAGGCTGGCCTTTCGATCACCCGTATTATTTCATTATGAATCTTGCGATAGGCGGAATGTTGGGAAAAGATCCTGATCCAACAGCATATCCTCAAGAGTTTATTATCAAAAGTGTAGAAGTAACAAAACTATAAGGGGCTGTAAAGAAATAAAAAGAGAAAACAGCCGATAAAAACACAAAACCGGACCCAGAAGGGACCGGTTTTTTGGTATAATATAAGTATGACAAATACAATAATATACCAAGAAAATTATACCA
>Ga0265295_1009259_pt1 | contig 10587 bp, 7 predicted proteins | sample Munlansysbiofilm_FD_192503 | JGI IMG/M metagenome (GOLD analysis project Ga0265295, IMG submission 192503) | Leachate microbial communities from a municipal landfill in Southern Ontario, Canada - Methane capture system biofilm | ecosystem: Engineered > Solid waste > Landfill > Unclassified ... | reverse complement strand
AACAGGTTGTTATCAAAAGAGCCTTAAAATCATCTGATTCTGAATGGAACTCACAGTTTGAGGATTTTTTCAAATGCTTTGGTTTTATTCCCAGGTTATGCAGGCCTTACAGGCCTCAGACAAAAGGCAAGATTGAAAATACGGTAGGGTATGTCAAGAGGGACTTCTTCCTTGGAAGACAATTTACCTCTCTCGAAGATCTGAACGGCCAAGTTAACAGGTGGTTAGAAAGGGTAAATTCAACTGTCCACGGAACAACCTATCAAATCCCTCTTGAACGCTTTAAGGAGGAGAACCTGAGCCCTCTGGGCCAGGTTCCTCCTTACAAAGTTGCCCATAAGGAGGCCAGAAAGGTCTCCAGAGACTGTTATATTTCATTTCTTGGAAATAAGTATTCTGTTCCTTACAGGTTTGCAGGAAGAACTACAGAACTTCGAATCTTTGAAGGAAAATTCGAAGTCCACGTTGATTGTGAGAAAATCTGTGAACATGAAATTCTTCCAGGTAACTGCAGAGTTTCAAGGAAAAAGGAACATTTCCAGGGTCTTCTGAGCGAGATTCTTAAAGAGAATTCAAAATGCAAGAAAGCTTCACAGATTCCGTTGAAATTCTCAGATCCTGAAGTTGAAAAAAGGTCTCTTGACGTCTATGAAACATTCATTGAGGGTGGTTTTGAATGAACAACTTCACTTATGAGAAGCTTCACAATAACCTTCAGTACCTGAAACTGAATACAATTGAAGAGCTCCTTGATAACTGCCTTGAAATTGCTGCAAGAGACAACAAGACAACAATGGAAGTTCTTGATTACTTGTTTGAACAGGAAAAAAACACAAGGAAGCTGCTGCAATTGAGAGACGGATGAAAAATGAAGGTTTTCCTGTGAAAAAGACGCTTGAAGAATTCGATTTTGAGTTTCAGTTATCTATTGATAAAAAAGTCATAGAAGACCTTGCAACCTTGAGATTTGTTCATAATGCAGAAAACGTTGTTTTGCTCGGTCCTCCTGGCGTTGGAAAGTCGCATCTTGCAATTGCTCTTGGAATTGAAGCGGTAAAAGCAGGAATTTCGGTTTACTTTACCAATACAGGAAACCTTATTGAAAGATTGAAATTAGCAAATAGAGAAGGAATGCTTGAAAAGAAACTCAGAGACTTGATGAAGTATAAAGTGCTGATGATCGATGAAATAGGATATCTCCCATTTGACGAAGAAGGAGCTCACTGCTTATTTCAGCTAATCTCCAGACGTTATGAAAAGTGTTCAACAATCCTGACATCGAATAAGTCATATGGAGAATGGGGAGAGATATTCAAGGACCATGTAATAGCGGCTGCCTTGCTTGATCGGATACTCCATCATTGTACTACTATTAACATCAAAGGGGAAAGTTACAGGCTGAAAGAAAGGAAAAAACAGGGTATAAAAACGGTAAATATCTATCAGTAATTTTGAGTGAGTTTATGATAAATTGAGTAAAATTTATATCTGAAGGTGGGGAAATTTAAACCGACCAAAGTGGAGAAAATTAAACCGCCATTGACAATCCAGAATATCAGAGAGAATTTCCTCTCTGTTACGTCCTAAAAGTTCAAGAGTTCTGTAAAGAACTCTTTCATGAAACCTTTCAAGATTTAAGATATCAAGAACCTCTTCCTGATTTAACCATTTGCCAGCTTCTTTGATACTGAAATTCTCAGTCAATTTGTAGCTTAACAAACCAATTAGTAAACTATTGAGATCAAGACCTTTGCTTTTATATTTGCCAAAAATGTCACAGAAGTTAAGCTTTTCATAAAAAAGTTGGACAGCAAGGATCGAGCCAATAGGAACACTTATATTCTTGTTAGGAATTGTAGGAAATGCTCTCTGCTTTGTGATGTTCATTTGACCAAAGAACATAAAACAGAGAGCACTTATTTTTATCTAACTGTCAAAGTCAGGTTAAATCAGGTTTTGAGAGGAGCACAATATCTAAAAATGAACTATATAAAAATATGATATAGTCAGACAAAGCTAAACATTATCTTAAACTTCTTATTACTGTCTTTTTTGGACTTTTTCCGTGATTTAAAGCGATGATCTTTTGTATTGTGATAGAAAATAGATAGGTAGCTAGTGTCAAGAACGTTTAGTTATTGATCACCTATTAAGCTCAGAATCCTTATGCACTGATGGTGTGCTGCCAAAGACTATGTGCAAGAATTAAATTTCCATGACACTAGTCCTATTTTATAGGACTTTCTGTAAACTTCCAAATAGATAGATTTATATTTAAGTTAGTTTCACTTTCCTCCCATGGATATGGTTTTAAAATTTGTTTTCTTAGATTTTTATCCCTTGATAATTCATAGGTATATTTCTTGAAGATACTTAGCGCTTCAATCTCTGCTCTAGCTAAATATGTCAAATACATCGCTAGATGGCCATTTTGTTCATTAGCTATTTTCATAGCATCCTTACCATAACTCATTGCAATATTAGTAATAGTATCTATGTCATAGACATCGCTTTTAACTATATTCTGAAGAGGATTATAAGATTTTGACTCATAATCATCCTCAAAATCAACGATACTATCAATTAACATGTCCATTAGAGAATAATATTTGAAAAAAGATGCTATATACTCTCGTTTATCCATTCTTATCAATTGCAATGTTAAATCAATATACAGCAAAAAGTCGCTATTTGTTAACTTTAAATAATTAGGCATATCATAATTTACATAAAATTTATTAAAATCTCTTTTTAATGCCAATTCTTTTCCAAGTAAATTAAATAAATTATTGACATCTTGTAATAGTTTTGATATTTCTATATTCAATTCTAGATTATCAAGATATTTAATAGTATTGAGAAACTTTTCCATGAAAATGCAAATATCGGAAATTAGAATTAATTCGTCTACACAATCTTCTTTTTTATCAATTGAATTATCTATTATCGATATTGAATACACTAATTCTGCTATTTTTTTAGGAAATTCAGTTATTATATTTTCATTCTGTTTCAAATCTTCGATAATTAAGTTATCACGATAAGCATTATCTAAAATATCTTGGACAAGAACACTAAACTTAGGTATTTGCGTTTCTCCAATGTGTCTTTTAAGCTTTTCATCGGAATCTTTTTTATTACAATAAGTGTTGAAAAATGAATGAAACATATAGTTGTTCACCTCCTTTATTTTGTTTTGAGTTTGTTATAGTTTTAAGTCAGTTTTGTTAGCATTGTATATTTTTTTGGTTTTCTGATTTGGAATTTTTATCCACTAGCTTTTTTAGATTTGTTTTTTTCAGAATTTTTGGTATAATGCTCCTTAGTCAAAAGTTCCCATCAAATAATCAGTTAATTTATGCCACATCTCAAAACTTAAGTTTGAATTCGTAAATGATGGATTTAGGGACAGCTTTTTCTCTAATGAATTTGCTCGAGAGTAGAGATTCTCTTTATAAAATTCTTCTACATTTTGTTCCCATTCTTCAGTAGTCCATTTTTTATGCTTTATGACTGCATGATTAAAATCATAATTTGCCCAATCGTAATCAATGATTTTTTTGTTCAAATCTAGATTTTCAAAAAGGGGAGTACCTGGAAAAGGAGTTAAAAAATCGTAGTGAAATATGTCAACTTCTGCTTTATTTAGGAAAATGGATAATTCTTTTAAAGTTGCTTCATCGTCATTTGGAAATGATATAAAACCAGGATAAGCTAAGATTCCATAGTCGTTCAAGGTTTTTATGCAATTAGTATATTCTTCAATATGATTTTTTTTCTGAACTGAACTTAATTTATTAGAATCCAATGTCTCAAAACCAACATTTATACAAATGCAGCCTGTTTCAGAAAAAAGTTTCAATAACTTTTCATCTTTATAAACACCTAAACTAGCTACGCCTCCCCAATTTTTATAACCAATATCATCCTTTATTTTTGTGAATATTTTTTTAGAATAACTGGGATTGCCATATAAATTATCATCTAAGAAAATAATTGTTTTTGAAGCTTTTTGAATTTCGCTGAGTGTAAGGTCTATGTTCTTAATTTTAAATTCTCCATATGTTTTATTTACTGCACAAAAACTACAGTTAAATGGACATCCTACAGAAGATTGAACAGGATAAGTGAAATACTTATCATTATTTACATCCCAAATAGGTTCAGGAGATTTCAATTCATCAACAAAAGAACCAACATAGTATTTCTGTAAGTTTGAAGAATTCATATCCTGAATTAGCTGATCAATTATATTCTCAAGAGGTCCAAAAATAACACTAGTAGAAGCTCCATTCAATTCTTCCTTAAATCGAGTGTTTATTATAGAGGTTGCATGCACACCTCCAATAATTGTTTGTATTCCTTTGTCTAGATAAGTTTTCGATATACTGTACGCTCTTGTTATAGTTGATGTCGTCCCAGTTATCATTGCGTAATCACATTTGTATTCGGGCACAGCTCCTATTTGTTCATCTATTATCTTTACTTCTATGCCCCTTTCCATGAGAAGAGTTCCAATATAAGCTAAACCGTATGGTGGGCTATATTGTCCAAACTTGTTCAATAACTTTGGTGCCGGGTTGATTAACTCTATTTTCAAGGTATAGACTTCCTTTTACCTCAATTATTCATACCTAATATTGCCTAAAAATCATTCGTTAGATAAAGATTTTAGAAAAATTCATTAAATATATAAACATATTATGCAATTATTTCTTAATATAGAACTAATATGCAATATTCTTTTTATTTACAATCTCTATATAATCTTTGTTAATTTCTTCGTTTTTATATATTATAGTTATATAGCAAAAATTATCAAAAACTCTTAGTAGAGGAATTATGATCTAAATATACAAAACAAGTGCTGAATATTCGAAATTATTTGATTTTTAGATATATATAGTAATAAATCTTTGTTAATTTTTCTAATTAATAGCTACAACTATTGATTATTGTTAAATCCACATAACGAACTATGAATTCTTACTGCCAAATAAGAATTTTCTCAAAAAAACAGAGAAGTAATTAAAGTTTAAAAATAAACAAAAAAAGTTGAAGTCTATACCATATTGGATTTTTTTAGTGATATCTGATTATTGACTTCGATGACTATCTCAGAAAAATAAGACGCTTAGTTTTTGATCGATGGCACTATCTTCGTTTGTTTTTATACAAAGAAATGTTTTACTGAATATTATATACAAAAATTATATGTAGTTACTTAAGTATAATCTTTACGAAAGATTAATAAACATGTATTTTTTCTTACTTTGTATTATCTTAATTTATTTGTTTAACTGTTATTAATAACAATATATTCTTACCCAACGCCTGTTAAATAATGAATAATGTCTCTAAGAAAGTATTCTACATTCGAAACAATATTGATTAATATAGATCAAACTAAAAGATCAAAGAGGAATATGAATATGGTGAAAATTTCCACAGATGTAAAAGAAGTACTTGCAAATCAACAAATTGCTTCCTTGGTAACTGCAGATAAAAACGGTGTTCCAAATATTGTTTTTATGGGTTTTGTGAAAGTAAGAGATGATGAAACAATTGTTATGGCTAATATATTCTGGAAGAAAACCGAAGCTAATCTGAAGGAAAATCCCAAAGCCGCTATCAGCGCTTATATGCCTCCCATGAAAGCTTACCAAATTAAAGGTAATGTAGAGTTAATCGATAAAGGTCCTCTAATGGATGAAGTTGCTGATTGGGTTGCCACCGAGATGACCGATCTCAAGCCCAAAGGAGCAGCTCTTCTTCATATTGAAGAAGTTTATGATTTAAGCCCTGGACCCAACGCAGGATCCAGAATCCAATAAAAAATTTAAAATTTTTTCTTTTTTCTTCTAATTTGTGCCTTTCATAGTGGTTGTTTTTAAAGAATGAGCCTTATAAAAACAATGAGTCATTCAAAAACCGATTTTATTCCCTAATAAATAAAGCCTCAGAACAATTATGTATGATTTTTTAAAGTTCAATGATAAAGCCGTCTATTCTCAAAGATTTTATTAACTTGATTATAGAATAAGCAGCTCTTGTTATCCCCATACTACGGTCATCTACATCTGTACCAACTAGATATAGATTTCTTACTGGAGTAACTGTATCTGCAATGAAGCCATTTATTGACACCGAAGCTTTTTCTGGAATAGTTATTTGATAATGAATCATCTCAATATAGTTATTTATCCCCGGATAAACTCGCAAAATAGTATTATATGCCTCTAATTTTTCAGATTCTAAAGAATTTCCTTCATTTATGGAAAACATAAAGCCCACAAGCTTTTTACCTTTTGGAGCAAAGTTCTTATTGTAATTGCTTATTGGCATTGCCCAGAATGGTTTATCCTTAAACCACACTTCTCCTCCTGTGTAATTAAACTCTTCAAATGTTTCATCCAGACCAAGCCATATTGTTAAAGCTTTCGATTGTTTGATTCTACTTAAATCCGAAATATAAGATTCTGGCAAATCAGTAATGTATTTAGGGAGATCTTTTGCAAAAGCTGAGTAAATAATTGTATCTGCAAAATATGACTCTTCTTTCGTTAAGACCCCTTTTGCAATGTTATTTTCTGTGATTATCTGTTCTACGGCGGTGCCAGTTTTAATCTCAACCGTTTCTGGTAAAGAGTAAAGAATAGCATTTAATATAGCTTTCAAACCATTTCTTGGATAATACTGATTATAATCTACTTTATTATTATTTAACAATCTGCTGACATAAGATAATCTCTTAAATCTATCATTATATTTATGTTCACTATTTTCACTAGTAATATCCTTCTCTATATCCTCTCCTATAAACCCACTTCCAACAAACATTCTCTGAACCGATGTCTCTTTTGCCTGTTTTCCAGATAAAAAATAACTAAATGTATCCATAAATTCTTGTGTATCAGACGAAAGCGCGTTCCATGGCAGGCATTGATAAACTGAGATATTGGAGAGATCATTCCCAAATTGCCATGAAAGTAGCAGTTTAGTTAATGATTGAGCAATTATTAAACGATCTTTTCTCGGCAACATATCCATCGTGAGATAACCCTTAAGAGTGGTAGGTACTTCCTTTAAACCATCTTCATCGCGTATAAAATAATCACCGTAATCAACAAAAGCAGGCACATAATCAAAATAATTTTCCATTAAATATCTTAGGGGTCCACCATCATGAAGTTGAGTAATAGCATGTGGTCCAGTATCAACTTGATAACCATTAACAAGGTAACTATTACAGTTATTTCCAAGATTTCTATTTTTTTCTAAAAGAAGAACATTCTTCCCGGATTTGGACAGCACTAGCGCAGATAACAATCCGCTGATACCTCCGCCTACTATGATCGAGTCATAATTCTTCATGAATTTAATTAATTTGGTTTGACTTTATATATTTTTGGGTTTTGTGATTATTCATCTAAACTCCGTAAAAATATAGAAAATATATGTAATATTTATACAATTGAAGCATTCTTAGTTGAGTTTTAGCTTATTTAGAATTAATTTTTGTTCTTATGTTAAGAACCGATCCCAAACCTCAAAAATTACTTTTTGGATCTCTTATTTAATGACCAATCGAGCTTCTGATGAGGAAAGCAATCCTGAATAATTCTGATAATTGAGATTAAAACTGGGTTTTTGGATAAGTTTTAATACAAATTTCAGAACTTATATTAAGAATTAAAAACTAGATTGATTGTTTTGGATATAAAGTTCACGAAAATAATTTTGATTATTATATACTTTTTATCAAAGTCACTTTTTAAATACTTAATGTATTGGAAATGATTTCTGATGTGATTGTATTCAGTTAAGAATATTTTCAACTATTTTTTACTTAAATTTCACCGTTTCGAATAGGAATCTTTATAATATAGTTTGAAAATAAGATTTCGTATGAGTAATTGCGAAAAAGATAATACAATTAATTTCTATGTGGTGTGTTTCAATGATCTCAAAAGAGTACGCTAAGTTAATGGTATTAAATCGAGTAAGAGAAATTAAGAATCAAGGCCTAGCAACATATGACACTAATACAAGTCAAATTGTTAGAGACGCATTAGAAAGGATGGTAATCCCCAAACCAATAATTGGATTAAACACGAAAGGCTGCAGTTATGCTAATAATCAAGAGGGGTGCTTTATTTGTGGTTACTTAAAGGGCCATTATGTGCCGGAAAAAATGTATCAACAATTTTTACAAGATGCAAAACAATATGTTAATAGTAATGAGTTAGTTTTATCTTCAAATGGATCTTTTTTTGATCCAAAAGAGATTCCTCGCGATGTTCAAAAAAAAATGCTTGAACATTTAATTTCTCTAGGAGTAAAACAGATAAAAATTGAGACTAGGCCTGAGTATATAAATCGAGCTGCCTTAAAAAAATTATTAAACTCAGTGTCTGCAAAAAATATAATAGTAGGCTTAGGATTCGATACATATACCGATGATATAAGAGATCTATGCTTAAATAAAGGTTATACAAGAAAACAATATGACAATGCAACTAAAGTTCTTAATGAGATGAACATCTCTTTTGAATCTAGAATCATTGTGAAACCTCCATTTTTAACAGAAAGTGAAGCAATTGATGAAGCTTTAATTTCTGTAAATCATGCTTTCAGTAGTGGTTCATCAGTAGTTTCACTAGAACCAATTGCAGTTCAGGATTTTACACTACAAGATTTTTTGACTAAAAATGGATTTTATAGAGTGCCTTGGTTATGGAGTGCTGTACATATAGTAAAACAAACTCACCAAAGAGGAAAGATAATAATTGGAGGAGACGCTTTTATTCCTCTTCCTAAAGAAACATCACATAATTGTAATAACTGCACTTGTTATGTAAGAAAAGAAATTGACAAATTCAATGAAACACAAGATATCGAATTGTTAGACAACCTTGATTGCGATTGTATAAGAGAATGGAAAAAAGACTTAGAAAAAAAAGAAATTTCGCTTTATGATAGAATTGCCTTTCAGATGAGAGAATGTGAAAGTTGAAAAATACTTTTACCTTTTCCTCTTCAAATTGTAAGTATAAAAGTGAGTTTCATGTACTTACGAAAAAATTAATGATCACATCAAGCCTCAAAAATAGAATCATATAAAGTATTTGACATTAGAACTATATGATAAAATGTTATATATTCCCAACTAATTCTTCCTTGAATTGGAGAAAACATCTTTTTGTATAGAACCTATCTAAAACAGCTTCAAGAGGCTGAAAATAAATAAGTGAATATGAATCAGGTCATCTTTTTCAAACTCTACTTTTTATTACACATTCTATAAATTTCACATTATTTGTCTTAATAGTTCTTAATAGAAGCAATTAAGAAAATGAAGAAATTTTTGATGAAAAAGTTAAATTTAAGTTTTTTTGAAGGAAGAAAGGATGGAATTTATCTTTTTTTAAGATGCATGGGTTTTGACTAAACCTATGTATTTTTCATGATTTGACATAATTATGCGGTCATTTTGGCTCAAAAACATCAGAAATATGCAGGTTAAAATAAAAACTGTTTAGGCATTACTTTGATAATTTTTTGGTAAAATATCCAAAATCAGGTTAAGGAAAAGATTCTGAAGTTTTACATTTTTATGTGAAAGATGTAAGAACCTTACTCCCAAAGAATATGAAGCATTAAAGGCCGCTATTCCAAAAGATCAGCACAAAACAATTTTAGATATTCTTTTAATTACTGGCATACGCTACGCGGAGCTTTTGAGGCTCTATGATAATCCTGCCTAGTGCTTCGATTCCAAAGTAAGTTCCTTATTTAGTTGGAAAATCAACGATCATTGGACAGATTAAAACATCAAGTTTTATGAACATACTTCGGAATCACAGTACTAGTATAATGAGAAAAGAAACATAATCCATCTTCCAGAAGAAGCCCAGAAGAAACACAAAAGAAGGCAATTAGAAAGAACTATTCACCCTCTTCCTTCCATGTTCCATTATCTTCTAAAAGACTTCTGGCAGGCCCGTAAATCTCCCTTTGTCAAGGCCGGTGAATAATTCCTCATTTTGGCCAGATTAAAATTCCCCAATTTCCAATCCTTGAGAAAAGCTCGAGGATCATAAATAATGCTGAAAACGGAGGAATGGCTATTGATACGAGATTTGTATTCACAAGGCTTTAGCATCAGTGAAATCGCCAAACAAACAGGCTTTGACAGGAAAACTGTGAGGAAATATCTCCGACTGAAAACCTTGCCCGAACCCCAGAAACGTTCTGGAAGAAAGAGCAAGCTTGATCCTTTCAAACCTTACATACAAGAAAAACTCAAAGAAGGTCCCTATACTGCTGCTCGCCTCTATCGGGAAATCAAAGAAATGGGTTTTGATGGAGGAAAAACCATAGTCAAGGACTTCGTACAAAAAATCCGACCCGAGCAGGGAATCCCTGCCGTACTCCGCTATGAAACAAAACCAGGTGTCCAGGCTCAGGTTGACTGGGGAGAGTTAGGAACAGTTGAGGTTGATGGAAAGGTAAAGAAACTCTTTTGCTTCAACATGATTCTTGGATATTCCAGAATGAGATATGTTGAATTTACACTGAGTATAG
>Ga0265295_1009256_pt1 | contig 10595 bp, 9 predicted proteins | sample Munlansysbiofilm_FD_192503 | JGI IMG/M metagenome (GOLD analysis project Ga0265295, IMG submission 192503) | Leachate microbial communities from a municipal landfill in Southern Ontario, Canada - Methane capture system biofilm | ecosystem: Engineered > Solid waste > Landfill > Unclassified ... | reverse complement strand
ACGTAATATCTTGAAATCAAAGGTCGAGGTTCTTGAAGCTAAAGAGAGAACCTATGAGCCCTACATAAAAACCATCAAGACCATTTTCGGGTCAAGAATTAATCCCGTTAACTTTGTTAACATTACATCTAAACTCAAATATGCAAAACCTCCTTCACCAAGTGCAATCAGTGAGATTCTTCGCCTTGCCGGTGTCTTTGATGATAATGATCAACCAAAGCCACACTTCGTCAAAGAGAACTACTTTCGCATCATTGTGACCAGTGAAGCAAAGCTAACCAAAAGCCAGGTAGTCACGAATGTCTTGGTGCTACAAAAAGGCATACAACTCATTGAGTCCTTAATTGATAAAAAGTATGGAGGTGGCATCAAATGAGCGACCTTGGAAGAACCTATACCCTTGCTGAAATAGCGGAATACCTCATGGTATCCAACCGCACAGTATGGAACTATATCGCTAACGGTAAACTCAAAGCCTTTAAGCTTGGAAATTCCTATCGAGTGACCAAAGAATCACTTGAAGAATTCCAAGAAAAATTAAGTGCCGAGAACACTACTAAAAAACAAAAGACTAAAAACACATAAAAAAATAGATAACACTAGTGAACAGCAACACCGTTAAGAAGTTGACGGAAAATGCTCGTCGTCATTATGTCGATATACGGAAAAATTGCTATTTAGAAAATCAATAGCCGTTCACTGGTGTGGTTAAGGAGAAAATATGCTCAGAATTATAGAGTTTTTTTCAGGCATAGGCGCATATCATCAAGCCCTAAAAGAACTGGATATTGAACACGAAGTCGTGGGTATTTCTGAAATCGATAAAGATGCAATCAAGGCCTATCAAATACTCCATGGGAAAACCAAAGTCCTTGGCGATGTTAAGAAGATAAAGAAGACTCCCGAAGCTGATTTGTGGTGCTACTCATTCCCTTGTACGGATATATCGATTGCTGGTCGCATGAGGGGAATGGATCGTGATTCAAAGACATCGTCATCACTACTATGGGAAATTGAACGACTGCTACTAGAATGTGATCATCTTCCGAAATATCTCATCTTAGAGAATGTTCCGACACTAGTGGGAAAGACTTACATCGAACACTTCAAGGAGTGGATGAAGTTCCTTGAGGGGTTGGGATATAAGAACTATTACCAGGTGTTAAACGCTAAAGATTACGGAGTCGCTCAGAATCGTAAGCGACTCTTTATGGTTTCGATCATCGGAGACGAACCCTATGTCTTCCCAAAGAAGATGAAGTCAACCCGTAAACTCGCCGACTACCTTGATGAAGACGTCGATGACAAATACTTTGTAAGCCCCGAAAACTTCCTTTACTACACTGACATGAAAGACCGCAATGGATTCGTCCGTGGTACTAGGTTTAGACCCCATCGAAGTAACGATAAGTATGCTCATACACTTACTACTGGTAGTGGGAACTCACCGTTTGATAATTTCATCCTTGTCCCAGAAGCGACAAAAGCAGGACTTAAGAAAGCCAAAGTTGGTGATGGCATTTACATTAACCGACCACATCAAAAGCGTGGTGTTGTTCAGATTGATTCAATCCCAACACTGAAGACCAGTGCAGCGGATATTGGAGTGGTGGTGGAAAATGAAGATAATCTCGTGGCAATTCGTCGACTAACTCCTGGAGAATGCTTTCGACTCATGGGATGGAGTAGCTATGATTTCATGCGTTTAGACGGGAAAATCAGTGAGACAGGATTATATCGCCTTGCGGGTAATTCCGTCGTTGTAAGCGTCCTTAAAGCCATATTTAAAGTGTTATTTGGAGTGCAAGATGAAGAATAAAAAGCAAGAAATCAGTGATCATCACTTTCTCATCGAGTTCTACTGGATGACAAAGTTAGGACTAAAAGGCAACGAGCTACGAATGTACGCTCTTATTTATTCCTATTCCCAAGATAACCAGGGAACTCTTTTTGCATCCATCGACTATATCAAGCGAAGATTATCTTTAAAATCTAGGACATCAGTCTTTGAAATCATCAACAAACTAATCGATATGAATCTAGTTAAAAAAATCGAACGATATGAAGGAAATATTCGCCTTGTCGAATATGAGATCATACCAAACATTTATACCCGTTCAGAAAATGTACCACTAGTACAGAAAATGGACGGGGGTGGTACAGAAAGTGTACAGGGGGGGTGTACAGAAAATGTACCCAATAATAAAGATATATATAACAAAAAGATAACAAAGGATATATTAGATAAAATAGATTTATTAGATAAAATAGATAAAATTAGCGAGTTAGAGAACAAAGTCACCTTTGATAAGCATCACGTCTTAACTCGCTATCTCATAAACTCTGGTTATCTGACCATAAAAGATAAAAGACAGTACTTCCGATACGATCGTTACTTTGAAAAATTCATCGGCGAAAACGGATATGAGTTTGATGACTTTAAACTCTATGTTCAATACTTCATTCACAAGTATAAAGAGCGATTGACGAGTAAGTATGTAGAAGAAGTAGTAATAAAAAACAAATTTGGATACTTTATTTCATCGATTGATCGTTCTAAGTATGAGTTCTCACAAGACAAAATCAACAACACGACTCAGTAATTAACGACAATTCCAAAAAGAAGCCAATATTTGTGAACATATTTATTCCAATAGTGTGACTTTCTTGTTATAGTATGTTATATCCAGCGACAAAGGTGGTACTATGGATTTTAAACATAAAGTATTAAAAGTTCGAGAACATTTGTTAATCAGCCAAAAGAATTTAGCTAAAGAACTTGGAGTTTCCTTTGCAACTATCAATCGATTAGAAAAAGGACATACGCAACCAAGCATAATTACGAAAGCTCGGTTTGATTTGTTGTGTAACACCAAGAAGATAATCTTTGATGAAGAAACGGAGAGCGACAAATGAATGTTATAGATTTTTTTAGTGGATGTGGGGGACTCTCATATGGTTTTGTGCAAGCCGGCTATAATGTTATAATCGGAATAGACAATGATAAAGCAGCTCTTAAAACATTTGAACACAATCATCCAAACAGTGAAGGGCTCCTTCTCGATTTATTTAGACCTGATTTCATTGATATACTTGATAAAATAGTCAATGGTAGAACTGTTGATATAATTGTGGGCGGTCCACCATGTCAAGGGTTTTCCCTCACGGGAGCAAGAGATTCAAGCGATAAAAGAAACCTTCTCTTCAAAGCGATGTTTGCCGCTGTCGACAAATACCAACCAAAAGTGGTTGTGATTGAAAATGTTCCAGGATTGAAGACGCTTTACGGAGGATATTTCTATAACAAGATTGTCAGTGAATTTGATTCAAGAGAATATCAATTAGAAGCTAAGGTTCTGTTTGCTCCCGAATTTGGTATCCCACAAATTAGGAAGAGACTTGTGTTTATTGCTACTAGGCTCGATATTAAACTAGTGAAACACCCTGGCCCAATTATCACTGATCCTAACAAATTTATCACGTGTGGAGAGGCTATAGGTGACTTGCCTTCATTGATGAATGGAGCCGCATCTGAAAATATGCATTATACAAAGAAGGCTGAATCACAGTACGCTATTGAGATGCGAGGAGGTTCAGAGATGGTTTATAACCATATTCCTACCAAACATACAGATTTAGTTATTTCGGTAATATCACAAGTTCCTGAAGGTGGAAACTATAGGGACTTGCCAAAAGGTGTAGGAGAATCAAGAAAATTTAACGAAGCATGGACGAGATATGATAGCAAACTCCCTAGCAAAACTATTGACACAGGGCATAGAAATCATTTTCACTACAAATATAACCGTGTTCCAACTGTGAGAGAGAACGCTAGATTACAATCGTTCCCTGATAGATTTGTGTTCTTTGGAACAAAAACAGAACAATATAGACAGGTCGGGAACGCTGTTCCGCCCAAATTAGGATATTACATTGCTATGGCAATAAAGGAGCAAATAAGTCATGAAAAATAAAATCAAGACTATAGACTTATTCGCAGGTTGTGGGGGTTTAATGGACGGATTCGAGAAAACCGGAATATATGAAACCTTGGCCGGAGTCGAATGGGAAAAAAGCCCATGTGTTAATCTCGCAAACAGACTCAAGGACAAATGGGGATACATTGATGCTGAGACACGCGTTTTAAGATTTGATATTCGAAGAACCGATGAGCTACTATCGGGTTGGAAGGATGATTCTGAGTACGGCAGTTCAAAAGGATTAGATGCCCTTGTAGGTAAAAATAAACTCGACCTAATTATTGGAGGACCTCCATGCCAAGCATATTCTCTTGCAGGGAGAATTCGTGATAAAAACGGAATGCGAGACGATTATCGCAATTATTTATTCGAATGTTACATTAAAATAGTGAGTCATCATTCACCCAAGGCCTTTATATTTGAAAATGTGCCAGGAATACTCAGTGCTAGACCAAACGGTTCCCTCGTCATAGACGAGATAAGCAAGAATTTTAATGACGCGGGATATGAGATATTAAACGATATAAAAAAAGCTATTATAGATTTTACAGAGTATGGCGTTCCGCAAGAAAGAAAAAGAATTATTATTTTGGGGCTTTCGAAAAAGGAATATCCTAATGCGCAAGAATTATTAGAAAAGTTTTACTTCGAAATCCTTCCGAGTTATAAGACTTCAAAGAAAACAACCGTCTTCGAAGCTATTTCCAATTTGCCAAAATGGTATCCCCTTGAAGAGGGGCATAATAAAAAGTACGCTTATTATTCCGACGGAATCGCCTTCCCTAATCACACTCCTAGATGGCAAAGTAAGCGTGACATTGAAGTGTTTAAGTTGTTAACAAAAGATATTGAGTCCGGGAAAAACGAATATGTAAAAATAGAAAAACTTAAAGAGTTGTATACGAGAATTACTGGTAAGAATTCAAACGTACATAAATATCACGTTATACAATGGAATAAACCTAGTAATTTAATTCCAGCTCATCTATTTAAGGATGGTTTGAGACATATCCATCCTGATTCTACCCAGGCAAGGACAATAACTGTAAGAGAGGCCGCGAGATTACAAACTTTCTCAGATGATTTCATATTTAGTGGAAGCCAAGCAGATCAGTTCAAAATGATAGGTAACGCAGTCCCTCCAAAATTTTCAGAAATATTGGGTAAAGCAGTATTTAAACTACTCTTTAGTTAGGAGTTTCTTATGGTTTTTTATCAAGACATAGAAAGCATTATTTTCAATCGACATGAGCATTTTGATTGCGATCAATTAATTGTTCTTTCGGGATACCTTGGACCAAATCCGGTAGAGAAGCTGCGTGATTTACCTTTTGAAACGACCGTAATTTATGGGATGTATGGAAGTGAAGGAATTCGCAAAAATTTGCATGAGTCATTAGTTCGACTAAATCACGATATTTCAAATATCGACATTAAATATTCGACAGTACCGGTGCATTCTAAATGCTATATTTGGCTTAGAAATGGTGATGTTATCTATGCATTAATTGGATCTGCAAATTTTTCAGTTAATGGACTAACTACACCATATAAAGAAATTCTTGCAGAGACAAGCCGTGACTCATTCGCGCCTTTGGCAAGATATGTAGCTCAGATAACCAATTCGTCAATTCCTTGCGAAGATGGACAAATTTCGGTAAGAAGGTCTCAAAGAGCCGCTGAAGATGAAAGCGATCAAGGAGAAGCGAATGCAAATGCAACAAATTGTCGCTTATTCTTATTTGACTTGAGTACAGGCTCTGTCCCATCAAAAAGTGGTTTGAACTGGGGAATGGCACGATTAACAGGATCACACGTTCATATCGATGATGCGTATATACCAATTTTAAAGGACAACATTCGGCGGTTTCCTCATCTGTTCCCTCCAAAGCTAATTTTTCCTCGCGAACATGTTGAAGAAGGAAGAAGAAATCGGCATAATGAGGCAATTGAAATAATTTGGGACGATGGAACAACAATGCGTGGATTACTAGAGGGAAATCAAAACGAAAACGGTACTATTTTTCCAAAACAAATTGCGTCCCACCCTTTGAAAAGATCTTTAGGACAATACATTAGACGTAGATTGGGTGTTCCTAGTGGCCAGGAAATTACTATTGAAGATTTAGATAGATATGGAAGAAGAGATATAGAAATCTCACTTCAAGCTGAAGGAATATATCTTTTTGATTTTTCAGTACCAATAAACTAAGGATAGAATTCGAATATTTACATATTAATGGTGGATGTTATGCGTCCATCATTTTTTCTATGTGAAATCCTAGAATAATTTTGTGACTAATATTGATAATAAGGGAAAGAATAAACGAAAAATTATCAATTTAAGAAAATATACACAAAAAAAGAGTGTTTTTGGCCGTTTTGTTCAAAACGTATTTGCTGTTATAATATCTTTAAAGTTGGAGGAAAATATTATGGCTGATTGTTCACCCGAGTTTTGGACTTTAAAAGATATTAGAGATTCTCTTGAGAAGGAATGGAATGGGAAAAAGAAAATTGTAATCCCGATGTTTCAAAGAGGAAAACGTTGGGACAAAGATAAAAAAGCAACATTTATTGACTCGTTGAGAAAAAGATACCCCATCGGAACCCTTCTTTTCTATAAAACAGTCGATGGAAAACAAGAAGTTTATACCTTGATTGATGGTCTTCAAAGAGGAAATGCAATTAGAGAATATTTATCTACTCCATCAAAATTTTTCAGTCTGTCAGAACTAAGTGAAGCAACTATTAACACAATCTATTCATTGATTATCTGCGGTGGAAATGCAGAAGTACAAAAAGAAAAAATCAATGAGTTGATATCAAGTTATGTTCGTGGACTCAATAAATATGACAATCTAGAACTTTTTGAGTTATATGAAGTTTTAAAAACAGAATTTCCAATTTTAAATGAGAGAAATAAAGAATTTGGAAATGCTCTTAAAGATGACTTTCGAGCATTAAAAGAGAATTATAATTACCTCTGCCAGATGACAATACCAGCAATTGTATATACTGGCGATGAAAATACATTGCCTGAAATATTTGAGCGCATCAATTCAAAAGGTGTTCCTTTGACTGAATATGAAATATATGCCGCTTCTTGGCCAAGACAAGAATTTGCGATTTCGAATGATGAAATTGTGGAATCTGTCTTAAGAAAATATGACATGCTGAACGATAGCGAGTTTACAATTGGTGGCTATGATAGAGATGCAAAAAGGAAGAATCGTAAAGTTAATATTTTTGAATATGTTTTTGGTCTTTCTAAATATCTTCAAAAAAAATATTTTTCTCTTTGTTTTAATGAAGGGTTGAAAGACGATGAAACAAATCCGGTTGCATTTCAAATATTGAACGCCTGTTTTAATTCGTCTCATTCTCAAATCAAAGATGTATACAAGATAGTCGAAAAATTTGTAAACAATATTGACATTCTCGAAAAAAGCCTTATTTCATCCATTGAGTTTGTTGAAAAATGCATTGAACCTATATCAAAATTTAAAGGAAATAATCGAAATGGAAAAAGTAAGATATTCCATTCGCAATTTCAAATAATGTCATTGATTTCTTTTGCATTTAGAAAAAAATACGATGTTTATGATTCCAATTTAAAAGTCAATAATGGGTGGAAAGAAAATAAAGTAAAATTACAAAACAATATTTGGAAATATTATATTTACGATATAGTTACAAAATACTGGGGGGAGGGCGGAACAAGCAAAATACATGCAGCTAATTCCGAAAATAGGTATTTCGAAGAATTGTCATCTAATACATTCTCGCTAGCTTTTGATTCATATTCAGAATCATTGCTCAATAGGCAAGAATCAAAACTGGTATTGAACCCATCAGTCATTGATTATGTAATACTTAACGCAATTTATGTGAAATCGTTTTCAGCTATGGATCAACTTTCAGTAGATAAATTCGATGTTGAGCATATTGCAACCAAAGAACAAATGAAGAGATTAATTAGCAAGTGCAAAGGCGCAGGATTGCCGATTTCACATATTGCTAACCTATGCTACTTGCCCGAGTATGAAAACCGAAGCAAAGGATCGAAAAACTTTTATCAAGATACTATGTACCTTGATAAATCAAAAATTAATATTAAATTCATTGAAGAAAGGTATAGTTTTACTGATAAAGAGGACTTAGAGTTCATGGACCTTGAGTATGATGAAAGAGACTTTGATGTATTGAAAGAATACTACGTGAACGAATTTCTTAAGAAGAGAACAAGAATAATTAAGGATAAATTCATGGATTCTCTAGGCTTTTTAGCGCCACAGGCCGACGAACCTGTGCCAAACACAACTGACGCCACTACCTTTTCCGATAAATATTTCCGAATGACAAAAATCGGAAAATTAGTGAAATTTACTTTTGAATACTTAATTAACAACAAAAAGATTAGCGATGAAGATATTGTTAATCTCAAAGATCGCATCTTTTGTTCAACGCAACTTAAGTTCCCGTTGCCGATATTTGTTGACAATGAAAATGAAACCTACGATCACAATGGGATAAAAAGATATTATCAAGAACCTCTTTACCATAACGATAAACCAATATTCTTATGTCGTGAATGGCATGAGTACCACAGGAAAACAATTACAACTTGGTTTAAAAGCAAAATTCTTTAACCATCGTTTGTCAAATCGCTGATTAAGTGTTTTTAGGCTCAACAAGATATCAATAGTTGTGACTCAGAAAGGTAAAATATGATAATTACTAATGCGCTCACGGTTTATTTAATTAAACCAGAATTTACGGAAACTAATCAAATTATTCGGGACGATATTAATGGTTTAAAGTCTTTCGAATTTGAAAATATTGGCATATTGTATTACGTGAATTCAAATGTTTATCCTCCAACTTGGCAAAAAAGTTTTTTCTTAAACAATCCATGCCTTGAAGGAAAGCTTCATAATTCTTCTTCAAAGGCTACAATGATTGTAAAAATCGCTATTGACGAAAATGAAGAACGTACTTTCGCTCTTGTTTTTGGACGAGGAGGATCTTTAATTAATGACACAACAATTGAAGAACGTTTCGGTCTAAAAACAGCTTTAAACTTAATAGGCGAAAGGAACATTAGAAATATATCAAAAGTTGTCATTGGTGGTAGCCAAAAAAACACTATTGAACAGATGCCAAGGCAGTCGACTATTGATGAATTTGAAATTGATATTGACACTGATTTGGTGGTTAGAGTAACAGGAAAAGTTACCGAAGGAAATTTTGTTGAAGGAAATGTTACCGGCTCTGACTCGTTGTTAATAAAGCATGATACTAATGTATCAAATGTTAAAAGTTTTCTTAGAGATATCTATGATTGTTATCTTAGCAAGGAATATCTGAAATCATTCGAATGGATTGACCAAGTTAAGATTGTCAAGGATAAAAATCTAATATTATTGTTAGATCAGCAAGTTGTTATGGCATTGAATCAGAAAAACGATGATTTTTGGATGGCTTTGCCTGAGATTATTGAATGGGACACAATAAAAGGATTCCGAATCAGTGGAGTTAGGGATACAATTTTCGATGATATATACATCGACAAAGTTCTTGATTCGCTTAGAGAAGCATTGGTCTCGATAAATAGTTTGAAGAATAAACAAATTTATCCAATTGACATAAACGATCAGGAACTTGCACCTTGGACCGCTTACAAGTGTTTATACGGGGAGTTGAGTTATAGTGGCCATTCATATTGTATCAATAACGGTAAGTGGTACGAAATTGATAACGACTACTCTTCAAAAATCGAAAAACAATATAGTGAGTCGATAGTTAGCGATATTGAGTTTATTGATTGCAGGCAAGGACAAAAAGAAGAAGAGTATAATCTTGAATTTACAAAGTCAAATCGCGACAACTTCATATGTTTAGACCGTAAACTTATTACCCTAGGAAAGAGCAAGAACCCGATTGAAGTTTGTGATGTGTTATCCAAAAACAATCAATTGATACACGTTAAGAAGTATTCTGGATCAAGCGTTTTAAGTCATCTTTTTAATCAGGGATTTGTTTCAGCAACATTATTGAAAAAAGGCGACAATGATTATCTAAAAAAATCTAATGATGAAATACTCAAATTAACCGGAGTTGAAGATTTTAAACTCGTACCTAATAAGCAATACGAAATTGTTTATGGCATCATTTCAAAAGAGAACGAGAGTCTACCGAACATACCATTTTTTAGTAAAATTTCATTTTGCAATATAAGAGACAAACTGAAATTATATGGGTTTAAATGCAGCATAAAATCAATTCGTAAACAGTCCTAGTAGATTGATTTCATATAATGTCATTAATGTTATTAATGCTAGTGAACGCCTACACGAGTAAGAAACTGACGGAAATAATAAGTTACCTAATGGTGGGTGATAGGAAAATACAAGCATTAGGACGATAACATATAAAAACGAGTGTGAACGGCAATAGAAAATTAGCCTATTAACATAACCAAGATAAACTAGTCTTCAGTTTGACCATTAGGACACAGACGAATCGATAATAAACTAACCACGAAAGGAAAAATCGTGGTTTTTTTCTGCATAGAATACTGGCCATGCCTATGGGAAGTCATTCCCTTGCGAA
>Ga0265295_1009255_pt1 | contig 10596 bp, 8 predicted proteins | sample Munlansysbiofilm_FD_192503 | JGI IMG/M metagenome (GOLD analysis project Ga0265295, IMG submission 192503) | Leachate microbial communities from a municipal landfill in Southern Ontario, Canada - Methane capture system biofilm | ecosystem: Engineered > Solid waste > Landfill > Unclassified ... | reverse complement strand
ACTGAAATGATCTAAACCAAATCCGTGACCAAATTCATGTGCCACGAGTTCCGTCCTATTCGAACTTACTACACTATCTTGTAAGTCAATTCTCAAGTTAATATAGGTGATACCATCCCAACCTGTATTACCAAAATTCTTACTTGTAACAACCACATTCCCATATGGGGCTGTCGCCTTTGATACGCTCAACTTGGAAGTTGCTGTTTGCCAGCTAGAGATTGCAGAAATTATATTGTTTGAGTAGTTTGTAGTTCCTTGTTGAGTATAATAATATTTCCAAGAGTTGCCGAAGCTCCACCAATTTAAAGCGAAATGAGAAGAATGAGTACCTGCTCTTACGATTTGTACAGTCAACAATAGAAATGAGCATATAAGCAAAGTAGTAATAATTATATGATTTTTCTTGCTCATCCTTTTTAACCTCCATTATTGAATAGACAGCTAGTATCATTAATTCTGTATCAATTTATCTTATTTACTCAAATTTAGCATCTAGTAATAGTTCCTTCAAGAAACCGATAATGTGAAGTCGATAAATGATATTCAAAAGTTTAAAGTAGTTGTTAGCCACCGCTGTTGAGTTAGGGATACCTGCGCTTCAAGATAGGAATTCTCGTAAGTGTCATCTAAGTGTCCATATTTTTCTTGATTATTCTATGGTCTAGCTTTTGAGATTACTACCAGTTAATAAAATTGAATTTTCTGTCAAAATATTGGAATATAGATAATCGAGTAAAATGAGTTCAAATAGGCTTTTGAGTAATTTAAGTTGAGATATTTCGATCAATCAATTGATTTGATTGAGAGTTATGTAATTTTTAATGGTAATAAATTTTGATTTTCAATTTTTGGCTAATTTTAATAAAGTGTTCAATCGATTGACTGATGATTTTTTGAGTGAGTATTTGAATGTGTATGCGCGTTACAATACACGTGAAAAGGACTTGAATATTAGCATATAGATTGATACAATAAATATACAAAAACGGAATTCAATTCCTATAACGTATAAAAGGAAAGATATGATTAAAAGAACGATCGAGAAGTATATTGTTGAGTCACTTGACCTATATCCAGTGATCGTCATTACTGGTCCGCGTCAGGTTGGAAAATCGACACTCGCATACAGTCTGAAAGACAGGTATGGATTTAATTACGTTTCATTGGATGATATCGACAATAGACGTCAAGCGATTGAAGATCCAAAACTGTTTATTCAATTTCATGGTTATCCTTTAATCATCGATGAAGTTCAATATGCACCAGGCTTATTAGAAGTCATTGAATCCATTAGTAATCAAGCACGCTTAGGTGAAGGTAAGTCAACAGGTTTATTTATTCTAACTGGATCACATGCTTTTAATCTAATGAAAAACGTGACTCAATCCCTAGCAGGGCGTGCTACGATTATTGTTATGAATCCGCTCTCTGTAAATGAAATCAATGGTAAACAAGAAGAACCGTTTCGAGTCAGTTTAGATCTTGTTAAAAAGAAGTTTGAATATAAAGATGTCAATCAACTCTTCAAAGAAATATACAGAGGCTATTATCCCGAGCTTTACAACCGACCCAAACATTCGACTGAAAAATACTACTCAGATTACGTTAAAACATACATCGATCGAGATATAACGGACATTATTAATGTTAAAGATAGTCTGAAATTCCACAATTTTATGCAAGTATTAGCGAGTCTAACAGGTCAAGAATTAAACTATAACAATATGTCCAAATCTGTCGAGGTCGATGCTAAAACAATAAAAAGCTGGGTTTCAGTTTTAGAAACGAGTGGTCTTATTCATCTACTACAACCCTACAATGATCGTTCAATCAACAAACGAGTTGTAAAGTCTCCGAAGGTATATTTTTCGGATACTGGACTTGCATCCCATCTATTAAGAATAAAAGATCCTGAGACGTTGTTAGCAAGCAATTTTGCTGGAGCATTTATGGAGACGATGGTTATCAATGAAATTCGTAAAAGCTATTTGAACAACAATAAGGATTTTAACGCTTATTTCTACCGTGATAATAATCAAAATGAAATTGATCTCGTTTTACTGGAGAATGCAGAAATAACAATGATTGAAATTAAAAAGGGTGTCAGTTTTTCATTGTCCGATGTTTCATCGTTTAAACAACTTTCAGAGAGTCAATATAAGATAGGTTACTCATGTATTATCTGCAATACTGAAAAGAACTATCCTATAAGTAGTACTGTTGGAGTTATTTCTGTCAATTCTATTTAAATGAGCTACTATTTACTTGAAACAGCAATAATAATTAAATATAAGTGTTAAGTCCTGAAGTCGACTCCATTTATACTCAAAGCCTTGAAATAGGCTTTTTTAATGGTCATACGTACTTGTAATTAATCGTTGTATTAAAGTCTAATTCAGTTAATCAAGGTATAATCCCATCTCCATACTTAAATTGATGCTCAATTAGATTATAATTCTCCATATTCATTGTATGACTGGCTTGCGCATTCGTGATTGGCCAAGTGAAAGGGAGAGTTCCTTGAAATGGTTTATCTCCAAAAAGCACATCGGTCATACCATTGCCTTCCGTTCCTGGAAGCCATGCCATGACAAAGGCATCCCAATCACTTATATAAGCGTCAATTAGAAGGGGTCGACCCGCAATCATGATGGTTAGTATGGGTTTGTTTAAAGTCTTTACATACTCTACACTTTTCATATTGTCGGCTAATGATAAAGGACCATCAAGAGCCAAGTCATCTGTGTCGCCATGCATCTCTGCATATGGTCTTTCACCAATAGCCAAGATAATCACGTCCGCATCCTTTGGATTATTTACAAGTGAACCACCCTGTGCGGATAATACCTCATTAAGGGCATCTTTAAGACTAATGCCATTATTGAGGTTTGGATCAGTTTCTCCCTGCCAGCTCAACGTCCATCCTCCACATTGAATTCCAACGTTATCACTTGCAGGTCCGGTTAAGTAGATCTTCACATTTTTCTTCAAGGGAAGGATGTCTTCATTCTTGAGTAATACCAATGATTTTGCGACAGCATCACGCGCGATGCTTTTAGACTCTTGAGTGCCGACTTCACCCGCCACTTTGTGAATATCGCCATCAAAGAGACCAGCTTCAAACTTCAATACGAGATTTCTACGAACCGCTTCATCTAGTCGTTCTCGAGATATATTTCCATTATTAACATTATAAATAATAGCTTTGTATACATCTTTCCAATTATTAGGTTGCATCAACAGATCAACACCTGAGTTGATTGCCAGCGCAACTTGCTCATTTAAATTGGGGCCTATCGCATGAATCGCTTCCCAATCTGAAACAACCAATCCATCAAAATGAAGTTCAGATCTAAGCAAGTCGGTGAGTAAGCTACGGTCACCATGAACTTTTACGCCATTGACACTGTTGAAAGATGCCATGATTGCGCTCGTATGCGCGTCGATCGCTGCAATATATGCACTTAAATTACCAGCTAACATTGCTTCTTTGTTCATGGTCACATCACCACGATCAATAAGGTTTTTATCTTCACCTGTTAGAAATGTTGTATACCCATCCCCAATAAAATGCTTGGTGGTTGTGAGGATTCCTTCAGATAATAGACCTTCAATATAAGGTGCTGCCAATTCGGAGACTCTTTGAATGTTCTCAGAATAACTCTCATAGGTTCTACCCCAACGAATATCTTGTGCTGAGGATACAGCAGGCGCAAAGTTCCAGTCGACACCAATAGCAGTGATTTCTTTAGCGGTCGCGTCGCCAATTGCCTTCATCAAATCAGGATCATTGGCAGCACCAAGTCCGATGTTGTGAGGAAATATCGTCGCATTCTTAACGTTACTATTGCCATGAACCGCATCGATGCCATAGATGATCGGTATCCCTGTAGATGACTTTAGAGCAGCCGCATTCATTTGATTAATCATACTCACCCAAGCTTCAGCTGTATTCCCTTGAGGTACACTTCCGCCACCACTTAAAATTGAACCGATGTTATAACGTGTGATGTCAGAATAACTAACTTTAGATCGTTCAGCTTGAATCAATTGGCCCGCTTTCTCCTCCAATGTCATTAATTGGATTGCTTGATCAATATCAGATAAAGCTTGAATCCTGATTTTTCCACGTTCATTAATCGCTTGATCGTTTGTATTGCACGCACTTAAAATCAGAACCAAGATAATTAGACCAATTATTCTTCTAGATTTGGAAATATTCATCGTCGCCTTTCTGAATCCGTAATCAGTTACTCGTGGGTCCCATTTGAATTATTTTATGACTCATGTAGATCAACGAAACTGAACTCATTTTTGAGTCGTTTTTTCTTTATTTGCAAAACCTCTTGATTTAAGATCTTCAATTGTCTTTATGATTGCTTGATCAAGAGGAACAATCGGCTCATAACCGAAATCACGAGTTGCTTTGTCATGCACAAACGAGAAATCAAGAGCTGTAGAAGCTACGGTATATCGGGTTAATATCGGTTGAGCACTTTTCTTATTCCAAGGAAGCTCAGCAATAAATTCTGACAGATGAGCAACTATCATTGCTAATCTGTAAGGTAATCTCCGATTTGGAATGGTATACCCTAAGCTTGTTAATATGGGCTTGAAGAAATCAAAGAAATAACCCGATGCATGATCGGTAACAAAGTAACATTGACCACAAACAGCAGATCCAGGTGTTAATGCCTTTTCTGCTAGAAGATGTGCATAGGCACAATTATCCACATAAACATGTGAAAACTTTGCTTGACCATCACCAATTTGCATATACTTTCCTTTTCTTAAGACATCGATGATGCTGGGAAGACGTGTTCGATCACCCGGTCCATAAATACCAGCTGTCCTCAAAGAGCAGGTGAGTAATCCATTTTGATTATTGGCGGCAATGATATCCTTTTCAGCCATTGCTTTTGTGTAGGAGTAGTGATCAATAAACTTATTGGGATAAGGCAATGATTCATCGCCATCCTTTATTGGTTTGCCTTCATAGATCGCATCGATTGAGCTTGTATAGATGAGTTTGGACACATTAAATTCCTTACATGCATCAATGATGTCTTGATTCGCCTTGATATTTATTCTGTTTAATTTATCGGTATCATTTGGATTCCACGAGATAAAAGATGCAGTATGGAACACGACATCTGAACCTTTAACGGCTCTTCTTATCGAGTCTACATCCATCAAGTCACCTTTAACGACCTCAACACGATCATCTGGATAGTCTTGTCGTACAAAAACCCTTACACGTTTACCTTCCTCAAGCAACATTTTAACAATGCGATTGCCTAGAAATCCGGTTGCACCTGTTACCATGTATACTTTTGAATCATTTGATGTTTTATTCATACAATAATCCTTTCAAGCTTTGATTGCCAAGAATTGATGTAAGATAAATTTGGTAGCTTACTAATCTCGTTATTAAACTAAGTATAGTTCCTTAATGAATAATTGTTAAGAAAATAGACGTGTTAACGATGAAATTTGTTCTAGCTTTTGGAAGGGAGAATATTTTCAAGAAAAACTAACATTGAAAAGCAGTAGCATTAGTGTGGTGAAATTTAGGTCTAAGCATAAAGTTAGAAGATTGAAGAGAAAGATTAAGACAATAGTATTTTTCTTAGACTCTTGAAATAATTTAATACTAAATGATTGCGCTTACATTTACATTTTTATATTTTGATGTCCGTGGTTATATTGATTAAGATATGGGCAACAGAGGAGGAAAGAATATGTCTCTATTTCAGTCGTTATTGATTGCATTATGGGCTGGTTATTGTTCATACGATGATCAAGGTCCACAAATGTTAAGAAGACCTTTGTTAGTTGGACCACTCGTTGGTTTAATTCTAGGTGACTTAACAACCGCTCTTATCGTATCCGCAACACTTGAGTTGATGTGGATGGGTCTTGGAAACATGGCTGGGTACCAAACCCCAGATATGATTGTTGGAACAATTGTTGGGACGACGTTTGCGATCACAACTGGTCAAACATCAGCAGAAGGGATTGCGGCAGGGGTCGCAACAGCAACTGCTGTAGCAATTCTTGTTCAACAATTCAACTTGATTTTCATGTTTGTTCGTCAATTCTTCGCGCCATGGGCTGATAAATTGGCTGAATCAGGAAACTTTGACAGTTTATTACAGATCAACATTGCAAGTGCAGTTTTACAATTCTTAATTCGTTTCGTTCCTACGTTCTTAATCATTTACTTTGGTGGATCAATCGTGGAACAAGTAATGGCGAATATACCAGCACCATTCTTAGCAGGTTTAGCAAAAGCTTCCGGTATTCTACCAGCGGTAGGTCTTTCAATCTTGATGACCATTATCATGAAAAAGGGCATGTGGGGCTTCTTGATCTTTGGATTCGTGTTAAATGCTTATTTAAAGATGGATATTTTAGGTGTAACGCTTATTTCATTAGCATTCGCTACATTCTATGCATGGATCATGAACGTGATCGATTTCCAAAATACACAGTCTCAAAATACAAGTCATGAGGTTAAAGAAGGAGGTTATGATCTATGAGCGAAGTCAATCGCATGAACGGTGAGAAAATCACTCGCAAAGATTTAAATAAAGTATATTGGCGTCTACAAATCTTTGGATTGGGTTTAGCGATCAATAGTACGACGGCTCAAGCGATTTCATTTGCTACAGCTCTAACACCCGTTTTAAAGAAACTCTATAAGAATGAACCAAAAGAAGTCAGAGTTGCGGCGATGCAACGTCATCTAGAATACTTCTTATCTCAGAATACCGCTACAGGGATGATTCTTGGAATCACAGCTGCCATCGAAGAAACAACATCTGTCGACCAAAAAGAAGGTGTCGTTGCCGTTAAAGCAGGGATGATGGGTCCACTTGCAGGAATTGGAGACTCCGTATTCAAATTGACGATTCAAGCAATCGCGGGGAGTATCGGTGCAGCGTATGCGCTTAATGGGAATGCACTTGGGCCTGTCTTGATGTTTGTGATTTACAATGCAATCAATATCGCGATCAAATACTATGGAATCATCTTAGGATACGAAAAAGGTATGGAATTCATTACATCCGGTGAGCAAGCTAAAGTTATGAAGAACATCATCAATCTATCCACGATGGTAGGGGTTGTGGTATTGGGTGCATTGATTAGTTCATCCGTGCGTATTACGATTGGGACGGAGTTGGTTGTTAATGAGACGATTGTAAATATACAACAACTTCTTGATGGTGCGATGCCAAAACTCCTTCCATTATTAATTACTGTAGGACTGTATCAAGTCAATAAAAAGCTCCCACGTAAGTATCTAATCTTTTTGATCCTTGGCTTACTTGTTCTCGGGACAATCTTATTCTTACTCGGAGTTATTAAGTAATGACAAACACCTCAATCATTTTGGCAAGTCATGGTTACTTTGCCCAGGAAGCACTTAAGAGTGTAGAGATGATCATTGGTTATCCTCAAGAAGATACCCATGTCGTTTCAGTGAGTGCTGAAAAAGACTATGATACCTGTCTCAATGAATTGCGAAACATTTATAACAATCTTAATCATGACAATGGGGTTCTCATCTTAACGGATATTTATGGGGGAACCCCCTCTAAGATTGCGACACATTTAGCGCTGGAGAATGAAAATATCCTCGTCTATTCTGGGTTCAATCTTCCAATCTTACTTGAGATCATGTTTCAAAGGCATCTGGATTTAACCGAGTTGTCGCAATTAATTGAGTCGGTATACGGAAGTTCACTAATCAATATTACAAGTCGTATTAAGGAGATAAACAATGGCAATCAAGTGGATTCGTATTGATGATCGTCTCATTCACGGACAAGTTGCAACATCGTGGCTAAGACATGTCAATGCAGAGCAAATCATATGTATTAGTGACAAAGCCGCTGGAAATCCGGTTCAGATTCAAGTTTTGAAGATGGCAGTTCCTGATGTTGTTTTGCATGTATTCTCAGTCGATCAGTTTATAAAAATTTATAGAGAGAATCCTATTCGGAAATCAACCTTTCTGTTGATGGAAAATACAGTCGATGCACTTCGTTTGGTAGAAGGTGGAGTCGATATGCCTTACATCAATTATGGGGGCATGCGTAGCAAAGAAGGAAGACACAGTTATCACCATGACTTGTGCTTCACCAAAAACGAAGAAGATGCATTGCATTCGCTTCTTAATAAAGGAATAAAGGTCGAGTATCAGATTGCTGCATTTCATGCTCCGACACCATTGATAGAGATGATAGAAAAGGCCAAGGTGGGAAAATGAGTCAGACGTTTGTAGAATGTTTCTACCTTGAAAACAATAAGCATCAGTTACTCGTAAAAAAAGATGCAAAAGAAATAAACTATAACGTCTATCGAGTTTGCGGGAATGAATTGGAATGGCTGTTTGAAAGTTCAGAAGAAGACAAAACATTTGAATGTTCCTTTGAACGAAGCAGTCCAATTACATTTCAAATCAAATTTGATGATGGGGAAGTACTAAACTGTGGGCATCGAATCCTACCGATTCATGGAATGTATAATTTCAGAGATATGGGAGGATATCCTACTGTAGATGGCAAACATGTTCGATGGAATCTGCTTTATCGTGGGGATCACTTAAACAACTTGAAACCAGAAGGACAAAAATTCTTAGATAACGTTCAACTCAAGTCGATTATCGATTTGAGAGGTGACACGGAAATTATCGAATACCCTAACTTAGGCGTGAATGAAAAAACAAAGCAATACGTCTTCTCCCCAGCAGGCATTGTTGCGATTTTCGCTGGATCACTTCAAAATGATGAGAAAGATATGAAAAATGTCAATTTCTTGGAGAATGCTAAAGAATTACTCAAGAAAGACAAAAATGCTGCAATAAATGCAATGATCGACCAACAGATTCAATTTGTGCATAATAAGACGAGTCGTAGTGCATTTGCACAGATGTTGCATCTTCTTGCCTCAGAAGACAATTCACCAAGTTTCATTCATTGTAAAGGTGGAAAAGACCGAACGGGTTTTGCGGCACTTTTGATTCTAGGTTTATTGGGTGTAGATGAAACGTATATCATGTATGATTACATGTTGACAAAGAAAGCACGTGAAAAGAAGAATCAAGCTTATTACCTAAGATTTCTTGAAATGTCTAAAGATGAAGAAGTTGCCCAATTTATGTATTCAATCTTTGACACACAAGAAGTGTTCATTCAATCGGCACTTGATGAAATCAAAAAAGGATATGGTTCAATTGGTGCGTATGCTCGTTTTGGCTTAGGTATCAAAGATGAAGAGATTGAACTATTGCGGAGAATGTACCTAGTATAAGTTGTATAATTTAGCTGACATAAAGATTCGTGAGGGCATAATGTTATTCTTGAACATAAGACAGATAGAGTTAATTCACAGAATCCTAAAGTACGAATATTTACAAAGTGATGAAATCGTAAATTATTTTATGATTTCATCTCGTACTTTGCAGTCTGACATCAATTTGATCAACTATGAGTTTGAAAAGAATGAACAAGGTGTGACCATCAGCCTTCATCGTAAAAAAGGATACTATATAGAGAGCATTCAAAAAGGTGATCGAGCTGTTGAGAATCTTAGAAATCAAAGTGTCGAATATTTAGATAACTCAATTTTGCGTGAACTCGGCTCTCAACCAAGAGTTTGTTTTATTTTAAGAAAACTACTGGTTGAAAAAAGTTTTCTTAAGTCAGAAGACCTCATTGATGAGCTCCATGTCAGTAATGCGACACTTACCAATGATCTAAAGTTAAGCCGAAATGTGCTTGAGACGTATGGTATTGACATCAACTCTGTTCCATACTATGGCATGCAGATAGTCGGTAGTTCACTGAGGATACGATCCTGTCTACTTGATTTCTGTGATATCTACAACTATCATGAGCAAACGTCAGTGTACCCTGAAAATGCATACGATCAATATCGTTTTGCGAAGAAGAACTTACTCGATTCGCGAAGAAGACTGATTGAACTATTTAGAGATAGTGATCTTAAGATTACGGACAGAGGATTTCGTTTCATCCTAATCAACGTATTGCTCATAAGCTCAGGAACTGCAAATAAGCTTGAATTCGATTTCAAGGAGAAACTGAAGTTTCCAAAGCTTCATGAATTCTCGAAGCTGATTGCAAGCAAATTTGAAATCAAGGATGAAGCTGAAGTGGACTATATCTGTTTGTTATTGTTGCTTCATTTGGACGATATAACTGAGGAGTTACCGACCAGTGATCCTGAGCATCTTCAGTACATTTCAAATCAGCTTGAAATGTTGTGCTCATCAACTGCCGCACGGTTTAGACTTGATCTTGGAAACCATCCAAGCGTCTTGAAGTCGTTGAGAATATTCATCTTAAAAGGCTGCTTACGAGATGAATACCACATAATTGAGAAGAGTATCTCTTCAAGATCGATTGATATCGTGAGTCAGATTCCTGCATCACGAAGTCTTGCGATAGTTCTACTAAGGCGGCTTCATCAAGTAGGTCAATTGGATGCATACCAGTTCCTAGAATTATCCATTGTACTCTTTAATGCGATTTTTACAATTCCAAACAATTATGCTGATATGCGAAT
>Ga0265295_1009254_pt1 | contig 10597 bp, 12 predicted proteins | sample Munlansysbiofilm_FD_192503 | JGI IMG/M metagenome (GOLD analysis project Ga0265295, IMG submission 192503) | Leachate microbial communities from a municipal landfill in Southern Ontario, Canada - Methane capture system biofilm | ecosystem: Engineered > Solid waste > Landfill > Unclassified ... | reverse complement strand
AAAAGTACTTAAAACAAAGAAAAACAAAAATGCATTTAAAAAAGTTATTGTTAATGAAAATGATATAGCTGTTCCGAATGAAATCATTGGTAAGCTTTATGAAAAAAATAGTAGTCTATATTTCGCAGTTGAAGATGAGAAGCAAATTAAAAAAGCAAAAGAGTTTTTGAAAGAACATAGTCTAGAAGCTGTGATGGTATCACTATGAGTAGAAAGATATTGATATCAATTAGTCAAGATAATGATGTAATTGTAGAAACTGAAGATTATAAAGGCCCAATGTGTGTGAAAGATATAAAACAACTATTCAATGAGTTTCTAGAGGTTGATGACTTCGATCACAAAGCAGAATATTATGAATCAGAAGAAGAAATCTATTCGGGAGTGATCTCTAAACTATGAGTACAACTGTAAAATTAGGATTAGGATTACTCGCTTCTAAAGGTATATTACCCAAAGAAGAAATGATAAAAGTTTTTCAAGATTGTCTATTGGAATTGGGGTTTGTTAATCAGAATAATAGTCTAATTCAAAATGGCACTATTATTGGAACATTGACAATCAAAGACAGAATCATATTAAGTGTGAATAGAGCTAGTGTAAATCAAAATCTAAACAAAATTGAGAAAATTCGAACACTCTTTGCCCATAGAGCAGAAGTTGCTCAAAAAGACTATATTTATCAAAAAGAACAGGCTATTAATCAATCCAAACAAAATCTGGATACATACAACAAACTTGTCAAAGAACTAAATGAAGAAAAACATAAGATGCAAAAGGCATTAGAAAGACAGCAAAAAGATTCTTGTGAGGCAATTAAGGAAGAACTAATTGAGGCAGCCATTAATAATGGATACGAAGTTGAAGAAATCAAAAATAAAGAATCTAAAGTTCAGCTACAATTAGTAAGAAGAGTATACTAATATGAATGTTGCAAAAATTGTTCACGAAAGTAGAATCTATGGACCTGGAGCCAGAACAGTTATCTGGTTTCAGGGTTGTAGTATTAAATGTGAAGGATGTATTAATCCTGATCTAATCCCATTTATTAAACGCAAAGAACTAAGTATAAATGATTTAATCGGAGAAATAAAGGAAACTGGAGTAACTCTTCTTGGGGGCGAACCACTTGATCAAATAGATATCCTTGACTTCATGCTTGAACTCAAAAAGAAGAATATTCAAATTGTACTTTTCACTGGATATGAATGGAATGATATAACTGAGTATCAACAAAAAGTAATAAGTGGAACGTGTCAGTTTGCAGTATTAGGACCTTTTGATGAAAATCGAGTTAATCCATCTTTATATTTAAGAGGCTCGGATAATCAAGACATAAAAGTATTTGATAAGAATATTATTTTAGATGAAGAAGTTGAGTCATATGAGATTGTAATTGATGACTCTATAGAAGTAAGAGGTAGAGTAGATAAAAATATATTTGATATTTTGGAAGAACAAAAATCTAAGTAATAACAAGGAGATAAAAGTATGAAGATTCATTATTTTCAAAGATACCATTCAAAAGAAAATGTCGCCACTGCTAACACTATGTTATTGTTATCTAGGCTTTACTCATATTCATCAGATAAATTTTTTAGATTATTAAAATCAGAGAATTTCTTTAATGATGTATTTGAGCCGGAATTAATTTTCACTTTACAAGAAAAAAGTGTCGAAAGCATCCCTGATGCAACGATTTTCCAAGAGAGTTTTAAGATTGTTGTAGAGACAAAAATGTCAGATTGGTTTAAAAAGGATCAACTATTTAGACACTTAAGTGCATTTGGTGATGAGAAGTACAAGGTACTTATTACACTAGCACCCGTTAAAATGCAAAACAAAAAAATGATTAACTTTGATAAACGTTTAAAAGAATATAATCTATCACAAAAATATCCGGTTATGCATGTTAACACAACTTTTGGAAGAATCTACGAAGTAATACAAGAACTTATCGATGATAAAGACTATGAAATGCAGGAAGTTCTTGATGACTATTTAAGTTACTGTTATAAGGATAATCTTATAGCTGATTCTTGGAAACGTATGAAAATGCAATTATGTAGTGCTACGTTTGATTTTAATATAAATGAAAACTTGTACTACAATGGTATAAATCGTCCTTTTAGTGCACATGATTATATTGGTTTATATAAAGAAAAGAGTGTTAAGGCTATTGGGAAAATTGAAGCGATTATTACAGCAAATATAACCGATACTGGAATTGAATATGAGGTTGAACTTGGGGAATTAACTGATTCTAGAAAAGCGCAGATTGATAAAGCTATTATTGATGGAAAAAATTATGGCTATGTATTGACAAACGAAAGGTATTTCTTTGTTGAAAAATTTTACAAGACAGACTTTAGAAAAATATCATCAGGAGGCTCAATGGGTTCTAAAAATTTTGATTTAACTCAAGTGTTAGAAATTGATAAATTACCAAAAACAGAGAAAATAGCTGAATTACTTAAGCAAAAAACATGGAGTTAGTGATATAATTAATTTAATCTTGGTACATGGGTAATACAGGATAAACCTGTAAATAATTTGGCAAAAGCCAGAAGGAGATACTTATGAAAAGTATTGAAGTTATTGTATCGAGAAAATTAATTAAGAAGTTTTATTTGCATCCTGAACCATATGGTGATGGAGCTTATGTTGTTGATTTAATCAACGGCATGTACACAGATATATTTTATCGAGAAGAAGGCGGATTTATAACCATTACTAGTGAGAAAGATTTGATTAATTATTTAAAGAAGAATCAGTCAATTTCAAAGGACTATTTTTATAGGGATGGAGTTTATTCATTTCGTCAAATCAAAGATAATGATCATGATTTGTTGAATAGTTGGAAGACTAACTCTCCAATAACCATACAATTTGATGTTGCTAATGGGCATGATTTACCAGAAGAATTCATTGTATGTTTTTATTGGATAGAGGTTGGAAAAATCGTGATTGACGATTCTAATAGACTTACACTAAATATTTATGAGAAAGACTTTATTTCTATATTGGATATTAGTGTTATTTTAGATGATTTGATGATAGAAAAAACAGACTAAATGAAAATGCACTGCTATTTTAAATACAGAAAATTAATGTTCTGCGTCTAATAGTAGTGCTTTTTTATTTCTAGATAGTTCTAAAGGTTTTTAATATTTTGAAAACACGTAACTTGAATTCGAATTTGTCATAAAAATATAATGTAATGCTATTGTAAATATGACAAAAGTGAAGTATAATATGGTATGTAAACGGAGGGAGTAATATATTATGGAAGAAATTATGAGAGATAATTTTAAGAAATTAAGAAAAAAAATCAATATTACCCAAGAGCAAATGGCTGAGTATTTAAACTTAGAGCAAAGTAGTATAAGTAAGTTTGAAAGTGGAGAAAGAACAATAAGTGTGAGCAATCTTGAAAGAGCATGTTCACTTTTTGGTATTCACATGAATGGTATATATAAAGATTCAAAGAATTTGCGCGCCTTATCACCATCCTTTAGAAAGACTAATTTAAGTTTATCCTCACTTGAAGACATTTCAAATATAAATAAAATCGCTATGAATATTATTGAAATGAATGCGATTTTGGAAAGACACAATGGATAGATTAGTTTTACAACGTCGCGCACTTAGTATTCGTGAACACTTTGGTGTTGATGATAATTCACCAATGGATTTATTTTCATTAGTGCATACAAATTCAGACATAACTTTAATTTTTTACCCATTTAAAGAGGAGATTAGTGGAGTTTGTATTAAATCAGCAAATTTAATTGCGATTAACTCGAACTCCACTTTGGGTAGACAAGCCTTTTCCATAGCTCATGAGCTATATCATTACTTTTATGATGGGGAAAAGACTTCAATAAGTTTATATGCTCAGGCTAATTTTAAAGTGGAAAAGGAGGCTAATTTATTTGCCTCGTATTTGCTTATGCCTGATTCGAGTTTTACCCGTTTTTATAATAAACTAACAAATAATGGAACTAGGAAGATAGACTTGCATGATATTTTAGAGATTGAACAGTATTTCAGAGTGAGTAGAAATGCAGTCCTTGTTCGTCTGATTCAAGAAGAGTACATGACTTCTGAAGAATCTGAACAATACAAAAGAAATATTGTTAAAAATGCGAAAAAATATGGATTCGATATCTCATTATACTTGCCAGCTGATTTTGAAGAACCAAAAACATATGGTTCATACTTGAAAAAAGCATTAGAATTAAAAGATTTAGGCTTAATTTCAGATGGAAAGTATGAAGAATATTTATTAGAAGCATACAGAAGCGATATTGTCTTTGATGATAATGGAGAAGAAGATATTTATGACTAAGATTGTCTTTTTCGATACAGATTGCATATCTTCTTTTTTATGGACACAAACGCAACATTTACTGATTCATTGCTTTGGAATTGATATGATAATCCCAAGACAAGTCTATAATGAAATTTCAAGAGTTCCTCATCTACGTCAAAGAATTGATGAAATGGTAACTGATGGTAATCTTATTATTGAGGATATCCAACTTAATACTGATGAAAATACCCTATATTTAGATTTAACTGATCATACCAGAGCAAGCTCTTTACCTTTAATTGGTAGAGGAGAAGCAGCTGCAATCGTATTAACGAAAAAGAATAATGGAATATTAGCTAGTAATAATTTTCGAGATGTGAGTCATTATGTTGAATTATATGGACTGAATCATATTTCTACTCCGGATATTATTCATAGAGTGGTTAATGAAAGTGTCTTAACCATAGCACAAGCAGATGTAGTTTGGACACAAATGATTGCCAAAAAGAGAAAATTACCTTTTAGAACATATTCAGACTATTTGAATAGTCTATAAAAAATAATAAGGAGGGAAAAAACAATGCCAAAACCAACGAATAAAATTGTGACAAATCGAAGATCACCAAAAAATGAGGATGCTTATATCCAAGCATATTTAAAACAAAATCCATCCGCTAAAAAGAAAGATAGTTATGATATATCTGCAGTTAGAGCAAAAGATGGTACACTAGGACATGCATTGATGAATCAGGAACATAATAGAAGTAAAGACAAGAATCCTCATCGCGGAATGGATTTTATACCGGATTCACAATTGAAAAAAGACATTAAGAAGTAATAAAGAAACATCAGGAAGTAAATTTATTTCTCTATTTTGATTCTCTTGATTTCTTATGTAAATTAAGGATATTTAAAATTGTAGCAAAATAGATCATACAACCCATAAGAGTAGAATAGGTCTGATACATTCGGTATCAAACCTTTTTTTTGCCTTTATTTAGCCATTTCTTGATTTACACATTGTACTAAAATAGTATAGGTAGTAGGTAGAAAATAACCTATTTTGATACAATTTTAGTAGAAATTAAAAATCCTTTATACTATTACATTTTGAAATAAACTGTATATCAATTTATATTAACTACTCTATTTATCAAGTGGACAATCTCACAAAAAGATACACTTTTCAAAAAAAAATAAAACAGGAAGTATGTTGACATATCACTATAGGTGAAGTATAATTTATTTGTAACGCGACATTATTAGTTGTATTAGTGGGATTATATTATTACCAGACTACTCCAACCTCACAAAAAAGGATTTGAAAAGTTGTTTTTATAAAAAACAATAAGATGATGATATCAAATTTACATATACGATTCGAAATGAATTATTCAATTCAATATATTTGCCTACATGCATCAAGTAAATGTAATATGAAATGTAATATTGCTTTATTCAAGATAAACCTGATGTGAATATAACAATCGATGAAGCAAAATGCTTCATCGATTTTATTATATCTGAGTTCTCCGAAGAATGGAAGGACATTGTGATTTCACAGATTACGGAGAACCATTACTTTTGAAAATTACTTTGATAGACAGAGTACAATCAATGATTTCTTTAGTTGAAATGATACGCAATTATGTTTGATAAATTTATGTTATATTGAAAAAACATAAAAGGGAGAAAGTAAATGAAACAGATTGTTAACAAAATAGTAATACTCATATGCTGCTTGACATTATCAGTATTTTTATTTCCATTATCTGTTAATGCTCGATCAGAAGTAAGTCAAGCACGTCCGGGTAATGACTTCTCTGATTATGGATTACTACAGACCATCACTGGATATGAGTATGCGGATATAAGCGGAACTTACTATATCCAAAACAACTACACGGATAAATTTATTGATATTCATGGACCATCTACAGCAGATGGAGCCTTAATTCATGAATGGGTCTACCATACAAACATGTCTGAAAATTGGGAGATCAGCGATACATCAGATGGATATTACACAATTAAATCACTATACAGTAATAAATATATTGGTGTCGACAGCACAAACACAGGTTTGAACAAAAACAACATTAAGCAATACAGCAGTATAAACTCTTATACAAAATGGGTTATTTATGTAGACGAGTATGATAACTATCTTTTTAAACCATATTTATGGAATAATCAATTTTTAACTTCGGCTTTTAGTTCATCATATAATGAACTTCAGTTAACTAGTTATTATACCTCATCTAAAGCAAAATGGACCTTACATAAACAAGTGGACATTTCAGACGGCACATATTTCATTCAAAATTTTGAAACGAGAAAGTATGCAGATTTATGTGGCCCATCAACTGCAGATGGAGCAATTATCCACCAATGGGATTTGAATGCTAGCAATTTGTCAAGCATTTCTTCTTGGAGAAAATGGGTGATTCACAAAGAGTCTGATTTGTATTATACTATTAAGAATGTCTACAGCAATAAGTATTTAGGTCTAGAATCAAGCACTGGAGCCATAAAACAATATTCAAGTATAGCGGATAATACTAAGTGGAAAATATATGAGACAGATACTGATTCAACCGTAGATGCTCCTGAGTACATCATTACGCCAAAGGGGTCTAGTTATGCTCCATATACATATGTAATTGGAGTGGAGGATGGCACCAATTCTAATGGAAAAGATCTCCAGCTAAAAGATTATTCTAGTGATTCAAGAATTTCTTGGGATTTTACAGATGCTACAATGACATATATTGAAAGAATATATACTTGGGAATATAAGGACACTAGATATCCATATTATTTTGGTTATCATGCTCCCGAGACATTCGTTAGTGGGGTAGGATTACGGGAGATGGATATATATGTTTACAATAATGATGAAACTAGTGATCCATATTTTTCAGCCAATTTCGATACAGCAGTAAGTTATTCTGAAGACTCTTGGTATAACGCTCTAAATCCATACATCGAAGAATTTGATGATGTTCCGTATATATTTATGTCGGATATAAAAATACATGCAGGAGACATCGATTACTTTGGATATGACACAATTCCTTTTGCTGGAGTAACTGGTTTTGATGGAAGCATGACATTACAAGGTTTTGTTATATACGAAAATGAGATTTTACCTGTTTACTCATATGGTCGGATGTATATAAAGATAATCAATTATTCTCCTGGTGATGAGTTAGACAATCTTAAACATGTATTGACTCATGAAATGGGGCATGCACTTGGGTATGCAGGTCATTCATATAATACGAATGTGATGGGTACATATTCCTACGTTTTGGATGCCGATGAAATTGAACATCTGTACCAAGTTTGGGAACTGTTTTACGAGTAATATAGGGAGGAAATTATGAAAAAAGGTATTATTTTAACATTATTATTGTGTTCACTGTTTTCATTCATAGGTTGTAGTAATATTCAAGATAAATATAATTCATCGGACGAAATTATACTGAGTGATGAGTATCCAAGTGATCTACATATATCACCAGTAAACTATACTTTTGAATCAGTCATAGAATCAAGTACAGATATTTTCATAGGTGAATTAATTGGAGTAAGAATGGGGAGTAATCTATCGGGTAATGTTTTAGGTGAAGATCCACTTAAGACAACAGATTATGTTGAGTATGAATTTGAAATTAAAAATGTGATATTTTCTGAATATGATAGAAGTCCAGAATCAATAAAAGTATACTTTCACGATTACAGTTTAATCGAAGAAGATCTAGGGTATAATCCCAAGTTCGATTGTACTTTCTATGAGGGAGTGGAATATTTACTTCCGGTGCAGATAAATGATAAACCATATTACATTTCTGATGTTTATCATATTCCTGGAGATATGGTTCTATCTCTAGAACAGGAAGTTTCTAGATATTCTTCATTAATGGGGGAAAAATCTATTATCACAAATGAAGGGATTGATCTAGCAAAAAATGTTGATAAAGATCAATTACTAGTTTATATAACCTCTCTTCTGGTAGATAAAGCTAAAAGTAATTCATATTCAAGAGAAAAAAACATTATGAAAGTTGCTGATTTTTCAGATAATATATTTAAAGTACAAGTTAAGGAATTAGTTCAAACAAGAAAAGGTGATGTGATTTTCTGCGAAACATTTACTATTGAGATAATGGAAGTGATTAAAGGAAAAAACATATCTGAAGGTGAAATAATTTTAATCGATTTCGTGGGTGGTTCCGTTAAATCAGGAGATATCTTGTTTGTGGGCTTAGACAATGGAAGTTATCGATATAATCAGACAGGATATTTTTACAACTTAACATCTAGCCTTTTCTTTTCTCAGGAAGATATCACATTAATACAACAAAACGGATAATTAGGCATATATGTTCTTATAATTAGTTGATTAAGATATAATGAACATAAAACGAATTCTTTATAGGCGGTGAAAAAAATGAAAAAACATTATGCAATATTTATATTGTTGTCGATATTTTCTCTTGTTTTTTTGGGGTGCAATGATATTGAGACAGAATCAACAATTTTTACAGGCCCGTCATCAACCACAACAACAGATCAAAACTGGCAGGTGAGTACTCAACTAGATATTGGCATCAATCTAGACTATTCTACAGATGTTTTAAGTGATTTGAATCTTAAGTATGATTTTATTGGAGATAAGTACATTTTGTTTCAAATAACCTTTCCTGAAGAAGTTGAATATTTATATTATGAGTCACCTTATTTTGATTATCCTTTAATAGATAGAGTAACAATCATTAGTGATGGATTTGAGGGGGAATCAGTATTTAACTATATTGTCTCTGAACTAGAAGAAATCTATACAATAATAATTATGAACGACACAAATGATAGTAATATATTTTTTATGGATGATTTAGGAAATATACTTAGAGTGGAAGAAAAAAATTATAATGAAGTCAACTTAAGGATAGTAAAGGTCTTTAATGTTGTATCACCGCAAAACGCTGAAAACAGTTATTTTTTTACATATGCTGATAATGTTGCTAGTGATATAGAGGACTTAAGACAAAAGATTATTGAAGGTTGTTTATCGGCTAACGTATCGGAAATAATTGAAGGAGCTTTCACATACACTTTTATGGGATATTCATTTGTTTATGATGAAAGCCAAGCTCTCCTAATTGAAGGAGATTATCATTATTCTATATCTCTTGTCCAGGAGTAGTGATTATTACTTGTATTATAAGGTGTTTTGTAGGAATCACTTATATCAATATTTATTATTAGTTTAGATTAGTAATTTTTTCAGTTTGTAAGCTTTAGTTATTTGGATTGCTATAGAGATTAACAATGAGTGAAGATATCGTGTGCATATTTTTTTAAGAGCAGGATTATCCAGAATTATTGATGATCTTGCTCTTCTTGTACTATAGGAATAAGCTCCTTAGCAACATCCGTTCGATACCCAACACTAACTATATAGTGGAATAATCTATTTTGACACAAAGAAATTAGCACTAGAAAAATTTCAAAAATAAAACCTCCAAACTAAGCCATAATTTAGTGGTGCAATTTTTTCAGGTGAGGGTGTAAAAATTCTCGCTAGGGGTGTAAAATTGTGGCAAAATAGGTCATACAACCCATATTGATTATACCAAGTTTATCTCTATATGAAAACAGCACTAAATCTAGCGATTTAGCCGTTTTAATGGGAAAGACTTTTTTATTTAATTTTAGTAAAACACAAGAATATCTATTAATTTTTTTTCCTAAAGGGGGCATGTGTATCACTTTCTCGTAGCAGTGCAATGTTCACTTACAAAAGATTAAATGAACATTTTGTAGGTATATTTATATTTATTATGATATAATATATTCAAGTATAAATCTCTTAGGAGGGTTAATGTGGAAGAAAAATTTGTTTATCGGAGTCATTTGAAAAAAATTCAAAAATGGATGTTAATTATTGGGTTACCAACTAGTGTTTTGTTGCTTATTTTAGGTATTATTATAGAAGAGTATTATTTAATTGGATTAGCAGTGTTTTTTATATTTTATGATGTGCTTTTGTATGAGGGTTATGATCGATTTACAAAAGCAGAATTTATATTAGATGATGAAAAAATAACATTAAGAGTTAAAGGTGTTGTTAAACAACAAATTAAATATACTGAAATTTCTAAAATAGATTCAAGAAGTATAAAATATACAGGTGGTTGGATGTTAATTTACGGACAATCAAAAAAACCAATGAGATTAATGGTTACTATTAAGGATGTTGGATTAATGATTAAC
>Ga0265295_1009253_pt1 | contig 10597 bp, 11 predicted proteins | sample Munlansysbiofilm_FD_192503 | JGI IMG/M metagenome (GOLD analysis project Ga0265295, IMG submission 192503) | Leachate microbial communities from a municipal landfill in Southern Ontario, Canada - Methane capture system biofilm | ecosystem: Engineered > Solid waste > Landfill > Unclassified ... | reverse complement strand
GCATCATTTGCTTTACTACTACCTTACTTTTACTTCTCAAGTCTCCGGCAAGAGAAAAAATCGCGGACCGCGGAATTAATTAGAAACGTCTCCAGATAAATCACGCCCATTAGACCCGGGCGTTTTTATTTGGAATAAATCGTATAGTAAAAGAAAAGAGCTTATTCAGCTCTTACTTTGTATTTGTTAGAAATCGATTCACTATGTTTGATGTGGTCGGTATTAGACAATTCGCTAGCTGCGAATTCATCAAGGACGACCGTGGCTTCACCAGCATATAATTGAATTGCGGTTGCGGTGACTTGACTCGTCACACAACCTTCAAGCGCGAGCTTAATGATTTTGGCTTTCTTATTGCCACTAGCAAGGAGAATTAGACGTCTAGCATCAAGGATGGTCCCAACTCCCATTGTAAGACAGAAGTGAGGCATTTCATCACGGCTGATCCCTTCCTTGCGATAGAAGTCTTCGTAGTTATCATCGAGCGTTTGTTTGGTGAGGGCGACAACATGCGAGCGACTCCCCAAACTAGAACCTGGTTCATTAAAGCCCCAGTGACCATCACGGCCAATTCCTAGGAGCTGTAAATCGATGCCCCCAGCTTTTTTGATTTCTTCTTCATAGTCCGTACATGTTTTTTGTGGATCCTTGGTGTAGCCATCAAAGAAGAAAATGTTTTCTTTCTTGATGTCAACATGGCGGAAGAACTCTTCATGCATGTAACGAGCACATGATTTATCAAGGCCGTAAGGTTTAATAATATCAAATCCTTCACCAAGATATTCGTAAAGGGTAAAAGCTTTGACGTTTTTAAAACTGATATCGCCAGATTTGAACATTTTAATCAACTCACGGTAAACGCCAATTGGCGTAAAACCAGTTGCTAGTCCAAGGACGGAATCAGGTTTGGCCTTGACTTGTTCGGCAATAAGAAAGGCCGCAGCCTTCGACATCTCGTCGTAGTCTTTTCTAATTAAAATAGCCATATTATATAAATCCTTCTTCGTTTTATACGTATATGTTAGCCTAAATATTCAAATATATCTAGACACTATTTTCTCCACCACCGCCAAATGCAAAGAAAAATGTAAAATTTGTAAGTTAAAGGTGAATAAGTCACGCTGACTTTAAATCATCATAAAGCGAGAATGTAAGAGCGTTAATTGTAAAATTATAGATAAATAAATCTAGAAATAACAAGGGACTATCTTGCGCGTATGAAAGCGTTTAGAAAGTGAGAAAAAGTTGAAATGTAACTGGTAAAAGCAAGGTTAAAACTGAATTATCATTCATAAACTATTTTTAATTGTTTCTAAGTGGCAAGTTTTTACCCTCGTTTAAGGCTAATTCAGACGGGTGTATCTTGAAAATATCCAAAGCCCCTCGACATTAAGGGCTATATTTGTTGTATAATTAGGATATTGTTTAGGAGAAAAGCTATGAATGTTTTATTTTTATTAACACCCAAGAAAAACGTTTTATTTTTAACGCTCGATATGGATGTCGCCACTGCTTTAGACATTTTGAAAAATGTCCGCTATGCTTCAGTTCCCTTATTAGATGAAGAAGGTCACTATGCAGGCACGATTACAGAAGGTGATTTACTTTGGACATTAGAAGACAACAAAAATGATCCAGAAGTTCTTACTAAGAAGCTAAAGACCATCAAGCGTCTCCGTGATTATAAAGTTGTCCGGGCAGATACGGCCCTGGATGAGTTGTATGTAGTCGCGATTAATCAAAATTATATTCCGATTGTCGACGATCGTGATTTTTTTATTGGGATTGTTACACGTAAAGAAATATTGATGTACTATAACATTCAAATTCAAGAACTCAAGGGGCTCAAATATAATAGTAAGAACCCCGGGCTTGATGTGCTTTTAAGAAGAAGAACGATTAGACTTTTTAAGAAAGACAACATTGATGAAGCTGTGATTGATGCAGTCATCAGAGCGGGTTTAGCCGCGCCTAGCACTAAAAACAGACGTCCTATTCACATCATGGCTAGTAATAATACAAAAATTTTCGTTAAACTAAGCGATGAATGTAACGCTTTCACAGTTTTAGCCGGCGCTCCTTACGCTTTCTTTATTTTTGCCGACACCGAACAAGAAGATGACGAAACTTTACTTAATAGTGATGCAGGGGCCGTAACTGCCAATATTCTTAATGCCCTCACCTCATTTAATCTAGGTGGAGCATGGCTTGGAACAGTAAAACGGCAAGATAATGATGAAGTTGTCCGAAAATATTTCACGGTTGAGCCCAGATATCAGCTCTTTACCGTTATCGCCTTTGGGGTTGCGGATGAAACAAGAGAACCACGGAAATTGAGCGACTCAAAACGCGTTCATAAAAATAAATGGTAAGTACTCTCTCATGAACGATAAGAATAAGAAAACACTGATTAAGATTTTAAAAGTTGTGAGTGTCTTTTTAATTTATGCATTAATTGGGCTCGGTTTTTTCTTAATTTATCAATATTTAGGCTTTAGTCTTGATGACTTAAAGCAACATCTAGCAAGTATCGGTATTTGGGCCTATGTGCTTTTTATTATCATTCAAGTACTTGTTAATGTCTTCCTCTTTGTTATCCCTGGCCAAACCTTACAGTTTATCGCCCTAGGTTTAACACTATTCTCGCCGCTTGTGACTTTTACTGTCGTGTTGCTTGGAATGGTCCTCGGTTCATTTGCCAATTTTATGATTGGCCGAACACTAGGCCATCGCTATATTGAAAAAATCGTAGGGAAAGAGACTTACGTAAAATATCAAGCCAAGTTGGTGACTAAGGCTTATATATATTATCCAATTATGATGATATTACCGTTTTTTCCTGATGATGAGATCACCCTGCTAGTTGGTTTAACAAAAATGAATATAGTTTACTTTTTGCTGACAACAATCTTAACCCGTGCGGTCGGGGTCGCAATCTTCACTTTTATCCCCGGACAGATTGCCTTTACGTATGCAAGCAATCTCGAACTAGGACTTTTAATCTTTGGAATCGCATATATTGGCCTAATGCTTTTGTATCTAATTAGGGAGTTAGAAAAACTAATAACACGTTTAATCGCATAGAATAACACTTTGTACAAGCATCATCCAGTTTTATTTGCTATAATGATGTCGGATTAGGAGTGTAAAAAATGGCAAAAAATATTTTAGTAGTAACCGGTAGTGCAAGAAAAGAAGGAAACTCAATGAGTCTAGCGTATGCTTTTATTAAAGGCGCACGTTTAAGCGGCAATGCAGTTCATCGTTTTGATTGTGCGAATAAGAAGATTTTACCAGTCAGAGACGTCGAAAACTCATGGCGTAAAGGTAAACCTAGCATGAATGATGATGATTTTAACGCAGTCTCCCCCTATATCCAAGTTAGTGATATTCTCGTGTTCGTGACCCCAATCTATTTTGGGGGGATGGCAGCGAGTGTAAAATTATTTGTTGATAAGTTATACGCATATTTATTACCACAACGCAAAAGAGACCTTAAGTTTACCAAAGCTTATTTAATTGCTGTTTGTGAAACTGAAGATATGGCAATGTTTGACGGTTTAAAGATTACCTTTGATCGCATGCTTCATCTTTTTGGAGTCGATGATTATGAACTCTTACTTGTCCCTGGCGTTAAAGATATTGGTGATATCAACAAAGGCACGGCTTTAAATGATGCCTTTGAATTAGGGAAAAGTATCGTTTAGTTTTTACTCTCAAGTTAGTATTTAACATATCCTCTTGTTACTTGTGACAGGAGGTTTTTTTATGACACGATTGATTTTGACGATTTTGTTTTAACTTTAGTAAACACCGACGTATCCTAAATGAGTTTTGCTCTTTAAAACACACCTTAAAAAGCGTAAACTATATTAAAGTAGAGGTAAAGGTATGAAAGTATTAGTAACAGGCGGAACAGGGTTTATTGGTTCACACACTTGTGTCGAACTTATTAACAGTGGCCATGAAGTTGTCATCATTGATAATCTTGTGAACTCGAAGATTGAAGTGTTAGATAAAATTAAGATGATTACTGGCGTTAAGCTAGCTTTTTATCTGGTCGACATGGTTGATAAAAACGCCCTTAGAAAAGTATTTAAAGCTGATAAATTCGATAGTGTGATTCACTTTGCCGGCCTTAAAGCTGTCGGTGAATCGGTTTTTAAACCGCTTGAATATTACCGTAATAACTTAGATTCAACACTAAGCCTTTTAGAACTTATGCTTGAATTTGGTGTTAAAAATATTGTCTTCTCAAGTAGCGCGACTGTTTATGGCGAACCCGAACATATGCCGCTCAATGAGAGTGATAAAATCGGTGGAACCACTAATCCTTATGGCACTACTAAACTAGTAATTGAATATATCCTCCGTGACTTTGCGTTTGCAAATCCGGACTTTAAAGCAATTGCACTGAGATACTTTAATCCCGTCGGAGCCCATCCAAGTGGCTTAATTGGTGAAGATCCCCAAGGGACGCCAAATAACCTCATGCCTTATATTTCCAAAGTGGCCGCCGGTAAACTTGCCAAACTTTCAATCTATGGCGATGACTATAAGACGGTTGACGGTACGGGTGTCAGAGATTACATTCACGTTGTTGATCTAGCAATCGGTCACGTTTTGGCCCTTGAAAATATAGCCAAGATTAAAGGCTATGAGGCAATTAATCTCGGAACTGGCAAAGGCACAAGTGTTTTACAATTAGTCCATGCTTATGAAGAGGCCAATCACCTCAAAATTAATTATGAAATTAAGGCGCGCCGGGCGGGCGACGTTGATGAAAACTTTGCCGATGTTAGTAAAGCTAAAAAACTATTAGGTTTTAGTGCTAAATATAGTATTAAAGAAGCATGCAAACATGCCTTTGAATATGAAAAGCACAATCAATAAATCAAGAGGGACAATTGAAAAATTTAGCCTCAACGCCCCCAATTTAATCGATTCAGTACGAACTGTTCGCGTTTACTTGCCGCCTAATTATCAAATAGATACGGATAAGCATTATCCCGTTTTATACATGCATGACGGGCAAAACCTATTTTTTAATCGTGACACGAAGTATAAAGTTGGCGCATGGCAAGTTCATCTCGCGCTCGATAAATTTTATGAAAATAACAATAAAGGTTATATCGTCGTTGGCGTTGATTCATCAAGTAAATATCGCCATGAAGAACTAAGTTTATTACCAGTCAGAAAGAAGTATTCACAGTTTCAACAACTATCCCCACAAGGTGTGGCCTATAGTCACTTCTTGACAACCACCCTTAAAGCCCATATTGATGAGCATTATCGCACGAATAGGAACTTATCATATATTGGTGGTTCAAGCATGGGGGGAATTTCTTCTTTAATTTTAGCGCTCAAGCACCCTGATCTATATAAAGGTGCGCTATGTTTGACCCCGGCTGGTATGCTTCATTATCAAAAAGATCTTAAAGCACTCTTTAGCGAAACCATCGCTAAAATGCAGGCTAATAACACGCCATTACCTAAACTTTACTTTATGGTCGGAGGCATCGGGCTAGAAGAAGTTATCAAACCATTTTGTGATTTCGCGGTGCCTTTGCTAACTAAATTCGGCTATGAATATGGCAAAAATATTACGTACTTATATAAGAAAAACTATCACCATAATGAAAAAGCCTGGGTCAAAGTTTTCCCCAGTGCTTTTGCTTGGATGGTCAAATAATCAACGTTTGCCTTTTAAGTAGTCTTTATAAGGAATAGTCGTTGAAACGCCACTATGGTAATGGTGGCCGTTTTGTTGTTCAAGAGGTGGAAATTTCATATAGTCACCGTATTTTGCGGTTAAATAAGCTTTGTAATTTGTGGGAATATTCGCCTCGATATCTTCAAACTTCATCAGGACACCCTTGCCGTAAAAGGCTTTAGGCAGTGCTTCACGGTTGAAAGCCCAAGTCATATAACTGCCAACAAGTGTCGCCTGGTCCCATTTAATGTTTTTCATGGCCAGGGTAATCAGTCTATTCATTAAGTTAAAAAGATTAAATGGTAAGAAGATAATGGAGACTAAGTATAAAGGGATTTGCACAAACCATGTTTTTTTCGTTGGTCGTGCATAGAAGTGGCCTAAATAGGAAAGATAGAACATCAACCATAAAAGATGAGGTTTAGGTCCATGGGCTTTCTGCGCATTCTTTCTTCTGCTCATCCCATCAATGGGAAAAATATCAATCCAAACACCGTGATTGATGTTTTGATAAATGTAAAAGTTCTCTAAGTAGGTTGTGTCGCTATTACGTAATTTAGCGTAGCCAAGCGTAAAGCCTGGATCAGTTTTAAAGTTTTGTAAAAAGTATGGATGAGAAAACTCATCTTTAAGTTTCATTAGTTTATCGTAATCTTTACGCGGCATGCCAATGTCTAGGTCATCATCCCACGGAATGAAGCCACCGTGACGGACCGCTCCAAGTGCGGACCCACCAATTAAAAAATAAGTAAGGTCGTGTTTTTCACACACGCCCTTAAATTCTTTAAATAAATTGAGCATCACTACTTGTAAGTCGTTCATATTACTTTTTTAGTTTTTCTTTGATTTTGGTGGTCGAAATTTCAGGGGTTCTTGGCAGATAGACAACTTCACAGTATTCCTTAAGAAAGTCAAACTTGCCTTCCCAATCGTCGCCCATCACGAAAATATCAACGTGGTGGTTTTTAATATCAGCTATTTTTTGATTCCAGTCGTTTTCGGGGATGACCTCATCAACATAGCGAATGGCCGCAAGCAGTTTTTTTCTTTGTTCATAAGGAAAGAAACTTTTCTTACCTTTGATTTCATTAAATTCATCGGTGGACAAAGCAACAACAAGCCAGTCACCTAGTTCCTTGGCCCGTCTTAAAATATTAATATGACCATAATGAAGTAAATCAAATGTTCCATAAGTGATAACTTTGCGCATAAATTTCCCTTTTCTCGCCTTGATACACAACATTATATATTTAAATGAGGATAAATGCGATGTTTACTCGCAATAAATTATATTTTCCTGCAAAACTTATCATATGTTAAAATGAAGTCAAGGAGTTTATACTTATGAACAATAAATCAATTAAAATTAAGGTCAAAGCCGATTTAAACCTATACGGGAAAAAATGGGTTGTTGAAGATCCTAAAGCTAATGTCGTGATTGTGACCGGGATGGAAGAGCATACTGGCCGTTATCAAGGGCTTGCCACTTTTCTTAATGAACACCACTTTAGTGTGTTCGCACTTGATTACTTTGGACAAGGTGAAAATGTCCTTAGTAAAGAACAAACGTTGGGTAATGTCCCTGAACATGCGTTTAATCTATATACTGATGGACTCGCACATCTCGTAAGAGAAATAAAAGGCTCGCTTCCTGTTTACGTCTTAGGTCACTCAATGGGTTCCTTCTTATCTCAAGAGTTTGCCCAAAGATATCCGGAGCTGGTTGATAAATTAGTGATTGTCGGCAGTAACGGTCCTGATCCTTTGTTAGGCCTAGGCTTCTTCCTTGCCAAACTAACCGTTTCTAAACGTAGTTATAACAAGACATCCAAATTACTTGCGAGCATGGCCATTGGTGGTTATCAAAAATCAGTCAAAGGCGCACGGACCTCCGCGGACTGGATTACGTATAATGAAGAAAACGTTAATGAATACTTAAAAGATCCTCTAAGTGGTATTACCTCTAGTAAAGGATTCTATAAAGAACTATTAAGAGGAACTAGTCGCCTTTATAAACCTAAAAATGTTATAAGAATGAAAAAAGAGTTACCTATTCTTATTATTTCTGGTCAAGATGATCCTGTTGGTAAAAAAGGTAAGGGTGTGGAAAAACTCTTTAACATGTATGAAAAGTTAGGATTTAAAAAAGTCTTATTTAACCTCTATCCTAATATGAGACATGAAATCTTAAATGAAAAAGAAAAGATGGTTGTGTATAATGACGTTCTTGAATTCTTTAAGTTTAATAAAGTCATGCAAGAATTTATTGGTTAGTCACTAGGTCTAAGAAAGTTTCCATGAAAAATACCCCTCCTTCTGGTTGTCCAGAATTTGGGGTACATATCACTCACGAGGGGCTATTTAATTTGGGTTGTTGTCTAGATTATTGTTTCTTGGTTTTTAAGAAGTAGAAGCCACTGAGTGCGGTCAGACTAAGCACACCGACAAGAGTCACTACTTTTAAATCAAATAAGTGTTTAGAATTATTAACGAATCTAGAAGGTAAAATTGGTTCTGTAGCACCAGACGTTGCGGACAACATTGCGAGTCGCCCAAACCAAGTAACTCCAGCATCAACTTCCCAAGTACTAAGATTGGACTTTCCCATTGGTCTTAGAGCATTATAAGCGTCGACTACATCTTGTACTTGAGCTGCAGTTGAGTCACAATTTAAAGAGAGAATCCCTGAAATGGTGTCTTCAACTTCCTTATTCTTTTTATCAGACGATTGTTTGGCGTCCGAATTTGCTGAGTTTAATTTAAAGTAATTTAATTCATTACTTTTCAAATAAGCTCCACCAGTAAATTCAGTTTGATTTTGTTGACTTCCAGTGTTATATACATAGAATTCCATACCCTTAGTGTCATCGGTTAATTTTTGCCATATTTCACCAGGAACATCGTAATAAAATACGTTAACATTCATCTCTACCATTTGTTGATAATGGTCTATTTCACCATCCCAAATATGTATCCACGTTTCATTTGTTTGCCACCAACCTAAAGTTGCGATAGTGACAGTTTTATCTAGGTAGACTCTGACTGTTTCATTTCCCCAATCAGCATCTGCTTTTGTTATTTCTTTTTGATTGGCAGCAACACCCAAAACACCTGCAAGTAGGGCAAATACGGCTAACAATTTCGTTAACTTTTTCATATTATGATCCTCCTATGAATAAAATTATGAAAAGAGACTTCTAATTAATGATATTTTACTCAATTATCTAATAATTATCAATAGTCAAATTTTATGTCAATGGAAAAGTAAATAATGATGAATAAGATAGTTTATATTAAGAATAGATTGTATGTAAGTATATCGCCAAATGAAATGTTTAATGATATAATTAATCCATGAAAAAGCCACTTAAAGATCAAACAATTTATCAAGTATTTGTAAGAAATCACACAGAGGAAGGGACTTTTTCAGCACTTATTAATGATCTCCCACGTATTAAAGGTATCGGTGTAGATATTATCTACCTCCTTCCTATTCATGAAATAGGTATTAAAGCTCGTAAAGGAGTATATGGAAGTCCATATTCGATTAGAGATTACCGCTCGATTAGTGAAGATTTGGGGACACTAGAAGATTTTAATGCGCTTATTAAAGAATCGCACCGCCTAGGTTTAAAAGTAATGATGGACATGGTCTTTCATCATACAAGTAGAGATGCGGTTTATATTAAGACAAATCCAGAGTGGTATATATATAAAAACGGCCAGTTAGCGAATAAAGTCGGAGACTGGAGTGACATTTGTGACTTTGAAATTAATAATCTTAATCTACAAGAATATCTAATTCAAACTTTAATATATTGGACCAAATTAGGCGTTGATGGCTTTAGATTTGACGTTGCGAGCATGGTCCCGATTAACTTTTGGAAGTTTGCGCGGCGAGCAGTTGGAAGTGTCAACCCAAACACGATTTGGCTCGCCGAATCAGTTGAGATTGAATTTAGAGATTACTTGCGTTCACTAGGAGAAGTCGCCGAAGACGATGAGACCCTTTACCAAGCTTTTGATGTTCTTTATGACTATGACATCTTTAAAGAGTTCAAAGCTGCTGTGGAAGACGCGAGTAATGTTGAAGCATATATTAATGCCCTTAACGCCCAAAGAAAACGCCACGGCAATAACTTAAAACTACACTTTTTAGAAAATCATGATCAAGACCGAATTGCCTCGATGTTAAGCAAGAAACGTCATCTTAACTGGATAAAGTTTATGTATATGATCTATGGTGTTAATTTTATTTATGCCGGTGAAGAATTTGGGCTTAAACATAAACCAGATTTATTTAACAAAGACCCACTCGATTTAAGTGTGATTGATCGCGAAGTTCACCAAGCATATCTTGATGCTGTCGCGTTGAAAAAAGAAATGGCTAGTTTAGACGTGGAAGTGATGAAGATTAACTATATTGGTCATAGCCAAGTGGAATTAATCCTTAACAAAGAATATCGCGGACAAAATAAATACATGATTGACCTCTCATAACACGGCTTTTACTCGTATTTTGCCATTCAATCTTGTATACTTTTTATCTAGAAGGGAGTCAATATGAAGTCACCAACTTTTAACGCTGTAATATCTGAAAACCGTAAAGCCGCTTTTGATTATTTCTTAAGTGATTTTTTAGAGGTGGGAATTGTTCTTGCTGGAACAGAGATTAAAGCGATTAGAAAACACAAACTTTCTTTGCGTGACACTTATGTTGATTTTCGTAATGGTGAGGCTTATATTATCAACCTCCATATCCCCCAATATGAAAAAGGTAATATCTTCAACCATGAACCAATGAGAACAAGAAAACTTTTAATGCATAAGAAAGAGATTTTAAAATATAGTCAACGTATTCAAGCCGACTCTTATACTTGTGTC
>Ga0265295_1009252_pt1 | contig 10598 bp, 9 predicted proteins | sample Munlansysbiofilm_FD_192503 | JGI IMG/M metagenome (GOLD analysis project Ga0265295, IMG submission 192503) | Leachate microbial communities from a municipal landfill in Southern Ontario, Canada - Methane capture system biofilm | ecosystem: Engineered > Solid waste > Landfill > Unclassified ... | reverse complement strand
GTCGCTGCAAAGCGTCCCAGCTAGCCGGTTTTTCCACAGTGCCGGCGATCGTTCGCGATTACAACAATCAATATTTGGCCGAACTCGCACTCTTAGAAAACATCCAACGCGAAGATTTGACGATCACGGAAGAAGCGCAAGCTTATCAATTTGCGATCGAGACATTGCATCTCACGCATTTGGAACTCGCGGAAAAAATAGGGAAGAGTCGGTCGTATGTGTCCAATACATTGGGGATTTTATCGCTTCCGGCATCGGTGATTGACGAAGTGAACCAAGGCAATCTGTCGATGGGACATGCCCGGGCGTTATCCAAGTTGAAAGACATCAACCGGATCAAGGCGATCACATCACTGATCATTGAACATCAACTCACGGTTCGGGATATCGAACAAATCGTCAAAAAAGAAAAAAAGAAAAAACAAATCAAGCGTAAAGAAAGCGATCCATTATTGACAAACGAGTTGCACTGGATCAAAAGCAATTGGTTCAACGATCCACCTCTCAATAGCCGTGTTGATGTCAAACACAACCAACTGGTCTTTACGTTCGATGATTTGGATTCCATCGAACGATTCAAAGCCTGGTTGAACCAACGAAAAGAGTCATGATATGGAACAAATCAATATCAAACTTGGGGATGTCGTTATCTTAAAGAAAGGACATCCCTGCGGTGAAAACCGCTGGGAGATCGTCCGATTTGGAACCGACTGTAAAATCAAATGTCTGGGATGTGGGCGGATCGTATTGATCGATCGGCCGACTTTAAAAAGAAGAATCAAGAAAGTCTTGGAGGGACACGATGAAAAAATTGCTGGAAACGATCATTCAGTACCGCGATGAACGCGGCTGGAAAGAACGGGATACACCGGATTCATTGGCCAAATCGATCATCATCGAGGCCGCGGAGCTTTTAGAAAATTTCCAATGGGCAGATACGCCGCCTGATCAAGAAAACATCAAAGAAGAATTGGCTGATGTCTTGATCTATGCCTTAGCGATGGTGTCTGATCTGGGATATGACCCCGAAACAATCATTAGGGAGAAACTGAAAAAAAATAATATAAAATACCCTTTAAAGAAGTAATACAAACATCAGGTCTGAAACCCAGCTCTTTTATGTGATAATGTCGCGACGAGAGGAAACTTTGGGTAAATAATAATTGACAAACATGGCGGTAAATAGTAAAATATGTTTCGCACTGTAAAGTGCGTTTTGGGCCTATAGCTCAGGTGGTTAGAGCGCACGCCTGATAAGCGTGAGGTCGATGGTTCAAGTCCATTTAGGCCCACCATTTTTATGGGGTATTAGCTCAGCTGGGAGAGCGCCTGCCTTGCAAGCAGGAGGTCAGCGGTTCGATCCCGCTATACTCCACCATGATAAATGATAACGGCGGTGTAGCTCAACTGGCTAGAGCGTACGGTTCATACCCGTAAGGTTGAGAGTTCAAGTCTCTCCGCCGCTACCAATAAATGGACCCATAGCTCAGTTGGTTAGAGCTATCGGCTCATAACCGATCGGTCGTAGGTTCGAGTCCTACTGGGTCCACCATTTAAAAAAAGAGTTGGGGGAGAAATACCCAAGCCCGGTTGAAGGGATCGGTCTTGAAAACCGACAGGGCGCGCAAGCGCCGCGGGGGTTCGAATCCCTCTTTCTCCGCCACAACTGCCGAAATAGCTCAATTGGTAGAGCAACTGAATCGTAATCAGTAGGTTGTGGGTTCAAGTCCTATTTTCGGCACCATTCTCAAAAAAAGCTCCTCCGTGAGCTCTTGCGACCCGCTAGCTCAGCCGGTAGAGCATTTGACTTTTAATCAAAGGGTCAGGCGTTCGAATCGCCTGCGGGTCACCATTTTTGCCCGAGTGGCGAAATCGGTAGACGCGTTGGACTTAAAATCCAATGTCAGTGATGACGTGCCGGTTCAAGTCCGGCCTCGGGTACCAATTTTAAGTTTTACGAACTAGACTCCGTTGTTTCTCCGGGGTCTCGTTATTGACAAACCATGAATGGTTTGTTATGATAGGGTAGCACTAATTTTATATCGCGGGGTGGAGCAGTCTGGTAGCTCGTTGGGCTCATAACCCAAAGGTCGAAAGTTCAAATCTTTCCCCCGCAACCAATGGTCCTGTGGTGTAGTGGTTAACATGCCAGTCTGTCACACTGGAGATCGCGGGTTCAATTCCCGTCGGGACCGCCATTATGGTTCGGTAGCTCAGTCGGTAGAGCAATGGACTGAAAATCCATGTGTCGCCAGTTCGATTCTGGCCTGAACCACCACGGAGTCCTAGATATAGCCCTGCAAGGGGCTTTTTTTATTTTTTTTCTATAATAGTTCAAGATAAGCTTGGGTTCTTTATACAAAAAATAAACAGCGATTCCCTTTGCTGTTTTTTTGTGATATGATATCACTAAGAATATGATCTGTTATTGTTAGGAGGGATATAAATGATTGACACATTGCTTATTATCGGAAATGGTTTCGACTTGTACTGTCAGTTACCAACAAAGATAGCAGATTACTATGAGTACAAAAAAAACACACAACCGGTATTTAATGAATTCATAAGAATATATAATTTATATCAATATGAAATAGATATTAACCAATTCGACTCTGAATTCATCAAGTTCATTAATAAATATATTTCCAGTATTTTGTCGGATATCACAGTTTGGGACTTTTATTTTCTGGGCGTTAACAAACTTGAATCGGACACAAATTGGTATAATATTGAAAAACAAATATCTGACTCTTTAGGGCTAAATGATGAAAGGCATTCATTCTGGAACTCAGTTTTTGATTGTTTTGAAGACATATCTTTGGATGACGTGTCTTTGAATCTAAATAGTGACATCTTCAAAAAAGGCACAAACTTAGAGAATATTACAAAATTAGAAAATATAATACATATGATAATAAAATACATACACTGTAACCCCATGAAATACATGGATCGATGTACTTTCGATAATACCAAAAAGCCAATGTTACGGGAAATTTTGTCAGACAAGCATGAGTTTTTAATACGTCAATTAAAGATATTAGAACAAAATTTTCGAACATATATCTTAGAAAAATTGAATGATAATCCATTATATAGTCTCGCTCAAGAGAATGCTTCAAAAAAACTACTTAAACTTACAAAATCAAAAAAAGCTAACTTGATGAGTTTTAACTATACACCTATATACTGTCGATCTTTGTTTAATTCAATTGAAAACGTACATGGGGAGGTACTGCAAGGCAGGGAGATTATTTTTGGTATTGACAATACAAAGTGCAATCCTGGGGAGTCTTGTTACAAATTCACAAAAACCTATAGAAAAGTCGCTATGTACATATCAACCCCAACAATAGATATTAATCAAGTTCTAACGAAAAAAATTGAACATATTGTTTTCTTTGGTCATTCCTTGAACGAACAGGACTACTCTTATTTTCAAACGATCTTTGATTATTTTGGCTTGTATGATAATCAAGGAATCAGTTTAGATTTTCGTTACAATATTTATGACAAGGATCGGCAATCAGTAATTGAGACAACTACAATAAATAACGTTATTGCCTTGCTTGACGGGTATGGAAAAACATTAGACAATAAATATAAAGGGCGAAATCTTATTCACAAACTACTAAACGAATCAAGGTTGAGTATTAAGTCGATATAGCTGTACGTTTTTATCGACTGAAAATCCATGTTTTGTCAGTTCGATTCTTGTCTGAGCCACCACCGGGGCAAGACAGAGGACTGAAGGTTTTTTTGTTGTAGCATCTCGTTCATATATCATTCATCATTAACATTTTTTGTTTTGGGTATATTTCTATCAAGATAATAATAGATTATATATAAATGATATAATGATTATGAATTGTTTCAAATTCGTGTTTTGTTTGAGTTTTGAAAAAAAGAATGTAGTTGATTTTGATTTAACGAGGTGGTATGAATGAATTCAACGGGCAGGCTAATTCTAAAATCAATTGTTCAAGGAAAATGGTTGAGCGTTGAATATAGAAATAAGAAGACCGAAATCACTAAGTACTGGATTAATATAGTAAATATAGACCCGTTTTCGCAATCTTTAGAAGTTAGCGGATTTAACATTGCGTATAACTCTAAACCAATTGACTTAACCATATATTATAAATCTATACTTAATGCCGAAGTGATTGAAGGGACCTTTGCTGTTAAAAACGAGAAGTTAATTGAAGAGATTAATTTATACCCTGAAAAATATGAATTTATCTTCAATAACCAACCCAATTTAAGCATTATCGATTATTTGGTTGAATGTAATGAACTTGATAATTCACCATATAGAACCAACTATATTCTTGTAAAACTTCTGGATGAAGAGACGATCATGAAAAGCAGAGAGTATCATCTTTCAGAAGCACAGTTTGAAACGATTGTCTATTCGTTTCAGAAACAACTCGATAAACAGAATCAGAATTCATTTCGAACAAAACTAGGAATGAACATACTTTCAATAAACACAAAAAACGGATTATATGTTCTTGCTTATAAGAAGCTTTTATTAGATATCAACACAAGAGTCTTGATAGCTGACAAAGACACTGTAATAAATCGCGAATTTACAATCGATGGAAACAGTCTAAGCATTCTTAGATATTTACCCGAGGAAGATCAGTATCTTCTTGAAGATTTCGATGCTAATAAAAATGCGATAATTGATACTATCTCAACATACATTCCGAACCCTGAAGATATTGACACCTCACCTTTCATTGTCGAGATTCAATATAACAATAATGTTGATTTAAATCATGAACTCAATGGCTTGATTAATATGTATGATGAGAATCGCGTTACTGCCCCCGTTAAGGCATTCTTCGGGGAACTTAAAGCAACACCGAGAAGAACGAAAAATTATCCAATTACATTGATTGACAACAAGATTAATCTCGATCAACTTTTAACAATTCACAAGGCAATGAAGCAACCATTGACTTATGTTCAGGGGCCTCCGGGAACTGGCAAAACGAATACAATCATAAATATAATTATCAGCGCATTTTTCAACGAAAAAACCGTTCTTGTTTCCTCATATAACAATCATCCAATGGATGGAGTTTATGAAAAACTCAGAGACCTAAAATTTGGAGATTACAATGTCCCATTTCCAGCGATTCGATTAGGAAATACAGCTTACATATCTGCCGCCCTTGATGAAATAAGAAAATTATTCGAAAGAACAAAGAAAGTCCAGGTGTACGAGGATTTCTTGATTAGAAATCGCAAACTCAAAGAAGAAAACGTTAAATCGCTTACGGAACTTCTTGAATTGTATGAAGAAAAGATAGATCTAATTGAAAGACGCGAGACAATCAAAAAGTTACTTGATGATGGAATGCCATTTAAGTACAGTGTTAGTATTGAAGCTGATCAACTGAATAAAATCAATGAACGAATTAATGAAATCGGATTCATTACAAATGAAAGCGCGATAAATTTGCTTGAAACAGATTATGATAATTTCATTAAATTTCTGAATTACACATCAATCAAATACATTCAAAAATTAAAAGAACCAAAGTATGATGAACTTCACAAAATAATAGCTATCGAAGATGAGCAAGAAAGAGTAACGTCGTTCAATAAATTCTTATCCAATCAGGATAATCTCAAAAACTTTATCAAGATCTTTCCCATTGTTATTACTACTAACATATCTTCATATCATCTTGGAGAGCCAACACCTATATTTGACCTTACTGTAATCGACGAAGCCAGTCAATGTAATATTGCTACAGCGTTGATTCCGATTATTCGAAGCAGTAATCTCCTTCTTGTCGGCGATCCACAACAACTGAATCCAGTCATTACTCTTGACCCTCATCTTAACAAAACATTGATAAGGAAATACAAAATTTCAAAAGAATATGACTACGTAGAAAATTCTATATATAAAGCTTTTTTGGCTATTGATCCAATTAGCGATGAGATCTTATTAAGATATCACTATCGATGCCATCCGAAAATAATAGGATTTAACAACAAAAAATATTACAACGATAAACTAGAAATTAAAAGCGAAAACAAAGAAGATAAACCGCTTCAACTTATAAATACTCCAGGAAGTAATGACGAAGGTAGAAATGTATCTTTATATGAGGCAGCTGCGATAAAAGATTATATCAAAATCAATTCTAATGAGAAAATAGGTGTTATTACACCATTCGTAAAACAAAAAGACATGATCAATGATATTTTAAAGGAAAATGGAATTGAAAATGTTGTCTGTGGTACTGTACACGCTTTTCAAGGAGACGAGAAAGATGTTATCTTATTCTCCGCGGCACTTACGGATACTACCCACAACAAAACCTATGACTGGCTCAAAAATAACAAAGAATTAATAAACGTTGCAACTTCAAGAGCAAAGAATAAACTAATCATGTATGTAAACGAAGAGCAACTAAAAAGGCTTAATGCAAACGGAGAGCCAAATGATTTTTATGAATTAGTGGAATACGTCAAGAATAATGGCGAGTCTTCAATAACATCAAAGGTACCGTCATCAAGAGCTTTGGGGATTAAACCATTTAGTTCTGAACTCGAGACCGCATTTATGAACAATCTAAAACATTCACTTGAAATAACCAATGAAAAATGTCGTCTCCGTAAAGAGGTACCCATCAGTTCAATCTTTAGAAAAGACAAATCAGTAAATAGTCTATTCTTTACAGGCAGATTTGACTTCGTTGTATTCAAAAAAACATTTAGTGGCAAGGAAATTCCTCTTTTTGCGGTAGAACTAGACGGCCCAGAACACAGGACACAAGAAGAGGTGATTGAAAGGGACAAAAAGAAAAATGAAATATGTCGAAAATACAATTTTAAACTTATTAGGGTAGAAAATGTCTATGCAAGAAGGTATAACGAGATAAAGCAAATTCTCATTAACCATTTTTCGCATGAAGCATAAAACATAGAAGAGTGAGATAAGAGTGAAAATCGGATTGATTTCATGCTGCAAGACCAAAGTTAATAACGCCAAAAGTATCAAGGTCAAGGACCTATATCAAGGGACCCTGTTTAAGTAGAGCTATAAGTATCTCAAAAACCAAGAAGTCGATTGCATCTATATCTTGTCAGCAAAGCATGGTTTGATACACGAAAACGAACTTATTGATTATTATAATCAAAGAATAACTGGAAGAGTGAAAGAAAACAAACAATGGGCGAAGAGAGTCATCGCAACCCTTGAGAAAGTTACTGATTTGGATAACGACACATTCATTATCATAGCAGGCAATGACTACAAAAAGAATATTGTCGTAAAACTAAAAAATTTTGAATGCCCGTTGAAGGGGTTAACCGGATTAGGACATCAATTACATTGGCTAAAGGGCGAGAATAGCATACATGGATAAAGCCTTGTTTACCGAGAGATAATCAAGAAATTATGCAACACAATATAGTAGACTAAACAGTAAAGAAAAGGAGAATGATTATGAAATTAATAGGAAATATTCTGTGGTTTCTTATTGTCGGACTACTTTCATTTGTGGCGTGGATTCTTATAGGCTTGCTGTGGTGTATTACCATTATTGGAATACCATTTGGAGTTCAGTGCTTTAAAATTGCGTCTTTTGCACTCTTTCCTTTTGGAAAAACGGTTCAAACGAATTTTGATTCACATCCGGTTGCTAATGTAATATGGCTGATTTTTTTTGGTTGGGAAATTGCGGTTTCATATGTGATCATTAGTGTTATATTATACATAACGATCATTGGTATTCCTTTCGGTAAACAATGCTTTAAGTTAGCAACTTTGTCGTTATTGCCATTTGGAGCTATATTTTAGTTTATTGCTTTTTTACGGGTAGTTTTCTATGATTATTAACTAGAATAGATACAATTATTATGAATATGTCTATGGCGATATGACAGACGTATTATCTTTGGATGCAATTGTAAGTTACGAGTAGTAGTCTAATTGGTATCAAATACCCTTCACTATGTATGAATCAACCGAAAATCCAAAGAGATGGATGTTTTTGCCCGAGAAGTGTTTTAACTAAGGGATTGATTGCTTGAGTATCATCAATGATGGAATAGATTGTCTTGAGGTGTTGTTGTGAGGATACTTCGTAAAATATTAAGAATAATTGTTAAACCAATTGCCAACAAAAATCGCGGTATAATTGGCGAAGCAAAGGTTAATTCAAAATTGAATCCCCTTTTATTTGAGAACGTTGAGCATCGCCAAATCAACAATATGATACTAATGGACGATAATGGTAAGAGCCACCAAATAGATCACGTTGAAATAAGATCAAATGGAATCTTTTGTATAGAAACCAAAAACATTAAAGGTTGGATCTTTGAAAACGAGCATCAAGATAAATGGACACAATGTTTGTATAACAGAAGATATCAATTTATTAACCCATTGAGACAGAATATGTCTCATGTTTACTATGTTGCCAAAACTCTAGATAACAAGTACAAAGTCAACTCTATTATTGTGTTTGCCCAAAACAACGCTGACAAAATCGATATTCCAAACGTTGTTAATCTTCGAGACTTAAGGGATTACTTGAACAGATATAATGATGATACTCATTACTCTACCGAAGAAATCGACTATATTTATACAAGATTGCAAGAGGCAAATAATAGAAAAATAACCAATCGAGACCATGTTAATAGTATAATGAAAACTCAAAGAGAATTAAGAAAAGGAATATGCCCTCGTTGTGGCGGAAAGCTAATTCAGAAAACAGGGAAATACGGATTGTTTTATGGGTGCGAGAATTATCCGAATTGCATGTTTGTTCTAAATAGGAAATAGGCGTATTGTTTTGAATCACATAATTATTGATGCAGATCAGCAGCCCCTTGTTACATCGGTAAACAGAGAATATAATTTAAAATTAAGGATAACCATAAAATGACAATAGGCAATAATATATACAATAAAATCTTGAATATTGCTAAAACCAACGACAATGTCAGAGTCGTGGAGATGAACGGTTCAAGGGTCAATCCCAATATTGAACCAGATCAATACCAGGACTTTGACATCGCGTTTTATGTTGCAAATTATGATGCCTTCCTAAGAGATGAATCATGGATGAAGGATCTTGGAGATGTCATCCTTTCCCAAACGACTCTCGATCAAAGAGAAAGTGATAACCTTGAAACCAATTCCCTCATCTACATGCTACAATTCAGAGACGGTTCCAGACTGGATCTGTCGATCGTCGATGTCAAGAAAATCAACGAAGACTTCAAACAAGACACACTGTCAAAGATCTTGCTTGACAAAGACGGATACAACCTACACGACAGGCAGGATGAATCTGATTATTATGTCAAAAAGATGACAAGAAAAGAATTCCATTACTGTACAAACGAATTCTTCTGGTCACACCCTATGTTGCCAAGGGCATCGCCAGAGGTCATTTGTTTTATGCCCTGAAGCATCTTGATATCATTAGACATGAGTTAGAAAACATCATCGATTGGTGGATCGGCGACAAACACAACTATCAAATCACTGTCGGAAAGGGCAAGAGCCTGTATGTAAAACTCTTGCCAAAGGAATTGTTCAATCAGTATGAAAGCACATATGCCAGTGTCAACGGTGATCGGATTTGGGTTGCTCTTTTTAATACTTTGGATTTGTTTGACCAACTTGCCTCAGAACTAGCCAAAACATATGCTTATCCCTATGAATATAGGAAAAAGGATGAAGTGGTCGACTTCATCAAGGAGCATTATCAAAAACAGTAGAGTAGCATCGCATATCTGAATAATGAGTTAATTGAGGTTGAATGATGCCACGAGAAATAATCATTGTTCCATATGATGACAATTGGAATAAACGATTTACAGAAATCAAAGATGTTTTGAAAAACATCTTTTCTGGTGTTTATCTTGGTATATATCATATCGGTTCAACCTCAATCCCGGGAATGCCCGCAAAACCGATCATCGATGTCATGGTAACCTTCGACGACATCAACACGGTTGATAGATTGAGTTACAGGATGATGGAAGCAAATTACAGTCCAAAAGGGGAAAACGGGATTGCTGACAGACGCTACTTTCAAAAACTCGCTGTTGATGGGATCAACCACACAGAACACATTCATTGTTTTGCCAAGGACAACCCGTTAGTCAAAGACCATTTGCTGTTTAGAGATTACCTCCTGATAGATAAAGACGCATTCAATAGGTATCGGAATGTAAAACTAGAAGCAGCTAAGTTGTTTCCTTTTGATCCGGTCAAGTATACTAAATTCAAGTCTGATTGCATTGAAAGCATCATGATTAAGGCCAAAGCACATTTTGATGATTGTCGATTACAAGTGTCTATAGGAATATTATCTTAAAATAAGTGTCATGACATTACCAAAAAATGCAACATGAAAAGTTGCATTTTTTTTACTCATTTGATTAAGAATGTATTCGAGACAGATTCAAGCACTCGCGCTTCTTTAGGATTGCTTTTCATCACTAGTTACATATATTATTCTTATTTATCTTTCAAATGTGTTATTTGTTTAAACTTGGAATAGAGTTGGTTGTTTAAATGCTGCATGGCCTTTTCATCCACTTTTAAT
>Ga0265295_1009250_pt1 | contig 10602 bp, 4 predicted proteins | sample Munlansysbiofilm_FD_192503 | JGI IMG/M metagenome (GOLD analysis project Ga0265295, IMG submission 192503) | Leachate microbial communities from a municipal landfill in Southern Ontario, Canada - Methane capture system biofilm | ecosystem: Engineered > Solid waste > Landfill > Unclassified ... | reverse complement strand
CATATTCAGCGATAATATCTGGCTGAACTTTCTGCAACACAGCAAGATTAGGCTGGTGTTTATCTAGAACAACAATATCGGTATAGCCTCGGGCTTTGAGACGAGCAACGAGGTTTTGGCCGACAAGGCCGGCGCCTCCGGGAATAAGAATTTTCTTACTTCTCATTGAATTAAAACCTTATGGATAGTAACTGGGACGTTGTATTTTGGGCAGAGACTTAGTGAACCATCGTATAAATAAGCCAAGCCTAAAGTATAGTCACCATTCAACATCGAGACATCAGCGGTAACAGAATAACCGGCTGAATCAAATCTCCGGTTATTGAAATGCCTACCAACGTCAGGCCTTTGAGTAGACTTTGTTTTAATAAAATGACGCATCCCACCTACATCTGTAAGCACCATATAAACCTCATCAGGCAATTCTTCACTGTCTATTGATTTTGCTAACCACCCATGGACTTTAAGCAAGGAGCTAGTTGTAAACGACGAAGGAGCAGGCGAAACACCATTTATGGAATCTATGGTTCCTTCACACTTGTCAATACTGGATAACTTTGGCAATCCATCACCATCAAAAGGATGAGAGAACTCATAGAATTCAAGATGATCGCTTGTCTCTTTATAATTTAACAAAAAATACTCCAACTCAAAATCAGATCTCCACATAATGGGAGTGCCAGTCGTGGCAATTTTTATTGATTTAACATTTTTATCGCTGAGGTATGAAGAACCAGCATAAAGAAGACCAAATTCTTTTACATTTTCTATCAATGGCGAAATAATAAATCCCTGCTCTGCCATATTAGGAATAAAGCGGTAAGTATGCTCTGAACCGTTTTCCATAGTATATTTGATTTCGAGTTGGCTTGTTTTAAAAAGTATATTAAAAATCCGGCCTATTAAAGTCGGGCTTATGCTAACTTTAGCAAAAATCACACCTCCCGAACTTGGCAGATCAATTTTTTCTCCGAGCGAATGAGTTTCTTTAGATATATAAGTCAAATTATAATTTGAGTTTCGTTTTTTAAGCAAAAGAGTGTCTTTTAAAATCCTTGCTGGTTGATAATTAGAAATAAGGACTGGCCAACTGGCACCATCTTCAATTGAAGGCGCCCTACCGTCAATAGGTTGAATATTAAAGAAAATATTATCTGGACGGTTATTGCCACGAATATGGAGTTTATTTTTTTCTGCCAATTTCGGCGTGTAAACAGAATAACTTTGAAAGATCGGACGTGGGTTCCATTTATTACCTGATGCAAACAAGGAAGTCTGACCATAAGAGTATATATCCGTTGTACCATTAAGAAGTGGTAAGTTTTCACGCTGTTTTAACTCTTTAAGTCGTTCCTCAAAACTTTCACCTAACTTTTCCTTGTCAACTATTCTTGATTTGAACCCATGCCAAGAATTTAAATATGTTGACTTAATATTATCAGTTATCTGCCGCGTACTAGTCTTTATGTGATTTGCGTCTATGTAGCCCCAAACTAAAAAAGCAGCAAGCAATACGATTGATGCCCTTTTACGACAAATCAATGTCCCCAAAAGAATAGATAACAACAAAATCATTGTTCCTGGGATAATGGCATGACCATCATGTCTTACAAAACCAGCCTTAAAGCTTAAAAAAAGCACAACAAAAAACATCAAAACAACAACTGATTTATTATACAAATCTTCTTTTAAATCTAAGAATAAAAATAAAAGCATGCCTGCCCCAACTGTTAAATAAAAAACCAGCTCATTAACATTTCCAGGGGAAGACATCGCGGCAGTATAGCCACTAATAATTGGCACCATGGAGTGAAAATATTCCGGCAAGGCGCTCAAAGGTTGATCAGCTAGTATCCAAAATAAGGCCGTTGAAATAACGGGCGATATGCATATTATAGCCAACGGCAGCCAATTTCTCTTTCTAAAGAGCAGTACACAACAAAATACTATGATTGCAAAACAAGCAACTAAAGCTGACCCCTTAATGAGAGGCAGTAGGCCAAGCGGAGAGAACATAATAAACAAGAGAAGGTAAAAGGATTTTGAATAGCTTTGCCCAATTCCCCCTGACGAAATTTCTTTATACAGATAAATACCAACCAATAAGGGGTAAAAGAAAAATAGAGGGTCCCGTGAATACATTATAGCGGCGAGGACAAACAACAACCCCACTCGGAGGTGCCATTTAGTCGCTCTGAAATTAAGAAATGCGACCACAAAAAAAGAAAGCCCTAAATACCCCCCCCCCCATACCATAAGATGGTCGGTAGCAGGGTGAAATGTCATAGTGTAAATCGAAGCATACGGACCAAAAGTGAAAACTATATCTCTGCCCAAAACTAGCCCTTGTCCTATGGCCTGGTTCATCCCAAACACCCACGAGGGATCTAGTCCCTCTCGAGGCATTTGAGGCGAAAAAGGTACAAAAATAGCCAATGATGTTATGAGCAAAATTATCGCAAAAAAAAAGTTTTTCATCCGTTCCAGTAATCCCATATGAACAACAATATAGCCCTTTGATAGCCTAAAAAAGACGTTAACTGTGTAGTTTGCTCTTTGAAAAAAAGAGTGCATCTGCGCTACCTTTTGGGTCTCTCACAACACTCAAAAGGAGGTCTGCAGATGCTCCCAGGAGAACTAAATCTCCCAGAAGCAATTTTCTGCCCAGGACGGTGAAGCTGTCAGCCGGCTCTTTAGCTATCTTTGCCAGGATGCCGACCAGTGCTTGGCCATGCAGATGGCCGAAGTCCTTAAAAACCTTCAGGTGCGTTGGTTCGACAGCTCCCGATAGAGTTTTTCCTGTCCGCAGTGTGGCAGTCACGACCTGATCCGCAAAGGTTGGCGTACTCGGCTGCTGATAACGTAAAATATTTTTCGCTTTTTTAAGAGGTACGGGAGTGCCGATTCCGTGGTATCAATTGAAGTCGCCAAACACCAATTGAGCCAAGAAAGGAGCGCTGCCGTGGATTCCCATTCTACATCGAAGAGCGAAAAAATCATCCAGTTGAATGAAGGGCTCATTCAGGGTCATTTGACCCGCATGGTTCGCAGTACCGTGGAAGAAACCCTCAACCAGATGCTCGATGCCGAAGCCGATAGGCTCTGCAATGCTGAAAAATACCAACGCTCCGATGCTCGCAAGGACAGTCGTGCTGGGCACTACCAGCGCAAACTGCACACCAAGGCCGGAGAGGTGGCCCTGGATATGCCCAAGCTTCGCCGCCAAACTTTCGAAACCGCCATTATCGAACGCTACCGCCGGCGTGAAGCCTCGGTGGAAGAGTCGTTGATCGAGATGTATCTGGCCGGTGTTTCGGTGCGGCGCATCGAGGATATTACCGAAGCACTATGGGGAACCAAGGTCAGCCCGGGAACCATCAGCAACCTCAACAAGAAAGTCTACAAGCACATCAATGCCTGGCGTAACCGTCCGATCGAGGAAGAGTTTCCCTATGTCTATCTCGATGGCATTGTTCTCAAGCGCAGTTGGGCCGGTGAAGTCAGAAACGTCTCGGTGCTGGTTGCCATTGGTGTGAACAGCCATGGCTACCTCAAAATCCTCGGCGTTGCCGAAGGGCTCAAAGAAGACAAAGCCGGCTGCTCAGGCTTTATGCGTCATCTCAAAGAACGTGGGCTCAAGGGCGTTCGCCTCTTTATCAGCGACGCCTGCATGGGGCTGGTTTCATCGCTGGAAGATTACTATCCAGACAGTCGATGGCAGCGCTGCACTGTCCACTTTTATCGTAATGTGTTCACCGATGTGCCGCGTAAAAAGATGCCCGATGTTGCCGCGATGCTCAAGGCGATCCTTGCCTCTGAGGACAAGGAGGCCGCCCAGGAGAAGGCGCAGGCGGTTTGCCGGAAACTCGAAGCGATGCGCTTGAACCAGGCTGCCGCCAAGGTCCGTGAGAGTATTGTTGAGACGCTGAACTATTACCACTACCCCGCCAAACACTGGCGACGGATTCGGACCAATAACGCCCTTGAGCGCATCATGAAAGAGATCCGGCGGCGCACCAGGGTCGTTGGCGCTTTTCCTGACGGTCATTCTGCTCTGATGCTTTGCGCGGCAAGACTTCGACACATTGCCGGTACCCAGTGGGGACAGAAGCGCTATCTCAATATGGAACTTCTCAAAGATCTGGAACTCGAACAGCAAATGGAGCAGGCGCCAGCGTAATCACTGAAAAGGCGCTGCCAGAGAAAAAAGCGAAAAATTCTTTACACTACCACTTGACCCCAAGAGGTCATACGTAGACCATGTTACATTTTCTGGTTGCTATCAGGCCTTTAATTTTCTGAAAATTGTCCTAATGGCCGCTACCTGTTACTATACCCCCACCAGTCATAATTACACTTGGAACAAAGTGTTGAATTCAGGTTCTAGATCTTACGCGGTGCTTACACTTTCAAGACATAAAAACGATCGAGCAGTTTTCTATATGGTCGCCAATCTATGATTGCGACTACTCCCCCAAGCATCAAAATTTGCAATAGTTTCCAACAGATCCTGGTACGCACAGCCCCTACCCACTATCAAGTCAATTAACGGCCAAACATCTTTCACCGGTGATAAGGGGATACCAATCCGTCTTTCTAAAGCAACAAGGTTTTCCGCGAAGCTTTCTATTCCCCTGACAACCTCCTGAGCTTTCACAATCAAATTATGGGTTTCGCCACGCCCAGCATCGTAAACAGGCTCAACCCCCCCATACATGGTCTCTAAGCCTATAACGGAGTGGTGAGGAGCAGTGAAAAATAGTTCCGCAATGAGACGATTTTTATATATCTTCTTGATAATTTCCTCCGATGTGTTATTTGCTGTAACCATCGCTGACATGCGCTGAGTCTGTTCACGTTTCTTGCGTTCGGGCGTATCTGCAAGGCAGAAATAGTAACCATAGACTTCCAAGTCGAACAATGGCGTTACTGCCAATTCAAAAGCTTCCTGCGTAGTACCACTCCAGCCCACATCAACAAGAGCCACACGACTTGCATCCTCCACTCCATGGTGGAGAAGATACTGGTAAAGGGCTCGTCGATTCTTTCGGCAAATTTTCAAAATCTCCCATCGATAAGCAAAAAGAAAGCTAGCTAGTTTGTCGTAAAGAGAGGTTGTAATACGAACATTATCACCCAACCCTATATCAGTCATAATTTTCGATGACGGGCTCGGAACTCCGATTCTTTCCAGCAGTTCGGAAGGCGAGAGTCCATTACTTCCAGAGAGCAGGAAAGGAATAAAATTTTTAAAATTTTCGGATGTTATAGCGGCCAGAGTAAAGGCCGTTCTCGATCCAAGAAAATAAGAAAAGGAAGGCAATCTACTGTCAGCCTGCGTTCGAGCGATCCGATCTAACGCATAGCCGTCTCTAGCGAGGAACAGTATATGGTCAACTTCATCTCGGCGTGCCTGCTCTATGATCCAGTCCAAGAAACCTACTGTTGCAGGTCCGCCATAGAGGAAACCAAGTTCAGCAAACGAACCAGGTAGAATATCTAGCCCATGCTTACGAAGCAACCCCAATCCAATGGACATACCCAGCGAAACGGTTTTACTGATCTTGCGCCTTTGGCTGGGGCGGTAATGAAAAGCCCGAATCCCCTTTTCCCTAGGGCGTTGAACATCTGCCAAGTAATTGTCTCCAATATGCAGGATTTTATCTGGGGGAACCCCTAGGGCCTGGACTAAAATATCGAAAAGATCACCAGCGTCGCGTTTGGTCGCATTGTAATCGGCCGAAACGAATAGTGGCACATGAGCCAGACCGTACTTCTCAAGCACCTCTCGGAAAAAATCTTCTCGGAAGTACATATCGGAGGTAATCACCACATGCTTGCCAATTGCCTGCAAATACTGCAACCATTCAATCAAATCGGAGTTTGGCTCGGCCAATGAAAGCTCTAGGCTGTACTCCATCTTCATTAAGTCTTCGCATGATACTTTGCTCTCCGGAAAACAGGCGTAGATATCCCCGAGAGTGATCTCTTTTCGGCCCTCAGAGTGCATTCGCCGAAAGGCTTCCTCTTGTGCCAAGCGGCGCATCACCCGGAAGTCCTTCATGCCAAACTGCAAACCGATGAGGTCGAAGACATCTTCAGGGCTCGAGAGAGGGCGTGTGAACAGGGTGTCAAAAAAGTCGAAGGAAATGACACTTGAAGCCTCAACATGTTGCATCAATTCGGTTGACTCGCGAAAGCCGCCTATCTCCGGTGAACGGTCCGTCTTAATTTTGGATTCTAGGTTATTATACATTAGGCAGGTACCTCGAAATTGCTCCCGTTGGGATGAAGATTGGGGCTGTAAAATGGGTCGTGTTGAAAATAAGTGGGGTTCCTTTTATACAAAAGGGCCCGCTCATGTTTAAGGCGGGTCATCTTTATTGGGTCAAGGTTATCTATTCCACGTGATGCAGATTCATGGTGGACTAACCTAACTGCCTGAACCACAACATTGTAGTAGCTAGCATCCCTAAGCCTCATACAAATATCTACGTCGTTATAAGCGACAGATAGACTCTCAGAAAATCCGCCTACCTGCTCAAACTTGCTTCTTTTCACCATCAAGCAAGCTCCAGTTACGGCCAGCCAATTGTATTCAAGTAGATTCCGCATGAAATAGCCAGGGTAATCACAATGCTGCTGAAGAAATGCATGTCCTGGACCGTCCTCTAAATTCAAAATACCTGCATGCTGTATTTTGATCTGCCCTGGATATAATAGTTTTGCTCCTACTGCCCCCACATGCGGTAACTGTGCAAAACCCCCGAGACGCTCCAGCCAATCCTCTTGCAGCACCTCAGTATCGTCATTGAGAAAAAGAAGCAACTCACCGTTTGCAAATTTAACTCCTAAGTTGTTCAGCTCTGAAAAGTTGAAAGGAGCATCATGGTGGATAACCGTAATATCATCTCTCTCAGCTAGTTCTTCAAAGAGAGAAATGGCTATAGCGTCAACTGAGCCGTTGTCAATTATAACAAGCTCAAAATTCCGATAGTGAGTTCGCCCTAAAATCGAATCAACACAACGGCGCAAAACGTTCGCATTATCTCGTGTTGGTATTATAATTGATATTAAGGGTTCGTCGTTCAGTTCGTATGCGACACGAAAATAGCCTTTCATCTGCGGCAAGGCTTCAACTTTGCCTGGAAATCCACGCCGATCAAGAGCGGCCTGCCGAACTCGTCGGGACGCTTCAAGCACATATGGTTTCGCCCCAATGTCGTAGGCAATTGAAGCAGGGATAATTCGCCAATGATAAAGCACCTTGGGGATGTGACTAATTCTTGTGGTATGTTCAGTAATACGTAATACAAAATCCCAGTCTTGGCATCCATCAAACTCAGAACGTAAACCACCGACTATTTCCAACAAACTACGGCGAACGCAGGAAACATGACAAGAATACATGGTACTCATCATAGTGTCTGGAGACCAGTCCGGCTTGAAGTGCGGCTCAATATAGGCACCGTTCTCAGCGATTTTGTCTTCATCACTATAGATGAAATCAGGATCTTCGCGGTTTATACACAAGGCGAGTTCATAAAGGCAATCAACTGTCAGCTCGTCGTCATGGTCCATAAAGACAATGAAATCGCCTCTAGCAACATCCAATCCAGCGTTTGTAGCCCCAGAAATCCCTTTATTGAAAGGAAGGTGCAAAACCTTAACTTGGGAGTGACCTATCATCTCCAAAGCTGCGTGCGTCTCCGTCGATGGGCTTGCATCGTTCACCAGAATCATTTCCCAATTGGAATACCACTGGGCTATAACAGAGTCGAGAGCTTTTCCTAATAATTCGGCAGTTGTGTTATAGACGGGTACTACAATTGAGAAAAAAGGTCGCGAAGGCAGGGCATGAATTCGGGGGTCAAGGTCTATTGGACGCTGTGGTTCGATGTATGTGTAACCTTTGGTGCTAAAAACAAGTGCATATTCCCCATTTGAATCACAGGCTATGGTTGCAGTCTCAGGCAGGTTAGCAATGCTGGGAGAAATGTTTATCGGTGTAGTAGTCGTTTTGGCTAGCAATAATTGCTGTTGGTGAATCCGCAATTTTAAACCACTAAAACCTTCCCGGCGAATTACCGATAGAATTTTCTTCAACAATGCCGGAAATGGTTCAACTTGAAGTCTCCGCCTTAGCAGAGCCTGAAAGGTTCTGACCTTTCGCCCCTTAATGACAACATATCTCAGAGGACTGGTCAGCCGCCAACTCCTGCTGTTTAAAATTTTTGAGAACTGCTCGTCTCGCTCGAAAATCGCCTGTTTAAGCCCGACAATGTGGTTGTCTTTTTCCTCAAGCGCCTGGTTGAGCCCGGCGATGTGGTTGTCTTTTTCCTCAAGCGCCTGGTTGAGCCCGGCGATGTGGTTGTCTTTTTCCTCAAGCGCCTGGTTGAGCCCGGCGATGTGGTTGTCTTTTTCCTCAAGCGCCTGGTTGAACCCGGCGATGTGATTGTCTTTCTCAACCAAGGCAGCGTTTATGGTTTGAACATCATTTTTCAAAATATCACGTTCAAAGCGTTCAGATTGCCTTGCGCCCAGGGCGGCAAAGTAATCTCTCAAACTCTGTTGCAGTGATGATGACGAGTTAAGCCACTCGTACCCTTCCGCCTCGTTTTCACTTATCTGCAATACCCCGAGCCCATGAGAATGAAGAAATTCCAAATTGTTTGGATAATGTTCTTTTAGCTCTTCCCAGAACTTCCACACCCCGAAATCACGCTCCCGTACATTGATGTCGTGAAAGAGGACAACTGCGCCTGGAGTGAGTTTGGGCAACCATGTTTCGAAGTCATGTTTAACGGCTTCATAGGTGTGCAGACCATCAATATGGAGTAAATCAATGGAACCACCTGTAAAATAATCATTGGCTTGATCAAAGGTCATGCGCATTAAGCGGGAAAATTTCTCGTAGTGTTTCTGGTTATGCGCATTGACCTTATGAAAAATAGTCTCATCATAAAACCCGGCGTGCTCTTCACCGCTCCAGGTATCGACTGCATAGCACTTAGTTGAAAGACTTTCATCATCGACGGCTTGACAGAAGGCGAAGTAGGAATTCCCTGAATGTGTGCCAAGTTCCACAAAAACATCAGGCTTAATCTGCTGGATCAGCCACGCTGCAAAAGGCAAGTGCCCCACCCAGGCGTTAGGATGTTCAACCGAAACAGGAAGAAATGACGCTGTTTCTATCAAACTGGATTCAATATCTCTCATCTATTCACCCTCTATGCAAAGATCTATGCTGCGCATAGGTATCCCCAAAATACCGCCTGCCACGCAAGTAGTTTCTGATTTGAAGAATATCGCATCATGTATCCAGTGATGCTGCACGTGCACGTCCTGGGTCCCGTTAGCAATGGCAACTGTGATTGAATAATCCCCCGCAGCCAGACGGGGCATATAAAAGGTGAATTCAGCTTTTAAGTAGTGCCCTGGCTCACAGACTACGGGTGAGTCCAAATAACTAAGATAGGTATTATCTCCAAACAGGTTCTGCCCCAACTTATCTTTGATGAAAAAGCCCACTATGGGAGAATCAAGATGCTGCTGAGCAAGGACTTCCACTCGCAAAGTTACCTCTTCCCCTCCAACTATCCAGGAAAGCGGAGCCCCGTTGCTGTCTAATAACTCTACATCGGTAATCTGCGCTGCTCCCTGACCGAAAGAAGGAGCGTCAGGATCAAAATCAAAGATCTGAATATCATTGCGCAGATTGCTGGTATTGATAAAGTCCTGACGCTGGTCGCGCAACGTAACTGAATCCCTGTCTTTCTTTTTTGCGACTTTTATGCGCGTAGTTGTACTTTTACCCTGCTGCGCTTCGTAAAATGCTTCAAGGTAGCTTTCACACACATCCTTGGCTTTCCCCTCCTGCAAGACATTGCCTTTTTCCAACCAGATGGCACGGCGGCAAAGGTTACGTACCGAGCCGGTATCATGGCTGACGAAAAGGACGGTGCCGGTCTTCATGAAGTTGCGCAGATAGCGCATGCATTTCTGGGTAAAGAAGGCATCCCCTACGGATAAGGCCTCGTCAATGACCAGAATATCCGCGTCAACATGAGCAATGACCGCGAAAGCGAGGCGCACCATCATTCCGCTGGAGTAGGTTTTGACCGGTTGATCGATGAAATCACCGATATCCGCAAAGTTGACTATATCCGGATATCTTGCGTCAATGTCGTCCCGGTTCAGACCGAGGACGGAGGCATTCATATACACATTTTCGCGCCCGGTGAACTCGGGATTGAAACCGGAACCCAACTCAAGCAGGGCGGCAACCCGGCCATGGGTCTGAATAGAGCCGTGTGTGGGAGCCAGGGTGCCGCAGATCAACTGCAGAAGGGTCGATTTACCGCTGCCGTTGCGTCCGATAATGCCCACAGTCTCGCCGCGTTTGACCTCGAAGGATATATCGTGCAGGGCCTTGAACTCGGTAAAATACTGCCGCGGCGTCATGCAGAACAAAGGCTGCAGACGTGGTAGAATAAACTGTTTCAGCCGATCACGCGGGGTATCGTATATCTGATAATATTTGGATAGATTCTTTACACTTATGGCAACATCAGAGGACATCAGCAAACCCTTTCCGTGTCT
>Ga0265295_1009249_pt1 | contig 10604 bp, 10 predicted proteins | sample Munlansysbiofilm_FD_192503 | JGI IMG/M metagenome (GOLD analysis project Ga0265295, IMG submission 192503) | Leachate microbial communities from a municipal landfill in Southern Ontario, Canada - Methane capture system biofilm | ecosystem: Engineered > Solid waste > Landfill > Unclassified ... | reverse complement strand
CCTCTCCCTTCCAGTTTGCATTTTCCTTGAAGATGTGGTCAGTCTTGACGATTTTCAGTGCATGGGTAGGGCAGAGAGATACACAGCGATGGCAGTTGACGCACTTGCTCTCATCAGCTCTCATACGGCCAGTTGCTTCATCAAAAGAGTGGACCTCATTTGCACATTGCCTTTCGCATACCCTGCAGGTGATGCATCTATCTTGGTTTCTTACTACTTCAAAGTCCGGATACAGGTAGTTGATGCTCATCTTGCCCTCCTTGCTGACTATCCAGGGTGACGATGACCGGCTTTCCTCCGCTTGGGTACCAAAGCCGGTCGGGTTCAGGGCAGATAACCCTGATAGCTGCTTCCTCACTTGCCAGGTAGACACGGTCGTCTTTCTCTGCAGCCACAAGGCTCCTGAGCTTGAGTCGGTCGTTGAGTGCCATCAACCCTCCGCTGAAGCCAAGGATGATGGAGAATGGACCGGTGATAAGCATGCTTGCAAAGGTGTTTCTCAAATAGGTGAATACCTCTCTCTCTTCCTGGGATTTTCCTTCAATGGTCGACCAGAAAGGAGCAGCAATAACATGGGCTACCTCTTCAAAACTCAAGCCTTGTTTTCTGTGGAGGTAGTCGATCATATAGGTGATGACCTCGGTGTCGGTCATCAGTGTGCAGGCGTAGCCGAACATCTCAATGAAGCGTCTGTTCGCGTCATAGCTCGATATTTCCCCATTGTGTACCACACTGTAGTCGAGCAGGCTGAAAGGGTGTGCTCCTCCCCACCATCCGGGAGTATTGGTCGGGTAGCGACCATGGACCGTCCAACTGTACCCTTCGTAGTCATCAAGGCGATAAAACTCCCCAACATCTTCAGGGTAGCCCACTGCCTTGAAGACACCCATGTTCTTTCCTGATGAAAAGACATAGGCTCCGTCAATCTCCTTGTTCACCTTGATCACACACCGTGAGGTATACTCTTTTTCATCCAACTGACTGGAGGCCAGTTTGGTAGGTAGCGGGGTGACGAAGTAGCGCCAGATAAGCGGCTCGTCAGTGATTGCGTGCTGCTTGGTGGTAGGGATCTTGGAGAGGTTGATGAGATCGAAGTGTTCTTCAAGGAATTCCTCACAGCTTCGTTTTGCCTCACTTGAGTAGTAGAAGACATGCAGCGCATAGAAGTCAGCATATTCAGGGTAGATGCCATAGCCGGCAAACCCTCCTCCCAGTCCATTCGAGCGGTCGTGCATGACAGCGATGGAGGATATGGCTTCTCGTCCAGAAAATCGTTTTCCGCTCCGTGATATGATGCCACTGATGGCACATCCACTGGGAATGCGGACCTCTCCCTCCAAAGGTGTTTTTTGATGGTAGCCGTTCATAGGGCGTCTCCTTGGATACGAAAAAAGGCGCCCATCACAGACACCTCACGTATGAGAGGTACCTCTGATGGACGCCTTTGTCCAATTGAATATGCCTTATCATAGCGAAAATGCATTTATTTGTCACGAGGGGAGGCGTTGGTAGGGAAAATGAAATTGCAACTGCTTGCAATAGAACCTGTTGTTTTTTGTTCATAGTCGTGATGGAGTTCTTTTTCAGGGGATATTCTGTAACCAGTTATGCTGCGATTGACCTTTTATCTCACCAGCACTCTATATAATCGGCAGTAGGGGGAGAGACAATTCTTCACAGACGAAATAGATCATATTCATGAAGTTACTCATGTTCTTGAAGCCTCTTGCTGCAGCTAAAGGCCTAGGGAACCTCGACGTGATGTAGCAACGATACTGGAAGAAATTGAGATAACTTCAGGTTTCTCCCGGGTATCATGGACCTTGCACACTCCTTCAACACCAAGGTAAGCGAACGTCGCCCCTTCAGCGAAGTCAACCTTGATATGGAGTTCCATGCATTGCATTTGCGTAGATTAGGTAGTACAATCTACGCAAATATTGCGGAGATTATATATGTATATCTATGAAAACCCTACATGGCCACATTTTACCTGGGATCAAGAAACCCTGCTTGAACCGCTCGCAAACACTACCTTTTTACAGGGAGAAGTCCTGGGTCGTATGAAAAGCCTTGGATTTGAACTGCAGAGAGAATCGAATTGGCATGTAGTTTCAGAGAACATTATCAGCTCCAGTGCCATTGAAGGTGAACACCTCAAATATGGACAAGTCCGCTCTTCGGTAGCCAGGCATCTGAACATACCGTACGCTCAATCAGAAATTTCCGACCATCATATCGACGGTATAGTATCCATGATGTTTGATGCCATAGAGAACTACAACACCCCGCTCACGCTGGAAAGACTCTTTGGCTGGCATGCCTCCCTTTTCCCTACAGGATTCAGTGGAATGAGAAGGATACGTGTTGGCCAGCTCAGAAGTGATGAAGAAGGACGCATGCAAGTTGTCTCGAGAAGTAATGGGCCAATGGAAATTGTGCACTTCCAAGCTCCCGAGGCTGAACGACTCCCCTATGAGCTTTCACAGTTCTTGTCGTGGATCAATACTCCGTCAAAGCAACACCCCATAGTACAAGCTGCAATTGCACACCTTTGGTTTATTACACTCCATCCATTTGATGATGGGAATGGAAGACTTGCAAGAGCCATCACTGATATGATGCTTTCCAGATCTGATGGTACAGGAAAACGTTTCTACAGTATGTCAGCACAAATCCAGAGGGAGAAAGAGAGCTATTATGCAATCCTTGAGAAAACACAGAAGGGCACACTTGATATTACAGGGTGGCTCCTTTGGTTCCTCGATTGCCTGTCACATGCAATAAAGGCATCAACGAGTACTGTAGATAGTGTACTGATCAAGGCAAGATTCTGGCAAGAGGCAGCCAAATACACGATAACAGAGACCCAAAGAAAGATGCTTTCACTGCTCTTGGATGATTTCAAGGGTAATTTGACATCATCAAAATGGGCAAAGATCTGTAAAGTATCACAAGATACAGCAATACGAGATATCAAGGATTTGGTACAAAAGAATCTTCTGGAACAGAAAGGACAGGGACGTAGTACGCACTATGTGTTGATACATCCGTCTGAAGAACTGTAAAAAAAGAAGGATCCTTTGTAGTAAGAATTCAGCCGATCTTGAACATAGACAAGCACACCCGATCCGATATGAATTCTCACATACTTGGCATGGCCAAAGAAGTGTATGATGTTGCCCCCCTTCCAGTGGGTCAGAACATGCTGTGATGCCATATAGGGGTCTCAATGGTAGGCTTGTGATTCCCGCAACTATAATTCTTGTTGGTTTTCTTGAAACTGTGGGCACATCTTGGTTGGAACGTCATCGATACTGAGTCTTTGGGTTCTTTCTCGATGCAAGATCGAATATCCTTTCTGATGCCGATGATGTAGTAGATGCTTCCATCAAAGCTGTACATTGTTCGTGTGACGTTATCAATCACACCGGCTGTATCAACCGGTTCTCCCAAAGCGTCTCAAACGTATTGACAGCCCCGCCGTGCTCAACGATTTTTCCATCAACCATTCGGTCGATGTCAACTCCGGTAAAGGTCAGCGTCTTCCCCGTAGGTTTGATGCCGATCCATGCTCCCTCGTGTTTTGCCTGCATGATGAATTCAGAAATGACATACTCCCCGTCACAGTGTTGACGGATGATGCGCATAGAGTAGTCGGGGTAAGTGACCCTGATCGCCTGAAGATGCTCTCTCATTCCGTCAATTCCACAGAGATTCTCTGTTTCTCCCACCCGAACCGTACAGGTATCAGCTATATAATCGTCCAACCTATCCAACTGATTTTGTGAAACCACCACTTCATAGAAGTACCGTATCCTGTCTTTCTGTTCCTCTGCAGTCATACCAGAACCCTCTCCGTGTCGGAGATTCTACACCGCACCAAAACAACAGTCGAGATCCATCCTGATTGAAGAGAAAATCATTGCTCACTTGGTAAAAGACTCTCCCTGCTGTTCGGATTTGGAGATGACTTCATCAAACCGAAGGCTTATGAGTTTCTGAATGGCAGAAAACTCTGAAGATGAGAGTTCGAACCCTTTCTCCTTGAGTGCTTTTTCTGAGTCCTGGATAAATCCTTCTCTGACATAGTTTATAATACCATAACTGTTCTTTCGCTGTTCATAGTGGGTAGCGCTACATAATCGGCAGTAGGGGGAGAGACAATTCTCCACAGACGAAATAGATCATATTCATGCAATTCGATTAGAATCATTACAAGAAGGGGATAAAGATGGGAACCATAGATGAGTTGGTCCAATTGGATTTGCCTGCAATGCAGGTGAAAGCGCTTGCTGTCGATTTTGGAGGAGTCATGAGTGACTTCATTGATAGGGATACACTTGGTCTTCTATCAGATATTGCTCAGGTGCCACTAGCAGTATTTGAAATTCCTTACTGGGAAAAGCGTGATAAGCTCGATTCAGGTGAATATGACGCAAATTCCTACTTTCATCAGGTGTTGGTAGATGCTCACAGTCCCCTAGGGGATGATGAAGAGACCTTGGAATTGCTTTTTACCATTGATATCCTGGGTTTTTCACATGTGCGGCCTAGGATGGTGAAGTGGGTACATGATATGCGTAGAAGGGGGATCAAGACAGTGCTGGTATCGAATATGGCCTCACAGACCTATGACCATCTGGTACACGGTGCGTACTGGGCAGAGGCATGCTTTGACTGGTTTGTCATCTCAGGAATCTTAGGAATGAACAAGCATGATGAGCCAATCTTTCGTCACACCCTTGATCTGGTACAGACAGCGCCGAGAAACATGCTGTTCATTGATGATTCAGAGCACAATATCAAGGCTGCCCAAGACATGGGTATGCAGACCTTTCTCTATCATCGTTAACCATGGTTTGTGTCATGGTATCCGACACAAGTTTTGCAATAATGTCGAGTACTCCTCTGGCAGGTCGTATAGGATGGGGGCAGATAAGGAAGGAAACAGATGCTTGGAACGTTGAACAAGGTCATGGACTACATAGAGGAACACCTGGGTGAAGAACTTTCATTGGAAGAACTAGCCAAGGTCTCTGGTATTGGGGACTATCATTTCAGAACGATCTTCTACTATCTTTCCGGTGGCATTTCCCTCTCTGAGTATATCAGGGGGAGACGTCTATCCCAAGCTGGGATGGCGCTGGTTCAGGGAGAAAGCGTTACCGACGTTGCCTATGCCTATGGATACCAGTCCTTGGATGGATTTACCAGAGCCTTTACAGCGTTCAGTGGCATGTTGCCTTCCGAAGTGAAAAAGCTGGGTATGAGTAAAGCCTTCCCAAAGCTTTCGTTCAAGATTACCGTAGAGGGAGGAGAGCGTATGGACTATCGAATTGTAGAGAAACCGGCCTTTAAGATTGCCGGGGTGAGTCGGCGGGTGCCGATGCAGTTTGAGGGAGTGAATAATGCAATTGTGGAATTGGCAAAAAGCATTACCGAGGAACAGAGAAAGGAGATGCACTCCTTGCAGAACATTGAGCCGTATCATGTACTGAATGCTTCCTATGAGGCAGATGCCAAGTTCATGAAAGAAGAGGGTTACCTGACCCATATGATCGGGGTTTTGACAACCAAGGAAGATATAAGTGATTTGCTTGATGTAGTTGAACTTCCCTCTACGCTCTGGGCAGTGTTCCCTAATGAGGGTGCATTTCCCCGTGTGTTGCAGGATACCATGGCATCCATTTATGCACGTTGGCTTCCTTCCTCAGATTTCGAACTGCTTGATCTTCCTTCGTTCAGCTGGAGCAATATCGAGGGAAATACTGCGAAGAGTGAGATTTGGATTCCTGTGAAAAAAAGAGAAACCAAGATGCACTGATTGACAGAAGTGGTGACTCTGGTGTAAAAGGAATCATCAGCAAAGGCGCTGTAGTCCAGTTTGGGCTACGGCGCCTTTTTTGCGTTTCCGGCAGAAGGATTCTTGTCGGATTGGGGCAAGTGGGCAGTCGGGGCGATGTCTCAGGCAAAGCGCCCTGGCCGCCGAAGACCCCGTTTATGAATTATCGAGAGTGGAGGAACCGTATGAAAGAGCGAGCAGATCAGTATTTTGGGAGTATGGTGTTTGGAGATGAGAAGATGAGGGAGTATCTATCCAAGGACACCTACCGGCAGCTGAAAGAGACCATCAGGGTTGGAAAGGAACTGAACCTGGAGATTGCCAACCAGGTTGCCCATGCCATGAAGGAGTGGGCTATGGCTGAAGGGGCTACCCATTACTGTCACTGGTTCCAGCCCATGACCAGCATCACCGCAGAGAAGCATGAGAGTTTCTTGGTTCCTTCCTCTGAAGGTACTGCCCTTATGGAGTTCAGTGGAAAGGAGTTGATTAAGGGAGAGCCTGATGCATCCTCATTCCCTTCCGGTGGCCTTAGGGCAACCTTTGAGGCCCGAGGGTATACTGCTTGGGACCCTTCCAGCTATGCCTTCATCAAGGAGAATACGCTCTGTATCCCTACAGCATTTTGTTCCTATAGTGGTGAGGTGTTGGATAAGAAGACTCCCTTGCTTCGTTCCATGGAAGTCATTAGCCGAGAGGCGATCAGAATTCTGAAGCTTTTTGGACGGAGTGATGTGAAACGAGTGGTGACCACTGTAGGTCCAGAGCAGGAGTATTTCTTGATAGATAAGGATCTCTACCTGAAGCGTAAGGACTTGATCCACACCGGCCGTACCCTTGTAGGGGCACGCCCTCCAAAGGGACAGGAGCTGGAGGATCACTACTTCGGCAATCTCAAGAGTCGCGTCTCTGCCTTCATGCAGGAACTGGATGAGGAGCTTTGGAAGCTTGGCATCTTTGCGAAGACCGAGCATAACGAGGTCGCTCCCAGCCAGCATGAGCTTGCTCCAGTCTTTACCACAAGCAACCTTGCCGTCGACCAGAACCAGCTTACCATGGAGATGATGAAGAAGATTGCCGACAAGCATGGTCTTGTCTGTTTGCTGCACGAGAAACCGTTTGCCGGGGTGAATGGTTCAGGGAAGCACAACAACTGGTCAATTTCGACCGACACCGGGCTGAACCTTCTGGAACCGGGAGACAACCCCAAGGACAATGCACAGTTTCTCCTCTTCCTTGTCGCGGTAATCGCGGCTGTGGATGAGTACCAGGACCTGCTTCGTGTCTCAGTAGCCAGTGCAGGGAATGACCACCGCCTTGGTGCAAATGAAGCACCTCCGGCCATTGTAAGCATGTTCCTCGGGGAGGAACTGACTGAGATCCTCGATTCCCTTGCTGATGGAACTGATTGCCCGAACAAGGAGAGATCCTCCATGCTCCTTGGGGTAAATCTCCTTCCACCATTTCCCAAGGATACCACCGACCGAAACCGTACCAGTCCATTTGCTTTTACCGGCAACAAGTTCGAGTTCCGTATGCTTGGCTCCTCATTCTCGGTCTCCGGTCCGAACTTTGTTCTGAATACCATTATTGCAGAGCAGCTCTCCCGATTTGCCGACCAGTTGGAAAAAGCCAAGGATTTCGCCTGCGACCTCTCTGCATTGGTGAAAGAGACCTACAGCAAGCACCGAAGAATCGTCTTCAATGGCAACAACTATGCACCTGAGTGGGTTGAAGAGGCAAAGAAGCGGGGTTTGTTGAATCTGGTTAGCACTCCTGAGGCCCTTCCTACTTTCATCCATGCGAAGAACATTTCGCTCTTTGAGAAGTTTGGTGTACTCTCCTCCTCGGAGATGCATAGCCGGTATGAGATTGTCCTGGAAAACTACTGTAAGACGATCAATATCGAAGCACTTACGCTCGTCGATATGATGAGAAAGCAAGTGCTGCCTGCATTGAGTGCATTCAGCGGAACGCTGGCAAAGAGCTTCATGGATAAGAAAGCAGCAGTCTCTTCCCTCTCCCTCTCCTATGAGGCAGGGTTGATCACTGAGCTGAGTAATCTTGCCGATGGATTGGATAAGGAAGTATCACTGTTGGAGCAGCAGCTTCTGGAAGCAAGGATGGTGGAAGATATCAGTAGTGAGAGCTATTTCTATCATGATACGGTCCTCTCCCAGATGGCACAGGTCCGCTCCCTGTGTGATACTGCCGAGCTCCTCACCGACCAGCAGTATTGGCCGATTCCTACCTACGAGTCACTTCTGTATTCAGTGTAATACGTTGTGTTGCTTCGCTCTGGGGGCTTTCTGAGTTGTGTCGGGAAGCCCCCCCTTTGTAATCTTTTCTTTGTCTGCTTTCATGCAAATTATCGTACAAGCCGATTGAATTATTTCCTTTTGCACACTACCATGAGGAGTATGAAAACGAAGGCGAAGCAAGAACAGGGTATTCCTCTTCTCGATGACATCTCAAGGTCGCTGTTCAGCACCATTCCAGACCCCTTTATTGTGGTGGGTGAGGATGGGACCTATCTTGAGGTACTCGGAGGAACTGAGCGCTCGCTCTATGATGATGGACTTCCCCTTAAGGGTAAGAATATCTACTCGTTCATGCCCAAGGGTTTTGCTGATTTTTTCATGGACCAGGTACACCATACCCTGGAAGTTGGCATGCTCAACTCCTTTGACTACCAACTGGAAACTGAGGATGTAACCCTGACCACCAAGAATGGACCCGGTGGAAATCAGTGGTTTGAGGCTCGTATGTATCCATTGGAGAAACCGTATCAAGGACAACGGGCGGTGACCGTGATGATCATCAACATCACGGAGAGAAGGAACCTCCATAAACAACTCAGGGATCTCTCCAATGTGGATCCACTTACCGGATTGTATAATCGTCGATACTTTCTGCAACGTGTTTCTCTGCATCTGCAGGAAGCGGGAAAAGCCCACATTCTCATCTGTGATATCGACCACTTCAAGGAGATCAACGACACCCATGGTCACCTGGCAGGGGACGCGGTGCTTCAGGAGTTTGCAGCCCGTGCCAAAGAGGTTATCAAGCACAGCAAGGCAATTGCACGGTACGGTGGAGATGAGTTTGTCATCGCGGTGACAAACAAGAGTGATGAGGAGGCAGTACAAATTGCTGAAGAGTTGAGACTGCGGGTTGCTTCAGAGGCATTCTTCTTTCAGGATCTTGCATTGGATATTCATATCTCAATTGGTGTTGCCCGGGTAGAAGGCCCTGACCTGTCTTCCTCCTCCCTGATCAGTAAAGCTGATATTGCCTTGTATAAGGCAAAAGAGTCGGGAAGAAACCACGTGTGTTTCTTTACCCCCTCAATGAGGGAATCATGATGGTCAATGTATTATTCAACATTGCCATGCTCTTAACCCTCAGTGTCTTTTTCACTACCTATCCATTCAAGAACCCAAGAAAACTCTATTCCTATCATATCTTGGTCGGGATTGTTATCGGTGTGGTGGGCATCTTGGTGATGCTTAACCCGTTCATTCTCGAGGAAGGTGTTGTGTTCGACTCAAGATCCATCCTTATCGTTGTCTCCGGTATGGTTTTTGGATTGACACCGACGCTTATCGGAAGTGGTATGATAGCCGTTTTCAGAATCTTGAAGGGTGGGGCGGGCCTCTATGCTGGGTTGGCTACCATCATTACGAGTACAATGGTAGGCGTCCTCTGGCATCACTATCGCTATCAAATTGTGTTGGAGAGACGGCGCCATATCAATATCGAGTTCTATCTTGTTGGTTTGACTGACCATGCAATCATGCTGCTTTGCATGTTGCTTATGCCCTCTTCGGTAAGGATTCATGTATTTTCCGTGATGACCTTCCCAATACTGGTATTCTATCCAGTAGGAACGTACTTGCTCTGTCTTCTTCTCTTCAGTCAGGCTTATCGGTTGGCCGATATTGCTGCCTTGAAAAAAAGCGAACAGCAGTTCAAGACAATATTTGAAAAAGCACCTATTGGGATGTCTCTCACCAACCTGAGGACCGGTGAGATTCAGAGAATCAACCAGAGCTATCTGGATATCTTGGGATACACCAGAGAGGAGATGCTTGGTCATACGTGGGCAGAATTCTCTCATCCTGAGGATGTACAGATGAGTAACCAGATCACGCAAAAGATGTTCAGTGGGGAGGAGGATTCCTTTACCTTCGATAAGCGATTCGTGAAAAAAGATGGTTCAACCATCTGGGCCAATCTATCCCTTTGTGTGTTTTCTGAAGAGGACCTTGTAGATTTAAGCAGTCTCTGCATGACCGTCGATATTACCAAGAGAAAGCTTGCTGAGAAGAGGATTCTTTATGCCTCTACCCATGATGCGCTCACCGATTTATACGACCGGGTGGAGTTCGAGCGGGTTATCAGCAATATGACCCTTGAGGGGAATCTTCCCTTGAGTGTTGTCTTTGCAGATATGAATCGTCTCAGGATAATCAACGAGGCCTTCGGAAGGGAGCAAGGGAACAGAATCCTGAAACAGGTTGCTATCCTATTGCGGGAAACCTTCCCTGATTGTCCAAACCTTTTCAGGGTAGGGGGTGATGAGTTTGCACTCTTGCTGCCTGGATATACGGCAGAGGAGTGTGAGACCTGTCTCGAGGATGTAGTAGAGAAAGTATCAACATTCAGGGTAATGGATGCTGTTGCTCCCTCGATCAGTTTTGGGCTCTATGTCGTGGAGGATGCCACTTTTGACCTGAATGAGGCGGTGAAGTTGGCT
>Ga0265295_1009248_pt1 | contig 10604 bp, 10 predicted proteins | sample Munlansysbiofilm_FD_192503 | JGI IMG/M metagenome (GOLD analysis project Ga0265295, IMG submission 192503) | Leachate microbial communities from a municipal landfill in Southern Ontario, Canada - Methane capture system biofilm | ecosystem: Engineered > Solid waste > Landfill > Unclassified ... | reverse complement strand
CTCTTCGGTAAAAAATACATTGCCTGGTACTAATGCGACTTCTCTTTTACTTGCTTCCTCGTAAAAACGGATAGAATCCCAGTTGGATGGGAGTTTTACCCAGATGCTAAGTCCACTATCAGGTGCTTTAAATGAAAATCCAGAACCCTCTAGTTGTGTTAATTCTTTTAACATTATGGAACTTGTAATAGCTAACAGAGAGATTTTATTGTTGAGATGGTTGCAGCTCTAATTGAAAGATTAACCTTTAGATCACATGTTTTGAATATGGATGTAGTTTTGTTTCGAAGTTAATATTTCAAAGATGAATCAAATAACAGTTCTGTAAAACTAAACTAAAAAGAGTTAAAAGAAATATTTTAATCTGATCTCGATATGTACAAAAACATATAAAAAAATAGAAAAAATAGTATGTCAAGCACAAATGAAAATGTTCTAAAAAGATTGAAGCATAAGCACCAGCGATAGTTGGTGCTTTTATGCTTTCTAGAATCGAATTTCTTGTGAATAGACTTTATCTTCAAATAATTTTTCAGTTTCAAATGTACGATGTTTCTGTGAAATAGCTTGCCTTAAGAAGGATTCAGCTTTCCAAGGATGACTCATAGAAGGCACATACCTCTTTTTAGGTTTCTGAGGCACCGAGTAATCGAAGTTTCTTGACTCAATTTCATGCAATGGTATTTCATCAAGTGAGTAAACATGATCATTGATGCTTGCGAACAGGTTATCATCTTTCCAAAATATGCTGAACGCGGTCGTCTTGGATGAGTATCTTCAGTGGTAATTATCTTCTCTTGAATGGCCGCAATCTCATTCTTAGACTTGTACTTCTTCTTATCAGCCATCAGTTTCTTTTGCATATCCTTTTTGATTCGCTTAGTAGCTTTAGGAGAAATAATCTGTTCATCCATCAGAATATTTCGCACAGTGGCAACAGAAATCTTGATGTCATCATGTTCTTGAAGAAGTTCACAGAAGTGCTGGAAATTAGCCTCTGGATACTTGTTTAGATAGAGATCCATAATATCATTACGTATCTCTTTAGAGAGTGCATGCTTAGGTTTCCTTCCCCTGTTACCATGTATGAAGAAAGCTTTTCCTTGTGTTTTGTATCCATTAATCATGCGATTGACTTGTCTTTTTGTGCAACCGAGCTTCAATGTTGCAGCATCTTTGTTACCATCTATATCAACCAGCTTTTTAATTACCTTATATTTAAATTCCTCGTTCAATCTTAATTCCAGCTTTTTCATTCTGTCACCTCGATTTATTAGTCGAGGTCTATTATATACTCTTGGGACATTTTCACATAACTCTTAATGAGACATTATCAAATATTGTTCACTAATATATAAAAAAATAGGGAAAATAGTATTGACAGGAAAATGTTTTCATAGTATGCTATTTTCATGGGTAGGGTGGACAGACCACAACTGGTAGGACCAACATACCAGTAATTAAAATAAACTTACTTAGGAGTGAAAAGAATGTTTAAAGAGGTACAAAAAAACAGAAAATTATATATGCTGGTTGTCGAGCAAATTCAAGCTCTCATTGAAGATGAACATCTAAAGTGTGGTGACAAGCTTCCATCAGAAAGAGAATTATCACAAAAATTTGGTTTATCTAGATCCACAGTTAGAGAAGCAATATCTGCACTGGAAATAATGAAGATTGTAGAAGGAAGGCCTGGTTTAGGGACCTTTATAACAGACTGCAAAACTGGTGATGATTATTATATTGATGAATTAAGCGAAGCTGATGCTATAAGTCCAAGTGAAATATTTGAAGCTAGATTAATATTAGAACCTCAAATTGCTAAACTCGCAGCTATGAGGGCAACTAATGAAGACTTGGAGAACATGAAAAACATTTTAGACCAATCAGAGTTACTAGATGAATCTCAATTAGTTGAATTTGAGGTTTTAGATGGGAAATTTCATGATTTAATAGCTATAGCAGCACATAATGATGTGCTTAATAAGTTTTCTAATAGTATAAGTAACTTAAGGGAAAGTAAATTATGGGGAAATATGAAGTACAAAAGCCTTAGAAAAGGTGGAAGAGCGTCTCGGTATAAAGTTGAGCATAGAGAAATTTACAATGCATTAAAAAATAGAGATTTTACCAAAGCTGAAGCTTTAACAAAAAAACACCTAACGGATATAAGAAGAGATATATTTGAAGATATCGAATAGTAGGAACAGAAAGGGGGGTTGTTTTAAAAGCCATGTTTAGAAAATCAAGTTGTCATTAGAGGATAAGTAATCTGCTAAAAACAAAGGGAGGGTATTAAAGTGAAAAGAAAATTATCATTATTATTTGTTATCGTACTTATGTTAGTATTAGGAGCAGGATGTAGCCAAGAAACAACGCCTGAACCAGTGCAACCAGCTGAATCTCCAGTAGAAACACCTACAGAAATAGCAGTTGAAGAAACTGAACCCATGACACTGATTGCTGGGTCAGCTAGTTCTGGTGGAGCTAACTATTTAATAATGGCTGGTTGGGGAGAAATTATTAACAACAACACTAAACATAGAATAATAACTGAAGCAACAGGAGGTCCTGCATCTAATATTGAACTTATGGCAAATGGGGATGCACAAATTGGAGTAATTGCTATGTCGATTGCAATGCCAGCATTTAAAGGAGAAGGTTGGGCTGAAGGGAAAGATTTCAGCAACATGAGAAGTATGTTTGGAATGCATGATGCTTTAATGGATGGAATAACTTTAGAAAAAAGTGGAATTAAAACTATATTTGATTTAGAAGGAAAAACCGTTTCTGTTGGTCCAGCAGGAGGAACTCCAGCATTAGCTATTCCAGATATTCTTGATTATTATGGTATTAAACCTGTATATGTAAATCTAGGACAAGAAGATAGTATAAATGCATTAAAAGATGGTCAATTAGATGCAGCGTTTTTCTTTGGTGGAATCCCAAGACCAGCTTTCCAGGAGTTAGCAGCATCAAATAATGGTGTTCAAATTGGTCTTACAGATGAGCAAGTAGAAGAAATCATTAAGGAATTACCTCAATATTCTAAAGGAGTTATACCTGCAGGAACTTATAGCTATTTAACAGGAGATAAGTTAACTATTAGAGATAGATATGCATATGCAGTTTCTGCTGATGTTCCTGAGGGAGTTGTTTATGAAATAGTTAAGGCAACACTTGACAATTTTGATACATTAAAAGAAGTTCATGGGTCAGTTGGTGCTTTAGAGATTGAAGAGTTATTAGATGGTGTATCAATACCATTACACAAGGGAGCTGCCAGAGCTTTTGAAGAAAGAGGAATAGAAATTCCAGAACTAATCAAGCCAATAGACTAATATTAAGATTTGTTTAAGGGAGTACACCTCCCTTAAGCAAATAAGGAGACGAGATTGTATGAAAATTAAAGGAAGAAAAGGAAGAATTCTAGAAGGTAATAAAGGGTTAATTGTATCTTTTTTTGCAGCAATTATGGCAATTTACCAAATTTATTATGTCAGCATCGGAATGTTAGACCCTTGGTTATTTAGAGCTGGTCACTTAGGCTTTGGTTTAGTACTTATATTCTTACTTACTCCAGCAAATAAGAAATCACCTAGAAATGCTTTTTCTATACTTGATGCAATTTTTGCAATAATGTCAGTTATAATTGTAATTTACATAACTTTAAACTTAGATGCTCTTAATATGAGAGCTGGTGTATCCCCTACTACAATTGATATATTTATTGCAATAGCAACTATACTTTTAGTTTTAGAAGCTTCAAGGAGGTTCTTTGGGCCTGTACTATCCATTGTGGCAATCCTATTTTTAGTTTATGCTTATTTTGGAAGATACATTCCAGGTAGTTTTAATGTTCCGCCGTATACTCTTAAGAGAATTGCAAGTTATGTGTTTAGTACTACAGGAATATTTGGTACAGCTATAGCTACATCAGCAACATATGTATATTTATTTGTATTATTTGGAGTGTTTCTTGTAGGGACTGGAGTAGGAGATGTATTTATGGATCTTGCAAAAGGACTTACAGGTGGTGTAAGAGGTGGTACAGCAAAAGTTTCTGTTTTATCAAGTGCATTATTTGGATCAGTATCTGGAAGTGCATCATCAAATGTTGTAACAACTGGAGCTTTTACCATACCATTGATGAAAAAGTCAGGATTTAAAAGCTCCTTTGCAGCTGCTGTAGAAACTACGGCTTCAATAGGAGGGCTTTTCTTGCCACCTATAATGGGAGCAGGAGGATTCTTAATGGCGGATATTCTACAAATTCCTTATAGAGAAGTTGTAAAAGCTGCGGCAATACCTGCTATATTATACTATATTGTTTTATTTATGCTGGTAGATTTTGAAGCTCAAAAGTTAAAACTTAAAAAATTATCAAAAGAAGAGCTACCAAACTTCTTTAATATTCTTAAAACAAAAGGATATTTGTTAATTCCAATATTTATTTTATTATATGCTCTTCTTATAGTTAAGACATCTGCAATTAGAGCAGCATTATTGTCAATAGGAGCAAGTATAGTGTTTTCATGGTTTAATGCAGATACTAGAATTAGTCCAAAAAAACTTTTCAGACTATTAAGTGAAGGATCTGTTCAAGCCTTAAATATTGTTGGAGCAACAGCATGTGCTGGAATAATAATTGGCGTTGTACAAATGACAGGAGTAGGTTTAACATTTTCAAGTATGATAATGAAAATTGGAGGGACTTCACTAATATTGTCATTAATGCTTACAATGTTTGTTGCAATAGTATTAGGTATGGGACTACCAATTACAGCTACTTACATAACTGCATCTGCTATCTTAGCACCTGCACTTATTAGACTGGGGGTAGTACCAATAGCGGCTCACTTATTTATTTATTATTTCTCAGCTATTTCTGGGATGACTCCGCCTGTATGTGTAACAGCATTTGCTGCTGCAGGTGTATCTGGGGATGAGCCATTAAGTGTTGGGTGGCAGTCAGTTAAATTAGGTTGGGCAGCATTTGTATTGCCATATATGTTTGTATTTGGGCCAGAATTATTAATGATTGGTACTGTTTTTGGAGTTGCAAAAGCTATTGTTACAGCGTTAATAGGAACTTACTTTATAGCTCTAGGAGTTCATGGCATATTTGGAATTGATTTAATATGGTATGAAAGAATAATTGGAGTATTAGCTGGACTATTATTAATAAATGTAGGAAATTTTACTAATTACATAGGTTTAGGCCTAGTAGCATTATTCTTTGTGGTATTCTTTATCAGGAAAAGCAAAATAAGTAAAGTAGCAGTTAAGGAGGTAGACAATGTATAAAGTAACTTTGATCCACGGTGATGGAATTGGATTTGAAGTAGTAGAATCTTCAAGAAAGGTAATTGAAGCAACTGGGATTGATATACAATGGGATGTTAGGAAAGCTGGACAAAATGCGATTCCAGAGTTTGGAGATGTTGTGCCACAATCAACAGTAGAATCAATACTAGAGAATAAAGTAGCTCTTAAGGGTCCTTTAACCAATATAGTTGGGTCTGGTCAAAGAAGTCCTAATGTTGGATTAAGAAATGCTTTAGATTTGTATGCAAACATAAGACATGCTAAACATTTTCCAGGAGTACCATCTAAATGGGAAAATGTAGATATTATAGTAGTAAGAGAAGCTATGGAAGATGTATATGCTGGTGCAGAACAGATGATTGGGCCTGATGGGGCAGTAGCAATAAAATTTATCACAAGAAGAGGTACTGAACGAGTTGTAAGAAGAGCTTTTGAATATGCTATTGCAAACAACAGAAAGAAAGTAACAGCATCAGTGAAAGCTAACATACTGAAGTTAACTGATGGATTGTTTTTAAAAGTAGCTAGAGAAGTAGCACAAAATTATCCTCAAATCGAATATAGTGAAACCATAATTGATGCACTTTGTATGCATTTGGTTAAAAATCCATTTGATTTCGATGTAATAGTTACTGAAAATTGTTATGGAGATATTGTTTCTGACTTAACTGCAGGATTAGCGGGTGGTCTAGGTGTTGGTCATGGAGTAAACCTAGGAGACGGATTAGCGGTATTTGAATCCACTCATGGAAGCGCACCTAGGTATCAAGGTTTAGATAAAATAAACCCAACAGCAATGATTCTTTCGGGTGCTTTGATGTTAAAACACCTTGGTGAAAATGAAAAAGCCAGCATGATTTATACTTCAGTGCAAAAAGTATTGAAAAAAGGTGAAATAGTAACTTATGATTTAGGCGGTAGTTCTAAGACAAGTGAATATACTAATGAAATCATAAGAAATTTAAAATAATATAATTTATAAGGAGGATTACAATGAAATTAGTAACATTCAAAGTTAGTTGTATTGAGAGAATAGGAGTACTTTTAAATGATGAGAAGGTTCTTGATTTAAACATGGCTTATCAGAAGCAATTGGAGAAGGATGGAGAATTAGACTACAAAACTGTTGCTGATGCTTTATTGCCATCAGACATGGTAGGATTACTTCGTAGAGGAGATAAAGGTCTTGAACTAGCAGTAGAAGTTTTAGAAAATGCGGACCTAGAGGATAAATATATTTATAATTTAAATGAAGTTGAATTGATGTCTCCTATTCTAAACCCTGAGAAAATAATCTGTTTATCACATAATTACTCAGATTTCTTGGAAATAACAAAAGTTCCTGTTCCGCCAGTTCCAAGAATATTCTCAAAGTATAATAATGCAATTTGTGGTCCATACGATGATATCATAAAGCCAAAAGCATCAAATGAATTAGGATATGAAGCAGAGCTTGCATTTGTAATGGGAAAAACTGCAAGAAATGTAAAAGCTGAAGATGCTTACGATTACATCGCTGGATACACAATATTTAATGATGTAAGTGCAAGCGATGTTACAGCTACAGATACACAAGTATTAAGAGGTAAGACGTTTGATACATTTGCACCGATGGGACCTTATCTAATTACTAAAGATGAAGTTGAGGATCCCCATAATTTGACTATCAAGTGTTGGGTTAACGATAACATGCTTCAAGATGAGAATACATCATCTATTTATTATCAAATACCAGAATTAGTTGAATTTATATCAAGTATGTTTCCATTAAAACCTGGTGATGTAATAGCTACTGGAACACCATATGGTATAGCTAAATACCTACCTAATCCAGTTTATATGGTTGAAGGAGATGTTTGTACTGTAGAAATAGAAAAATTAGGTAAAATTGTAAATAAAATTGTTGATGAAAAATAATATATTAAAGTAAGGAGCACTTGTATGGGAAAAATAATAATGACTTTATTTGTTGCGGCTGTAGGTGGATTAGTAGGCATAAAACTCAAAATTCCCGCAGGTGCCTTAGTTTTTTCCATGCTAGCTGTTGCTATATACAATATTTACACAGCTAATGCATTCATTCCATATAATTTTAGAGTTATGGCTCAAATAGTTGTTGGTGGAATGATTGGATTAAGATTTACAAAAGAAACAATGGTAGAGATTAAAGAAATTTTGATTCCATCAATAGTAATTATTTTAGTGCTAACTGTGTTTAGCTTATTTCTTGCTTTTGTTTTACATAAAACAACAGGGATGGACATAGTTACTGCATTGTTTAGCACTGCACCTGGTGGGTTGACGGATATGTCTTTAATTTCAGATAGCTATGGAGCTGACAGCCCTAAAGTTGCTGTAATACATACTTTAAGGATTGTCTTAGTAGTTACTTTTGTACCTATTATTATAAAGTTTATAACAAGATTCATGTAAATAGAGGAGGAATACTGTATGTTTAAATCATTTTTATTCAATACACCAGAAATCATCTTTGGAATTGATGCAATTTTAGAGGTAGGAGTAGAAGCTAAAAAGTTGGGAGCTAAAAAAGTTCTTTTTATTTCAGGTAATAACGTTAAAAAAAATGGATACGTTGAAAAAGTTGAAGAACTTTTAAAAAAAGAGGGAATAGAAGTTCTAACGTTACTTGAAAGTAGAAGGACACCAGAGCCTACTACAGATTTACCTGAATCAGCTGCAAAACTAGCAAAAGAAGAAAATGTTGATGCTATTATTGGTATGGGAGGCGGTAGCGTTCTTGATGTAGCAAAAATGACAGCTGCTTTGATGACAAATCCATTAGGAACTAGAGATTATTTTGGTAAGGAAAAAGTATTAAACAAAGCAATACCATCAATTCTTATTCCGACTACTTCAGGAACAGGATCTGAAGTAACCAAACATGCAATATTTCTTGATGAAGAAAATAATGTAAAAAAAGCAGTTGCTTCTTCTAATATAATGCCTACGGTCGCTATAATTGACCCAATGACTACCTTAACTTGCCCACAGATAGTTACGGCAAATACAGGATTTGATGCCTTTCTTCATGCTGCTGAACCAATTCTATCTACTAGATCTAGCATTTTGACAGATACTATAGCTCTAAAAGCGATAAGTATAATCAGTAGGTGGTTAGGACCAGCATATGCTGATGGTAATAATGTTGAAGCAAGATATAATATGGCTTTAGGGTCATTATTAGCGGGACTAGTGTTAAACAATGCAGGAACTAGTTTAGTCCATGCTTTAGCTTATCCAATAGGGGGAGAGTTTCATGTTCCTCATGGACCTAGTTTAACTGGACTAGTCAATTCTTGTTTTGATTATATTATGGTGGCTAAGCAAGAAAAATTTGCTGAAATTGCAGAAGCTATGGGAGAAGTTACACAAGGAATTTCAGAAAGAGAAGCTGCACAATTAGGTTTAAAAGCAATTGATAATTTGATGAATATAGTAAATTTGCCTACTACATTGACAGCGTTGGAAATAACTGATAAATCAAAGGTTGATAGATGGGCAGAAGAAGCGTTTATGGAGAAAAGGTTACTTGGGAGAGCTGCAAGAAATCTTAGTTTAGAAGACATTAAAAATATATATTTAAATGCTTTTTAGTTTTATAAGTATTTTTAACTAAAATATCTTAGTATCAAAATTTAAAAAATTTCGAAGGAGTGTAGACATGGCTAAAAAGAAAAGTATATTAGATTTTCACAAAATGAAGAAAAGTGGAGAAAAAGTTGCCTGGGTTACTGCATATGATTTCCCAATGGCATCATTTGCTGAACAAGCAGGGCTTGATATGATTCTTGTTGGAGATTCTTTAGGTATGGTAACATTAGGATATCAAGGGACAGTTCCTGTAACAATGGAAGATTGTATATCTCATTGTCAAGCAGTTAAAAGAGGAGCTCCTAATACTTATATAATTGGAGATATGCCATTTGGTTCATATCATCAATCTGATTCACAAGCAGTAGGAAATGCAGTTAGATTTCTTAAAGAAGCTGATGTTGATGCAATCAAATTAGAGGGTGGGATAAGAGTTCTTAGCAGAATCAAAGCGATATCAGATGCAGGGATAGTAGTGTTTGGACATATCGGATTGACTCCACAAAGTGCAGGACAACTTGGTGGATTTAAAGCACAAGGATTATATGTTGATAGCGCTAGAGAGCTTATTAAAGATGCAATAGCTATAGAAGAGGCTGGCGCATTAGCTTTATTACTAGAAGCAGTACCACCTGAATTGACCGAGTTTATTGCAAACAAGCTTTCAATCCCTGTATATTCCATAGGAGCAGGTCTCCCTTGTGATGGGCAGTTGATAATTTGTGGAGATATGTTAGGTTTATTCCAAGCCTTTACACCCAAATTCGTTAAGAAGTATGCAAATGTTGCTGAAGTTATAACAAATGCTTTTAAAGAATATGTTGTAGATGTTAAAGAAGAAAAATTTCCAGAAGATAAACATGTTTATCATATTAAAGATAGCCTAGAGGATTTCCAAAATCTATTCAATGAATTTTAATAACTAACTATAATTTAACATAGAAAATCTCCTTTAGATACTATTAAAGGAGATTTTTACTAATGAGAATGTTAGAGTAGTATTATATATAGAATTAGTATTTATTTGGTAGACTTACATAACATTAGATCAGCAAGTATGTTTCTTAAAAATTTTTTTAAATACCTAATTCTAAATAATTATTTATTTAAGATGATTAGGGTTTAATCTAGAAGGCAAATAAAGATAAGAACCTTACAACAAATCAAAAAATCTAGAAGCCAAAAAATATTAATATCACAAAAAAAACTAAAGAGGAATACCTAGAGAGTTTGTGAAATGATTTAATACTAGTGAATATAAGATCTAAGAGTGTTTTTCACCTATTTCGTTGCAAAACTTAATTTACAGGATAGAGCATTTTTCTGACTTATATTAAAGAGTTTCTTTTAATAATGAAGTATTGTTTAAACTTAAGAAAATCAGGAAGTTGTGTTAAGTACTTCAAGGGCGAGTAAGATTAAGTAGTAATCTAGCTATTTATGATTACAAAAATGGCATATACTTATGAACTTCATCCAAATTAATATCATCAATTATTTCTTTTATAATACGCATTCCCTTCTTGATTTGGACTTCATCAACTGCACTAAAACTTAGTCGAATATAATGTACATCAGGTTCCTCTTCGGTAAAAAATACATTGCCTGGTACTAATGCGACTTCTCTTTTACTTGCTTCCTCGTAAAAACGGATAGAATCCCAG
>Ga0265295_1009247_pt1 | contig 10606 bp, 8 predicted proteins | sample Munlansysbiofilm_FD_192503 | JGI IMG/M metagenome (GOLD analysis project Ga0265295, IMG submission 192503) | Leachate microbial communities from a municipal landfill in Southern Ontario, Canada - Methane capture system biofilm | ecosystem: Engineered > Solid waste > Landfill > Unclassified ... | reverse complement strand
CACCGTCACGCCCCTCTCGACCGGGTCATCGACTGCCGGCACCGGCAAAAAAGAACTCGACAGTACGGGAAAAAAGCCCCTATAATATTGGCCATCATCGTTCGGCTCAGTTGGGCCGCACGGCGAGGAACGCGGCTGTGGCAGAGCAGGCCGTCGTTCCCCCCGCAATCTCCTCTGCACCCGAGGAGGCAGGTCATGGGCGGCGAAAAACGGCAGAAATACTTTGTCAACCGGCAGGATTCCATCACCGTCAAATGTCCGGCCTGCGGCCGGACGGGTGTTTTTCCGACCGAGCGGTTGCGCGGCCAACAACATGCGGCCCGAGTCGGCTGCCCCTGCGGCGAGGACTTTACCGTGGAGATCGAGTTCCGCCAGGATTACCGCCGAAAGACCGAGATCACCGGCACCGTGCGGGCCCTGACCACCCCGCGCGAACGGGCCCGCCCCTGCACCATCGCCGACCAGTCCAGCGGAGGTCTGCTGCTCCGCCTGAACGGGGAGGTGCCGGTGAAAAGAGACGACCGGCTCATCGTCAGCTATCCCCTCGACGCACAGGCGCCCCACCTTGTCGAACGGATCATCAGTGTCCGCCATTACGATCTGGGCCTGGGGCTTGGCGGCGCCTTTATCGACGAACAGGGCGAAACCGACCACCTGGACAGCCGACCGCCGGTACACTGAGCCCGCCCCCTGGCCGCCCACGCCAATTCCTTTCCTCTCCCCTCTGGTTCGGAGCAACTGCCATGCAGGTTATCCGTCCCGCCGGTACGCCGCCCGAAGCCCTCACCGCTGCTGCAGCCCTGCTGCGCTCGGCGCGCAAGGCGGTGGCGCTGACCGGGGCGGGCGTCTCGGTGGCCAGCGGCATCCCCGACTTCCGCAGCGCCGGCGGTCTGTGGACGGTTTTTTCTCCTGACGAGTACGCCACCCTCGAGGTGTTCCAGCGCAATCCGGCCAAGGCCTGGGAACTCTACCGGGCCCTGGGCCGAACCCTGCTCGGCCGCAGCCCCAACCTCGCCCACCGCGCCCTGGCGGAGATGGAGCGCCAAGGGCTCATCCAAGGGATCATCACCCAGAACGTCGACAACCTGCACCAGCAGGCGGGCAGTACCCGGGTGTTCGAGATCCACGGCGACCATCAGCACCTGCAGTGCCTGCACTGTGCGACCCTGGTGGCGGCCACCGCGGACCACTACCAAGCGGCCGAGATCCCGCGCTGCCCGCACTGCGCCTCGCCGCTCAAACCGAACGTGGTGCTGTTCGGTGAACCGGTCCGCCAACTCGAGGCGATTCACGCCTGCCTCGCCGACTGTGACCTGCTGCTCGTGGCCGGCACCTCGGCCCAGGTCTACCCGGCCGCGGCCCTACCGGCACTGGTCCGGGACAGGGGCGGCCGCCTGTTCGAGTTCAACCGGGAACAGGCCCTGTCCGCCACGGAACACGGCCAGGTCGAGTTCCTCTTCCTGGGCGATGTCGGCCGGACCCTGCCCCTGCTGCTCCGGGCCTGCCTCGCCGGCTGAGAGTGTCCGCCCGCTTCAGTCCGCCCCCGGGGCGGTGTAGACAATGCCCTCCACGAGCGCGTCCCCGTCCAGCAGGTAGCGGATACCGTTGACCCGGTCGACGGCGGTGCGGCCGCCACCTTCAGGCTGGAAGCGCGCGAAGACCAGCGCGGCCGGGTCGCCCACGGCCAGGCCGTTGACGTCCCGGAAGGCAGGGTCGGTGATGCTTACGGCCACCACCTTCTTCTCCTTTGTGTCCACGGCCACGCTCACCAGCCGGTAACGGCAGACCAACTGGTCGCCGCGAAAGATCCGCGATGCCGGCCGGCCCAACACCCGCACCGTGTCCTCCAAGGTCGACACACCGGCCACCAGCCCCTTGTACATCGGTCCCTGCCGGGCGATGCCCGGCCAGGCCAGCACCAGCACCACCATCCCGGCCAGCATGGCCCGCACCCCTCTCCCTGTTGCTGTCATCGTTCCTCCGTATCGACCAAGTGCAGTCGCCATTGACCGCCACCGTGGTGCCGAAAATACCTACGAGACCCTACCGCATCCGACCGAACCCCTGCGGCACAGGCCGTTTCGCCCTACAAAAAAATTTTAAATAATTTTCTTTCCGACCGGCGATGCTATACTTAACGCAGCCAGAGCAGATCTGCACGCGGACCCACCGCAAGGAGCAGCCATGACCGATTCCGCCATTCCGTCGCCCCCAGCACACAGCGAACTTGCCCCCCTGCTCGACCGAGTGCTCGCCTTTACGTCCACCCGATCCTACGAAGCCGGCGAACCGGTGCTCACCCCCGGCACGACCACCAACTCCTTTTACTACCTGGTCAGCGGGTCGGTGGAGGTCGGCTACACCGACCCGCACGACACCCGCATCACCGTGGCCCTCATCGGTGCGGGCGAGTTTTTTGGCGAGATCGGCTACTTCGACGGCCAGTCGCGGGTGCGCGACATCCGCACCGCGGGCACGGCCTGCATCGCCGTGTTCGACGAGACGGTGATGGCCAGCCTGCGCGCCGACCAGCCCGAGTTGTACATGGACTTTCTCCTCCTCCTCACCGGCAACATCTGCACCAAGTTCCGCCGCATTGCCGGCGAACGCGAACCCATCGCCGGCTACGCCCAGTCGCTGTCCACCCGCCACGCCGGCCGTTACAGCGAATCCCGCCCCCTGCCCGCGCCGCTGGTCCGCTCCAGCCAGTGGCACGAGGTGAGCAGCCGCATGGAGGGATTCAAATCCGCGCTGTTCGATCTCTCTCACCGGTTGCAGAAGGTCGAGGCCGAGGGCGGCAGCGACCCGGAGGCCGAGGCGCGCTGCCACACTGTGCTCGGCGAGTTGAACGGCTCGCTCTCCGAATTCGGCCGGCTGATGGCCGGCAGCGGCTACGAGGAGGTGGCGTGGGGCTACGTCTTCAAGGAAATCTTCCCCTATTTCATGCGCAGCCGCTTCGCTGAACGAGCCTACTTCAAACCCAAGGGCTATGCCGGTGATTTCCTCATGATGGAACACATCTACGCCAACGTCCCCAGGGGCGAGGGCCGGTTCGGCGAGATTGTCGACCAGTTCTGTCTCACGCGCCCGGGTTCGCGCGCCATCCGCGGCCGGCGGGTGCTGCTCAAGGACCAGCTGCTCCGCTTAAGCGGTGCCCGCGCGGCCCACGGCCAGACCACCCGGATCATGAACCTGGCCTGCGGGCCCAACCGGGAACTGTTCGACTTCCTCGCCGAGTGCGGCTACAGCGAGCGGATCGAGGCCCTGTGCGTGGACATCGACTCCGATGCCCTGCGCCACACCAACCAGCACGTCAACATTTTTCCGCACCGGGCCGCCATCCGGCTGATGAGCGAGAACGTCATCAAATGGGCGATCGGCCGGGTGCGCCACCACATCGAGCCCCAGGATATCATCTACTCGTCCGGGCTGTGCGACTACCTCGACCCGCGCCTGTTCCGGGCGCTCATCACCCGCTGCCACGAGCATCTCAAGCCCGGCGGCACCCTGCTGCTCGGCAACTTCACCCAGTACCCGGATTCGCTCTTCCTGGACAAGCTGCTTCGCTGGGAACTGCTCTACCGGTCCGAGGCGGACCTGCGCGAGCTGTTCGCGCCCACCCCCTTCGGCGACCGGGTGCAGATTATCGCCGAGCCGGAACGGGTGAACCTGTTCGCCGTGGCGACCAGGGACTGACGGTCCCACGGTGGCGGTTCACTCTGCGCCGGCTGATTTCGCCGGCGAGATCGGCGACCTGTTCCTGCAGCGTACCCGGCTCTGCCTGTGGACGGGCACGGTCTTCTTCCTCCTCTTCGCCCTGCTCGACTTCGTCTCGTGTCGGCCGCTGTTCGCCCTGTTTCTCAGCTACCGGCTCGCCTTTGTCGCTGTGATCCTCCTGTTTCTGCTGCGCCTCGGCCGCCCCGGGGGCGTGCGGTACGCCCCGGCCCTGATGTGGGCGGCCATGCTCCTCGGCACCCTGACCATCGCCCTCATGGCCGTGGCCCTGGGCGGATTTTCCTCCGGCTACTACGTCGGTATCCTGCTGATGATCGCCGGCGGGGTCCCGGCCCTGCCGCTCACCGGTCGGCAGGCCCTGGTGCTTGGCGCCCTGATGTTCCTGGTCTATCTCCTCACCGTGCTCCTCGGCAGTCCGAGGCCTGCCGCCGCCGACCTGGCCCGCCTGGCCGGTAACAGTTTCTTCTTCGCGGTGATCGTGCTCGTCACCGCCGTGCAGCGACGCGAAGACCACCGCACACTCCTGGGCGAATTGCGGGCAAAGGGCAGCCTGCAGCAGATGCGCGCCGAACTGCGCGACTACCGGGACAATCTGGAGACCCTGGTGGAGCGGCGGCTCGCCCAGGTGGCCGAGGCCGACCTGCGCTTTCGCGATCTGTACCACACCATCCATGACCTGGTGGCGCTCATCGACCCGGACGGCGTCATCCGCATGATCAACCGCCACGGCGGCGAACTCCTCGGGCGTTCGCCGACCGCGGTCGAGGGGCGGCCTTTTGCCGATTACATCGCCCCGACGGACCGGGATTTCTTCACCGAGGTACTCCAGCGCCTGCGTCGCGACGGCACCGTCCAGGGTGTGCAGCTGCGCCTGCAATCCGGACCGGAACGCACGGTCGACGTCGAGCTGAGCGGCGGCCGGGTCGACCTGCCGGGCGGGGGCGACCACTGCCAGCTGACCCTGCGCGACATCACCGCCACCAAGGAGATGGAGCGGCAGACGCTGGCCGCACACCAGCTGATCGACTCCAGCCGCCAGGTGGCCATCCTCGGTCTCGCCCGGCTGGCCGAATGCCGGGACGGCGACACCGGCGCCCACCTGCTGCGCATCCGCGCCTACACCCGCATCCTCGCCGAGGCCCTGAGCGAACTCCCCGAGCTTGCGGCCGAACTCACCGCCGACTACATCGAGGACCTCTGCCTGTGCTGCGTCCTGCACGACATCGGCAAGGTCGGTGTTCCGGACACCGTACTGCTCAAACCCGACCAGTTGGATGCAGCCGAACGGGCCGCCATGCAGCGCCACTGCGACCTTGGCAGTCTGGCCCTGAGTTCGGCCGAGCGCGATGCCCAGAGCCTCTCGTTTCTCCGCCTCGGCCAGGAGATCGCCCGCTACCATCACGAACGCTGGGACGGCGACGGCTACCCCTGCGGCCTCGCCGGAACCGCCATCCCGCTGGCGGCGCGCATCGTCGCCCTGGCCGACGTCTACGACGCCCTGACCTCCAGCCGGCCGTACAAGCCCGCCTTCAGCCACGAACAGGCCCGCCGGATCATCGTCATCGAAAGCGGCCGGCGCTTCGACCCGGCCGTGGTCAATGCCTTCCTCAGCCGGGAAGAGGCCTTCGCGGCCGCCCGCGCCGGCCAGCTTTCCGTCGGCAGCCCCGCCTGAAACCACCGGCATGAACCCCCTCACCTCCTTCCAGCAGGAAACCCGGCAGCTGCTCCACCAGCGCCTCCCCTCCATCCTGCTTGCCAACGTGGTCCTGATGGGGCTGCTCGCCGTGTCCGACCTCGTCTTCCCCACCACGCCTCCGGCCCTTGTCCTGCCCTGGCGGCTGGCCGCGATCACTGTCTGCGCCCTGCTCCTGTTCCTCCACCGGCTGGACCGGGGCCAGCAGTGGGGGTGGTTGATCGGCGGTGGCAGTTCCCTGTGCACCGGCGCGGTGATCCTCGGGCTCATGCTCCACACGAACACCGTCGCCTCGTCCGCCTATGTGGCCCTGATCGCCACCATCACCATCTTTACCGCCATCGCCCCGCTGACCGGGACCCAGGCCATGATCAGCGGTTTTGCCCTGGTATGCGGCTATCTGGGGGCCATTGTCAGCCTCGATTTTCTTCCGGCCGCGGAGCTGCTGGAGCTGGCCGGCAACCTGTTTTTTCTGATCTGCTTCGTGTTCATCGCCGCCATCCAGTGCTGGGCAGACCATGGGGCGCGGGAGCGGGAATTCCGCCTGCGCCTGGCGGAGAGCGAGGCGGCACGGGAATTGGACCGTCAGGCCGGCCGCCTCGAGGAGGAGGTCAGGCGGCGCACCGGGGAACAGCGTCTGAGCGAACAGCGCTACCGGCTCCTCTACGAGGCAATCACCGATGACCTGGTCCTGGTCGACTGCGACGGCACTGTCCTCCAGGCCAACGACCGCTACCTCGCCCACTTTTGCGGCGGTCCCTGCCGTGCCGGCTCCTCGTTCTACGACGCGGTGTTCGTTGCGGACCGTTCCCGGGTGGCGGTCGAGCTGCTCGGGGTCCTCTTCCGGGGCGAGCCGGTCAGCGGCTTGTGCCTCAGCCTGCGGACCAGTGACGGCCAGCCGCTGGCCGTGGAGGTGAGCGGCGCCCTGCTCGAACGGGACGGCTCCCCGGCCGCCCAGTTGCTCATCCGCGACATCAGCCTGCGACTCGAATGCGAGGCCCGGCTGCTCGCCTCCCTGGACCGGCAACGCACCACCGAGAGCGCGGCCATCCTGGCGCTTGCCAAGCTGTCCGAATACCGCGACCTCACCCCGGGCCGGCATCTCGAGCGGATCCGGGAATACTGCCGCCTGCTCGCCGAACAACTCGCCCTACGGACCGAGTTCGCCGCCCTGCTCACCCCGGCCGCCATCCAGGATTTCCAGCAGGCGGCCCTCCTGCACGACATCGGCAAGGTGGGCATCAGGGACGCCATCCTCTTCAAGACCGACCCCTTAAGCGGGCTGGAGGAGGAGGTGCTGCGCAACCACACCCTGACCGGCGGCGACGTGCTCAAGGCCATGGAGGCGGAGGCCCGGGCCGGCTCGTTTCTCGGCCTAGCGAAGAACATCGCCTATTTCCACCACGAACGCTGGGACGGCACGGGCTACCCCTACGGTCTGCGCGGCGAGGAGATCCCGCTGGAGGCGCGCATCCTCCACCTGGCTGACGCCTACGAGGGGCTGACCGTTGACGCCGCCGCGCAGGCCCCCCTGCGCCATGACCAGGCCGTGGCCCAGATCCGCGGCAGCGCCGGCCTGTGCTTCGACCCGGCGGTGGTCGAGGCCTTCCTTGCCTGTGAGGCAGCGTTCGACCGGGTGCGCAAAAGCCTTGCGGAAACAGCCTGAACCGCTGCGCTGCCGGCCTTGCGGCAGAGGCGGTCGCGGCCGTTTCGCTCCCGCCCGGGGCTGCACATTTCCCTTGCCGATCACCTTCAAATGATCTAAAACCTCCCAAAATGAAGCGAATCTGGCATCCGCGCCGGCCGCCGCAGGCCGGACGATGCGATTATCCGAGGGAGGAGTGAATGATGAAGACGAATGCGATGCGTGCTCCGTTGATCAAGGCCGGGGTAGTCCTTCTTGTTTTTGTCCTGCTGGCCTACCTGACCAGCGCTTCGCCGGAGGGTGGCGTGCTCGACTCCCTCGGGCTGATCATCATAGGCGCGTTCCGGCTGGTGCAGTGGGCCATCGCCATGGTTATCGGTGTGGCCGTGTGCATCGCCTTCCTCATCGGTGTCTTCCTGTTCGCCGTTTCCCTGTACGACCGCGAGGCCTCCTCGGTCCTGTATGCGAAGACCAAGACGGCGGTGGCGGACCTGCTCGCCCCGGTCTTTGCCTTGGTCGACTCCCTGCGCAAGCAGCCCCGGCCTGTTCCCCCGGAAAGGGCGGCGGCTCCGGTCGCTCAGCCGCTGGTGCAGCAAACCGCCGAGCCGGCGGTGGACGCCGCTAGGCTGCAGGACGAACTGCAGACCCTGATCGCCGGCGAGATCCGCAAGGTTGCCGACAGCCAGCAGTCGCTCTCTGAACAGTTTACCGCCCTGAACGCCAAGATCGACAGCATCGAGGCAAAGACCGCCGACTTCGCTGGCGCAGGCCAGGTCACCGCCATCGCCGACGAGATCGCCGCCTCGGGCAAGCGCCTGGACGCTGTCCAGGCAACGGTAGCCAGCCTTGAGGCGAGGATCGACGACACCTCGCACAAATTGCAGGACCTCACCCCGGACAAATTGCTCGGTGACCTGCCCGGTCGTTTGGAGAAACTCGAACAGCAGGGCGAGACGCCCGCCTTTGATCCTCAGCCGCTCACCGAATCCATCCAGACCCTGCAGCACGAGGTCGAGGAACTCCGCAAAAAAGGCGCCGGCAAACCCCAGGCCGCCGGAAGATCGCGCAAGAAGGCCTGAGCCTGCCCGGACTGCGATCCCAACCGCACAAAAAAAGCCATCCTGCCCGCCGGCAGGATGGCTTTTTTTGTGCCCGTTTCTCCCGGGCGTCAGTCGGGCAGCAGTTCCTTGAAATACTCGATGGACGGGAAATGGCAGGAGTAGGCCACCCGCTGGCGGCTGCTCGGCCGGGCGACGAAGAGCAGGTGGCCCATGCGGTAGGTTCGCGCCGCCAGCAGCACCTGTTCGCTGTCGTCGATGAGCAGGGTGCGCTCCCTGGTGAACCCAAGCAGGTGTTCGAGCCGCTCCCAGAAGGGCGGTTCCTCCTTGGCCAGGCCCACCTCGTCGGCGCAGACGATCCGGTCGAACCAGGCGCCGATGGCTGTCTTTTCCAGTTTGATCGCCAGGGAACAGGGGTGGGCGTTGGTGACCAGGTAGAGTTTTTTGCGCAGTTTCAGACAGTACTCGAGAAACTCGACCACATAGGGATGCACCCCGATGAGGTGGTTGATGCGCAGTTTGAGTTCCTGCAGGTCCAGTCCCAACTCCCGTGACCAGTAGTTCAGATCCGACCAGTCGAGCGTGTCCCGCACCGAGTGGTAGCGGGCGCGCAGTTGCGTCCGCGCCTCCTCCACCGGGATGTCGTGCAGCAGACTGTAGTGCTCGGGCACGTACTGTTCCCAGAAGTAATCGTCGAAATGCTTGTCCAGGAGGGTGCCGTCCATGTCGAGGAGCACGGTGTCGATGGCCTCCCAGGGGATTTGGGGCCGCTCTTTTTCGCAGCTGATATCGGGGCTGTTCATGGCGTTTCTCCTTGCAGGGTGTGCACGACGGTTCGGATGCGATCAAAGAGGTCGTCCATCCCCTCCAGGGGGACGACCAGTCGCTGGTCCGGGGTCAGGCGGGCAGGCAGCGGCGCGGGCTTCTTCCTGGCCGGCCGTTCGCTGAGAAAGGTGAGGATCCGCTGCGGGTCCACCGGCGCCCGGTCAACAAAAGAAAAGACCAGGCTGTCCGGGGCCTGTTCGAGCTTGTTGATGCCGAGGGCGCGCAGCTCCTGCTTGAGGCCGATGATGGCGAAGAGCGCCCGCGCCTCGGCGGGCAGGGGGCCGTAGCGGTCGACCAGCTCGTCCTCGAGGTCGACGAGTTCCGCCGCGCCTCCGGTGCCGGCCGCGGACAGGCGACGGTAGGCGTGGTAGCGCAGGCTCGTGTCCGCGATGTAGCTGTCCGGCAAGAAGGCGGCCACCCGCAGTTTGATTTCCGGATCGAGTTCGGCGAGCGTGTCTGCCTGTTCCCCGGCCGTGGCCCGCTGTTTGAGGTCGGCCACGGTGGACTGGAGCAGTTCCAGGTAGAGGTCGTAGCCCACCGCGGCGATGTGGCCGGACTGGGACACGCCGAGCAGGTTGCCGCCGCCGCGGATCTGCAGGTCGTTCATGGCCAGCTTGAAGCCGCCGCCGAGTTCAGAGCAGTCCATCAGGGCGCGTAACCGTTGTTGGGCGTCCGCGGTCAGGTGGTCGAGGCTGGGCACCAGCAGGTAGGCGTAGGCCTGGCGGGAGGAGCGCCCCACCCGGCCGCGCAGCTGGTAGATATCGGCCAGGCCGAGGTTGTCGGCGCGGTTGATGATGATGGTGTTGGCGTTGGCGATGTCCAGGCCGGACTCGATGATGGTGGTGCAGACGAGGATGTCGATCTCGTGGTTGATAAAGCGCACCATGATGTCTTCGAGCTGCGGTCCCGGCATCTGCCCGTGGGCCACACCGATGCGCGCCTGCGGGGCAAGCGCGCCGATGGTCTCGGCCACCCGGTGAATGGACTGCACCCGGTTGTGTACGAAAAAAAGCTGGCCGCCGCGCTCCATCTCCCGCTGGATGGCCTCGCGGATGACCAGTTGGTCGAAGCGGGCCAGGAAGGTCTTGACCGAGCGGCGCTGGTGCGGCGGGGTGGAGATCACCGACAGGTCGCGGATGCCCAACAGTGACATCTGCAGGGTCCGGGGGATGGGTGTGGCGGTCAGGGTGAGCACGTCCACCGTGGCCTTGAGCTTTTTGATCTTCTCCTTGTGGGCCACCCCGAAGCGGTGCTCCTCATCGACGATGAGCAGCCCCAGCCGGTTGAAGTGGATGTCCTTGGAGAGCAGCCGGTGCGTGCCCACAACCAGGTCGATGGTGCCGCTGGTCAGTCCTGCAACGATCTCCCGCTGTTCTTTGGCGGTGCGGAACCGGTTGAGGCAGGCGATCTCCACCGGGAAGCCGGCGAACCGCTCACGGAAGGTGGCCGCGTGCTGCTCGGCGAGCACCGTGGTGGGCACGAGTACCGCCACCTGCCAGCCGTCTTCGATCACCTTGAAGGCTCCGCGGGCCGCCACCTCGGTCTTGCCGTAGCCGACGTCGCCGCAGACCAGCCGGTCCATGGGCTGCTCCCGGGTCAGGTCGTCGAGCACCTCGTCGATGGCCTTGGCCTGGCCGCTGGTCTCATCGT
>Ga0265295_1009245_pt1 | contig 10606 bp, 9 predicted proteins | sample Munlansysbiofilm_FD_192503 | JGI IMG/M metagenome (GOLD analysis project Ga0265295, IMG submission 192503) | Leachate microbial communities from a municipal landfill in Southern Ontario, Canada - Methane capture system biofilm | ecosystem: Engineered > Solid waste > Landfill > Unclassified ... | reverse complement strand
CCACCTTGTAAGAGTGAAAGAATGATGACGAGGATTGCAACAATAATGAAGATAATATCAAGTGCGTTCATAGACCCTCCTAAGTTTCCTTACTAATATACTATAAATAGTATAATTTTACTAGTGTATTTTTTTGAAATTGTCTGTCCGTTATTGGCGACAAACAACCGTGAATAGTCCTTATTTATTATATTCTTTTTGTAGTTCAAACATTAAATCGCGTAGTTCGGCTGCTCGTTCAAAATCAAATAGCTTTGCGGCCTTATTCATTTCGGCCCTAATTTCAAGTATTGTCTTATCTAAATCGCGTTTACTTAATTTGCCCTTAGTAAGTTTGTTTGTGAATTTTTCATCATCAAAATTATGAATTGGAGCGTTAATTGCTTTGATAATTGTCGTTGGAACAATACCATTCATCTCATTATATTTAATTTGAATAGTCCGTCTTCTATTAGTTTCGCCAATCGCCTTAGTCATTGAATTTGTCATTTTATTAGCATACATAATGACGCGGCCATTAACGTTACGAGAGGCGCGGCCAATAATTTGAATAAGACTTCGTTCGCTCCTTAAGAAGCCTTCTTTGTCAGCATCTAAAATCAGCATTAACGAAACTTCAGGAATGTCTAAACCTTCCCGTAAAAGGTTGATGCCAATTAAAACATCATATTTTCCCCGGCGTAGTTCATAAATTATTTGTGTTCGTTCAAGAGTTTTCGTTTCATTATGAAGATAAGCAACTTTAAAATTGCGTTTTTTTAAGTAGTCAGTTAAATCCTCCGCCATTTTAATAGTTAAAGTTACAATCATGGCCCGTTCATTTTTTTCAACTACACGATTAATCTCACTTATCACGTCATCGATTTGCCCTATTGTTGGCCGTACTTCCACTGGTGGATCAATAAGACCGGTTGGACGAATAATTTGTTCAACAACTTTATGGTCAGCTTTATCTAATTCATAGTCTCCTGGTGTCGCACTTGTATAAATAATTTGATTCATCAACCCTTCAAATTCTTCAAATCTTAAGGGTCGATTATCAAGTGCGCTAGGGAGACGAAAACCAAATTCAACTAGCGTTAACTTTCGTGCTCGATCGCCGTTATACATTCCCCGCACTTGCGGGAGACTAACGTGACTTTCATCAACAACCATGAGAAAATCTTTAGGAAAATAGTCGATTAAGCAGAAAGGTTTTTCCCCTTCTTTTCGTCCATCAATATAACGGGAATAGTTTTCTATCCCTGGGCACATGCCAAATTCTTGTAAACTATCGATATCTTGTCTTGTTCTAAACTCTAAGCGTTCTGCTTCTAATAGTTTGCCGTTTTCCTTAAAAAACTGCACACGGTCAATCATATCACTCCACATTTGTGGCACTGCTAAATTAATACGTTCACGACTTGAAGCATGTGAATACGCAGGGTAGAGAGGATATGTTAAAAATGTTTTATTTATTTCGCCCGTTAAAGCATTAATTTCTTTAATTGACTCAATTTCATTACCAAAGGTGTCAATTTGAATAATTAGTTCGGATGTAATTGGCGACATAATCTCAATAACATCGCCGCGGACTCTAAAAGTTCCTGGTTTTAGTTCGAAATTATTACGCTCATATTGGGCTGTCACTAGTTTTGCAAAAAACTCTTTTCTGTCTATTGTTTCACCAACTTTAATATTAAACGATAATTTATTATATTCTTCAGGGTCGATAAGCCCATAAATTGAAGCCACACTAGCGACAACAATTGTGTCACGACGTTCAAGTACACTATTTATCGCACTTGTTCGCATCATTTCAATTTCATCATTTTGAACTGCATTCTTTTCAATATAAGTATCACTTCGCGGAATGTAGGCTTCTGGTTGATAAAAGTCGAAGTTAGAAACAAAGTATTCGACGCGGTTATTAGGAAATAGTGTTTTAAATTCTGAATATAACTGGCCCGCCAGTGTTTTATTATGAACTAAAATAAGTGTTGGTTTTTGTGTTTGTTCAATAACATTAGCGACCGTAAATGTTTTACCAGTACCCGTTGCACCTAAAAGCACTTGATGCTTCTTATTAGCATTAATTCCTTCAACTAGCTCTTTAATTGCCGTTGGTTGATCACCAGTTGGTTTAAAAGGGCTAACGATTTTAAAGCGATGTTCGCTCATTAAAATCTCCGTTTACGTGTTCTAATCGCGCGGAAGCCTTCACCTAGTACTTCATTTGTTTGAATAACGGTTAGGAAGGCTTTTTTATCAATTTGTGAAACTTGATAAATTAAATCAGCATATTCTTTACGATCAAAAGTAACCATAATCATTTGATAAGCTTGTTGTTGATAACCACCAGCGACAGGAATAAGCGTTGATCCCCGTTCCATTTGATCTTGAATGTAAGCATTAATCTCCGCGACATGGTCCTTGCTAATAATTAAGGCAGTTAAGGCACGTGAACGGCCAACGAATATATATTCAATCATCATCGCCGTAATAAAGGCAGCTAGAACACCTATTAAAGAGGAAACCATATCACCTAAAACAAAGATACCAGCAAGAATAATACTGCCATCAACGATAAAGGAGAGAATGGATTGTTTTAAATGCGTATATTTATTAATAATAAAAACAAGAATATCAACGCCACCCGTCGAGCCGCCACCTATAAAAGTAAGGGCGACACCCGCACCAACAAATGCGCCGCCGAAAACACCAGCAATAAGTGTTTTTGAGGTTTCAACATCATCAAGAAATGTTTGTTGAATTATCGTTTGAAAATAGTTATTGCGCGTAATAAGAACTAGGGCAAGCGGATAAATAAGTGATGACACTAAAGACTTTAATGTAAATCTAAAACCAAGAAACACTAAACTCAAGAGGAAAAACATCCAGGTTAAGATAAGAACTGTAATATCTTCATCAAAGTTAATTGTTGTTTTCAAAATAATCGCAACCCCACTTAATCCTCCAGCGTTAATTTTGTTAGGTATAAGAAAGAAGCCCGTGCCAATTGCAAGAAGGATAGATCCAAAAATAATGAGACTATAACTTTTAGCAATTTGGCGATGATTTGCTTTCAAGTATTTAATTATTTGCATTTTTTTTGGCCTCCAGTTCTAAATATTTATATATAAAGTTTTCAACGTATCCATCCATTACACTATTAACATCACCTTCAGAATAATCGGTTCGATGGTCTTTCACAAGCGTATAAGGAGCAAACACATACGAGCGGATTTGACTACCCCACTCAATATTTTTTTGTTCGCCAATAATTGCTTCCATTTTCGATTTGCGTGATTCTAACTCTTTTTGAAATAAAAGGTTTTTTAGCATCGCCATTGCTGTTTCACGGTTTGATAACTGACTGCGTTCAACTTGGCAAGCAACAACTAAACCACTAGGGATATGCGTAATTCGCACAGCAGTTTCGACCTTATTTACGTTTTGTCCACCAGCGCCGCCTGATCTAAAAGTATCGACTCTTAAATCAGCATCATTAATTTCAATATTACTACTCTCACTAAATTGAGGGATAACATTAACACTAGCAAAAGATGTGTGTCTTCTTGCATTACTATCAAAGGGAGAAATACGTACAAGGCGATGGACACCCTTTTCTGCTTTTAAAAGTCCATACGCATGTTTCCCGCTTACGAGCATCGTCACACTTTTAATTCCCGCTTCATCACCGGCAAGGTAGTCAACGACTTTTACTTTTAAATTAACAAGCTCGGCAAATCGAACATACATACGGTAGAGCATATCAGCCCAGTCTTGGCTTTCCGTGCCACCTGCACCAGGGTGAATGCTTAAAACAGCATCATTACTATCATACTCGCCATTAAATAATAGTTTGTGTTTTAACTCATCCCCTATAAGCATTGCGGCTTGAAGTTCTTTATGTATTTCTTGTAATAAATCAACATCTTCACTTGCTTCGTCAATGCTTAAAATTTCCTTAGCGTTATCCAAGGTTTTTTTAATCGTTTGAAATTGTTCTAGTGTTTCTTTACTATCGTTATATGTATTGATGATAGAAACCGCTGCTTTTTGGTCATTCCAAAAGTTTGGCTCATCAATTTTAATTTGTAGTTGTTCAAGATTAGTTGCTAATTTAGCAAGGTCAAAGAGAGTCACCAAGTTGACTAAATACGAGTCCGACTTCCTTTACTAATTGTGAAACAGTTTTATATTCCATTTACTTAACCTCTTGCGGTGCTTCGTCCTTATTTGCTTGTTCAGCATTTGGCTCTTCTGTCACGACTGGACGATTAATTTTAACGTTAAGTAAATTTAAAACACCTTCAACAGCAATGGTATCCATCATTTCCTTAAAGAGGCCATAGCCTTCATTAACATAATCTTGTAATGGATTTGTGTTTGCATAACTTCTTAAGTGAATACCTTCACGAAGGTGAGACATCGTATCAATATGTTTGGTCCAATTACGGTCAATACAGCGTAAAACAATTTCCCGTTCAGCACGGTCAGCAATTTCTTCGCCCCATTCTTTACGGCGACCTAAATAATGTTTATATATAACCATATTCAAGTCTTCACCAACCTCATCAGCAGGTGAATCATCAAATGCGGCTAAATTAATTGTGCCTTCTGGAAGAAAACGTGGTTCAACTTCTTTTTTGAGTAAGTCTGCCGAGATGACGCGGTCCTTACTATCTTTAGGGACAGCTCTACCTGCTAAGAAGCGACCTGTTAAATCAAATTGTTCTTGAACGAGATCTTTAATATCATCAGCAAACATGATCGCATCACGTTTTTTATAAATAATTTGCCGTTGTTTACTGAGGACATCATCATAATCAAGTAAGTTTTTCCGCATATCAAAGTTTTGACCTTCGATTTTCTTTTGGGCGCCGGTGACAACGTTCATAAACATTTTTGATTCAAGTGGTTGATCATCCATGTTTTTAGCAATGTTTTGCATCGCATCACTAGCAAAGCGTTTTAAGAGTTCGTCATCAAAACTAATATAAAAGCGTGAATAACCTGGATCACCTTGACGTCCACCACGGCCACGTAATTGGTTATCAATACGGCGTGATTCATGACGTTCCGTTCCTAGAACACATAGGCCACCAAGTGCTCTAATTTCGTCGCTAATCTTAATATCAGTTCCACGTCCTGCCATGTTAGTAGCGACAGTAATTGAGCCTCTTTCGCCTGCATGAGCAATAATATCAGCTTCGCGTTCATGGTTTTTAGCGTTCAAAACGTTATGTGGTAATTTTGCTGCAGTTAAAAGGGCGGACACTTCTTCACTAGATTCGACACTACTTGTACCAATAAGCATTGGTTGACCAATTTCATGCCGGCGTCTAATTTCTTCAACAAGAGCGGCCATTTTTGGCTCTTTTCGGGCAAAAAGTAAATCAATATCATCAACACGAATGATAGGTCTATTAGTTGGTACTAAAATAACACGCATGTTATAAATTTTACGGAATTCTTCTTCTTCAGTTTTAGCAGTACCTGTCATACCTGATAGTTTTGTATAAAGTCTAAAGAAGTTTTGATATGTAATCGTCGCCATTGTGACAGTTTCTTCTTTAATAACAACGTTTTCTTTGGCTTGAATAGCTTGTTGGAGACCATCACTATATTCGCGGCCTATCATCACCCGACCTGTTGATTGGTCGATTAATTGAATTTCACGGTTTGGGTCAACTAAATATTCAACCCCACGTTTCATAATGTGGTTAGCCTTGAGTGCTTGGTGAATACGGTGAACAAGTTCATTGTATTGTGGGGCGTAAATGTTAGGGACACCAAACATTCTCTCAGCTTTTTTATTACCTTCTTCAGTAAGGTTGCAAGTTTTTGTTTTAATATCAACTTCAAAGTCTGTGGCAGCCTTTAGCGTTTTAACAAAACGATCAGCAATATTATATTGGCTAATACTTGCCTTATTACCACCGGAAATAATGAGTGGCGTTCTACTTTCATCAATTAGAATCGAGTCAGCTTCGTCAATAACCGAATATTCTAGTCCGCGTAAAACGCGGCCCTCACGACTTGTCGCCATGTTGTCACGAAGATAGTCAAAACCAACTTCGGAGTTAGTGGTATAAGTAATATCACATTCATAAGCTTCACGTTTTTCTGAGCTTGTTTTTTCCCGTAAGTTAACACCAACGGTCATTCCTAAAAAGCGGTATATTTCACCCATCCATTCAGCATCACGTTTAGCTAAGTATTCGTTAACAGTAACAACGTGGACGCCTTTACCAGCAAGAGCGTTTAAATAAACGGCCATTGTTGCAGTAAGCGTTTTACCTTCACCTGTTCTCATTTCCGCAACGTCGCCTTGATGTAAAATTAAGGCACCAACGATTTGGACAGGATAAGGAAATTCACCTATTGTCCTTTTCGCGGCTTCACGGGCAACTGCAAAAGCTTCATACTTAATATCTTCAAGTGTTTTGCCTTCGGCTAGTTCAGCTCTAAAGTGATCGGTTTTTGCTTTTAACTCTTCGTTAGAAAGAGCACGCATTTCTTCTTCAAAAACGATAACCTTTTTTGCTTCTTTTTCAAGTTTTTTTAGTCGAATTTCTTCGAACCTAAATATTTTTTCGATAAAACTCATAATTACACCTACATACCTTCTTTATCTATTTCCACGGACTGTGTTTAATATCTATGATAGTTTAACATAAATGCACTATATAGATAAATACTTATCTATTGGGAAACTACTATCGTTAATGACTTTGAACTACCGTTTTAAACCTCTTGTTTTAACTTCTAGACCATCAACATAATTTCCCTTTATTTTTGTGTAGGCTAGCGTTAAAACTTTAATACTTTTAGGTTGAAAGGGACGTAGTAACTTAATAGCTGCTTTAACAGTTGCGCCAGTCGTGAACAAATCATCGACAATCACGATTTTTCTTCCTGAAATCTTACTTCCATCAATGACTAATAGTTTGTTAATAACTTCTTGCCGCTCATCAAAGCCTAAGTCGCTTTGTTTAAAATCTACTTTCTTTGCTAAACAATTAATCATTTCTAATCCTAAAGGTTTAAACACTTCCAAAACGTGATTAAAGCCGCGCTCTATATCACTTTGTCTACTACTAGGAATAGGAACCAAACAATTGCCCCAATATTTAAGTTTCAAATATACGCGATAATTATTTAGAAATATATCAGCTAAAATAATATCGCCTCGACCCTTAAAGCGATACAAAGCCTCCTTAAAAGTCTCTTCGTATAAATATAGCGATAAGACACTGACTCCTTCAATTTTTCGTTCGTAAAAATGAACTTGAAAGCGATTTATGCACGCGGGACAAAGTTGGTTATTACTAAACAAACTACTAAGACTAGGTTTTACTAGTTTGCTCATACAATTTTTGCACATAGGTGTTTTTGTCTTTAATATCATTAATCGCTCCTTTCATTGCTTTAGTCTTATTTTTGGCAATGAAAATGACTTCGCCTGTTGGTTCATCTTTTTTTCGACCAACACGTCCTGAAATTTGGACGAGTGTTGAATCATCAAACAAGTTATGATCAGCGTGAAAAACAATAACTTGTAAACCTTTAATTGTAATTCCCCGTTCTAAAACTGTTGTTGTTACAAGATAGCGATATTTTCCCTTTTTAAAATCCTTTATTATTTCACTAGAATCACTTTTCTTTGAGTTAACTAAATTGCCTGCTTTTATTAAGTGCTTTAAGAGTAGAAATAAAGTTTCTGCTTCGCTAATTGTGGGTGCAAAAATAAGGACACTTTTACCAAGTCCCAATAGCCTTCTTAATTCTAAAAAAAGCGTTAAATACTCGAGCAAAAAGAAACTAATTCTTATTTTTGGAACCGGCATTTGATGATGATGAAAACGGGAGAACAAAGTTAACACTTCGCCGTTATCCTTAAATGAATCAATGAGTTTTTTACTAGGTGTAGCACTCATGATGACATAACTGCCTCTTACGCTTTGTCTAAACATTGCATCTAGGACAAAATCACCCTCGTAAGGGAAAGCGTCAATTTCATCAAACACTAAAAGATCAAAAAACTTCTTATATCTATATAATTGATGAGTTGTAAGAACAATGATTTGTCCTGTTAGTTTATTCGTATTTCCTCCATGAACAAGTGTTATTTCTATACTAGGAAAAGCCTCTTTTAGACGCATATAAATTTCAATAACAACTTCACGTCGAGGAATCGTAAATCCTATTTGCTCACCGCGACTTAAGGATGTTTTAATCACATCAAAAACTAATTCCGTCTTACCAGCACCACATACGGCATAGATAAGACTATTTTTACAATCTAAGTAGTTTTTGCTCACTCTTTTAGCAATTTGTTCTTGCTCTTTTGTTAATGGATAGTTAATAGCAGGTTGCGTAAATATAGGCGGATACTTTTTGTATACAACTATTTCTTTAACCTGCATAGTTAAACAGCGGCGACAATAATATTCACCGTTTTTAATCGCAATAAAGCGTTCATCTTCGTTTTGACAGTGTGGACAAATAAAAATAGCCATCTACTTATAAATAGGTGGCTATTAATTTAAAACGATTAGTAAAAAACTATTCTTTATAGTTATCAATAATATCAACTCTAGTTTGATGGCGGCCGCCTTCAAATTTTGCAGTTAGGAAAATGTCGAGCCTTCTCAAAACATCGCTTAAGTTCATTTGCCCTTCACCAAAACCTATAACATTAGCGTCGTTATGTGTTCTTAGTTTACTTGCTGTATCATCGTTATAAGCAATACCTGCTCTTACACCTCTAACTTTATTAGCGGCAATCATAATGCCTTCACCGGAAGTGCAAACAACAACGCCTAATTCAGCTTTTTTGTCTCGAACAGCTTCGCCAACGGCAATCCCAAATAATGGATAGTGAACACTATCCTTAGAATTTGTTCCTAAATCTAAAACTTCAATGCCTTTTTCAAGTAAATGCTTTTTGATTGCTTCCTTATATTCAAAGCCACCGTGATCTGCGCCAAGTGCTATTTTCATTTCTCTACCTCACTATTTCTAATATTTTTTCAAAGGGAATACTCCCTAATCTTATCAGTTCTATTTTACCATCGATCTTAATAATTGTTGACGGAATGTTACTACTAGAACACCCTTCAATTATATAAGGGATTTCTCCAGTAAAGACATTTAATGCTTGTTCACTCGTTAAAGCTGGTTGTGCACCATGTTTATTGGCGCTAGGCACTAATAAGGGCCGCCCGACTTTTCTAATTAATGTTTGTACAAGTTTAGATTCACTGACACGAATACCAATAAAACGAGTGTTAAGCGTAACAAAGAGAGGCACGTCAGCCTTCACTTTGACAATAATAGTTAAGGGTCCAGGCATAAACTGTTTAATAATTTTTTCACTAAGCGCGTCTAATTCAGCGTATTTAGCAATTTCATCAATATCTCCACACATTAAAGTGAATGGCTGTGTTGGTGGACGCTCTTTGATGATTACAAGTTTTTTATAAGCCGTTTCATTATCAAAAACAACGCCTAAACCAAAAACAGTTTCCGTTGGAAAAGCAATGACTTCGCCGCTACGTAGTGATTGAGCGGCAATACTTAATTGTTGTTCTGTTAAAATTTTTGTAATCACTTTGTATACCTCATAAATATAAAGCGGTCTTTACCGTGTATATCTTTAACTATTTTAGCATTACTAGTAGGTCCTAAGATTAAAGAAGCAAGTTCTAGCATTAACTTTCCGTCTTTTTCGTTTATTTCTAGCATGAGCGAAATTGTGTCGCTTCGCATAACTTTTTCTAAATCTTTAAATATATCTTTGTACACTTGTTTGTCATCAGAAAACAAAGCTAGTGCAGGTTCATATTCTTTGACACTTCGGCCTACTTCATCATCACTATTTACATAAGGAGGATTAGCAACTAGATAATCGATTTTTATCCCTTTTTCAACGAGTGGCTTTAAACTAGAACCATGTAGAATGTCGACATTTAAGTTTAACTTTTCGCTATTAATAGATGCGACTTCTAGGGCTGAATTAGAAATGTCGCTAAGGACAACTCTAGATGAGGGTAAGGCTTTTTTTAGACTTAAACCAATGACACCAGAACCAGTACATATATCAGCAATAACAGCGTCCTTTATGTTTTCATTCTTAATTAGTTCAGTCATAAAAACAACTAATTCTTCGGTCTCTCCGCGAGGAATTAAGACACGTTCATTAACATAAAAATCAACTCCTAAAAATTCACTTTCCTTTAGTAAATACTGCAAAGGATAGCCGTCATTTACCTTCTCACAAAGAGCAAAAAAACGATCAATGTTTTTAGCGCCATCTTCAAAATGGAGAGCAAGTTCATTAAAGGGAATATTATTTATATGAGATAAGAGTATTTTAATGTCCGTTTCACTTAAAAAAGAGAAACGTGAAAGAGCCGTAAAGTAAGCATCACGAACAGTGATTAAACTAGAGCAAACCTTGCATTTTTTGTTCTTGGTCATAAGCAATTAAGGCTGCAACAATTTCGTCAAGATCACCTTCCATAATCCTATCTAATTTTTGGAGTGAAAAACCTATTCTATGATCAGTCACACGATTTTGTGGATAGTTATACGTTCTAATTTTTTCGCTTCGTTC
>Ga0265295_1009244_pt1 | contig 10610 bp, 10 predicted proteins | sample Munlansysbiofilm_FD_192503 | JGI IMG/M metagenome (GOLD analysis project Ga0265295, IMG submission 192503) | Leachate microbial communities from a municipal landfill in Southern Ontario, Canada - Methane capture system biofilm | ecosystem: Engineered > Solid waste > Landfill > Unclassified ... | reverse complement strand
TCGTGAGGGAAGCCACATAGGACATTCCCCCACACAGGTCCAACAGTTCCTTCGATTTCAAGAATTGGGAAATGGTGATCAGGTCGATCGTTTGCGAGGCATGTTCCTGATGGAACGAGAGTATGGCATCGAACAGGACCAGATGACCCGGTTTATAGAAGTCCTCCTTCCGAAGGACCTCCGTCACCTCGCTGAATGCGTTGGCACTGAGCATGATCGCTCCGAGCACCGCACGTTCGGCGTCATCATTGTGTGGAGGAATACGTCCCCCCGCGTAGTTCGATGCCATTACACCATCATTCCTCGTCGTCGGTGTCGGCTTCGTCCTCGCCCTCGGCACCATAGACCTCTTCGACCACCACCGGTGTCTCCACTTCAGCGGTCTTCTTGGCCTCGGCTGCCGCAGCCTTGGCAGCTGCCTTCTCTGCAGCCGCCTTCTCCGCCTCTGCCTTCTTCACCACGGTTTCGCTGAGGACGACGATCTTCACGTGAGCGCTCTCGCCTTCATAGAGACGGACCTTCACGGAGTAGTTGCCGACCATCTTGATTTCGTGAGAGGCTACCTCGATCCGCTTGCGCTCGACATCGATGCCCTCTTTCGCCAACGCTTCCTGGACCATGGTGTTGGTCACCGAACCGAAGAGCTTTCCGGAATCTCCGGCGGAAACGACCAAGGTGAGCGTCATCTGGTCAAGTCTGTCCTTGACACTTGCGGCTGCCTTGCGCTTCTCTTCCTTGCGCTTCTCGATCGTAGCTGCCCTGCTCGCGAACAAAGCTTGGTTAGCCTTGTTGAACAGCACGGCAAAACCCTTGGGAAGCAGGTAGTTTCGGGCATATCCGTCCTTGACGACGACGATATCCCCCTCTTCCCCGAGATTATGAACATCCTGGTTCAATATGATTTTCATAGAATGTATCTCCTTATGCGTTCTTTCTATACCTGACCCACGTCTCGGACACTCCCAGTAGCGGCAATGCCATCAACGGAATCACATTCACTCCCGGCAACAGGACCAGCAAAAACGAGAACAAGAAAATTCTCGTAGCCGTCGCACCGGGATTCCTCTTGCGCACCAGCGCCGCCAAAATGGACATCCCCTGCACCATGTAGAGCAGTGTCATCGCCAAGGCGACATTCCATGCGATGCCCGAGAGCATCTGCATATCAATCACCAAGCCGGCCAAAACTACGGTCCAGCTTCCGAGAAACACCCAAATGGCGTTCTCCGGGAGCTTCCAACTTGCCATCCGATCCTGGAAACTCCATTCGGATCGGTGAATCAGCAATTCGCTGATCATCACGGACAACCCGAACTGTCCCATGAACAGTGGCAAGAAACCTAACCGAAGGACCAAGACGATCGCTTCGAATAGGGTATCCTCGTCCATCCCCATCGGTACCTGGCCTCCGAAGAATCCCGGGATGACTGCCTGTACCAAGTTCCGAAACAGCTGTTCGGTGGCAGCAGCCGAAGGGCTCTTGCTGAAAAACCAGAAAGACAGGGCGAATCCGAAGACCGCAGCCGTTGCGGAGGCGGTGAGCAACCTCACCAACATCCTCCTCTGCTCCAGAGCGATCCAGAGAGCGGCACCCATCAGCAGCGAGATCGGCATATAGAGCCCGATCAGCAATGCACCGATGACCGATGTCTCCTTCAGCGCTCCTCCGTATCCGATCAATTGATGTGCCAGCAACATGCAAGCCACCAATGCGACGGGCAACAAAGCCCATCTGTTCGGACGGATTCTCGGGGCGAAGAACAGCAACGGGATGATGAACAGTGTCGAGGAGGCCGCTATCCAGTACATCAAGAACGAAAGACCGACAGCCAACACTCCCGAACGTACCATCACCATGGTATGCCGTTCCATAAGAACTCCGACTACTTGCGATCGAACGGCAGGTATGCCAACACACGTGCCCGCTTGATCTCCAACGTCAGTGCACGCTGATGCTTTGCACAGTTGCCGGTGATCCTGCTGGGGAGGATCTTCCCCCGCTCGGTCACATACCGGCGAAGCAGGTCGGGATTCTTGTAGTCCGCCACAAGGTTCTGGGTACAGAACTTGCAGACCTTCTTCTTGAAGGGTCCACGCTTGTTTCCGAACCGACGGTCGCGGCCGTTTCCACCACGTCCGTCAAGAGAATCATTCATCATATTCATGGAATCTTTATCATCACGCATGTAAATTCTACTCCTATCCATTCCTAGAATGGAATGTCATCATCAAACTGTTCCGGTCCTGGGAAACCGTTCGGTGCCGACGGCATCCGAGCATTGCCCTTGGGTTCATACCCGCCAGTCTTCCGAACAGCCTGCTCAGGGGCAGGGGTATAATCGGAACCATTCGGGTTGGAGCCAGAGGAACTACCCAGCAACTGAATGTTATTGGCAACGACCTCAATCTTGCTCCTGCTCTGACCGTCCTGTTCCCAGCGACTCTGCCGCAATTCGCCATTGACGCAGATCTGCCTGCCCTTGGTGAGATACGGGTTGAGAACCTCGGCCTGTTTTCCCCATACCGTGATGTCGAAGAAACTCACCTCCTCCTCACGCTGATCCCCAGACCTCTTCATGCGGTTCACAGCAATGGAAAAACGGCTTACAGCGGTTCCGCTGTTGGTGAATCTCAGTTCGCTCTCACGAGTGAGACGGCCGACGAGCACTACGATGTTGGTGTCATTCGCCATGGTTTGTTACTCCTGTCGTCAGACTTCGGTCTCTTTGTGCACGAACAAGAATTTCAACACGGGCATCATGAGCTTGAATGAGTTGTTGAATACATTGATGGTCGCGGGGTCGGCTTTCAGCTCGAAGTAGAAGTAGTGACCTTTGTCTTGTTTCTTGATCAGATATGCAAGGTTGCGCACCCCCATATCATCCTGCTTGACGATCTCGACCTGTGCGGTGTTGAACTCCGCGAGAATCAGCTCAAGACCTTTTGCCGTCTGCTCTTCGTTTGCGTCGAAGATGACGGTAAATTCGTAATTTCTCATAGTTCCTCCTTACGGACTATATGATCCACATCATGTGGATAAAGAGGTCAAAATACACTAACACAAGAAATTCAGCCGTGTCAAGGCAACGAGGCGAACTGCGAAGAAAAACCGCCGGAGCGACCGGCGGTTTCGGATGAAGATTGCTTGAAAGCGAGTTACTTGTTCTTGTGTCTGTTCTTTCTCAGCTTTTTCTTTCTCTTATGAGTAGCAATCTTATGCTTCTTTCTTTTTCTTCCACAAGGCACGGTAGAGCTCCTTATCCGATAAGATATCCAATTGGAATTTGTAATTACCGTGCCATTATGCTCCGTTGGCCCAAGAACGTCAAGGGGTAGCGACGAAACGATAACGTACTTTCCATGATAATCGCATTCCTTGTGGATTCATTCAATTTTCTCGCTTGTAGTTTTTCAACGCTATGATTACAATGCCTGTACCATGCGAGTATTGATTTTCGGATTGGGTGTCCTGGGTGGGGGTTTTTCCGCTGCAAGCTACTTCCTCGATCACGGCCATGAGGTCAGAATCACCGACCTGCGCAGCGAGCAGACACTCGGCGGTCCGTTGGATATTCTCAAGCGTCGCGGAGCGAGCGTCACCTGCGGTCTCCACAGGAAAGAGGACTTCGAGTGGGCGAATCTTGTCATCAAGAATCCCGCGGTCTCACCCGAGAGTCCGTTCCTTTCGTTCGCGAAACAGATCAGCACGGACATCTCGTTCGTCTTCTCCTCCTCCTTCGTGGGCTCGATGAAGATCGTAGCTGTCACGGGAACGAAGGGAAAGACCACCACGGTGGCGCTCGTGACCCACATCCTCAACACGCTCGGACATGAAGCCGTCCAATTCGGTAACATGGGCATCAGCGGATTTTCCATCCTTTCACAGTTCGAGAGCCGGCTCCATCGGGGGGAAAAGCTCCCTGAATATCTGGTGGTCGAGCTCTCTTCCTGGCAGATACGGGATCTCTACGCGGTACTTGGACCTGCCGTTCCCCGGTTCAAGATCGTCGCGCTCACCAGCCTCTTCCACGACCACATGAATCGCTATGCAGACTACAAATCCTATACCGAGGACAAGTGGCTGCTGCTCGGACCGCAGAATACCCGGATCATCATGCCCCAATCCATCATGGATGACCTTCCTGTCTTGGTGGAAAAGAAAATGAAACGGATCAAGACGATCGAAAGTTTCACCGGAGTCGACCAGCAGAATCCTCGGTTCCGACCGGCGTGGGCCATATGCCGCAGTCTCGGTTTCGGAGTGAAGCAGGTGACGGGAGCGCTGACATCCTTCAAGGGTGTTCCGCATCGTCAGGAGCAGGTGGGCATCAAAGGGCACACGGTCTTCATCAACGACTCATCCGCAACGATACCTGAAGCGGTGACATTCTCGTGCATGAACTGTCCGTGGCCATACCAGCTGATCTGCGGTGGCACCGACAAGAATCTCAAGGCCAATGGCATGCTCCACGCACTGCAACAGGCCTCCAACGTGCATTTGCTGTCGGGAAGTTTCACGCAAGACAAGCTTATTCCCCTTTTGCAGGAACATGGCATCAGCTACTTGGGACCGTTCGATTCCATGCAAGCGGCATTCGATTCCGCAACGACGGCAGCTTCCGAAGATCTTTCCGTCCATGAGACCGTCGCGGTGATCCTCTCCCCCGGGGCGGCATCATTCGGACTTTTTCTCCATGAGTTCGACCGCGGGGACCAATTCAGGTCCTGCGTGTCTGCACTCGCGTAGCGGTCTACTCCTCAGTGGATACGGAGAATTGCTGGCTCATCCGCTTCGGATGCCTTCTCCGATGGCTCTTGTAGCGAACCTGCTCAACCCACGCGTAGAGAAATCTTGGCAGCCGCTTGTAGACATAGTCGAATGTCGGGGCACGATAGCAGACATAACCTCCGAAGGCACGTTTGAAGAGACGCAATCCTTCGAGATGGCTTCCCCGCTGCCGAGGTCCGCTGATCCCATAGAAGTCATAGATCAGGCAGCCCCGCTCACAAGCTTGGGCGATCGCATGGTCCTGCAACAGGTAGCTCGGACTGGTTCCGTCGACCCTGAGGGAGGCTCCATAGAGGTATACGGCGACTTTCTGGCTCTCCAGGACGATGGCACCCCCGAGCATCGTCTGTCCGAGTGTCGCTACATAGAGGAACGGCCTGACGTCCGGAATATCCAATGTCAGGATATTCTTGATGTAAGAGGAGCTTCGCGCAGTGAAACCGTCACGTTTGGCCGTTTCGAGGTAGACGTTATACCACGTGTTGAATGTCTGCTCATCACCAAGCCATCTCTCGATGCGAATCGACTTTGCACCTGTTTTCCTGATGTTCCGCCTGGCTCGTTCCCGGTATCTCAGACGGACCGCGTCATACCCCTCGCTCAAGTCGATCCTCGCGGTTCCCTCCGGCTGGACCGATTCCCTGCACACGCGCAAGCCCTTTCCTTCTATCGAGAGGACCTCTTCGCTGTCACGGGCGCCCCATGGCAGATCAAAGCGAATGAACGCGGTCCCTTTCGGCAGCAAAGGCCTGACCAACCGGGAAAACTCCCGGACCAGCGAGGACGCATCGGCTCGATACGCCGAGGTATCGGGGCCGAACGGCACATAGGCCAGCTTCGTGCTGAAGATCATCCTGCGGACAAGCACCAGGATCACTGTTGAGGAACTTTCGACCGCCTCCGAAGGAGCATGGGAGAACCTGAATGCAAAGGCAATCCATCCCGAAGCCCGCTTTGCCTTGGCCCAGAATTGACTCTGGAAGGGGTTCAATGATGCATCAAGTTGGTCCAGGCCGACTCGTTCGACGGAGGAGACAACCATACCGTCAGCCTACGTCCCCGTTCCTGTAGCGTTCGACGGAGAGCGTCTTGTCACCGCTGATGATCCGATGGCCTTCGATCATCACCGTGCCATCCACCGTCTTGAGCGGCAGCGAGAAGAACAGGTCGGCCTTGAGTTGGCTGCGCGGCTCTGCAGGAACAGTCATGCCTTCGGGATTCAATTCGGTTCCCACGGGGATGTCATCGGCGAAAATGACCTCACACGTGGTATGGGGCTCCGCAGCGGGATCGCTCGCAGCGAGCAGCATGCCCCGGCTCTTCACTCCCCGGAAGTTGGCCGGTTTCAGGTTCTGGACCAACACGATATTCCTGTGCAGCAACTGATCGGGAGCATAGTAGGGAACGATGCTCGACACGATGGTCGTATGTTCGGGAGCACCGGTATCGACGGTCAGGATGTACAACTTGTCCCCGCCCGGATGTTGTTCGACTTCGATGATCTTGCTTACTTTCAAGGTCACCTTGTCTGCGAACACTTGTGCTAGGCTCCCTTGTGGTACTGCCGGTAAAATCTCCTGTTGCTCCATCTTCTGTTTCTCCTCTCTCCGTGATTCCTGGCTTCCCGCATACCGGGTGCGCAGCGTCTCTATCAGTTCATCTTCCAGCTTGGTGAACAGATAATCGGGCTTGCCGATCCTATCGATGCCCGTAAATGTTCCCAAGTTCTCCCACGCCGCCTGCTCCTGGCCAAGATACGCCAGAAGCTGCTTTGATGCAAGCGGCATATAGGGTTGGATCAAGATGCCGAGATCCCTGATCAGATAGACCAAGGTCCTGAGCAACGATGCTGCCGCTTCGGGATCCTCGGTCCTTCTCTTCCAGGGCTCTCCGTCCTGGAACGCCTTGTTCCCGACCGAGCTGAGCAAGAACACCCTGCGTAACGCTTCCCTGAGTTCCGCGTGTTCGAGCAGGTCGTCTATCTCCGTCTCCTTGGTGAGGATCTCTCGCACAAGCTGTTGGTCCAGCTTGCCCTCCGGAACCTGTCCGTCATAGAATCGGTTGATGAAGGTAAGCGTCCGGTGCACGAGGTTCGACAGATTGCCGATCAGCTCACCATTCACCTTTTCCTGGAAATCCTTCCAGGTGAACAGGACATCCGCTTTCTCGGGACGGTTGTAGAACATGTAGAACCGCCACATGTCTGCAGGAATTCCCGTTTCCTGCACATCGTTGCCGAACACGCCGATCCCCTTGCTCTTTGAGAACTTCCCGCCTTCATAGTTCAGGTATTCACTGGACGACATATGGTGAAGCATCGTCCACGGCTCCCCTGATGCAAGCAGTGTGGTGGGAAAGATGACCGTGTGGAACGGAATGTTGTCCTTCCCGATGAATTGATACAATTCGACATGGTCGTTGTCGTGCCACCAATCACGCCATCGCTCGGTAAGACTTGCCGTGATGGAGATGTACCCGATGGGCGCATCGAACCATACGTAGAACACCTTGTCCTCGAAACCCTCTTTCGGAACGGGAATCCCCCATTTCAGGTCCCTGGTGATGGCCCGTTCCTTCAGTCCGTCCCGGATCCATGAGCGTGTGGTCTGGATGGCATTCTTGGCCCAGAATCCTTTCACTGAAGCTTCGTCGATCCATTTCTCAAGCAAGGGAAGAGCCTTGGGGAGATCGATGTACAGATGCCTGGTCCTGCGCAGGACGGGAGTGTTCCCACACACCCCGCACTTGGGATCGATCAGTTCGGTAGGATCCAAGAGCGTCTGGCAGGAATCGCATTGATCTCCGCGGGCTCCTGCGGAACCGCACTTCGGACAGACTCCCTCGACGAACCGGTCTGCAAGGAATCGCTCGTCATGTTCACAGTAGAGCTGCTCGATCTCCGCTTCCCTGATATATCCCGCTGCATCGACCTTCCTGAAGATATCTTGGACGATCTGGGTCTGCATCGGACTGCTGGTGCGGCCGAAATGATCGAAATCGATCTCGAACCATCGGTAGATATCCCGGTGGATCGCATGATACCGGTCGCACAACGCACGAGGCTCCACGCCTTCCTGGAGAGCCCTCGTCTCACTTGCCGTCCCATACTCGTCGGTACCGCAAATGTAAAGCGTCTCATAGCCTTTCAAACGGCAGAAACGGGCAAAACAATCGGCTGAGAGGACCTGGATGAGATTCCCAAGGTGGGGAATATTGTTCACATACGGAAGTGCGGAGGTTATCAATCGCTTTTTCATGATGACCACTATACCCTCCGGCGCCTTCTTTTTCAATCGTACCGTGCATCATGCCGACTGAGGTTCAATTGACGTCACCGTCCATCTACAGTACATTGGAGGAGTCCCGTCGGAAAGAGGGGACAAGGAGGATGCAGATGAACAGTTCGGGCACCAGGACCCGTTTTCCGTTCCGATTCAGTCCCAAGCTCATCTTGGTCGCGGCAGGTATCGTGGTCCTGTTCATATTGGTCATGAGCAGCTTCTTCGTGGTGGACCAGACAGAAGAATCCGTCGTGCTCAGGTTCGGCAAGTACAACAGGATGGTAGGTCCTGGACTGCAGACAAAACTGCCGCTCGGTATCGACCGGAACTACAACATACCGACCAGAGTCGTACAGACGATGACATTCGGCCAATCGGTATCCCCGCAAGGATACTCATCAATGTTCATGAATTCGCCCTCGGGGTCTTCCGCCGGTGAATCTATCATGCTCACCGGAGACCTGAATATCGTGGATGTACAGTGGATCATCCAGTACCGGATCGAAAATCCCGCAGCATGGCTCTTTAACGTGCAGGAGCGGGACAAGACGATCAGGGACATCAGCCAAAGCGTGATCAACCAGCTTGTCGGCGACTTGCCGATCCTGGCGATCATGTCCAGCGAACGTACCTCGATCGAAATCGAATCCCAGGAGCGGATGCAGAAGGCATTCGACTCATATGATCTCGGAGTTCGCATCGTCACCGTGAAGCTCCAGAATATCGTACCGCCTGTCGGAGAGGTCCAGGATGCGTTCGAGGATGTCAACAAGGCGATCCAGGACATGAACCGGCTGATCAACGAAGGAAAGGAACGGTACAACCGCGAGATTCCCCGGGCACAGGGAGAAGCCTCACAGATGATCCAGGTCGCAGAAGGCTACGCAGCTGAGCGCGTCAACAATGCACGAGGAGACGTCGCCCGCTTCGACTCTGTCCGTGAAGCCTACAGCATGAGCAAGGAAATCACCTCGCAACGCCTGTATATCGAGGCTATGGAGGAGATCTTGGGACGTGCCGATGCCACCAATCTTACGATCATAGACAAACATCTTGAGAATTTCCTTCCGATCAGCAATCTCGGAACCCAGGGAGGTGTGAAATGAAAAAGTTGATAACTACCCTGGTCATCATATTCGTCCTGCTGGTGATCTTCCTTTTGCTCGGACCGTTCTTCATTCTCCATGAGGGAGAGGTTGCGGTCATCACCCGTTTCGGACGGATTGAGAACACCCACACAGTCGCCGGGCTCAAGATCAAGGTTCCCCTCGTCGACACAGTGGTGAAATATCCGAAGAAGATCATGAGCTGGGACGGAGATGCCCAGAGGATCCCGACCAAGGAAAACCAGTTCATATGGGTTGACACCACCGCACGTTGGCGGATCACCGACCCTGCCCTCTTCTACCAATCGATCACATCGCTGCCCAATGCGATCCTCAGGCTCAACGACATCATCGATTCAACCATCAGGACGGTGATCAGCGAGAACTACCTGAATGAGGCGGTGCGTAACTCGAACAAGATCAACAACATGAGGGTCGAGGAACAGGTGCAGAACGTCGAAAGCATGGAAGATGCGGAGCAACTGCGAAACCTGACCAGGACCGAGGTCCAGCAAGAACAGATCCAGATCGGACGCGAAGGATTGAGCACGATGATGTTGCAGATGGCCAGCCAGTTCACTGTTGAATTCGGTATCGAGGTCATCGACATCGTGATCCGTCAGATCCGCTATAGTGACGACCTGACCCAGAGCGTATACCAACGGATGATCAAGGAGAGAAACCAGATCGCCGAAGCGTATCGCTCATACGGTGAAGGACAACTCGCACGATGGGTCGGAAAGACCGAGAACGACAAGAAGAACATCATCAGCCAGGCGTACGCCCAATCCGAGCAGATCAAGGGTGTCGCGGATGCACAAGCCACGCAGGTCTACGCGAATGCCTATGAGGCCGATCCCCAATTCTTCACACTCTGGAGAACGCTGGAATCCTACCGGAAGACAATACCCGGACTGAACAAGGTGTTCTCGACTGAAATGGAGTACTTCGATGTGCTCTACGGACCGGAAATGAGATAGGAAGCACGAATCATGATGAAGGCCATCGGCAGGTTCCCTAGGGGATCGTCGATGGCCTTTTCTTCAGGCTCGGATCGTGAATCTTGTCGGGAAGAACGGAAGGATCAGGCGCAGCCGGGACAGAGACCGGTGATATTCACCTGGACATCCTGTACCACAAAACCTTCCGGGATGCTCACGACGGGAAAGGGATCGTCATGCAAGTCGAACACCCTGCCGCAATCGGTGCACTTGAAGTGCAAGTGGTTGACGGTGTTGGCATCGTAGCGCATCTCATTCTTCTCAATGGCAATCCGCTTCACCACATCGTGATCGCACAGCAAATTCAGTACGTTGTACACGGTGGTGCGGGATATCGAGGCCATATGTTTTTTGAGATCTCCGTATATGTCGTCTGCCGTAGGGTGCGTAGGATGATCAAGCAGATAGCGATACACTGCAACGCGGTGGTTGA
>Ga0265295_1009243_pt1 | contig 10610 bp, 12 predicted proteins | sample Munlansysbiofilm_FD_192503 | JGI IMG/M metagenome (GOLD analysis project Ga0265295, IMG submission 192503) | Leachate microbial communities from a municipal landfill in Southern Ontario, Canada - Methane capture system biofilm | ecosystem: Engineered > Solid waste > Landfill > Unclassified ... | reverse complement strand
AATGGCTGTGGACATACAACAATGAGCGTCCCAATATGGCTCTTGGCGGAATTACTCCTGCCATGAAGCTCAAACAAGCGGCATAGATTCTACTTGTGAGTGCTACTAAAAATGGGAGGAGTACAGCTTGGTCTGCATCACCATATTGACCCTGCAATACCTGACAAACTGGTGGGAGATCCATTGCGCTTTGGGCAGATTCTGATGAATCTGCTGAGTAATGCCCTCAAGTTTACAGAACATGGACAGATAAGCGTTAAGGTTTCTTTGGTTGAAAAAAAGGGGAAAAGCCTTTTACTGTTTTTTCAGGTTAAAGACAGCGGCATCGGCATACCACCAAAGCGTCAGCAGGAAATTTTTTCTCCCTTTGTCCAATCAGACAGCACTGTCACAAGGCGTTACGGCGGCACAGGTCTTGGGCTTGCCATTGCCAGCCAGCTTGTAAAAATGATGCACGGCGAAATAGGTGTGGAAAGTGAACCAGGCAAAGGCAGCCGCTTCTTTTTTACGCTGTCTGTGCAGCAGCCTGTGGCTGATAATCAGATAGGTAATGAAATGCAGACCAAAGCAGCTGCATATATGCCTGAAGATGATTATCCGGCACAACTGCCCAGCCAGGCAGCAACAAACATCTCCCCTGATTATCAAAACTTAAAACCTTTAATCGAAAAGCTGGAGCAGCAGTTAAAAAACCAGAACATGGGGGCAATGGTAACTTTTCATCAGCTGCGTAAACAGTTGGCTGGGTATAATGGAGATGAATTAAATGAAATGGAGCTGTTTTTAAATGAGCTGGAATTTGCAAAAGCGGTCACAATCCTGTACAGGGTTGCAGAAAAATTCGGGATATCTTAAGGTAACGCGCCATGTCTGTTTTGCGACCAACTCTGTTAATTATTGATGATACACCCGTAAATATACGGGTGCTTTCCGAACTGTTTGCCGATGAATGCGAAATCATTTTTTCCACCAACGGAAAAGACGGACTGCATCTGGCTGCCACCCAGAAACCTGATCTGATTTTACTGGATATTATGATGCCCGGCATGGATGGCTATGAAGTTTGCCGCCTGCTTAAATCAGAACCCCAGACCAGAAATATACCGGTTGTTTTTGTTACCGCACTGGGAGAAGATGAGGACCAGACCAAAGGGCTTGAGCTGGGCGCAATAGATTACATCATCAAACCGATTAACCCGCCGATTGTAAAAGCACGTATCCGCAATCATCTTGAACTTAAACGCCACCGCGATTTACTGGCTGCCATGGCAACTATTGATGGGCTTACCGGCATTGCCAACCGCCGCCGTTTTGATGAAATGCTGCACTATGAATGGCAACGTTCGCAACGCTCCGGAACACCGCTTTCGGTATTGATGATTGATATTGACCATTTCAAACTTTACAACGATTTTTACGGGCATCTGGTTGGTGATGATTGCCTGAAAGCGGTTGCAAAGGGCATGAGCAATGTTATCCGCCGCCCTGGCGATCTTTTAACCCGTTATGGAGGCGAGGAATTTGCCTGTGTCTTGTCGGAAACAGATGTAAAAGGTGCCCACAAAGTGGCTGATAACCTGCTGGAGGCAGTGGCAAAACTGCAAATCCCCCATGCACAATCACCGGTCAAGCCCTATGTAACCGTCAGCATAGGCTTTTGCACTGCCTGGCCAAACGGCACAGATAACAGCCAGGAACTTATAGACTGCGCTGACCGTAACCTGTACAGAGCAAAAAAAGGTGGACGAAATCGCGTTTACAAATGCGAGCCTGACAACTGTAATATACAATACTGCATACAGGAGAAAAAATAATGAGCATATCAAAACTGCGTATCGGAACCCGTGCCAGCCAACTGGCACTTTGGCAGGCAAACTGGATTAAATCCGAGCTTGAGCGTCAATATCCAGGCATTGAAGTTGAGCTGGTGAAAATCAAAACCACTGGCGACAAAATCCTTGATGTCCCTTTGGCTCAGGTTGGCGGCAAAGGGCTTTTTGTGAAGGAAATCGAAGAAGCGATGCTGCGTGGCGAAATTGACCTTGCTGTACATAGCATGAAAGATGTACCAACTGAATTTCCCGATGGACTTGGACTGGTGGTAACCACAAAGCGGGAAGACCCAAGGGATGCTTTTATTTCCGATGGTGTACGTTTTGCAGACCTGCGCCCCAATGCCAGAATCGGCACCAGTGCCCTGCGTCGCCAGGCTCAACTGCTGGCAGCACGCCCTGATCTGGAAATGGTAATTATCCGCGGCAATGTGGAAACCCGTATCCGTAAACTAAAGGAAGAAAACCTGGATGCAGTGATTCTGGCGGCTGCCGGGCTTAACCGCCTGGGTTTTACCGATGTTATTACTGAGCTTTTGGATGCTGATTTTTCCATTCCGGCAATCGGACAGGGTGCGCTGGGGCTTGAGTGCCGCCTTGATGACCAGGTAACCATTGATGCCCTTTCTTTTTTAAACCACGCACCCACTGCCTGGGCTGTGGAAGCTGAACGCGCCCTGCTTAAACAGTGCGAAGGTGGCTGCCAGGTACCAATTGCAGCCCACGGCACGGTTGATGATAATAACAACCTGCAACTGGTCGGCTTTATCGCCTCGGTGGATGGCAAAAAATCTGTCCGTTCGGTGATCAGCGGTTCTGTAACCGAAGCCAAAACATTGGGCTGCCAGCTTGCCGACCGCCTGCTGGCTGATGGTGGCAAACAGATACTTGAAGAAGTATACCAAAGGGAGCTGGTCAAATAGTGACAACAACGGTTCTTGCACAACCGCTGGCAGGCAAGCGTATTCTGGTAACCCGCTCGGCAGAACAGGCTGGCGAGTTTGTGGAAATGCTGGAAAAACGCGGAGCCAGTGTGCTGGAATGCCCCACCATAAAACTTGTGCCAGTGGATAACTGGCAGGAGATAGATGCCGCAATTGACCAACTGCCACAAACAGATTGGCTGATTTTAACCTCTGCAAACAGCGTGAACTTCTTTTTTCAGCGACTGGAACAGTTAGGTTTGCATAATGAACTGCTTGCCAACTGCAAGCTGTGCGTTGTGGGACCAAAAACTGCCCAGGCGCTGGAAAGGCAGGGGCTACATGCAGACCTGATGCCTGCGGAATACACAGCCGAAGGGGTGGTTGCAGCTTTTGAGGGGATTGACTTGCAGGGAAAGCAGGTGCTTTTCCCCAGGGCAGACAAGGCAAGAAACATCATCCCCCCTGCACTAACAGAAAAAGGGGCATCAATAAATGCCCCTGTTCTTTACTGCAATAAACTTCCTGACACACTACCGGAAACAGCACAAAAAGCACTTGAACAACAACAACTGGATATAGCTGTTTTTTCTGCTTCTTCAACCGTAAAAAACCTGGCAACACTGCTTGGCGGGGTAGCAAGATTGCAGCAACTGCTTACCGGTGTGCTGATAGCTTCCATTGGTCCGATTACTTCTCGCACCTGTAATGAGCTGGGGATAAAAGTTGATATTGAACCAGCTGATGCAACCCTTGAAGCATTGGTGCTGGAGCTGGAAATTGCCTTGAGTTCCCCCACAACATCGCAGACAGACTCCTAAGAGTCTGTAGACTGCACTGCCGTAATAGCCACCACATTTACAATATCCTCAACTGAACAGCCACGGGAAAGGTCATTTACCGGCTTGGCAAGTCCCTGAATAATCGGACCCACTGCCTCGGCACCGGCTACCCGTTCCACCAGTTTATAGGCTATGTTGCCGGCATCAAGGTCAGGGAAGATTAAAACATTGGCTTTACCTGCCACAGCACTGCCCGGTGCTTTCTTCTCACCCACCTTTGGCAGCAATGCAGCATCTGCCTGCAATTCACCATCAATAATAATATCCGGCTTGATGGTTTTGGCAATCTCCATCGCTTTGGTCACTTTATCAACATCTGCATGGCTGGCACTGCCCTTGGTGGAGAAGGAGAGCATTCCCACCCGTGCCTCCACATCCAAAAACGCCTTGCAATTACCGGCAGTGGCAACTGCAATCTCTGCCAGTGCCTGGGCATCAGGATTGGGGTTTACAGCACAATCAGCAAACAAAATAATTCCGTTTTCGCCAAAATCCTTATTTTTAGTAACCATGAAAAAATAGGATGAAACCGTCTTTATCCCTGCTGCAGGACCAACTGTCTGAAAAGCAGCCTTAAGCACATTACCGGTGGTTCCGGCTGCACCAGCCACTTCACCGCCGGCATCACCATTACGCACCATCATGCCGGCATAATACAGGTTATCTTCTGCTGTGAGCAGCTTGCGGGCTTCATCTGCTGTCATCCCTTTTGATTTACGCAACTCAACAAAGTCTGCAACATACTGTGCAAGTTTTGGTGAAGTTGCCGGATTCAGCAGCTCAACACCATCAAGGTTAATCCCTTTTGCTGTGGCAGCAGCCCTGATTTTTTCAGGCTCACCAAGCATAATCAGTTTTGCCAGCTTTTCTTTAACAATCTGCTGGGCTGCATAAAGCATCCGCTCATCGTAGCTTTCAGGTAAAACAACTGTCTTTTGATTCTTGCGTGCCTTTTCCTTAATCTGGTCAACAAGATGCATTTCTAACTCCTCCTGTAAAATAAAACGGGTTTTTGCTAGATACATGACAGGGCTTTGTGCGTCAACAATTAAAAAATCTAAAAGAATACTTTTTATCAAGGATAAAAAATTTACAAACAAGTTTTGATTATATTTGAAAAACATCCATTTCTCAGGGTGACTCCTTCGTTTTTGACATTGGTCAAGGAATTATGTATACACTTTCATTAGTAAGTAAGCCATTTGTTCTGCAGATTTTTCATTTATCTCAAAACTACATGCGCTAATTAAGAAAGGGGGTGAAAGGATGCCAAAAAAACGCAAAACATTGCTACAAATGTTAATTGTCCTTGTTGCCTGCATCGGACTGTTTGGGGTTTACATTGTTTTTGGACCGCCTGCGCTGCTGGCAAAATCAGAATCTCCTGAATTTTGCGCCAGCTGCCATGTTATGGAAAGCCAGTACAATGACTACATGCATAACGGTGCCCACCGCCGCTTCAAATGTGTTGACTGCCACCTGCCAAATGATTCCGAAGCCAATCATTATGTCTGGAAATCAATTGACGGTATGAAAGATGTAATACACTTTTATTCCGGAAAAATTCCGGAAAGAATTACGCTTTCTGACCACGGTGCCAAAGTTGTTAAAGCAAACTGCGCCAGATGCCATGAAACCCTGGTTTCACAAATGGATACATCCCGCAACTGCTGGGATTGCCACCGCCGTATAACCCACACCGGAACCGGCGCAGTTCAAACCAATACGTTGTTACAACAATAACTTTAATTGAGGAGGAAAAAAGTATGAGAAGTAAACTGTTGTTATCTCTGCTGACTGCTGCGCTTTGCGGACTGATGATTACCGCATGTGCACCGCCAAAGCCGGAAAATGCAAGAATAGCCGAAATTCCGGATGGAGCAATTGAACCAGCCGTATGGGGCAAAAACTATCCGGAACAATATGAAACCTGGAAGGCAACCGCCCAGCCAACACCTGAAGGTAAAAGTAAATACAAAAGAGGCAATGACGGCGGCAAGGTTTATGACAGACTGTCTGAATACCCGTTTAGCGCATTGTTATTTAATGGCTGGGGCTTTGGTATTGAATATAACGAGCCGCGCGGTCATGTTTACATGATGACTGACCAGAAAGAAATCGACCCATCCCGTCTTAAAGGTGGCGGTGCCTGCCTTACCTGTAAATCACCTTACGCCTCATTACTTGCTGAAAAGCAAGGTGTTACCTACTTTGCCCAAACTTACGAAGAATCACTGAATCAGCTGCCCGTAGAGCATCAAGAGCTTGGCGTTGCCTGTATTGATTGCCACAACAACAAGGATATGGGTCTTAAAATTGAGCGTGGCTTCACCCTGGGCAAGGCACTGGATAAACTTGGTGTGGATAAAACCAAACTCACCAATCAGGACAAACGTTCTTTGGTTTGCGCCCAATGCCACGTTACCTACACCATCCCCAAAAGTGATGACATGAAATCGCAAGATGTGTTTTTCCCGTGGGATGAAAGCCAGTGGGGCAATATCCCTATCGAAAACATCATCAAAAAAATGCTTAGCGATAAATCCTACGGCGAGTGGACACAGGCTGTAACCGGCTTTAAACTGCCTTACATCCGCCACCCCGAGTTTGAAATGTATTCAACCAAGAGTGTTCACTGGATGGCTGGCGTATCCTGTGCAGATTGCCACATGCCTTACACCAAGGTGGGCAGCAAAAAAATCTCTGATCACCGGATCATGAGTCCGCTTAAAAATGATTTCAAAGCTTGCCAGCAGTGCCACAGCCAGCCCGCAGAATGGCTGAAAGAGCAGGTAATCACTATCCAGGATCGGGCTGCATCACAATTCATCCGCTCTGGCTATGCTGTTGCCACTGTAGCCAAGCTGTTTGAACTGACCCACAAAAAGCAGGCTGATGGTATCAACATTGACCAGAATATGTACAACCTGGCAAAGGATCACTACCTGCAAGCTTTCTTCCGCAACCTCTTCTTTGGTGCAGAAAACTCCATGGGCTTCCATAACCCCACCGAGGCAATGCGTATTCTGGCTGATTCCACAATGCATGCCGGCAAGGCAGAAGCATTACTGCGCCAGGCACTGACCAAAGCTGGTGTTGATGTACCTGTGAAGATTGATCTTGAGCTGTCCAAATACACCGACAACCGCGGTGTAAGAAAGCTGATGTTCAGACCTGATCAGGAATTTAAAGACCCATATGCACAAAAATAGTTTGTGCTGATAGGCTCCTACTATGACAAAAGGGGGTTACCAGTTCTGGTAACCCCCTTTTTGTTTTACATCTATTAAACGTTTGTAACTGCTTAAAAAAACCACAACAAAACAAGATACCTTGTATCTGTCTAATATTATTATCTTACAGCAAGACAGTTTGAAAACAGTTTTATAATTGTAATATACGCACTTTACACGGATATATTTTTCCGTATATAAAACAGCTGAAAAATTTTACATACAGCGTTTTATCTGCGTTTTAGTAGGCAATCTGTCAAACAGGCAGGAGGTATTCCATGCAACTGACGGAACTCGAAAATAAAACTGAATTTCCAGATCCCAGGCTGGCCTTACAGGAAGCAATGGTATTTTTAGGAGCAATTGCCAGCGGAATGGAAGAAGCTGTAGGAGAATCGGCCAGCAACATCTCTTACCTGGCTGGCAAAAATCTGGGCAAAAATCTTTCCAACAGTATCCCCAAAACCGACAACCTTGAACAGGCACTTGAAGCCACCCGCACCGTACTACTGGAAAACGGTTTTTTGTGGTTGTTTGAACCGTTTAAAACCCATGACCGCCCAGCTTTGATCATGGAAAATGAAGAAGGCAGCGATATCACCCTGGTTTTTAGTGACTGCATGATCCGACAATCCCTCTTCCGCTTCGGCCACGCCCAGAAAGGCTCGTTATGCACCATGATGAACGGTTTTTTTGCCGGAGCATTGCAAAACATCATGGGGGTTGACTCTGCTCTGGAAATTACCCATGCCGGAGAAAATGCCTGCCTGAAAAAACTGACACTTTGCAAAACAAGGGGTACCCCATGAGTCAAGAACTGGTCACCATAAACACAGAATGGTTGTCAGATTGTTCAGGCTGCCACATCGCCATTGTGGATCTGCACGAAAAAATCATGGCAGTGCTTGAATCGGTCAGGATACAACATTGTCCTGTACTCACCGACATCAAGGATTACCCACCGGCAAAAATCGGTCTGGTGTCCGGTGCCATCCGCAACGAGCATGACCGCCACAACGCCATTGAAATGCGCAAAAGCTGTGAGTGATTATTGCCTGGGGTTCATGCGCTGTGTTTGGCGGCCCTGCCGGGGCAGGCAATATCCACACCAGTGCAGAAATTGTGGATTCAGTCTACCTGAATAACAAAACAACCACTCCCCATCAACCGCCCAGCCGCGAAGTTTCGGCTCTTGAGGCTTCGGTCACCCCCATTGATCAGGTAATTGATGTTGATCTTTACCTGGCCGGCTGCCCGCCCCATCCAGCTTATATTTTTGATGCTTTACTATCACTTCTGGAAGGACGTACCCCTAAAGCAACCAAAGAATCAGTCTGTGCCAAATGCAAACGTCAGATGAAAAAAGCAGATGTCACAGAAATCCGCCAGCACACCGACGGCATACCTGATCCTGATCTTTGCTTTCTCTCCCAGGGTTATATATGCATGGGGTCAGCCACCATTGACCGCTGTCTTGCCCCCTGCCCCACAAACGGTGTGCCCTGCACCGGCTGCGCCGGAGCCACAATGCAGATACTAAGCGAGCCAAACCGCGATATCCGCACCGAGATTGCCGAACGGATGTCCAGACTGACAAAAATTCAATATGATGAAATTGTTAAAGAAATAGAAAAAGTGCCAAATCTCATTATTCATACACAATGGCCACCCGGATGATTGGCGACAAGCCGACTTTCCTGATTAATAAGTGGATAAAAGAGGCAGACGAAGACTACGAAGCAATCCGTTTTTAGGAGCTTTTATGCAGACAAATCACGATGCAGGTAACTTGCGGACAGTAAGAATCGATCCGGTAACCCGGATAGAAGGACACGCTAAAATCTTTATCAACCTGGCAGAAGACGGAACATTGGATAATGCCGGACTGGTGGTAAATGAGTTGCGCGGTTTTGAAAAGATTCTGGTAGGTATGGAGGCAAACAGAATGCCGCACATTACTGCCCGTATCTGCGGTGTCTGCCCCACTGCCCACCATATCGCCGCTGCCAATGCCCTGGATCATGCCTGCGGTATAAAATCCCCGCCTGCGGCCATGCTGCTGCGAGAGCTGATGTACATGGGACATATCATTCACTCCCACGCCCTTTCCCTGTTTGTTCTGCAAGGACCTGACCTGGTATTGGGGCTTGACGCTGATCCGTCCATCCGCAATGTGGTGGGAATTGTACAAACCAACCCTGAAATAGCCAAAAAGGCACTGCGTATCCGCACCATTGGTCAGAAAATCAACGAAATTGTCGGCGGTCGAGGTACTCATCCGGTTACTGCGGTGGCAGGCGGCATTACCTTTGTGCTTGATAATGAAAAACGCAGCCAGTTGCAAAGCATAATAAATGAAGGAATTATGCTGGCCAAAGAACTGGCTCCGGTGGTTAAACAGCTTGTTATGTCTACCATTGATAAACATCCAGTCATGTTATCGGATTGGGTAGCCCCTTGCTGGAGCATGGGTACAGTGCTGGATGAGCGGATTTCTCTGATTGAAGGGAACATTCGCGTGGTTGATGAGCATGGTTTTTTACAGGCTGAGTTCCCTGTAGAAGATTATGACCGGTATATGGTGGAATCAGTGGTTGATTTTTCCTACATGAAACGGGTCAGCTTCCGCAGCAACAATACTGTGTACGATTATAGGGTTGGTCCACTGGCACGGATAAATGCCGTAAAACAGTTTAACACCGAACTGGCCAGCCAGGAACTTGAAGAGATGACAAAACTTGGAGGTTCCCCCTGCCACATCACCCTGTTCCAGTCCTACGCCAAACTGGTGGAACTTATCTGGGCTGTGGAACGTGCAGATGACATACTGCGTAATCCGCTGATTAATGGTGAAACCCGCGTACCGGTTAAATTCAAGGGCGGAAGAGCTGTTGGACATGCTGAAGCACCACGGGGAACACTGATCCACGATTATGAAATTGATGAAAACGGCATTGTGCGGGCAGCTAACCTTATTGTAGCCACCCAACAAAACTACGCCATTATTAACCGTTCCATAGAGCAGGCAGCCAAATCCCATGTAATCGGCAAAAGTTCTGATCAGACATTGCTTAATGCTGTTGAGTTCAGCCTGCGCTGCTACGATCCGTGTCTTTCCTGTGCCACCCATGCCGTTGGCTGCATGCCAATGGAAATAAGCATTAATCGCGGCGGCAAGGCCGTAAAAATAGTACGGAGGTAGCCATGGCAAATGTAGTTGACATAACAATCCATGAACAGGCATGCAGAGGCTGCGAGATGTGCATTGATGTTTGCCCCACCAATGTATTTGTTTTTGATGAAGAAAAACGTCTTTGCATGGTTGACCATGCAGAAGACTGTATCGCCTGCCTCACCTGCGCCTACGTCTGTCCATCAGGAGCAATCACCCACGATAATTACCATCTGGTAAAAAACTGGCTCTCTTCCATTTTGTGTGGGTATCAGTATTTCATTATTGCTCTTCAAGTACCTTCTTCAAGCACAACATCTTGTGATGAACGGTGGTGCCGGAAGGTGGACAAGTTTGCCGGCGACCAGGTAGGCCATGGTGATTAAATGACGGGTCGTTCCATATCCCCTGGCTCTGGCTTTAGCTGCCTGAATAAGACCGTTTATTGCTTCAACACTGCCGTTGTTCAGATGCCCGTCAAACCAGGACAAGATGCCGTTTAAGTGGCGCCTGATGGTTTTGGCAGCGTCTTTCATAGGATTAAGCCGGCAGCGGATCGCCCAGTTATACCAACGTCTAAACGCCGTCTCGGCATCGGTGAGCGTTTG
>Ga0265295_1009241_pt1 | contig 10614 bp, 9 predicted proteins | sample Munlansysbiofilm_FD_192503 | JGI IMG/M metagenome (GOLD analysis project Ga0265295, IMG submission 192503) | Leachate microbial communities from a municipal landfill in Southern Ontario, Canada - Methane capture system biofilm | ecosystem: Engineered > Solid waste > Landfill > Unclassified ... | reverse complement strand
CTGGTCCTCCAACTCTTACAGCTTTAAAATCGATGTCGCTTTCTGGTATCTCTATATCGCTATCATTTCTTTCCATTACAGGTATTACCTCTACACCAGCAAATGTTGTTTGCCTTAAGCCTTGTGCATTAAATGGAGATATTCGGACCAATCGATGTGCCCCATGTTCTCTTTTGAGTAATCCATAGACATACTCTCCAGAGACTTTCATAGTCACATTAGATATTCCAGCTTCACTACCACCCTCCATGTGCTCAATTTCATATTTCCAACCTTTACTGTCAAAATACATCTGATACATCCTTAGAAGCATTTGTGCCCAATCGTTAGATTCTGTACCTCCTTGACCAGCATGGATACTTAGAAGTGCATCACTATCATCGTATTTGCCAGAAAGAAATTTTAATCTCTCAAAATCCTTGATTCTACTATGTAAATCTTGATACTCCTCAATCAGGTCCTCTGAATTCTCTATGTCATCATGTAGCTCTATTAAGGAGTCTAAATCACCGTTTAATTTGTTAGCAGTATCTATTTCTTTTCTAATACTCTCTATGAGTTTCATTATCTTTTGTGCTTTCTGGTTCTTTCCCCAAAAATCTTTTTCAATAGAGATGTCCTCTAACTCTTTAAGTCTATCTTTTTTAGCATCTAAATTAAGGGAAGAAATTATAGAATCCAAAAGCTCTTTATCATTTTCCAATATTTTTTTTGTCAAAGTGTTCATTGCAATATATTATATACTATGTAAAGATATTGACACATGTTTGACTTTTTGAAAGATAAACAACCTGTAAGTGAAGGAAAAGATACGCAATTGAGAAAGCTTGTCACATTGATAATTCTGGATGGCTTCGGTGTACACCCAGATCCTATGGGCAATGCTGTGATTGCTGCTAAAACACCATTCCTCGATGCTGCTTGGACACATGGTAAATCAACTTTAATACATGCTTCTGGTACACATGTAGGTCTTCCAGGCGAAGTTGCAGGTAATAGTGAGGTAGGCCATCTTAATCTTGGTGCTGGGCAGGTAGTATATCAGTCATTACCTCGTATTAACGAAGCTATAGAGCGCCATGAGTTGGACGACAATAAAGTCGTGAAGGAAATGTTTAGCCATCTTAAGAAGAATGGTTCTAAATTGCATCTAGTTGGGGTATTAAGTGCTGCAGGGGTTCATGGGCATATAAAGCATCTTTTCTCATTACTTGATCTTTGTAAGAGCAAGGGTATAGATCCATATATCCATGTAATCTTAGATGGCAGAGACACTCCTCCTACGGAAGGATATTGGTATTTAAGTAAGCTCAACCAAAAGATTAATGAGTTAGGTGTTGGGCACATAGCCTCTATGATGGGTAGATACTACGGTATGGATAGAGATAGTAGGTGGGAAAGAACAAAGCTCGCATATGATGCTATGGTAGGAATATCCAATAATAAATTTGTAGACCCTATTAAGACATTACAAGACTCATATGCAAAAGATATTTCCGATCAATTCTTCCTACCAAGTGTAGCGGTAGATTTTAGAGGTAAGCTAATTGGTAAGGTTCAATCTAATGACGCAATACTTTTTTGGAATTTCAGAGAGGATAGGGCTAGACAATTGACAAAAGCTTTCGTAATGAATGAGTGGGATCATTTTGTAAGAAGAGAGTATCCAGAAAATTTGTATTTTGTAACGATGACAGGGTATGAAGAAGGCCTCCCAGCGAAGGTAATATTCCCACCTAACAAGGTTAAGCTGTCACTAGCAGAGTACCTTTCAGCAAGTGGTATCAAGCAGCTGCATGTATCAGAGACAGAGAAGCATATGCATGTAACGTACTTTTTCAATGGTGGTGTGGAAAACGCTTATGTTGGAGAGGACATTATAAATGTCCCGTCTCCAAAGGTAAATGATTATGCGGTAGTTCCAGCAATGAGTGCAGAAATAATTGCTCAGGAGACATTTAATAGGATAAAAGCGAATGGTAAGTATGGTTACGGTTTTGTACTAATTAACTTTGCTAATCCAGATATGCTTGGTCATACTGGGGATTTCAGAGCCACGGTTAGGGCTAATGAAATAACGGACAGGCTTACAGCAGATATTAGTAAGGTAACATTAGAAATGGGAGGATCAGTTATAATCACAGCAGACCATGGTAATTGTGAGACGATGATAGACAGAAATAGTAATCAGGTTGATATAGCACACACAAACAATCCAGTACCTTTAACTATATTAAATAGCCCTGAGCAAATCGACGGAAAAGATGGCAGGAGAATAGAGAAGATTGGTACAGGTGATAGAGCAAAGCCAACAGGTATTCTAGCGGATGTTGCTCCTACAGTATTAGGTACAATGGGCGTAGATGTCCCAGGTATAATGACAGGTATGGATCTTAATCAGGTTATATAGAAAGGATTAGTATAAGGATTCCTATCAAAATTCTATATATACCAAAAGTAGTTAACCACTTACTTCTCTTAAATCTCTTTACAAGTATCAGAGCTACATACCCTATCGTAAATGTAATGGCAACAATTAATAATGTCTCTATAAGTGGGAGAGAAACGTTCTCTAGAGAAGCACCATTAGCTAAAAGGAGACCTTTTGCGACGAGATAGAGGTTGGCGCCTATTAGAAGTGGGATTCCTAGTATAAAGCTAAGATTAAACGCGCTATACTTATCAAGCCCAACACTCATACCTGTTAAGATTGTAACTCCAGATCTTGATACTCCAGGGATAAGAGATAATATCTGTCCAGTACCAACGACCATCATTTTACCCAGGGGTACATCTTCAGGGCTAACCTCACTAGATGGAAGTTTGATGTTTTCAGCAAGAATAAATAGTATTCCTACGACTATTAAAGATACTGCCATAATTATATTTCCTCTTAGAAAATTTGCTATATAATCTTCAAAGAGAAATCCAATTACGGCTGTTGGAAGAGTGGCGAGTAAGAGTTTGAAGTAGAAGAACAGCTTGTCTTTCGTAAAGAGATCCTTGAAAAGCTCTTTTCTAAAAAAAAGTATAATAGCTAATGTAGTACCAATATGTAATATGGCGAGTAAAGTTGTATTAGTAGAGATGTCGAAATTTATTGCTTTTCCAGCTAGAATAAGGTGAGCACTACTTGAGACAGGAAGTAATTCAGTTATACCCTGTACTATGGAAAGTATAAAACGTTGTATCGTGTTCATATTAAAATTCCTAATTTTATCTCTTTTATGGTAGTATTTTTTAAGATGATAGTCAAAGAAAAAATTTCAACAATATTTGGAGTTACTGTAATTTTAATTTCATGTCTCCTAATAACGCCTATTGCTAAAGCAGCTTCTCCATCATTTTCCTTTTATCCGAGTAGTGGAATAGTTAAAAATTTAGAGAAAGGATTTATAGTAGATGTTCTTTTAGATAGTGGTGAGAGTAAGCTCACTAAGTCTCGTATGGTGTTTAATTTTGACCCAAGGCAGATACAAATTACCAAAGCGAGTAAGAACAACACTCTCTTTGAGCAGTGGCCAGATGATGAGAGTACGTTAGATAATAAAAATGGTGTAGTCATGCTAACAGGCTTTACCCAATCAGGCTCAGGAGAACTCTATCAAACATCTGGCGAACCAGACGTGTTTGCAAGAATAGAGTTTGAGGTGATTACAGATGACAAGAAAGCGCAAATCCCATTAGAATGGGAGTTCACAGGTGGTGACGATCTCTTCCAAACAGTATTACTAGCACAGGGTAGCCCTCCTCAGAATATATTAATCACAAGACCAGTTAATGCTAATTTCACAATAGGAGAGTTAACACAGACTGCTATTAACCCCCGCCACATTCCATTTATAATAGGAGGGCTTCTAATTTTAACTGCAGGTGTGATTATAACAAGTAAACCGGAGCTAACGAGAAAGAAATATGGCACAGTAGTAGTATATGATGATTAAGGATAGGAAAACCGCATTGCTTTTTGAGAATCTCTTTTCTTGGGGTGGTGCTTCTGTTGTTAACCAAAAACTATTTGAGATATTCCCAGATGCAGACATTTTTTCTCTCTATGGTAAACAGGAATTTTCAGACAAATATTTTAATGGAAAGAAAGTAAAATTCTCTTTTCTTAATAAATTTCCGTTCATAGACAAGCTTTACCCTTTCTCTCTTCCACTTTGGCCAATCGCTATTGAGTCTTTTGATTTTTCAGATTACGATTTAGTTATCTCCTCAAGTCATGCTGTAGCCAAAGGCTGTATTACGCCAGAAGATACTTTACATATATCATATGTGCATTCCCCAATGCGTTTTTTATGGGACATGAAGGACAGCTATTCAAGATATGGATTACTTAAAGCCTCATTTTTAAATTACATGCGTATTTGGGATGTCTCTTCTTCTGATCGTCCAGAAAAGATTATAACTAATTCAGAATTTGTAAGCTCTAGATGTAAGAGATATTGGGGAAGAACAGCTGACGCTGTAATATATCCACCTGTGCCACAGTACCAGGGAGAACTAATACGGTATGAAGGTAGAGGGGAATATTTTGTTGCAGGAGCACCATTTGCCGAGAATAAGGGGGGTGAGTTTCTTATCAATTGTGCAAAAGAGCTGAAGTTTAACTTAAAGGTGATAGGCAAGAGTAGAGGTTTCGAAAAGCTAAAGAGATTGTCCAGGGGTTACGATAATATCGAATTTGTAGGTAAGGTCTCTGAGCAAAAAAAATGGGAATTACTATCCAACTCTAAGGGGTTTTTAGCTACAGGTATTGAGGATTTTGGGATATTCCCTTTAGAGGCAGTAAGTTCTGGTACACCTGTATTAGCCTTAAGAAATGGAGGGTACTTGGAGAGTATAAAGGAGGGGATTAATGGCGTTTTCTACAGCAGTAATAAACCTTCTCTTTTCAAGGGAGGGTTACAGAAATTAAAGGGTAAGAAGTGGAATGTGGAGGAAGTGAGTAAAAGCTCTAATAAATATAATGAGGAGAGATTCAAAAGAGAGGTTGAAGAGTACGTTAGAAAAAGTATATAATGACTCTACTGCCAAGATAGCTCAGTTGGTAGAGCACGTGTCTGAAAAACACGGGGTCCCCAGTTCAATCCTGGGTCTTGGCACCACAGGCGAGAGTAGTTCAGTTGGCTAGAACGACACATTGCCAATGTGTAGGTCGCGGGTTCGAACCCCGTCTCTCGCTCCATTACCCCTTTGTGATATATTAAAGATATGAAAACATCTAATACCCCTACCAACAGCCCTTCAGAATTAAAAATTTCCCTCTACAGAAAACTTTGCCGTAAAAAATGGTTCCAAATAGCTAGGCCAATAATCATAGTCGGAATAGTAGTATTACTAATATATATTTTAACAGTACTTGGTGTTTTCCAAATTAAAAAGTTTGAAAATAGCAATGCACTTAAACATACTCAAGACCTATCAGTGCTAACAAGTCAATATATAGGACAAGGATATTTTGCTCTAAACCTAAACGAACTAGAACAGGAGATTCAAAAGTCAGATAAATATATTAAATCCGTTTCTGCCGAGAAAATTTTTCCTAACAAAGTCCGTTTACTTATAGAAGAGTATCAACCGATATCATATTTAGAGTACAAAGAGACCTGCTATATCTTTTCTCAAGAGGGGCTAATATTAGAAGAAATGATTGAATATGAGGAATGTTTTTTGGAAAAAGGTATTAAACTAATCTCAAACCAGAATATTATTGCTGAGGGTAAATTAATATTTGATAAAGAGCTCTCAGAAGTAATTAAGATCTTAAGTAAGTTTGGTTGGGAGATTTCGACTGTAAATTTTAAAGAAAACGTGCTAGAAATAGGGGATGGGGAGAAAGTGGTAATTATTGAAATTAACCAAGATTATATGATACAGGCTTCAAAATTGTATTTAGTCTTAGAAAAAGCTAATATAGATGGCATAGAGTATAAATCGTTAGATTTACGATTTGAAAGACCTGTTATGAAACTTAAGTAATACTCTTGCATATGAGTCTATTTTAAACTATATTATTAGTACGACATGTCAGAGCAGACTAAAGTAATTTTTTATAAAGATTAAATGGCACGTAAAATAATCACAGCAATAGACGTTGGAACCTCTAAGATTACAACAGTCATATCCTCAGTAGAAGATGATCAAAAGCCCACAGTAATTGGAGTATGTTCATATCCCAGTAAAGGTATTAAAAAGGGTGTTGTTGTAAATATTGATGAGGCTACTAGCTCTATATCTGAGAGTGTAAATGCAGCAGAGAGAATGGCAGGAGTAACAGTTTCTGATGTATATGTGTCAATTAATGGAGATCAGGTCACTAGTTTGAACAACAAGGGAGTTGTAGCGGTGTCGAGCGCAGAGATTACAATAGACGATACTTATAGAGCAATTGAAAATGCTAGAACTTTATCTTTACCAGAGAATCTAAATCCTATTCATATAATCCCAAGAGAATTTGTCGTTGATAATCAAGGAGGGATTAAATATCCAATAGGTATGAGTGGAGGTAGATTAGAAGTTGAAACTCATATAATTACCGCGCCAAATTCATATTGGCAGAACTTAAAGAAATGTGTTGAGCAGTTGGGCCTAAATGTTTACGATGTGGTTTTTACTGGGTGGGCCTCTGCAGCTGCTGTGCTTACTGATACAGAAAAAGAGCTAGGCGTTACTATGCTTGATATTGGAGCAGGTACAACTAGTATCTCTATCTTCCAAGAGGGGGCCATTATATACAGTGGTTGTATTCCATTGGGAGGTGTGAATATAACAAGTGATATCGCTATTGGTCTTCAGGTATCTCTTGAGGATGCAGAGAAAATTAAACTTAATATGGACGATTTGCTATCTGATAAAGTTAAATCTAAGGATTCTAAGAATGATAAGAGACCGGCCCTACTTAGAAAAGCCGAGGAGGAAGATAAGGAAGAAGATAAAGGGGATAAGCTTGATCTGTCTGTAATAGGTGTTAAATCCGAAAAGAAGGTTACAAAAGACATGCTTAGAAAGATTGTAGATGCTAGATGTGAGGAGATATTTGATATGGCAAAAGACAGTGTAGAGAAATCAGGTTACGATATAGCTATGCCAGCTGGTATTGTAGTTACTGGAGGGAGTGCTCTTCTTAGTGGAATTACTAAATTAACTCAATCTATATTCGGTGTACCTGCTAGGATAGGATATGCTTCTGGACTGAGTGGTATGACAGAAGAAATATCTGATCCTGCATACTCTTGCGTACAGGGCCTTATCAAGCATGCTATGGATGATGATGTAGAAATTAATACAGAGAAGAAGAAAGTTGATATAGGTGGATTTTTTGGTAAAATTACTGAGTGGTTTAAATCATTACTGCCTTAACATAATTTTTTAATTTATATAAATGCTAGTTACAACAAGTGCAGATAATGTAGTGAATATAAAGGTCATCGGAGTCGGAGGTGGAGGCTGTAATGCAGTAAACACCATGATTAATGACTACGATATTCCAGGTGTTGATTTTATTGCTTTTAATACCGATGCACAATCCCTTAAACAATCATTAGCGCCTACGACCCTGCAACTAGGAGAAGACTTGACTAAAGGCTTGGGCGTGGGTGGTAATCATGAACTTGGTGCACAGGCTGCTGAAGAAAGTCTTGACCAAATTCAAGAGATGATAGAGGGTACAAACATGGTATTTATAACTGCTGGTATGGGAGGTGGAACTGGTACTGGAGCAGCACCAATAATTGCAGGAGTTGCTAAAAATATGGGTGCACTAACAGTCGCTGTTGTAACAAAACCATTTGATTTTGAAGGCTCAAGGAGAGGGGAGATTGCTGATGAAGGACTTGCAGCTCTTAGAGACAAGGTAGATACACTCATCGTTATACCAAACCAGAGACTCCTAGAAATTGTTGATGAATCCGTTTCTTTTTTAGATGCTATGAAAATGGTAGATTCTGTTCTAGCCGAAGGAGTCAGTAGTATCTCTAATCTAATTAGTCAAACTGGATATATTAATGCTGACTTTAATGATGCTAAATCAGTTATGCAAAATGCAGGTACTGCACTAATGGGGATTGGAAGGGCAAGTGGTGAAGGAAGAGCAGAAAAAGCTGCAAGACTTGCCACTACAAGTCCTCTACTTGATATGTCAATTGAGGGTGCAACTGGCGTACTTTACAACATTGTAGGTTCAAATCTTTCCCTTACTGAAATAAGTATGGTTTCAGAGTTAATTAAAGAAGCAGTTGATCCATCAGCTAACATCAAATTTGGTGCACAAATTGACGAAGACTTGGCCGATGAAATAGTTATAACCATAGTCGCTACAGGTATAAATAGGGCCGATCAAATGTATCCAGGCTCTACGAGTACTACTACTGAACAAATAAAAGCTAGCTCTCCAGAAGACTTCTCAGGGTTTACTACACCTAATATGCATAAACAGGTGTTTGGTGAGGATGCTGAGGAAGAGAGTAAAGGTAGTGGTGGACTAGAGTTCACAATGTCAGATGACGATTCAGAAGAGGGTGGTGAAGTAGAAGATTTCACAAATGATTCCGACATAAATTCGTCTTCTCCTTATGATCCTAAGACAGACGACCCACTAGACATCCCTGCTTTTATGAGAAAGGGGAAAAAGTAAAAAATTCCATAAAATCTCTTGATATGTAATAATTATGCCAAATACTAAACGCATATGGAAACTTTTTTAAGAAAAAAAACGAATGGAAGTAACTTTGAGCTTAAACTGTTAATTCCAAGCCTACTTATATCAGTGATCGGTATAATTACCCTCCTATCAACCACTATCCAATCTGATGGTACGTTTGGAGATAGTACCATAGTAGTAAAACAGCTAATCTTTCTTCTAACAGGTTACTTTTTCTACTTTCTAATCTCTAGAGTAGATCTCTCATATAGCAAATATTGGCAAATAATTCTTCCAATATATATTGTTACATTGATATCCTTAATCTTGGTACTATTGGTAGGGCCAGTTATTAACAACGCACAGAGATGGCTAGTTATAGGTGGTATACAGATACAGCCTTCAGAATTTGCAAAGATAACCGTAGTATTTATAACAGCATTTATTCTTTCCCAAAAAGATAAATATAACCAATGGATATTACTAATCATAAGCCTATTAGCAGTTCTGCCAATAGCCCTTCTAATATATTTAGAACCAGATGGAAGTATGTCTGTGCTTGTATTGGCAATTTGGTTTTTCGTTGCGTTTACAGGGTTAGACGATCAACTAAGAAATAGTGTAGCTGTAGCTATAGTACTACTGGGGACTTTAGGATTTTTACTATGGTCAATCCTAGGTAGTCCCATATGGCTACTTTTACTACTTGTGGGATTAATCATCTCTATATTTGGCTATTACTACAGAGATAAATGGAGACAATTTATAGTAATTAGTTTTCTAATATCAGTTGTACTAGGATTAGCATCAAGTGTAGTATGGAGTAGCGTATTAAAGGATTACCAAAAAGGCAGGATAGAAGTATACCTAGATCCAACTAAGGATACGAGTGATACAGGGTTCAATGTTAATCAAGCTAAGATTGCAATAGGGTCTGGAAAGATTTTTGGGAAAGGATTTGGTAATGGTACACAGAGCAAACGAAATTTCTTGCCTGAGTATAAGACGGACTTCATCTTTGCTGCTTTTGCGGAGGAATTCGGATTGGTAGGCACATTATCTCTTTTAATTCTGTACTTCCTAATTATACTAACAAGTCTTAGTAGAACAATAACTCTTGGCGAACAGCCATACTTTGCGATGGTAATGATTGGTTTTACAATTAAGATCCTTTTAGAGGTGTTTATAAACATTGGAACTAATACTGGAGTAATACCAGCTACAGGCATCCCACTACCACTTGTAAGTGCTGGAGGCAGTACAACTATAGTTACCCTATTTTCTTTAGGCGTAATTCAGAGTATAATGTCCCACTCCACTCAGGTAGATGATACTGATAAAATAGTTCAAACCTATGAGGATTAATTTGAAAATTTAGAAAAATGCCAAAAGATAAAAAAGAATCAACAAAAAAAGTGACTACTAAGAAAAAGCCGGTAGCAAAGAAAGTAGCTGTTAAGAAAACTCCCGTAGAGAAGAAAGTAGAGAAGAAATTTGCAGTAATTGAATTAGCAGGTAGCCAATTAAAAATAGAGGAAGGTCAGGAATATGAGGTTAAGAAGCTCTCTGGGAACAAAGGAGACAAGATTGAAATGGAGAATGTATTGATGGTTGTTAATGGAGAGGATATAAAGATTGGTAGTCCATATGTAGAAGGTGCCAAAGTTACTCTAGAGATAACCTCTCAGAAGAAAGGTGAGAAGGTTGAAGTATTTAAATACAAAGCAAAGGCTCGATATAGAAGGAGCTATGGTCATAGACCTTTGATCACTAGGGTCCTTGTTAAGAAGATTAAGTAATGAGATATTTTTTTGAATTAGGAAACTTTAAAGCGCTATCCCAGGCAGAGCTTGCAAGAGTATTAGAGATATACGATATTACACCAGATTCTATTAAAAAATTTTCCAACAAAATATTGCTGGTCGAAAACAACTCATTAAATGGTGATTCAGTAGAGAGAATATTTAACA
>Ga0265295_1009240_pt1 | contig 10614 bp, 13 predicted proteins | sample Munlansysbiofilm_FD_192503 | JGI IMG/M metagenome (GOLD analysis project Ga0265295, IMG submission 192503) | Leachate microbial communities from a municipal landfill in Southern Ontario, Canada - Methane capture system biofilm | ecosystem: Engineered > Solid waste > Landfill > Unclassified ... | reverse complement strand
GAGCACTTGCGCAGAGCATCCATGATCGCCGCCAAGTCAACATTGTTAGGGCAGCGGGCGGTGCAGGTTTCGCAGGAGACACAATACCAGATGGAGCGTCCGGCCAGCACCCGCTCGTACTGCCCCAGCTGCAACAGTCGGACGATGCGGTGGGGGGGATGTTCCATGAAGGAGCGCATCGGACAGCCGGCGGTACATTTGCCGCACTGGAAGCAGCGGTGTACCGAACTGCCGGAAAGCTTTTCCACCTTGCGCACGAAATCAAGGTGCATGGTTTCGGCGGAGAGAGTCATTTTGGTGTTTTTCATGGCAATGCCTTTTTTTTATAAGTCCTCGGCTGCGGCAATCCGACTACGTATCTTTTCTCCGTGGCGGCATCCGATTCTCACTCATCCATATATATGCATATGTGCACCATTCTCATTTCTTTGTCAACACTAAATTTTAAAAAATTTTAGTGTTGACACATAGCCTTCACCCGAGGCGGCACCAGAAACCTCAGCATTGTCCACAATCTGGGCATGGCCGCCGTCGCCGACACATTCGCTGCCTTGCTGCGGCGCGAGCGCATGCTTGGCGGCGAATAGTTCCCAATTCGACGGAACTGGTGTATGCTTCCGCCGTTTCTCTTCCCGCGCGAAAATCCCGTTTCTACAGACTTAAGGACACACCATGAGCACCCTGCCCGAATGCCCGGAATGCCGTTCCCGTTTTGCCTACGAAGATCGCGGTCTCTACGTCTGTCCCGAATGCGGCCACGAGTGGTCGGTGGACGCACCCGCCCCAGAGAACGAAGCGGCCCCGGTTGTGCGTGACGCCCATGGCAATGCCCTGACCGCCGGGGATAATGTCACCCTGATCAAAGATCTCAAGGTCAAGGGGGCGTCCTCCGTCATCAAGGTCGGCACTAAGGTGAAAATCCTTCGCCTGGTCGAGGGGGATCATGATATCGATTGCCGTATCGATGGTTTCGGCGGGATGATGCTGAAATCGGAGTTCGTGAAAAAGGCCGGATAGGCCGGATAGGCCATTTGTTTCAAACCGCAAACAACGAGAGAGAGGCTGTGATGTCGCTGATCAAGATTATGCCGTGTCTGGACATGAAGGACGGGCGCGTCGTCAAGGGTGTGAATTTCGTCGATCTGAAGGATGCCGGTGATCCGGTGGAGAACGCCAAATTTTACCAGAGCGAGGGAGCCGATGAACTGGCGATGCTCGATATTGCCGCGACTCTGGAAAACCGCAAGACCCGCCTGGAGTGGGTGGAGAAGGTGGCCGAAGTGATCAGCATCCCGCTGACCGTCGGCGGGGGGATCGGCAGTCTGGAGGATATTCGCCTGACCCTGGCCGCCGGGGCTTCCAAGGTGTCGATGAACAGCGCCGCCGTCAAGGATCCCGAGCTGGTACGAAGCGCCGCGCGGGAGTTTGGTTCCGCACGCATCACCGTTGCCGTTGACGCGCGTCGGAATCCGGCCATGCCTTCGGGGTTCGAATTGGTCGTTGCCGGCGGTACCAAGCCGGTGGGCAAGGATGCCGTCGCCTGGGCCCGGGAGTGCCAGGATTTGGGCGCCGGGGTTGTCCTGCCGACAAGCATGGATGGCGACGGAACCCGTGCCGGTTACGACCTGGAGTTCACCCGGGCCATCGCCGACGCGGTCAGTGTGCCGGTGGTCGCTTCCGGCGGCGCCGGAACGCTGGAGCATTTCTACGAGGGGGCGGTACAGGGCGGCGCGCAGATTCTGCTGGCGGCCTCGGTCTTTCATTTCAGGACATTCCGGATCAGGGAAGTCAAGGAGTATCTGCGCGGGCGCGGCCTTCAGGTTCTTCTTTAAAGGGGTTTCACGCCTTCCCCGGCACGATCCGGGGAGGGAGGAAAAACGGGGAAATCCCCGGGCGGCGGTCCCGTCCTGGGGATTTTTCGTCGGTTGTTCGTTAAAATAACGCTATCGGGAACGATCATGCCCACGATTGACGACGTTGAACGCTATCTTGCTTCTCACGGTCTTGAGGTATTGCGTTTCGCCGTACCGACTCCCACGGTGGAGACGGCGGCCGCCGCCGTTGGCTGCGCCCCGGCGGAGATCGCCAAGGGCATGTTACTGCTGGTCGGCGACCAGCCGCTGCTGGTGGTGGCCGGCGGCGACGTCAGGGTCAGGAGTGCGAAGCTCAAGCAGGCTGCCGGGCTGACCGGCAAGGTCACCTTCCCCGGGCCGGAGTAGGTGCTGCGTTACACCGGCTATGCCCCCGGTGGGGTCTGCCCCTTTCTTTTGCCGAAGGAGCTGTCGGTGTTGCTCGATCTTTCGCTGCGGCGTTTTGCCCAAGTTTATCCCGCCGCCGGGGACGATCATTCGGCGGTGGCGATTTCCTGCGAGAAACTCGCCGAATTGACCGGCGGGCCTTTCGCCCAAGCCTGTGATCCCATATCGCTGTAAAGCATTTGAGAAAAGGAGGTGAATCTCCATGGTGGATGTGCTGTTGCTGCTCGTTTCGATCTTTGTCGTTCTGCTGCTCATCGTCGGCGCGGCCGCGCTGCTGGTTCGGGCGCGGCTGGCCAAGACTCGTCAGGTGCTGGAACGGCGGGTACGGGGGGATGGGGATTTCGTTCAGCTGCTGGTGGGCAATGTCCGTTACAGCGGCGCCGATTTCGGCTATTCGAAGGTGAAGAACAACGGCGTGCTGATTGTCGGCGACCGCTGTCTGTACTTCCAGCATTTTATCGAGAAGACCCCCTCCATCGTGCTCCCTTTGGGCCAGATCCGGGATGTTACCCTCGTAGCTTCCTTTCGCGGTGAGCTGCCGACTCTCTCCGGCGGCTATCTGGTGCTGCACACCAGCGACAACAACCGGATCGGCTTTCTGCTCAAGGATCCCGAAAGCGTACAGACGAAGATCTATGCCCTGCGCAATCACGGGGAGGACGCGGCAGCGCGCCGGGATTGATTCCCGGCCGCATGCGGAGCAAGGAGAGAGACGTGAAAACCTTCTGGTTCATTGCCCTGGCCTTTCTGGTCGGCGGCCTGCTCCCCATCCAGGGGGGCTTCAACGCGCGCATGGGCCAGCTGCTTGCCCATCCCCTGCAATCCTCCCTGATCTCCTTTGCCGTGGGCACGCTCTTTCTCGCGGTATGCCTGTGGCTGCCCGGCATCGGACTGCCCGGTTGGGGGGAGATCCGTCAGATTCCCTGGTATCTGCTCACCGGCGGTTTCATGGGCGCAATTTTCGTGACCCTGGTGCTGCTGCTCATCCCCCGCATCGGCGTGGCCAATGTGGTCGTTGCCTCTTTGGCCGGACAGCTGCTGGTGTCGATGCTTCTTGACCATTTCGGCTGGCTCGGGGTTCCGCCCCATCCCCTGGGGATCCCCCGGGTGCTGGGGGCCTGCTGTCTGTTGCTCGGGGTGGTGTTGATTCGCTACTGACGGCGGCGGGGAAGGATTGCGCCGTTCCCCGCCCTTGTGAAGCCGGCTGCGGGCATGTGAGAATTTTCATCATCGAAGTGACAGGGGGGGGATTCCGTCTAGTATTGAAGGGTGATTTGGTCCGATTCCTTCTTCTGCGTCGGAGGTGCCTTTGCTACGCGTTCTTTCCCTAGTCTTGCGGGTGCTGGTTTGTGCGCTCCTGCTGGCGGCGACCGCCGCTTCTTCGGCCGCCGCCTTTACTCGACAGGAGAAACGGATCCTCGTTCTGCACTCCTACCACGCCGGCCAGCGCTGGACGGAGAGCGTCATGCAGGGGATGCGGGAGGTTTTTCCCCGAGAGGAGGCATCGGTTCTCCTTCATGTGGAATACCTCGATACCAAACGCAACCCCGACTCCACCTATTTCGCCGCCTTCAAGGCCCTGCTGCGGCGCAAACTCGAAGGGCTCTCCTTCGATCTGCTGCTGGTTTCGGACAACGAAGCCCTCGATCTCGCCCTGCACTACCGGGATGAACTCTATCCCCAACTCCCCATCGTTTTTTGCGGCATCAACAACTTCACACCGGCGATGCTCAGCGGCCGCGCCGGGATCACCGGCGTGGTCGAGGAACCGAGTTACCGGGAAACCCTGGAACTGGCGCTGCGTTTTCATCCCCGCACCCGCGAAGTCATCGTCATCGGCCGCGACGACACTCTGACCGAACAATTGATTCTCGAAGATCAGACTCAAGCCTTGCACGCCCTGGAGGGGCGGGTGCGGTCACGTTTCTGGATCAATCTGCCTGCCGAGGAATTGCAGGCGCGCCTGCCTGAACTCCAGGCTGGGCAGATCGTCATGCTCGCCACCACGGTGCGTAATCGGGCGGGGCAGGTTCTTTCCTACGGCGAAAGCTGTCGTCTGGTGCGTACCGCCTGTTCCGTCCCCCTTTACGGCGGTTGGGATTTCTTCCTCGGCCAAGGGATTGTCGGCGGCCGTCTGGTCAGCGGGCTGCGGCAGGGGCGGCTGGCGGCGGAGATGGCCCAAGAGATTCTGAGCGGAGCGGACCCGGCGACGCTCCCTGTGGTCGATACCGATGCGAACAACGCCTACCTGTTCGATTATACGGAGTTGCGGCGTTTCGCCATTTCCGAGTCCGCCCTGCCACAGGGGGCCCAGGTTATCAACCGGCCTTCCTCCTTTTATCCCGTTGGCAAGCACGAATTCTGGATTTTTCTCGGCCTGATGGCCGCGTTGGTGGTTCTGAGCCTGCTGCTCTTGCGCGCCAACTACCGGCAGAAACAGGCGAAAGACGCATTGCGACGGGCGTTGATCGCGGCGGAAGGGGAGCGGGACCGCAACGACGCCATCCTCCGTTCCTTCGCCGATCCCCTGCTGATCGTCGATCCCCACGGACGCATCGTGCAGGGCAACGTGCCGGCACAAACCCTGTTCTCTTCCCCCCTGACTGAACGTCCCTTGCAGGAGGTCATTAACGATGAGAGCTTCTGTCGGCTCATGGAACACGCCTTGCGGGGAGAGGACGAGGGGGGCGTCGTCGACCTGGAACTGTATCATCCCGAATATGCCGCATCCCGCGTTTTTCAGGCCCGCTTCTTTCCCGTTCGCGGAACAGGGCGGGCCGGAGCGGGCGGGGTGGCCCTTTTACAGGATGTGACCCAACTGCGGGAGATGGATCGCATGAAGAGCGATTTCATCTCCACCGCCGCCCATGAACTGCGTACCCCGATCACCGTCATTCTCGGCTTTGCCGAATTGCTGGCCGCGAATCGCGAGTTTTCCGAGGCGGAACAGCAAGAATTCCTGCAAACGATCATCGGGCGCGCCGAATGGCTTTCGCACCTGGTCAACGAACTCCTCGACCTCAGCCGCCTGGAGCGGGGGGAAGGGATTCCCCTGCATCCTGCGGCATGTGTTGTGGATGATTTGCTCCTGCCTTTGATTGAACAGTATCGCGGGCTTCATTCCCGGCATGATTTCTCCCTTTCCCTGCCCGCGCCGCCGCTGTGCCTGACCGTCGATGCAGGAAAAATCACTCAGGTTCTGGATAATCTGCTCAGTAACGCGGTGAAATATTCCCCGCAAGGAGGGCCCGTCGAGATTCATGTGGAAGCGGATGCCGACTTCTGCCGCCTGATCGTGAGGGACCACGGCATCGGCATGTCCCCCCAGCAGTCGGCGCATATGTTCGAGCGTTTTTACCGGGCGGATTTCAGCAATACCGCCGTTGGCGGACTGGGGCTCGGCATGGCCATTGTCCGGGGGATCGTCGAAGCCCATGGCGGTCATATCCGGGTGGAGAGCGAACCGGGGCGGGGGACGACGGTGATCGTGAGCCTGCCCATGGGTACCCTTGACGGTCGCCAAGGGATGGCGTAGGATTACGAAATTCATGGCCGGCGCGTTGGCGCCCTCGATTCAGGGAGGTTGACTATGTGGAAGAAATTGCTTTTTTTCGTGTTCCTTTGCGCCTTGGGCATGAGCTCGGCGCGGGCCGCCGGTTCAATTGACATGCAGGAAGGCCAATGGGAGATCACCACCCGGATGGAGATGCCCGGCATGCCGGTGCAGATTCCGCCTATGACCTTCAGCCAATGTATCACCCAGCAGGATCTGGTCCCCCAAAATGAGCAGCCGGACAACGAATGTACCGTGATCAGCAACCGCATCGACGGCAATACCGTGGTCTGGAGTGTCGTCTGCAAGGGGGAAGGGGGAGAAACCCGGGGGGATGGCCAGATTACCTATCATGGCGATCACTTTGAGGGGAGCATGCAAATGGCCATGCCCGAGGGGATGACCATGACCAACTATATGAGCGGTAAGCGCATCGGCCCTTGTCGTTAGGTGGCTGGTGAAAAACGCCCATTTGTGGCGTTGCCCCCCTCCTTGTTGTTGCGGCGTACCTTCCGGCACGCCTCTCTTCTTACGCTTCCGGGCGCCTTGCACCTAGGCATTTTTGATCGGTCTTTTTGACCGGGTGACATACTGTTTGCGGCTATCGCCACCTCACAACGCCAGAAGGGCGACTCAAACGGGTCGCCCTTCTGGCGTTGTGGAAAGATGTCGGCTGGTGGCGACAGGGTCAGTCGCGGTCGTGTCGCCAATCCCGGTCGTGCCCCCTGTCCTTGCCCCGATCATGATCGCGGTCGCGGCGATCCCAGTCCTTGCGATCATGCCGGTCCCAATCCCGCCGGTCGCGATGATCGACCGGGTGATGGATCCTTCCCCGGTAGTCGCCGCGATGCTCATGTTCCCGGTAGCGATGGTATTCCCGGTCACGGTGGATGATGATATCCCGGTGCTTGTGCTTGCGTAGCCCATAGGGGAGCAGGTCGGGGCGTACCTGGGTCCAAGGACCGTTGTAATGGCGACCGCGATGCCAGACGTCACCGTGGTAGACGTAGTAAAACCCGTCAATATGGACCATATCGTAGGGGATGTCGATGGCGACGGAGAGCCCCAGTCCCGGTGGGGTGAGAAAGACCGGAGGGGTGGGGAGCATGAAACTGGGGGCGGGAATGGCGGGCAGGCTGTAGACCGGACGCCGACTGCCGACGTTGAGGTTCAGGTTCAAGCCGACATCCGCGGCTTCGACCGTCGCGGCCGTGAGCAGAAGCGTCGTGCCGCAAAGAATAGTACCGATTTTCATAAAGAGACTCCTGAAAAAGATTCTGGCGAACGACGCCGGTGGGATCAGCGCTCCACGGGTAGATGCAGTAACCTTGCCAGTTTTGGATTCTTTTTTAACTATATGAAATAAAGACATATTTTATGTTTTGTCAAGGTGAGAGAAAATTTATCTGTCGCAAACCGCCGACAGCTGCCTTGACCGAACGGGGAAGGTCGGAGAAATAACCCGTAAAGCTTGTCGCTATCGGGCGACAGATCTTAAGCATCAAGAGCCGTGTCCACCTCACCGTTGACCAGTCGTTCAAAGCCGTTCGTGACGCTGGATCAGCTCTTCCCGCAGGCGGTGCAGAGCCGGGCTGAGGGCAACCTTGTAGCGGTGGGGATTGATCAGGCGCAGGGAACCCGCAGGCAGGCGGGCGAGCTCGGCGGCGCGGCGCTCGGACAGGGCATCGAGGGTTTCGGCGGGTTGGAGAATGCGGCCGTTTTCCATCACCGGACGGCGCAGGGGCAGCAGTCGCGCTTCAGATGGAAGCGGCTTGCGGCGGGCCGGGTTGGTGGGATCGTAAAGAATGGCGCCGGGGTGCAGTTCTTCATCCGGCAGGCTGAGGATATCCATGATGAAAGATCCCTCGCCGTCGACGGCGCGCAGCACCTCCTTGCGATCGGGAATGGTGCTTTTGCCGATGTCGGAGGTGGTCTTGAGGCGCGGCTCGCCGTTGTAGCGCACCAGCTTGTAGACTCCGCCGAGGGCGCCGCCCCCTTCGCCGGCGCAGGTCGCCAGACGGGTGCCTACGCCGTAGATGTCGATGCGACTTCCCTCGGCGCGCAGGGAGGCGATGACCTCCTCATCCAGTTCGTTGGATGCGAGGATTTTGACTTCGGGAAAGCCGGCGACGTCGAACATCCGTCGGGCTTCCCGGCTCAGGTAGGCAAGATCCCCCGAGTCGAGGCGCACGCCGCGCAGTTCATGGCCTTTGGCGCGCAGTTCCCGGGCGACGGTCAGGGCATTGGGCAGGCCGCTGGTCAGGGTGTCGTAGGTATCCACCAGCAAAACGCAGCTGTCGGGAAAAACTTCGGCGTAGGTGCGGAAAGCGGAGAGTTCATCGGGAAAGGCCATCACCCAGCTGTGGGCGTGGGTCCCCTTGACCGGGATGCCGAAGCGCTGCCCGGCCAGGACGTTGCTGGTGGAGCGCACCCCGCCGATACAGGCGGCGCGAGCCACGCTCAGGCCGCCGTCCGGTCCCTGGGCGCGGCGCAAGCCGAATTCGATGATTTCCCCGTCGCCGGCGGCGACGGTCAGGCGCGCGGCTTTGGTGGCGACCAGGGTCTGGAAGTTGATGAGATTAAGGAGGGTTGTTTCGACGAACTGGGCCTCGGCCAGGGAACCCTCGATGGTCAGCAGGGGCTCGTGGGCGAAGACCACCGTCCCTTCCGGTGGGGCAACGACAGTGCCGCGAAAGCGGAAGGTCTTCAGGAAATCGAGAAAGGCCGGCTTGAAGATGCCGAGACTTTGCAGATAAGCCAGTTCGGCTTCATCGAAGCGCAGCCGGGTGAGATAGTCGAGGGCCGGCTCCAGCCCGGCGAAGATCGCGTAGCTGCCGCGAAAGGGGGCCTCGCGGAAGAAGAGGTCGAAGGTTGCCGGCTGCTCGTGCATCCCCTCCTCGAAATAGCCGGCGAGCATGGTCAGTTCGTATAGATCAGTCAGCAGGGCGGGACAATTCATGGCTTCATCCCTTTCAGGGTTGGTTCAGCGCCCGGTCAATGCCGGTGAGTCCTTCGAGGGCGCCGGTGGCGATGGAAATGTGGGGAGCACGGATATACGGTTCGCGGGGGTTGATGCGTACTACTGTCGCATTCCCCCGCTCGCCGAGCCGCTCGCTGGTGTAACGGATGGTGGGGATGGCGCTGCCGGCGCCCATTTCGATGATAGCCAGGCGCTCTTTGCGGTGTTGTTCGAGGAAGATGTCGAAGCGCACCTGCTGGCCGTGGCTGCGCCCGCCGACCCAGGAGAAGTCGCTGAACATGAGGATGTTGGGGCGCGCCGTGCCGCCGCAGTGGGGGCAGAGGGGGATGTGCCGGGCGCGCATGGTCTCGAAATCGATGGGAATCTCTTCGTGGTTGTCCCATATCGCCGAGGAACAGGGGGTGAGGCATTGCAGATGATGGATCGAGCCGTGGACTTCGAGCATCTGGTCCTCGCCGAAACCGGCCTTCTGGAACTGGCCGTCGACGTTGGAAGTGACGACGAAGGTGTCGAGGCCGAAGCGCTCGGCCCATTGCCTCAGCAGGAAAAAGCCGGCGTGGGGCGCCGTGGCGCGGTAGAGGTTGGTGCGATGACCGTAGAAACCCCAGCCGAAGGTGGGATCGCGGTGAAAATGGGCGGGATTGGCGGCGTCGACGAAGCTCAGGCCGAGTCGTTCGTACATGGGATAGGCTTTCCAGAACCCCTGGTCACCGCGAAAGTCGGGCAGCCCCGAATCGACCCCCATTCCCGCCCCGGCGGTAATGACCAGTGCCTCGGCATTTCGCACCACCTCGGCCGCCCGCGCGAAGAGTTCCCAATTCATGCCGCCCTCCTCTCTCAGGGGTTTGTCTTCAGTCTTCAGCCTAAATGCCCACCTTCACCAACGTCGGTCGCAACACCCGGATCAGTTCCCGCGGATCGAGCCCGATCAGAAAACCGCGCTTACCGCCGTTAATGTAGATGCGCGGCAGCTCGGCGATGGTTTCTTCCAGATAGATCGGCATCGCCTTGCGGGTGGCGAAGGGCGAGGTGCCGCCCACCTGATACCCCGAATGCCTGTCCGCCGTCGCCGGCGCGCAGGGGGTGACGGTCTTGCAATTGATCTGGCGGGCCAGTTCCTTGGTCGAGACCTGACGGTCGCCGTGCATCAGGACGATGAGTGGGCGAGCCGCCTCGTCTTCCATCACCAGGGTCTTGATGACGGCGTGCTCGTCGACCCCCAACTCCCGGGAGGAGACGGCGGTGCCGCCCTTATCCTCATAAGCGTAGAGATGTTCGGTGAAGGGCACCTTTTTTTCGCGCAACAAGCGGATTGCCGGTGTGACGGGGAATTTCTCTTTGGCCATGTTTCCCCCTTGCCTCAAGCGCCGGCGATGGAGAGCGCCAGCATGATCAGACTATAGCCGATGACGCCGAGGCAGGCCAGGGCAAGCAGGTTGAAAAACTTCGCTGCCGCGCTGTTGGGAAGGTAGCGCAGAGGCATGACCAGGCCGAGGGCCGCGCCGCCGAGGGCGCCGCCGAGATGTCCGGCGTTGTCGGCGCCGACCAGCAGCCCGAAGAGAAACGCGTAGACCGCCCAGCGGAACATGAAATCGCGAATGTAGCGTCCTGGTTGCCCAAGGCGGTGGTAGTAGGCAACGGCGAACCCGATCAGACCGAAGAGAGAGCCGGAGGCGCCCACCACCGGCGTCATGGGATGATGCCACCGCAAAAAGAGAAGATCCGACAAATAGTTTAAATCATTAGATTATTTGCAATTTTTTTCTTGCGCCGGGACGTGATCTATGGTATATTCCTTAACAATTCCAATGCTTTGCGAGGGA
>Ga0265295_1009239_pt1 | contig 10615 bp, 7 predicted proteins | sample Munlansysbiofilm_FD_192503 | JGI IMG/M metagenome (GOLD analysis project Ga0265295, IMG submission 192503) | Leachate microbial communities from a municipal landfill in Southern Ontario, Canada - Methane capture system biofilm | ecosystem: Engineered > Solid waste > Landfill > Unclassified ... | reverse complement strand
GTACGTTTTTGATCTTCGGTATAGACGAATCCGGCATCGTCTTGAAATGCCGCCAAGGCTTCTGCGGAGCTTTCAATATCTAAGGCGTCGATCATCTCGCGTTTTGCGGCAATCGCAATAATCTCACTTGCGATCTCCATCAAACGCTCTTGGGTTTTGGCTTTAAGCTTTTGGAAGCTGCCTTTGCCTAAACGATCGACACTGATTAAACCGCCGCTTTCGCCGATGTAACGATCGATGACGTGGAGGTTTTCGACCGGCAACAATAATTTGTCGTCGCCGAGGTATTCAATGAGCACGAAATCTTTCGTTGCACCTAAAACGCTAATGGGCGTCAAACCTCTAAAAATACCGATACCGTAGTGTTCATGCACCACGTAATCACCGATTTTCAGTTCGTCGAGTACGAAATTTGCACGCTTTCGTTTGACTTTGACGACGGGTTTATTGAGCGAAAGAATAACCTCGTCTTGACTCATAATCGTGACGATGCGTTCGCTCTCGGTAAATTTCGTCTGCAAAGAATCGAGTTCCGCCATCCGCAAGAGAAGCTCGTTTTTGGCAAGAAGCGTAATTTTCTTAGCGCGATGTAGCTCTAAAAACGTTTTAAGATTGCTCGTAGCGATATCAATATCCCTAAAACGCGTTGCCTCTGGAATTTTCGGCAATGCACGTAACGATGCAGCTTCTTCTTCGTTAAACAAAGCAATCTCTTCAAGTTCATCGTCTATATCGCCTGCCAAGCGGATACGAAAACGCGTCACGTAATTATCGGCATACTCGCCCAAGACCCACAAACCTAGCGAATGCATATCTTTGGTAAAACTATCGCTTTTGAGATGCTCTATACGCTTCTCCATCGTTTCGTAGCGCGTTTGATCGAGTGCAAACAAAGCCGGAATAATCCTCAGGCTTTCAAGCTCTTCTTTATCGCTCTTTTGCGTCTCGCAATCAAAAAAACGAAGGCTTTCGATTTCATCGTCGAAGAGGCAAATACGCACGGCATAGTCTTGATCGGGAGGAAAAAGATCGATAATATCGCCGCGTACGGAAATTTCGCCTTTACCTTGCACCACGTCGACAAAACGGTACCCCCAATAAAACATTGTTTCTCGAAATACGTCCAGTTCAAGGCGGGAGCCGAATTCTACATGTAAGGTTTGAAAGATTTCAGGTTTGGGAAGCGGCGTCAAAAGCGTTCGAATCGGTGCAATCAGCATTTTTTTCGACGAAGCGTCTTGATAAAACGCCTGCAAAGTTCGAAGCAAAACGAACATCTCGTCGTGAAACGAGAGTAAGTCATCGCCGCTATTGGCCCGAAGATCGGGAAGTACGTACGCTTTATATCCGACGTAAAGTGCGACTTCGCAGGCTAAAAATGCCTCTTTATCGCCTTTGACGCCGATGAGTTGAGTATCCGGTTTGGATATTAAAAATTCGTAACACGAGGCTTGTAACAAAAAATTCCTTTATCCTTCGTAGGAGAGCTTGGGTGCTTCTTCGCTTGCGGTTTTAATCTTACTCTCGCCTTCAAAAATAGCTTTCGCTTCAATAATCAGCTCTTTAGAAACCACTTTACCCAAAAGCTTTCCGCCTTCTAAGACTTCGACGTTGTCGCAATCGGCATTGCCCTCGAAAAGTCCGTTGATAATCAGCCGACTTGCGTGGATTTCGCCGCTCACCTTTCCTTGTTTACCGATCGTCACGATACTTTCGGAAAGAATTTTACCGATAATTTCACCGTCGACATGTAAACGTGTTTCGCAATGAAAAATACCCTCGACTTTTGCGCCGCTTGCTACGATGGTTGTTTCGGAAGCGGGTACTGCGCATTGATTAGTTTTATCAAAGATTCCCATGTGACTCTCTTCTCCTTTTGAAAGATTTCCGTAAAATTAGACCCTTTCCAACGTAAAAAGGTTTCAGGGTCTAAAAGACGCCCTATAAACTTGATTTCATAATGCAAATGAGGACCGGTGGACATACCGCTGTTACCCGAATAGGCAATAATATCCCCTTTTTTCACGAACTGCCCCTCTTTGACGATCGGTTTGTTCATCAAATGAGCATAATAACTCTCAAACCCGTAATTATGGCTGAGAGAGACGACATTTCCGTAACCGCTGTTTTGATTGTACTGAATAAATTTAACGACGCCGTCCGCCGGTGCTAAGACAGGCGTTCCGACCGGCGCACGTAAATCGGTTCCCGCATGAAACTCTTTACGCTTCAAAATAGGATTTTCCCGCCATCCAAAACGCGAAGAAAATTCACTGTACGCCATCACGTCGCCGCTGGGAATATTGTCAAAAAATGTTTTTTGCTGTAAAACGGTTACGTCGATCTCTTCAAGGCGCGTGTCAAGTGCATCTTCGTCGTTAGCTCTTAGACCGATCAACTCTTCGACGTTGCTAATTTTATCGCGAATTGCTTCGTACTCTTTCGACTTTTCCGAAATTTCTTCTTGCAAAGATTCGTTTTGTGCTAATAAAATATTGCGTTCGTTAATCGCGCTCTCTTTTTTTGCTTCTAATGCAGACACCTCTTTCATGAGAAAAAGAATGACGAAACTGCCGACAAGAATCACTAAGGCGACAAAAAGCGTAAAATACAAAAGAAATTTTTTAATGACTTGGTGCAATAAAAAGTGGCGCGAACCGTGAACGTCTGAGATCGTAACCGTAAATTTATCTTTCACTTTATCCCTTTTAAAAATGCCTCGGCAACACTAAAAGAGCCGAAAACGACATACTCTTTTTGAGGATCAATCGCTTGAAACGAGGAGATTTTCAAACCGTATGCTTTCGCCGTCTCGTACAAGCGTGCTTCATCTACCGCACGCGAACTATGAATCGCAATCACGTAGATCTCTTCGATGATAGGAACCAAGAGCTTTAAAATCGTTCTGTAATCTTTATCTTTATAGCAATTATAAATAAGCCCGACTTTTTTCCCTTTAAAGCTTTGCGTCAACGCTAAAGCCGCCATGACGTTATGCCCGACGTCTAAGGTGACATTAGGAAGGATTTTTTGATGGCGTCCTTGTAACATCGTTATGGAAAAACTTTCAAACGTTATATCATACCCAAGAAAGGTTAACGCGCAAAACGCCGTCTTAAAGTTTTCGATTAAAAAAGGCGCGTTCGTATACGAAGAGATATACGCTTCTAACATGTCAGACGTTTTTTCCTCAAAGCGAGGCTGAACCATCGTGACATGTAAGCTTTGAGCTTTTTGACGCGCCAGAACTTCGACGCTCGCTTCGTATTGTGCGGCTAAGACGAAATCGTTGGCGATGCTATTGAGCTTTGTCGTCGCAATCGCTTCGATCGTATCGCCTAAAAAATCTTGATGATCGTACCCGATAGGCGTTACAATCGAAAGTATTTTAGGAAAAACGTTGGTCGCGTCAAACTCACCGCCAAGCCCCGCCTCCAAAACGACGTAATCGCAAAAATCGCAAAAAATAGCCATGGCTAAAAGCGTCGTATACTCAAAATACGAAAGAGCCTGTGCCTCGTGTGCATCAAGCCATGAAAGCAGTTTTTGATGATACGCTTCTAAAATCGCATCTTGGACGTCGCATCCGTCGATCCAGATTCGCTCGTTAAAACGAAGAATGTGCGGCGAAGTGTAATGTCCGACGTGAAAGCCGTTATGACGCAACATCTGTGCTAAAAAGCGTCCCGTCGTTCCTTTACCGTTCGTACCGACGACGTGAACGATGCGAGGAAGCTTAAAGTGCGATGCAATACGACGATACGTTCTTGGCATACGTTCATAGTCGATCTCGTCGTAAGAAAGCGGTTTAGGGTCTAAAAAAGAAAGAAGCGTCATTTACAAAATAGGCATCACTTGATTGCGCCCGCACTCTTTGGCCTTATACAAAAGCGTATCGGCGGCGTTTAAGACTTCTTCTTTGGAGACGTATTGCGAACGCTGTGCGACGCCACAACTGATCGTCACGTTAATGCGTTCACTTTTGTATAAAAATTTAAATTGCTCGATGACGTTTCGAATTTTTTCCGCGAAATGAATGGCTTGCGCCAAATCGGTACTCGGTAAAATAACCAAGAACTCCTCGCCGCCGTAACGTCCCGCAAAATCAACCTGACGGATATACTTGCGTAAAATCTTACCGACCGTCGAGAGGATAACGTCGCCCGCTTCGTGACCGTAGTTGTCGTTTACGTTTTTAAAGTGATCGATGTCGATAAAACAGAGCGTATAATCGACCTTATAACGCATAAAAGCGTCTTCGACGCGCTCAAGTTCGTTCGATAACGCTCTACGTGTCGCAACGTGCGTAAGATAATCTTCTTTAACCTCTTGCTTAGCGACCAGTAACGCCGATTCTAGCTTCGTGATACGGCTTTGCAATTTGGTAATGGTCTCTTGGTTGCTCATCATCTTCTCGCTTAAGGAACGCGTTTCGTTTTCCAAAGAAGAGGCAATATGCAAAAGTTTCGAATGAACGCTCTCAAAACCGTCTTGCGAAAAATCGATTTTTTGCAAATCGGCACGAATAGTTTTGACTTGCTGATGACTAAGATTGCTGCTTTGAATCAAATCAACGATTTTTTTATTGATTTCATCCAAGATTTTATCCAACGCGGCAACTTTCTTTTTAACTTCTTCTTTATCGAGTGTAATACGCTTTGAAATTAACTGCTTAATCTCCTTTTGAAACGCAGGCGTGCCTAACGCCTCGGGGGAAGCCCGAAGTTCGTGTCCGATATTGGCAAGTTCGTCGTTCATACCCGAAGCGATAGAAGGCGACAGCGAAGCGACGATCAAAGGAACCAACCCTCTGTAAATTTCTAAACTGTCGTCTTTGTTTAGCAAACGCAAGACGTCTCGCACCATCATCTCCAAATCGTCTTTTGAGATATGCCCGAATACATCGAGTTTTTTAAGATAACTGTCGTCGTAGTTGGAAATAAAATCAAACCATTTTTCTTTGACTAACTCAATGGATTGGAGGTTTTGGTGAAAATCCAAACGCTCCAAAGAAGCATTAGCAAGGTTCGTCGCTTTGGCATCATGCAACAAGGTAATCGCCTGCAAAACGCGTTTGGTCAACAACGCTAAAGCACTCACCATTTTGAGCGCATCGCCTTCATTGGCACGATTGAGTTTGGCAACGAGAAAGGAGAGCAATTCGTCCACCGAGCCGATATTAAAGCGTTTCATATCGGCGATAATCGTCGCATCGAGTTTTTTGACGTACTTTTCGACTTTTTGGCAATCTTCGACGATCACGCCTTTTTGCTTCGCGACTTTACAAAAGACTTTCGCGTAATTATCGGGCGTAAGGCTTAAATGTTCGGCTTTAATGGACTCTAAAGACTCTTTAATGATTTCATTGATGGTGGTTGCCATTGCGTAGTCCTTTGATCGCAATTTTCGAAATAAACTCGTCCAAAGCTTCGCTTGACGCCGCTTTAATCGCCTCGTAACGATTCGTATCGGAGATAATGCTGTTGGTTGCGATAAAAAAGTCGTATTCTCCCGACGCGGTTAGTTTTTCCACCTTTTTATCTTTCGCCTCATACGTAAACGAAAGAACGACCGAAGTTTTATAGGCATTGACGTAACCGTATTTATCGTAAATCGTCGGTGTAAACGAGAGGCTGTCGATACGCACTTTCAAGATCGTTTCCGCACGCTCCTTCGTTGCCAATTTCGCTCCGAAACGGTTCACGATTGCTTCGTTGATCGCATCGTTAATTAAAACGCTATTTCTTGGGTCTTGCCTCGAAATACTCACTTCCGCATAAATCGTATCGCCTAAAGCCTCTTTGGCATAATACGAAGAGGGTTTATACCCGCATCCGCCGAGCCATAGGAGAACGACAAGTCCAAGAAAAAGTTGTTTCATACTACTTTACCACCAGATTGATCAATTTATTGGGAACGTAAATTTCTTTGAGAAGCGTCATGCCTTCTAGCCATTTTGCCGCACTCTCTTTGCCGCATTTTAAAGCTTCTTCTTGAGAAATACTCGTAGGCACTTCAATCTCGGCGCGTTTTTTACCGTTAACCGTGACCGCCAAAATCATACTATCGCTGACAAAAACCTCTTCTTTTAATGCAATCGTCGTAAAGTTTTTACATGTAAAAAGATCTTCGCTAAGTTCCCAACACGTATGCGGGATCACCGGTTCCAAAAGGTTGAGCAAGATAAAATACCCCTCCGTCCAAACGTCCGAATCGTTTTGTTCGCTAAGTGCGTTGAGAGCTTCCATGCATGCGGCGATTAAAGTGTTGAACGTGTAGCTTCCCTCAAAAACCTCATTGGATTTTTTAAGCGCTTCGTAGACTTTTTTACGCGCGTATTGCGATGCTTTGGAAAGGCTTGCATGATCGATGTTCGGCAAAGCCTTACATATACGAACGTTTTCGCTTTTTTGAACAAACCGTTTGATGAAGCGAAACGCCCCCTCCACCGCACTATCGTTCCACTCAAGCTCTTTTTGAGGCGGTGCGGCAAAAAGAATAAACAGACGTGCCGTATCCGCTCCGTAGGTCTTAATAATCGAATCGGGATCGACCGTATTGCCTTTACTTTTGCTCATTTTTGAACCGTCTTTAAGCACCATCCCTTGAGTTAAAAGATTGGCAAACGGTTCATCGCAATTCACGTATCCCAAATCGCGAAGCACTTTGGTAAAAAAGCGCGAATACAACAGGTGTAAAATCGCATGTTCGATACCGCCGATGTATTGATCGACGTTCATCCAGTAATTAACGCTCTCTTTATCAAAAGGTACGTCGCTCCAAAACGCCGGATCGGACGTGTAACGTAAAAAATACCAACTGGATTGAAAAAAAGTATCCATCGTATCGGTTTCGCGCGTTGCGTCGTGTCCGCATACGGGACACTTCGTGTATTTCCACGTCGGGTGCTTGTCTAAAGGATTGCCCTCGCCCGAAATTTCGACGTCGTCGGGAAGTGCAACCGGAAGATTTTCAAATTTTTCGGGAACGAGCCCGCATTGAGGACAATGCACCATCGGAATCGGAGCACCCCAATAACGCTGACGGCTAATACCCCAATCGCGTAATTTATAGTTAACGACTTTCGTACCGATGCCTTTTTCTTCAAAACGGGCGATAATACGTTTTTGTGCGCTTTTGGAATCCAGCCCGCTAAATTCTCCCGAATTCACCAGCGTGCCGTATTCACATGTCGCCGCACTTCCGTCAAAAGACGAAGCAGTTTCAATGCTTTGAATAATCGCTAAATCGTATTTTTTGGCAAATTCGAAGTCGCGTTCGTCATGAGCGGGAACCGCCATAACCGCACCGCCGCCGTATTCGATCAAAACGAAGTTGGCAACCCAAACAGGAACGCTTTCCCCCGTTAAAGGATGAATCACGTCGATGCCTAAGCTAACACCCTCTTTTTCCGATTGGGCGCGTTCACGCGCACCTACACGTTGCATCGCTTTAATCTGTGCCGTTTTTTCTTCGCTTAAAAGCCGATGTTCGATCAGATAATTGACGATCGGATGTTCCGGTGCCAAGGCGGAATAACTCACCCCGTAAATCGTATCGGGGCGGGTCGTAAAAACGTTATACGCTTCAAATTTTCCGTCCAATTTTGCCTTGGATTCGGGAGTTAAAGCAAACGTAAATTCCAAACCTTCGCTTCGACCGATCCAATTTTCCTGCATTGTTAAAACTTGATTCGGCCAACCTACGCGTAATTTCTCGCAATCGTCCAATAATTCTTGCGCGTATTGCGTAATTTTAAGGTAATAGCCCGGAAGCAAGCGTTGTTCGACCGGATTGTCGCAACGCCAGCAACATCCCTCTTCGACTTGTTCGTTGGCCAAAACGGTTTGACATGTATTGCACCAATTTAAAACGGCGTTTTTTTGATAAACCAAGCCTTTAGTGAACATTTCGATAAAAATACGCTGTTCATGCTTCGTGTACAAAGGATCGCTTGCGGCAAATTCGCGTTTGGCGGAGAACGAAAGTCCCAAAGAGGAGAGCTCTTTACGCATATAGTCGATGTTTTCGTACGTCCATTTTTTAGGGTGGACTTTGTGCTTAATCGCCGCATTTTCGGCGGGCATTCCAAAACTGTCCCAACCGATCGGGTGTAAAACGTTAAAGCCGTTTTTACGATAATGCCTTGCAATCGCATCGCCGATCGTATAGTTACGTACGTGCCCCATATGAATCCGACCGCTGGGATAAGGAAACATGCTTAAAATGTATTTTTTCTTTTGCATAAAATCGCTATGGGGTTCGAATGCATTCGTCGCATGCCAGCGATCTTGCCATTTTTTTTCAATTTCTAAAGGATTGTACTGCATCTTAATTCCTATACCGTGCCTTTTTCGTACTGTGAGCGCATTTTTGTTCTTTCGATGCGATGCTTTTCTTTAAGTGCAAGACGTTCTTTGTACGCTTCGATACTAAAGCCTATTAGTGTTAGAAACGGTGCTGAAATAAAAATAGAGCTGTACGTACCGATGACGACACCGAGCAACATCGTAAAACTAAATCCATGAATAATTTCACCGCCGAAAATATAAAGTGTTAACACAACGAAGAAAACGAGCAAAGACGTAATGGTAGTCCTTGAAAGTGTTTTTGAAACACAAATATCGATAATCTCATGAAAATCCATATTTTTCGTCTCAGCCAACTCTTCCCGGATGCGATCAAAAATAATAATGGTATCGTTAAGTGAATAACCTATTAACGTTAAAACGGCAGCTAAAGCATCTAAACTAAATTCGATATCAAATAAGATAATAGCACCCAACGTAATCGTAATATCGTGTACAAGCGTAATAATAGACGCTATTGCAAATTTCCACTCAAAACGTACCGCAACGTAAATCAAGATACTAATAACAGCTAAAATAGCAGAAATGATACCTTTTTCTCGCAACTCGCTACCGATTTTCGGACCGACGATATCGACTTTTCGAATATCAAAATTTCCCGTATTTTTTAAAACTGTACGGATATGATCGCCTACGTCTTGTCCTAAATTGTCGCTTACGTTTGAGAAACGCATTACAAGCTCTTCTGGAGATCCAAATTCCGTGATTAAAGCACCGGCAAGAACTTTGTCATGCGCGATACTTTCACGAATTTTTTCGATAGGAGCTGCTTGATCATACTTTAATTGAACGACGGTTCCGCCTACGAAATCAATTCCGTAGTTAAACCCTTTCGTCACAATTAAACCGATCGAAATCGCTGCTAAAATAAGTGTCGTCGTTACAAAATAACGACTGTATTTCATAAAATGATAAATTTTGCCTTTTGAAAAAAATTCCATTAGATACCTCTTCTTTTCATGCCGAACCAAAATCGAATATTTTTACTTTTCTCAATCGTAGGCATTAAAAATTCATACATACCGTGCGTACCTAAAATAGCCGTCAGCATCGAAATAAGATTGCCAATAATCATACTAATGGCAAAACCCTTAATCGGCCCAGTCCCGTAAACGTACAGTAACAACGAAGAAATCGCGAGGGTCAAATTCCCGTCCACGATCGCGCTCATAGAATTTTCATAACCGTGTTCAATCGCTTGTTTTATAGAGACACCTTGCCGTAAAAGTTCTCGAATCCTTTCATTAATAATAACGTTCGCATCGACCGCCATGCCGAGGCTTAAGACGATACCCGCCATACCCGGTAGCGTCAACGTTGCCCCAAACATTGCCATAATAGCGATAAGCAAGAAGAAATTAATGAGTAACGCAAAACTGGCAAAAACACCCGCCATATGATAATACATAATTAAGAAAGCGACGATGGATAAAAATCCGGAAATAAGTGCAATAGAGCTTGCTTGGATACTATCCGCTCCTAAAGACGGACCGACGCTTCGTTTTTCAAGTAACGTTACAGGGGCCAAAAGCGCGCCGCTACGAAGTGCAATTGCAACATCGTGAGCTTCTTTGACACTAAAGCCGCCACTAATCTGTCCGCTACCGCCGCCGATGCGTTCACGAATATTGGGGGCGGAATAGACTTTATTGTCCAAAACGATTGCCAAGCGATTGCCGACGTTACCGGCCGTAAAATCGCCAAAAATTTTAGCACCTTCGGAGTTAAGAGTAAAATTGATGACGGGTTGTTGCATTTGGTCAAAACCGACTTTCGCATCGGTTAACATACTGCCGTCTAAGATAGGAATCTCTTTTAAAATATAGCGAATATGATCGCTCTTCGCATCACTTAAGATAACATCGCCATACTGCTCCGCTTCGGTAGGGCTCATTGTCGCGGAACGATCTTGTTTTTTCTCGTCGACCGCCATCAATTGAAGATGGGCGGCTTTGGCGATCAACTCGCGCGCACGTTGTTCGTCTTCGGCATTTTTAACGCCCGGCAATTCGACCAAAATTTTATCGCTTCCTTGTTTGGCGACGTTAGGTTCAGATAAACCGAATTGATCCAAACGGTTACGAATCGTCTCAACTGCTTGAGAAATCGCATAAGTCCGAATCAACTCTTTTTCTTGATCGTTCAACGTTAACGTATATTTTAGTACCTCTTTATGAACTTGTAACCCGCTAATCGTTTTGAGCATCTCGTCGATTTTTTTCTCTTCATCTTTATCGAGTAGACTA
>Ga0265295_1009238_pt1 | contig 10615 bp, 11 predicted proteins | sample Munlansysbiofilm_FD_192503 | JGI IMG/M metagenome (GOLD analysis project Ga0265295, IMG submission 192503) | Leachate microbial communities from a municipal landfill in Southern Ontario, Canada - Methane capture system biofilm | ecosystem: Engineered > Solid waste > Landfill > Unclassified ... | reverse complement strand
AGTAAAGGTTTTTAAAACCGTACCCTCAGGTTCAACGACTCGAAGGCGTTTGGCAATCGGCACCAAAAAAGTCCCTTGAAACAAAACCGAGAAAAAAGCAACAAAGAATACGATATTAAAAATGAGATTGGCCTGAGGAGCGTTTTCTGCAATCGCCAAGATGGCAAATACAATAGAGGCTGCGCCACGGAATCCAACCCAAGAAACGAATAAAGTATCGGACAATGATCGTCGGAAACCAAACTTCATAATTGCTGTAACAGCGAGGGGCCGGCCAACAAATGTTAAGAAAAGCGCAACAGCAAGCCCAGGGATAAGAACCGATTGAACTTGGGATGGGAATACCAATAATCCCAAGGTAAAGAACAGGGTCATTTGCATAAGATTCGTGAGTCCATCAAAGAATCGAATCATTGGAAATTTATGAACAATTCGACTGTTTCCTAGAATTATTCCAGTTAAATAAACGGATAAAAAGCCATTCCCAAGTAAAACCGTCGATAAGCTATAAGAAATAATCATGACGGCGATTGCAATGATAATATACAAGCCATCAATGCTTAGGCGGATATGGTTAATGAACCAAGTTGAAACTTTTCCAACAAGAAACCCTACAAGAAGACCTACAAGAATTTGAAGAGCGAAAGTCCCGAATAGTTGGTTTCCTTGTCCTTGAAAAAGCCCAAGAGCAAGAATGGTTAACAAATAGGACATGGGGTCGTTGGACCCGCTCTCCATCTCTAAAGTTGGCGCTAATTCATTCTTTAAATTCAAGCGTTTTGCCTTTAAAATGGCAAAAACTGAGGCGGCATCGGTCGATGATATAATGGACCCAAGCAAAAACCCTTCAAGGAGTGTGAATCCTAACGCAAGATAGGCAAAGATTGCAACACTTAATGCAGTAAAAACAACTCCAATGCTTGCCAAGGTAATGGATAATTTTGCGCTTTTTTTAGCAGAACTCCAATGGGTATCAAACCCTCCCGAAAAAATAATAACCATCAACGCAACATTGGCAATATCCCTTGCTGCATAAATATCATTAAATTCGATTCCCCCGAGTCCTTCACTCCCCAAAAGCATCCCTAGACCCATAAAAATTACTAGAGTAGGTACGCCATATCGTGACATTACTTTGGAAGCGAAAACCGCTACAATCATTATGACGCCAACGAACAGAAGAATCTCATTAATGGTCATTTCAACACTTCACTTTCATGAGATAGTAATGCAGCTTTTAATTCAAGACCACCAGCATATCCTACTAGCTTTCCATTGCTCCCAATAAGGCGATGACAAGGAATGATAATTCCAATAGGGTTCCAATGAGCAGCTCGACCAACGGCGCGGGCTGATTGAGGACGATGAATTCGTAACGCAAGTTCTCCATAGGATCGAGTCTTTCCAAAGGGTATAGCCAGCAATTCTTGCCAAACCTCCTGATAAAAAACGCTTCCTTTCGGCGCCAATGGAACTTCAAAGATTTGCCTGTTTCCCTCAAAATATTCGCTCAATTGCCGTCCGGTTTCTTTAATGAGAGGTGTCTCTTGAAAAATGCATCCTTCTTGAGGTTGCTGGATTCCTAGCAGGAAAAAAAGCTCAACAATAGCATTTCCCTCTGCAATGATGCGTAGTTCCCCCAGCGGCGAATGGTAATCATAATATGCTTTCATCTGCGTCACCCCTATCTCTTGTTACACACTTATAGTATAACGAATTCCCTGGGATGATTCTAGATATTGACGTCTATTTGAAAAAGAGGAAGTTTTACCTTCCTCTTGACGATTGCTGTTTTTCATTGTACAAATAATCATCAATCAAGATAACAATTGCAATCCAAAAAGCTTCTTGGGTTTCCTCTTCAATTGATATTTCATAGACATCGCCCCAAGCAACCCATTTCTTATGAACAGAAACAAGTGTACCCGATGCTCCCTCTATGGCAAAGTCATGGGCAAGAAAATCTCCATGGACTTGATAATCTCCATAGACCCCTTGAATGTCAAAGCGAGGATGCAAAAGAGAGAGTATGCGACGAAGGGTGGCCACAACTTCCCCGTTTGGACTTGTGATGGTATATGTTGGCAAAAGAGACATTATTTTTCGTTTTAATGTGTACAAAGGCTTGGACTGTAAGGTGTCAATTAATTGTTTTTCGCTGGTAATTGTCAGCAACTTCCCTTCGCAATGGTAGCACAATTCTTCCTGATTATTATAAATCTTATAGCGTTCCTTAATGCTAAATACGCTTTGCTTGATATAGAATGTTTTCATACAATCCCTCCATTCAAGCTCAAGATTTCTTTACCATTATTGTAACGCATTATGCGAATCGTTGCCAATAAGAAAAAAGCACCTTTCGGTGCTTCAACATCTTAGGTGATTGAGGCTTCGTAAATGCTTGTGACTGCATCAAGCAAGACTTGATTAAATTGTTCGTCGGATTGTTGGGCAGTAAGTCCTTCTGTGAGGGCACGTGAGAAACTTGCAATGAGCCCATGATTACGAGCCAAATGATGGTTGGCTTCTTCACGGCTGTATCCTCCCGAAAGAACTACCATACGCACGACTTTCGGATGCTTCACAAGATCGGCATAGAAGTTATCCAGCGAAGGGATGGTAAGTTTGAACATCACCTGAATACTGTCAGGTAATTTTTCCAAATTCGCAAGCAATTCTTGCTTTAACAAGACTTCGGCGGCAGCTTTATCGGGACTTTTGATATCAACTTCAGGCTCAATAATTGGCATGAGTCCTGCTTGTGCGATTTGAATAGCATATTCAAATTGTTGTGCAACAACTGCACGAATTCCATCATGATTCGCTTCTTGAATAAACGAACGCATTTTCGTACCAAAAATTCGACGTTGATTGGCACGATGAAGTAAATCATCCAAATTCGAGATGGGTTTCATTAACTGCACTCCGTTTTCAAGCGGTGCAAGTCCTTTATCAACTTTTAAGAATGGGATGACCCCCTTGACTTCCCATAAATAATCTGCGGTCAATTGACCATTAACCAACCGGTCCATGGTTTGCTCAAATAGAATGGCCCCTAAAATATGTTTCGAACTAAAGGCGGGGCTGGTCATAATTCGAGTTCTCATTTGATGAACCAAATTGAACATCTCGGTATCCCCTTCATAGGCATCGGGCTGAATTCCATACAGTTTTAGGGCTTTAGGTGTACTGCCCCCACTTTGATCAAGTGCGGCGATAAAACCGAGTCCATGTTTCATCCGTTCCAATTGTTTCGCATTCACTGCTATCCCTCTTTTCTAGCATTCGGGCTACTTTCCCCACTTTTGCTACATCTATTATAGCACTAACCCATAAAATTTCCATATCTTGCCTTATCGAAATCGATAGCAATAAAAATCCAACGCAAAGCGTTGGATATCGAATTATTGGGATGCTCGATCCGATTGAACAAAAAATAAAACAACAAGAGCTAATAGTGTAAATATAAAAGCATAAGGGAACAATGCTCGCATGTTAGCAAAAACTAGTCCACTGATAAATAATCCACTTAGAGCAGGTGTAATGGATTGTGCTAACATGGATGCAGTGTAATAATGTCCGGTATACCTTCCAACATTATCAACGGAACAATTTTCAATTACCATAGGATAAATGTTTACAATAATTAGAGAAAAACCACCACCGCCGATAAAGAAAAGCAAAAGTAACCATAAACTAAACCCACTAATAAACCCTAAAAATCCAATTCCTGCGTAGGAAATTGCCATCAAAATTACTCCCAATACTACTGTCATTTTTCGACCAATATGGTCGGCAAGAAATGCTGCAGGAACGGCGAGGGCGAAACTAGCGATACCGAATGGAACGATTACCAAAGCTCCAGGATTCATATTAAAAGGAAGTGGACCTACTGCGCCAAATACAGCCTCACTGTATAAGGAGATGAATGTTTCGACAGCATTACTCGACATATATACTAGGAATACGACCAGCAAAACCAAATAGACATTACGGCGATTCGTTTTTGCTGCACCAGCATGAATGTCCTCTTCAACGCCTTCTTCTTGAATGGATAATCCCGCTTCCTTTAATGCTTTATGATAATCGGCTACCATTTTATTTTCTCGAACAATAATTAAAAAGATGGTAAGAAAAATAATCATTAAGCTTGAGACAATGAGAAATGGCACAGTGTCATTGCTTTTTGAGAAAAAGATAATTGTGAGGTACCCAATTGCAACTCCAGAGCCACCCATAATATTAATTATACTATTGGCTTTGCTACGAAGTTTTTTAGGGGTGACATCGGGCATCAATGCCACGCAAGGTGATCGATAGATATTCATTGAAATTAACACCAATAATATATTTCCAATCAATAGCCAAATGGATCCCATCTCGTTTACATACGGAAGCATTGCAAATGTAATCGCGCTCAACATAATTCCTACAATAATATAAGGTACTCGTCGTCCAAATCGAGTTTTGGTTCGATCTGAAAAATAACTCATTAACGGAATCATAAAAATGGCAAACAAATTGTCTAAGGCCATAATAATTCCCACTATAAGTTTATCTCCACTAAAGAGATTCTCTAGAAAACTATTTAAGAAAAGCGGAATATACCAATTATAAACTTGCCAAAGCATCATGATGGTTAGAAAGGCAAAACCAATAGAGACAGTTTGTCGAATATTTAGTTTCATGCTAATCTCCCCCATGTGCTTCAATGGTAATCCAAAAATTCACCTGTATTCGCTGTTCTTATTGTAACAAAAGATGATAAGAAAAGAAACATCTTATCAAGGAATTATCAATGCCATATTATCTTGATGAATCTTATCCAGAGCAACTTGATACCGCGAACAAGAAAACCGCCGTATAAGCAACAACTGCGGAAACGGGAGATAGGATTATTCCCAATAAGACTCCCCTCACACGAATACCAGTTTGTCTCAACGATGGGCTAAGAAGCCATTGCAAGAGCAGTACTATACCGAATCCGAAACAAACAATATGGGCATACAAATAGTAGGTCGTAAAAAGGATTAAGCTGGTCGGCGCAGGGCCCATTACTTTTATGAATACGAGAGAAAGGAGAAGAAGCAAAATAGAAAAAACCAAAAGCATTCCCATAGAGCGAGGATAATATCGAATAATTTTTTCATAGGTATTAGGCTTTTCTGATTCCATATACGTCGCCTCCTAGCTCTAGCGTAATCTTTTTTAATTTGAATTTCAAACTATATGCATTGCATACAAAACCCGCCTTACAGCGGGTTTCTAATCTCTGCTTTATTGATATGATTAGTTTTTGGGATACAATGGTAAAATCGTTTTCATATTTACATCAATAATCCCATAGTCCGACATCTTACAATTAGGAATAACGGGTAACGCAAGTGTAACAATCCTTAATAAGGGATTGTCCATCTGAGTCAAACCGAGGTCTTTTAAAGCCCTTTTCATCTCACTAGCTTCATTTGCAACCATCGCCGCCTTTTTTACCGACATCAATCCAGCTAACGATAAAGGCAAGCTGGCTTGCACTTGATTGTTATTGACTGCAATCATTCCCCCACCTTGTTTGGCAAGTTCGACCGCTGCAAGATATCCTTGTTCCGGTCGATCATAGACAACTGTAAGATTGTGGGAATCGTGCGATACTGTGGAGGCTACTGCTCCTTGGACTGTACCAAATCGCCGCACAACCCCCAAACCAACTCGTGATGATCCATGGCGGTTAATAACAGCAACATACTTTAAGTCCGGATCATGGGAGAGATCTAAAATGCCATTTTTCACAGGTAAATCTTCAATTACGGCATCTGTACTTGATAATCCATAATCTTGGTATGTCATAACTGTAACGGGAATTGTACCGGATGAGATAGGAGCATAAAAAGTCATCGATTCCATATTTAAAGGAGGAAGATGAACAGAATTCTCTTGCTCAATAGGAAAGGTAATCTCGGTAATGGGAGAGATCAACCTTCCATTTTCTGCAACAAGATTTCCCTCGAAATATACGGCTAGTGGGCAAAGCTCTTCCAGATTATCTACAATCAAAAAGTCTGCTACATATCCTGGTGCGATAGCACCAAGCCGATCCAACCTCGCTTCTCTTGCTGTGTTAATTGTCGCTGCTTTAATTGCAAGAATGGGGTCCATTCCTGCACGGATTGCAGCTCGAACTACTTCATTCATATGACCAATCTCAATCAAATCATCCGGCTCTCGATCGTCTGTACACAAGCAGAATTGATCAAAGAATCGAACGGTTCGGGTTCCATCAATGGCTGCCGAAACATTTTTGGCAATTGAGGATTCTCTTGCATCCACATACATTCCTAATCGCATCTTTTCTAAAAACTCCGAGGGCAAACGAGACTCGTGACATGTGTTTGGTCCCCCGATAAGATAGGCAGAAAGCATCCGTCCCGTCAAAAACGGCGCATGTCCTTGTAAATATAGACCCGCAGCTTTAGCAGTATTCAAGATTTGCATCATTCGATCTTCACCGTGAATAACCGCAAGATAATCCATCACCTCTGCCAAACCGATGATTCGTGATAAATCAAGGAGCGAAGCAATTTCACGATGAGTAAAATCTGCACCACTTTCTTCCAATCCAGGCACAGCTGGAACACAAGAAGGAATATTAATTAACTGTCTCATGGGTAAATGTTCACTTGCCTCATGCATGTATCGAACTCCTCGAACTCCAAATACATTAGCAATTTCATGAGGATCCGTTATAACCGTAGTAGTTCCATGAACCAGGACAGTTTCCGCAAAATGACGAGGAGTTAACATTGAACTCTCAATATGGACATGGGCATCAATCAATCCGGGAATAAGATATCTTCCTTGACCATCAATAACCTTTCGAGCTTCACCATACTGACCGATATGGGTCGACTCGATGTGGGCAATAAACCCCTGTGAAACATATATATCAGCGGGATAAATTTCACCTGTTAAAACATTAACTAATTGAACATTCGCAAGAATCCAATCAGCTGGTTCAAGTCCAAGAGCAACCTTAAGCAAAGCTCTTTGGTCTTTAGGTTCTAAACGATACATCCAAACGCCTCCTTTTTCGTTACCAACCTCATTCTTACATTGCACTCATTACAAAGTATAAAATTAAAGGTATGGCAAGCACATACATTCCAGGATGAACATCCTTAAATCGTCTGGTCACTACTTTAATAAAGATATAAGATAAAATCCCCATGGAGATCCCAACCGCAATTCCGCCACCAAACGCCACGAACATCAACATGACAAAGGGGGCGAAACATTCGGTGAAATCACTAAAATCAATGTCTTTAAATCCTTTAATCAAAAGAAACCCAATGTAAATCAGTGCAGGACCGGTTGCAGCATTGGGAATCGCCGTAAATAAAGGGGCGAAGAAAATGGTTAAGAAAAATAAAATTGAAACTGTCAATGCTGTTAAGCCAGTCCGTCCGCCTGCTTCGACTCCCGCAGATGATTCGACAAACGTCGTAATCGTTGTACATCCAGTGCATGCGCCAACGGCAGTACCGATTGCATCGACTAAAAATGGCTTCTCAATGCCGGGTAAATTGCCGTCTTCATCAAGCATATTGGCCTTTTTTGCAACTCCTAAAACGGTCCCTAATGTGGAGAAAAAATCTCCACAAAAAGTTATAAAGATTAAAGGAACTGCACTCCAAGATAAAATTGCAGCGAAATCAAATTGAAAGATAACATTCTGCACATCTTGAAACTGCGGCACAGAGAAAATATGAGTGATATTTGTGATGGGAACTCCACCTTGTGTTACAAATAAGCCTACCACTGTGGTGACAAGAATTCCGATTAAAATACCACCTTTAACTTTGTAAGCTTCAAGCGCAGAAATAAGGAATAGTCCTCCAATCGCTAACAAAACTGCAGGGTTAGAATAATCCCCCATCCCAATTCCATTGGCAAATGACCCAATGCCTGAATTATTAAAGCCAAGATACGCAATAAAGAATCCAATCGCTGTGCCAATCCCTATTTTGATATTTTTGGGAATCATACGAACAATTAAATCACGAACACCTACCAATGTTAAGATGATAAAAATGATACCAGAGGTTAATGTTATGGCCATCGCACCTCCAAAAGAAATTGTCTGAGAATGAATCAGGGCTCCAAATAAAAAGTTAGATCCCATACCAGTTGAAAGAGCAAAGGGCAAATTTGCATAGAACGCCATGCCAAGTGTAATTAATCCACTGACAATTGCACACATAATCATAATCGCTTGCGCAGAGATGTAAACACCATTGACATCCGTATATCCTGCGCTTCCAAAGCCCACAATGGCCCCCGGTTGCACCGCAAGAACATAGGCCATCGTCATGAACGTTGTAAGGCCGGCAATGATCTCGATGCTTACTTTTCCCCCTTTTTTTGAAATCGAAAAAGTCTTATCTAAGAAACTAGATAATCGTGCAAACATATTATATTTTCCTCCATTCCTATAATTGTTTTGCCGTCATTAAGTTCATGTTTGACAAACCAATTAAGGAATAGTTTGTCATAGTATTCCATTTACGGTGGAATGTAGAGACTGCTCACCCTATTAGAGCATTATATGACTTTAATGACGTTTCTATGATACCATACTTCTCTTCCCTTGCAACCTTCTTTTTCTTCTTCATGCATCCATTCAATCTTTCCATTTAAAAAAAGGCTTTGTTTGTAAGCCTTCTTTAATGGAGATAATTATTTTTGATCCAAATAAATTCTTTCAAAATCATCTTTCGTCATCCGATAAAGATTATCATCAAAGATGACGCCTGTATAACCTCTTACTGCATCTTTCAGCGTACCTTCCAAAACAAACCCTAACCGTCTCATGAGTTCATTGGAACGAGTATTAGGGACAAAGACACGTGCTGAGAGGAGTGAAATCTTACGTTGATAAAAACACTCTTTCAATACGCTTTGGAGCGCCTCTGTCATAAATCCTCGATGCTCTTTGTTGGAGGAAAGGTAGTATGAAATACACTTGCTGTTGGCGTGATAGCGTAAATCGTCCTCTTCAAGATGAATCATCCCAATCAGTTGTTGGGTAGCATTCTCGATAATAGCCAAATCTTTTTCTGCGTTGGACCGTTTTTCAAACCATTCTATCATCTCATCCAATGATGGAGGGTTCATGACATTGTATGCTAAAACACTTTCTTCATGCTGCAATTGATGCAATGCATGCAAGTCTTGTATTTCAAGGGGGCGTATCGTCAAACGCAAGGTCTCAATCTTCATATGCTTTTCCTTCCAATTCCATTTGTTGTTTTTGAGTCATTGATTTCAATACTCGATCATAGGATTCATCAATCAAATCATAGAGGAACTCCATGGGGACATCTCCATGAAGGTCAATGGAGTTCCAATGAAGTTTATTCAGATAATATCCTGGACGAATGGACTGATAGAGTTCACGCAATCGCTGCCCTTGTTGTGGATGAAGTTTGAGACTAAGAATATTTCTTTTTTCTTTGTCTTGGCCAATCATGGCAAACATTTTTTCTCCAATGCGATACCGCCAAGCATCCCATTCCTCTTTATAGTCCTCGGTCACATAAGGTTTGGATAAACAGTGTTGAGAAATATCTTTATACCGCATCATACGCTTCACTTCCTTTTGCGAATTGCTTTTTTTAATAGTATAGCACAAGCTTTTCATAAAGAAAAAACCCCATTGGGGTTTTACTTAGTCGTGATGAATCAAATCAGGGCAGCGTTCCCAAATTAGGACAGCAGTATTAATACTGGTAGTGATGGTAATGCGATTTCCTTCAAGCTTTACAAAACGTTTTTGCGCTTGGCCCAGCCAAGTAGGATTCATACTAACTTCCATGTGATGAATGACAATACTTTGATCTTCATCAACTTCAAACTTTCCTGCATACGCCATGTAACCGTTAGCTGCTTTGGACATTTCATCGATGGATCCATTCAAAGCATCCCCTGATTTATAAGCGGGGCGTCCTTGAGCCATGAGTTGCGCAGACATGTATCCATCGGAGGTATACATTAAAAATCCTGTAGCATCTTTCCCAAGGGGATAAGTAATTGTGCCATCCGGTAATGACAAAGTATAATCCAGTAAACGCCAACTTCCAATGAGTGTATTCTTGAGCTTTTGTTCCATTTTTCGTTCCTCCTTAAAAGACTGCGTTTCTATTCTACCATAAAAAAAGTCTATTTTCACGTTAAGTAGCTTCTAAGATGCTTTAAAACGTCACGATTCGTCATCCAATAAGTACTGATTGGAACGGTTAGCAAGCTCCAGTTGAAAGATTTCGTATGTGCGCACTCCCTCTTGAACAAAAGGATCCGACTTGGCAATTTGATTAGCCTCTTCCTTGTTTTCGGCGACAATTACGATCATTCCACTTCCACTTTCAATAAAAGGCCCACCAAGAAGATAACGATTGGTATCATCCAAGTGACGAAGATGGTTGATATGGCGAAGAATCAACGCTTTTGTTAGTTTTTCCCCAGTGGACTTCAATAGGATTACAAAGGTGTTCATTGATGCCCCTCCTTGTCCAATAGTTCCCACTGATATATTACTTGAGTCAATTGCTGTGAGCATGACCAT
>Ga0265295_1009237_pt1 | contig 10616 bp, 11 predicted proteins | sample Munlansysbiofilm_FD_192503 | JGI IMG/M metagenome (GOLD analysis project Ga0265295, IMG submission 192503) | Leachate microbial communities from a municipal landfill in Southern Ontario, Canada - Methane capture system biofilm | ecosystem: Engineered > Solid waste > Landfill > Unclassified ... | reverse complement strand
CAATTGTCGAATTTACTTTATTTAAATCTACCGTTATAATTTCATTGTCTAAACCATCATCTCCGCCTTGGTCGCCTTTTCTGTCATCACCACTATGACGTAATGAACCATCAACAGATGTCAATTTGCCAAGTGGAAGATTATTTCGTTGTAAAAAACCATTGTAATCTGGTGAATAGATATAGTCAATTAGATTCCCTGCATTATCTGTCATAATGCAACTTAAATCCAAATCGACATCTTCAATGATTTTTTTACTTCCAAATAGCCCTTTTTTGATGGTTTCAATTGCACCCCAATTAACGCCAACACAGAAGTTAGTGAGTTTCTCACCTGTTTCTTTTCTTAGGTCAATTTTTTGACCTTTTGATAAATTTATTGCCATTTTCTTGATATTTTAATGGTTAGTTATATTTGTTTAAATAGTCTTGCAAACCACCCTTTTGTCCAATCCCAACAGCTTCAAATTTCCATTCGCCGTTTCGTTTGTACAAACGACCAAATTCAACTGCCGTTTCAATAGAAAAATCTTCTTCCAATTCATATTTCAGAATTTCTTCTTTTGTATCAGGGTTGTAAACACGCACAAATGAATTTCTAACTTGACCAAAGTTTTGTTTACGATTTTCTGCATCATGTATTGTTACAACAAAACACAGTTCAGTTGCATTTGGGTTAATTTTAGACAAATCAATTTTTATGCTTTCATCGTCACCATCACCATCTCCGGTAAGATTATCACCTGTATGTTCAACTGCACCATCAGGAGAGGTAAGGTTGTTGTAGAAAACAAAATGAGAATCAGTTAGAAGTTTCTTGTTTTCGCCTAATACGAAAACAGAAGCGTCTAAATCAAAGTCTTGACCTGTACTTGAAGCGTTGGCATCCCAGCCTAGCCCGACAACGAATTTTGGTAAATTCACATTAACTCGTTGCCCTTTTTCTAAATTTATTGCCATTATATTTGATTTTAAAGATTACTATTTACTGCCAGCAGTCCATTTCATACCCCAATTATAAGCTTTATCACAATCCCCGTGTCCATTGTGAAAGGTTACAAGTTTTTTAACTGTGATAGAGTCATTTTGGTCAAATAATATTTCCGCAATAGCACAAAACTTTTGAGAGCTGTATTGTTTGCCCATTTCAACAACAATTTCAGGATTTTCAGGAACTTTTATTGTAACTACTGCATTTGTTTCAGCCCATTTTGCAACACCTTCATAAATAAAACAGTAAACTACAATTCTTTTTAGTTCAGATAATCCTTGTGGATTAACTAAAATATTCTCCCCCGAACCAGCACCAGAGCGGTCATCGCCTGTATGCCAAACCCAGGGAATACCTGTATATTTTCCTTGTTTTGTTAGTCTGTCTTTGGGGCCTCCTTGTCCGTGTGCAAATTGAATTCCGTCAATTACAGATTTTTGTCCATCATTAAGAAGATAAAAACAACCAAGGTCAAGGTCAATGCCCTGCGAACCTCCAAATAGTCCAGATAAAAAACCTTTCTTTTGAGTTTCCTGCGTCCAATTTAAATTAATGATAATTTCCTTATTGGATTTATTGCCTTTAGATAAGTCAATCTTATGACTGTCACCTTGTTTTTCAAGGGTAACTTTACTTAAATTTATAGCCATAACTTTATAATTTAAAGATATTTGTCAACAAAATACTGTAAACCACCTTTGTAACCAATCCCCATTGCTTCAAATTTCCATTCATTGTTTCGTTTATAAAGCCTGCCAAATTCAACTGCGGTTTCAACTGAAAAATCTTCATCTAGTTCATATTTTGCAATTTCCTCTCCGGTTAGTTCATTAAATAATCTGATATAGGAATTTCGCACTTGACCAAAATTTTGTTTCCTCTGGTCGTATTCATAAATTGTTACAGTTAAAACAATTTCTGAAATTTTAGAATCAACTTTTGATAAGTCAATATTAATCGTCTCATCATCTCCACCATCACTTTCACTTCCAGAAGTGTCATCAAAAGAGCCAATTACAGAAAAATCAGGAGAAACTGGTCTTGTTTTTTCTCTCCAATGGTCTTCACTTGTTCTATATTTCCCCTCGTCATTTGTGTATGGTGGGTATTTTACAGAATTTGCAGGTTCCAATTTAAATGTTGTTTCTGGTAAAACTCTTTTCTCACTATTGTAAAAAACCAGAAAATCTTCACTTGGGATTTTTTTGTTTTCACCTAGCATAAATGCAGATGCATCCAAGTCAAAGTCAAAACCTGTACCTTCGTTTGGGTCCCATCCCAAACCGACACCTACTTTTGATAAGCCAATTTCGATGCGTTGTCCTTTTGTCAAATTGATAGCCATGAAATTTTATTTTTATAAGTTAAACAAACCGTGAAATTACAATTATTTTGTTCAATGAAAGTCATTGGTGCATAGGAAAGATTTGGCTCTTTGACTTTTGCGAAGGGTTGGCTTGTGTGTTGGGCAAAAGGCAATGTGCCAAATGTGGGTTGGCTTTCCGTTTTTCTTTCTTGCGGGTCGGCAAAAAAACTATATCTTTTTCCTGTCATTGTCATTTCATTTTTTTATTCTCAAACCAATTTTGTCTGTCATTTTCGTTGTCGCTGTCTTTTTCTTCGCCTTGTTGGTAACGGGCAAGTATAAGAGCAGTAGCGGATTTAAAGACAATTACCTGTCCGCCACCACAAAAGTTTATTAAATGCACAGACCTTTGATTTGCCACTTCACCCGCTATTGCTTTTATACAATGTTGTATGCCCGTGCTTTCATTTCGTCCCTGCGTTGGGAAAGCCACACTTATTGACAAGCTCTGTCTGGCGCGGCTGGTTTGAGCGGCTTGGCAATGTGTGTGGCTTTGAAGGGTCGGCATATTATCTGACTTTATTTTTCATTAGTTCTGTCAGACTTGTTGTAAACGGAAATGCTGATGCTCTGCCTGTCGAATAGTTTTCCAGGTTTCTGAAATTCCAACTGACGTTCTCAAATTCATTGTCATTCACAGGTTCTATTTGAATAACGAGATAATTATCCTGTGATGGAGAAGGATAATCTTTTCTGATTAAATCGACCTTTGAATATACTTTAGGTCCTCTGCTTACAATCTTCCATAAGTCACCGGAGTCTGTGTCTCCTGAAGTATGAAGCAATAAGTATTTTGAACTGACTGTCTCTTTGTCAAGTACGAGTGAACCAGCACCTGAACCCATTCTGAAATTGTAAAGTCCGGTTCGTTGAATCCATTCGTATTGTTCCTGTGAGTTATAATACCCCACTAAAACATAAGTGTCGTCCGGTATTAAATCTCTGTTGGAGTTAAAAGGCTCAGGCAATGGTTCTTTGACCACATTTTCAGATTCAGGAGGATTCTTATATATGTCAAACGTTCTGTATGCGATTTTCTCCCGTTGTGAAGCACGGTTTATGAAGTGTTCAATTATTTCAAGAATAAATGCTTTCAATTCTCCGATTCCGCTGTCAGTTTTTGACGGTTTCACCGGAAAGGCACCAAGTCCGGGGATGATTTCGTGAAAACCTTTTTGGTTGATGGATTTGTCGCCAGGATATAAAACATATGCACCGCCCGTTCTTCTTATCGCATCCTTATAAGCATGCATCTTAAGCAGGTCGGCATTTTTGTATATGCCTTTTCTGTTTTCTGCTTTTTCCTCGTCTAAGTCGTTTTCCGTGTTCTGTTCCAGAAAATCAGTAAGGTTGGCGATTTTATATTTCGCATCAAAATGTACATGCACAATTAATTCCTGTTTTTCCGCTTCGGCCTCTGAAATTCCGTAAGGCCAGAACGAAAGCGTATAATCAGGACGCAAGGTGGTTGTCCAGCTGCCTGAATCCGGATAGGTTTTCTTTCCACTGAAGGAACGGTTGTAGTTGAAACGAATATTCAGTTTCCTGCTGCCTGAATTATAAACGCCCCTCAGTGCAGTGAATTTACCTTGCTTAATCTGTAAATTCAGGCCGTCAGGCGTTTCTTTAATTAAGTCTGAAATGTCTTTGGGTTCCATGTCAAATATGGATTGAAACAAGTCAAGCAGTTTGAAGAATAGCCAGTATTCGTACAAGGTGGCAATATCTTTTTTGCCTCCGCTGTAAATGTCGTCTCCGCCTTTCCAGATAAGTTTTGCTGCAAGGTCAAACATGAGCCATACACGCAATACTTCACGGTAACCTTCTTTACGCTGCAATACCGGACTATTCAATTTTAAGGTAGTTGGTCTTGAAATGTCTTTGAAAACGGTGTGGTGCAGCTGACTTTCGAGTTCACGGATCATCAGGCTTGATTCGGTTTCCATTTTTTTATGACCGAATTCTTTAGACTTGTTGTTTATATCAGTACAAAACTTGAGAAAGTTTTCCAGTGAATGTTTTATAAAACGGTTTTCAGGTGTATCAACAGAATCTGTCTTTCTGATGGTGGTGATTCGTTCCGGCAATGTATCAATGCCATAGCTTCTCAGATAATGCGTTTCGGGTAATTTGGTTCGCCTGCCGCCTTTCAGTATTTCCTTAATGTTAGTATTCGAAAATCTCCTGGCATTGCGTATGTCCTTTTCTTCGGTGGTCTCCGTCCATTTTGTTACCGGTGCGGTAACAATGCGGTGAACTGCTTCTGCAAATTCATCCGTACCAATTACCGATTTGATGAAAGCAAATTTCTGATATAACGTTTGGCTGTCTTTGGTATAATCAATTTCAAAATGCTGCGAAACCGGTGAGTTGGCCTGTAACAACAGATCCGTACATTTTTCGGTAATGAGTTCCAGCATGTCTCGGTAATCATTTCGATAACCCGATTTTACGGACTGAACTTCAAGTTCAATTTTACACAGTTCTTCCGAAGTATGCTTGTCAAGCAAGGGAATGGAAAGCGTACCCACAAAAATATTGGGTGCAATGGTGCCCAGATTTGCGGTACGTTTATGTTGCTGAATGATGTTTTCTCCGATATCGCCCAGTACAAATCCTGAATCACTGATCTGGTAATCATAGTAACAACCCTCCACCAGCTGGTATCGGGCTTCATTGTTTTCGGCTGCGTTTTCCTCTGCATCAAACAACGAATCGGGTCTGCGGACATCTATCCAAAGCCGCAGACCTTCCTTAACGGAATCAAGGTTGGTTTCTATATTTGATAGTGACTTCATTTATTACGCCTCAGCAAAACTGGCAAATCCGTTGTCAATGGCTCCACGGTACATACGGGCAATTTTTTCAAGCGAAAGCGGATAAAGTACAAAGGCACCATTATAGTCAAAGTCTGTTTTGTCAAAAACATCCTTGATGATGCTGACATTACCTCTAATACAAAACGAACCCAACGTTTCCAGCACCGGGCACAACTTTCTGCGTGAACCATGCAGCTTTGGCAACAATTTCTGCATGATTGCAATGTCAATCTTTTGATTGGTTGTAAACGTATTGTCCAAAGCAGTAAGCTGATGAATCAGACGCAGAATTTCGGTGGCGCTGCGATAGCCAAATTCTGCCCCTGTTTTCTTCAACTCGCCAAAAAACTGAACCAAAGCAACATTGATTTCAGCAATATCTGTAGTAGCAAATTCTTTGCTAGCTGCCATTTCCAAAAAACTCCCAGCCATTCCGGCACCTTTTCCGGTAAGAGCATCCATGTTGATGTCCTTGATGTTACTCAGGAAGTTTTTCATTTCATCCTGTGTTACACGGAACTCAATGGTATTTGCTCTATCAAGCACCTTGGGGCTGAACATATTGGTGGTTTCGTCAATGTTTACGGTGCCAATAATAAACAGATTGGAAGGGATTTCCAGTTTTGAAGGAACGCCATTCTCTACAGTACCTTCGGCATACAATGGAATTTCTTCTTTCGATTCCATCACACTCAGGAAATCGGCAAAATACCTTTCCACATGGCTCAGGTTCATTTCGTCAAGAATAAGAAAATGTGGTAGGTCTGGCTGATTGTTGGCCTGAATAATTAAATCCAGGACACCACTGTCGGGCTTTACATATTCTTCCGGCTTTAGCGCATTTGGGTAACCCAACAGGGGTTCGCGGTTCGTCCAGTCGGCACCCACAGGAATAATGTGGTATTGGCTTTCATCCTGACAAATCCACTGTACAAATGCCTGCGCAAGTTTTGTTTTTCCTGAGCCTGAAAGACCCGAAAAAATTACAAACGGTTTTGTAAGAAGAGATGATATAAATCTTTTTATTAGAATCGAATCAAACAATAAGCCTGAACCACTAACATCATTAATCAAATCATGAATAGAAAAATTAGTTTCGACTTTAACAGATTCTTTTGGTTTAATAATGCTTAGTTTACTTTTCATTAATAAATCCAATAAATCAGGATGCTCAGCCAACCTATAAGCTAAATCCGCAATATAAGACTGTGTAACATTTACAACTTTTGCTAGACTCAAAATTGGTGAAACAAAATAATCACCTCTATCTATTGTTTTACTACCATACCACCAACTATAATCTGAAAGGAAGCGAATGAACAAATCAACATCATTTGATTCTGTAAAAGTGATAGACACTTTTTCTTTTATTTCTTCAGGAACAACTCCTGTGTCCTTAATTGATTTTATTACCTCTTTTGCATTTTGAACACCTTGAAATATTGTATTATAAAAAGATTTATATTCCTTTAAAGCAATCAAGAATTCTACAAAATATGAAGCAATATAAAACCATTGATTTGGGAAAGTGATTGTTAAGCTACTACTTGTCTCAACTAAAGTTGTATATTGTGCAAATGAGATTTTTTCATTAGAGTGATACAGTTCAGTATAACGACTTTTAAAGTTACTATCTAAAGCAACTTCTTCTTTTTCGTAATCCTGAAATCTATTTTGAGATTGTATTGCTAGTCGGTTTAAATCTTTTAAAATCATAATAGTTGCTTTTTTATTTCATCTGCAATTGTTGTTACAACGGGAACTGAAACACTGTTACCAAACTGCTTATAAGCTTGGTTGTCAGAAACAGGTATTTCATACCAAGAATCAATAGGATAACCTTGCAATCTAGCTGCTTCTTTAGGATGCAATTTCCTTGGTCTGTTTGGTCTGTCAGGTATATTATCTTGTTCAATTAAAATTTCACTTCCATCTTTATAATATCGAGCCGAGATAGTACTTGTATATGGAGATTCTTCATTAAACGATGAATAACCAAATCCATTTCCTTTTTGTGCATGCTCAACCCTGCGTCTTTGATGACCCGCCCATAATTTCTCTGATATTGTATAAGTCTTTTTATCTCGTTCTTCAAGAGCTTCTAGTTCATCCTGACTCAATAAAATGGAACCAACATTAATAATTTTAGCCCTTTCATCTCTTTTTTCTTTGTCATAAATGACTTTCCCATTATCATCTAGTCCCCACGGAAACTTAAACTCTTTTGATTTTACAATATCCCGATACCAAGCAACTATAAAGATACGTTCTCGGTTTTGAGGAACTCCAAAATGTTTGCTGTTTAAAACTTCTGCACTTACTTCATAACCCAAATCATCCAAAACCTCTTTTATTCGCTTAAAAGTATTTCCCTTATCATGATTTTTAAAACCCTTTACATTCTCTAATAGGAGAATTTTAGGTATTGATACCTTTTTATTGAGTTTGTTCGCTTCAATTTTGGCCCTTACAATTTCTTTGATATTGAAGAATAAAGTTCCTCTTGTGTCATCAAATCCTTTTTTTAATCCTGCATGTGAAAATGGCTGGCAAGGGAATCCTGCACATAAAACATCAAAATCCGGAATATTAGAATAATCAAGTTTTGGGTCGGTTATATCTTCATTGAAATTTCCGTTTTCAAAAATCTCGGGCGAAATTTTTATAAAATTATGTTCATATGTCTGGCGGGCGAATTTGTCAATCTCTGAAGCGAAAACACATCTGCCACCATTCGCATGCATGGCGATATGAAAGCCTCCAATTCCGGCAAACAGGTCAATGAATCTGAATTCCTTTTTCTTTTTGGCCATTTAGTTTTTAGCTTCTTTAGTAATTGTAAACAAAATATTTTCAAGAGTTGTATTTCTTTTCTCCGGCTTTAACTCACATTCCCAAATGATTATTGAGTTCCATCCGAGTTCTTTCAAATCCTTCATTGCTTTGATGTCCCTCTTTATTGTTTCTTCAATTTTATCTTGCCACCACTCAGTTCTTGTTTTTGGCAATACAAAGTATTTGCATCCTTTGTGTCCGTGCCAGAAACAGCCGTTCACAAAAACTACCGTGTTATATTTACTAAGCGTCAAATCAGGTTTTCCGGGCAGGTTTTTGTTGTGCAACCGGTATCTAAGACCGTTTGCATGTAAGTATTTCCGAACAAGCATTTCGGGTTTTGTGTCAGTTCCCTTAATTCTGCTCATGTTGTAGCTACGGGTTGCCTTGTCGTGTACATCTGCCATACTTATTTCTTAGTGGAAACAATTAACTCCTTGATGTCGACATCAAGAATGTTGGCGATTTCTGTCAATACTTCAAGTCTTGGTTGTTGCCGATTTTGAACATAGCCGTTAACCATGTTGTAACTCTTTCCGAGTTTCTCAGCCAGCCAAGTTTGTTTAATTCCTTTCTGCTCAAGTACTTCCTTTATTCGGTTCATGTCCGCATAAATTTAAGCTGCTAAAATAGTACAAATTTTTCATTCATCTCGTTTTTCAATATACATTTCGTTCGTTTTCTTGTTAGTTTGTCCGAGCGTGGGAAAAAAAATAGGCTCTTTTGGTTTTTTGCATTTGGCTTGTGGGCTGGCAAAAACTAAATGTGCCTATTTGCGCGTTGGCTTTTTCAGCATGGCATACAACGGATTGGCGGTATGTTTTTGTTGCCGATTTCGAAGCACTGTCCTGTCAAGTTACACGAAAGTTTATTAAATGCAGAAACGCTGAAATATCCACTATCTCGGCAATAAAATATACCGCCTGTTACCGCCTGGTGTTCTGTCTTCCAGACTTGTAAACCATTGTCAATATTGAGTTTCCGTGTCATTGTCATATTGCTTTTCTATCTTTCTGTGTCGGCTCGTGTGTCAGCGTTTTTTATTTTTTCAAGTGTCGGCAAATTTTTAAAACAATTTCTCTCGGTGGGTTGGCTTTGCAAGCTCTTTGACAAAGCTTTGGATACAGCGTTGGCTTGTGTGGCTTTGGCAATGTGCTTGCAAATGCGTTGGCATTTTTACTTTTTTTTGGTTTTATTTTCTAATGTTTTCAAACTGTCCAAATAATTTTTTTCTGCCTCACTCAATGTTTTTTGTTGATACTTCTTATATTCTGTGGTAGCCTTTTCAATGGCAATCTCATGACTGATAGAGCCTGCACCCTGTAACAACTTTTCACCACTCATTGTCAAAATTTTATCTAAATGTTCAGCCCAATCTTTCATTGTCATAGACTGTTCTCTTTCAGCTTGACGCTCCGCAAAATCTAAATACCCCGATACTATTTGACCCAATGAACGAAGCTCTTTTTCGTCTAAATAATTCTTTGCCACAACAACGTCTTTCAAGTGCGGACGATTGCCTGGGAAAGTCATCAAACCCATAAATTCCTTTTCGGCATCGGCACGTGTATAAATAACTTCGGCTGCCGTTTGTCCGTGCACTGCATAATGAATTTTGTTTTGTACTTTCTTGAAAAATACAATGGAAACTTCTGCTTTTGGGTCGTAATCAATACTGGTTGCGTAAATATCAAGTACCTGACGATAAAATACTTTTTCCGAAGCACGGATATCACGTATGCGTTGCAAAAGTTCTTTCCAATAGCCACCTCCTCCTAAATTTTTGAGGCGTTCATCATCCATCGTAAAACCTTTTCTAATATACTCGTTCAGTCGTTTAGTTGCCCATTGGCGAAACTGTGTACCTCGCATTGATTTCACTCGGTAACCTACTGAAATTATAACATCTAAATTATAATAATTAGGTGCTTTCTGCTGAAATTCGGAAATTCCGAATTTCTGTGTACACAATGCTTCTTCAAGCTCGCCCTCTTTAAAAATATTCTGTATATGCTCGTTAATAGTTGATTTAGCTTTACCAAATAGCAACGCCATTTGGTCTTGTGTCAGCCATACTGTTTCATCTTCAAACCGAACATCAACCGATATTTTTTCATCTTCGGTTTTGAATAAAACAAAATCTGAATGCTTTTTAGCCATATTAATTTTAGGTCTACCTTTTTATAGTTATATTATTAAATTATTTTTTTCTTTCCCAATGTTGTTTAACCTTAAATAATTTGGCAACTTCAAATTCTTTGATGTTTGAAATTGCTTGTCCTTTTTCGATTTTTTCCATACTCCGAGCAATGTTTTTACTGTTGTTGCCTGATAAACCTAAGAATTTTTCCATTACCTTAATATTCTTGTCTTTAATGTCAAGCAAAAACGCTATTTCGCACATGGTTGAAAAGTCAAAATCGGGTTGATTGTATTCTTCAATTCCTTGCGAAAGCAAGACTACTGAAACACCTTTTGAGCGAATTTCACGTAACATTTTTTCAAGAATACTTTGATATTTTTTCTCTTTGAAAATAACGTGTGCTTCATCAATTAGAATTACATATCGCATTGCTTTTATGTTGTCTTCAACAGGACTGTTGTCC
>Ga0265295_1009236_pt1 | contig 10616 bp, 7 predicted proteins | sample Munlansysbiofilm_FD_192503 | JGI IMG/M metagenome (GOLD analysis project Ga0265295, IMG submission 192503) | Leachate microbial communities from a municipal landfill in Southern Ontario, Canada - Methane capture system biofilm | ecosystem: Engineered > Solid waste > Landfill > Unclassified ... | reverse complement strand
CGGGTGGCCCTGAACGTGGGCATCGCGGTGGGCCCGAACGATGGCCGGACCCCGGAAGAACTGGACAAGAACGCTGCCGCGGCCAGGAGCCACGCCCGCAGCACGCTCGGCGCCAACACCTACTCCTTCTATGCCGACAGCATCCACGCCGGCGCCCTCCGCCACCTGAAGATCGAAAGCCAGCTGTACCGGGCCGTACAGAACGATGAGTTCGTGCTCCACTACCAGCCGAAAATCACCCGTGCCTCCGGGGCCATCTGCGGTTTCGAGGCGCTGGTGCGCTGGAACGATCCGGCCACGGGCCTGGTGCCGCCCGGGGACTTCATCCCGGTGGCCGAGCATTCCGGGCTGATCGTCACCATCGGCGAGTGGGTGCTGGCCACCGCCTGCCGGCAAATGCGCGCCTGGCTCGACCTGGGGCTTGCGGACTGCTGTGTGGCGGTCAATTTCTCCAGCCAGCAGTTCCGCCAGCGCAACCTGGTCGCCAACATCCGCACCAACCTGGAAACAAACGGCCTCGATCCCCGCCATCTGCTGGTGGAGATCACCGAGAACGTGTTCATGGACAAATCGCCCTACGTGCACAAGACCTTCAACGCGCTCAAGGAACTCGGGGTGGGCATCGCCCTGGACGATTTCGGCACGGGCTACAGTTCGCTCGGCTATCTGAAGGATTTTCCGGTGCATTCGGTGAAGATCGACCGGTCGTTCGTCAAGGACATCGATACCGACGCCAGGGACAACGCCCTGGTCCGCTCGATCATCAGCATGGCCCACAACATGGGCTTGACCGTGACCGCCGAGGGGGTGGAAACCGTGACCCAGCGGGCCCTGTTGGAGGAATTGGGCTGCGACGAGTTGCAGGGGTATCTGTTCAGCCGCCCGGTGCCGGAGGCGGAGGCCATCGGCCTGCTGCGCGCCGGCACAAGGGGGCAGGCGGCGGAGCGATAGCCGCCACGGTGGGTCGCGCCGGGTCATCCGCCCCGGTAACGGCAGGCGCACGGCCGGGTCGTCCACGCCACGGTTGCCAAGCGTCGCCCGAATGAGTACGATTTTTTACGCCACCGGAGGCGGGGTGGCGGTTCTTCACAATCTGTCGAGTAATCCATGCAACAGAGCAGTCTCGCAGGAAAAAGCGCGCTTGATCTCTTCCCCGATCTCTTCACCGCCCCCGCCGGTGCAGAGCAGGCGGAGAGTCTCGCCCCACCGCCGCCGGACAAGGACTGGCTCGCCGACTGCCAGGACACGGGCGACACCACCCGCGCCGCTAACATCCCTGCGGCCCTGGTGGCCATCGTGGCCGACCAGCGGCGCATCCAGGCCGTGGACACCCTGAAGCGCATGGGCTACCGGGTGGACCTGGCTCTGGGCGCGGACGAGGGGCTGGAACTCCTGCGGATCACCCACTACGACCTGGTGCTGTGCGAGGCGGACCGGTCCTTTGCCGACCTCCATCGCACCATCCGCCAGTTCCCGCCCGGCCGGCGACGGCTTACCTTCTACGCCATCGTCGGGCCCCGGCTGCACACCCTCTACGACCTGGAGGCCCTTGCCTTCAGCGCCAACCTGGTCATCAACGACCGGGAAATGCCCCACCTGGAACCGGTCCTGCGCAAGGGCCTGCAGGACTACGAAAAGCTCTTCCGCCCCCTGCTCGACGCCCTCGCCGCCGAGACCTCCGCCCTGCCCTGAGTCCGCTCCGTCCTCGCCCCGCTCATACCACCCCCTTGAACCACCTGGCGGGGCACTGCCGCTGACCCTGCCCCGATCGATAAAAAACCTCGTGCAGGACGCCCGACATTGGTGTCCACTGCCGGCCAGGAGTCGTTCCCATTCTTGCGCAGGTTCCTGGAGACTCCCCCCTCGCCACGGGCAGCATGGTCGTATCCAACCTGCGCCTGTAGGGGTTCTCGGACCGGCGTCTTTCTCGGGCCGAGGCGGTGCATCGCCGCCTGGCCCGGTCCCGGGCACCGGCCTGTTCCCACCCGATCCGGTGTGCAGTCGGTGATCCGCCCTCCGCCGGAATTTCCCGCCGTTGTCCCGTCTCCTCCAGCCGAATGGACGAAATATCGCCTGCCCCGGGATGCTATTTCGCCCTGGCCCCCGCGCTCGCCTTGCCGGCAATTCCCCCCTCAGAAAAAAACCTAGCAATTCGAAACGATACGGAAGAGGCGAGCAGGCTGTAGCAGTTGGAGCGGTTTGTGCAACGAAAGCGGCATGCTCCTGTCCCTTATCACCATACAGCCCCGACCGGGGGATGTTGCCAAGCTCATCGACGTGCTCGATTCCATGCGCGCCCTGCTTGCCACGAACATCGACTGTCTCGGCTGCCAGCTCATGGTGGATACCGGGGAAAACCCGGCGGTGCGTTACCTGGAACGATGGCGGGACCGCGAGGCCCTGGACCGGCACCTGCGCTCCTGCCGGTACTGTCGGGTGCTGGAGGCGATGGAGTTGTCCGCGCAACCGCCCGGGGTGGAATTTTTCGAGGTGCTGGACACAGGAGGCCTCGAGGTGGTGGAACAGGCGCGCATGCACCGGTTGGCCCGCTGAGGCCACGAACACGCCATCACCCCTGGGCGCAGCCGGCGCGTTCTTCCTTTCTGGAGTGGTCGCGATATCGACCGCGCGCCTGAGTGAGTAATTATTATACCCATTAAATAGTCTCTAATTTTCCCTTCCCAAATCCATCGTCCTCATTTACACCTGCTTTCGTAGAGCCCCATTACCCTCACCCGTTTTCCCGGGGTGCCTCGCAGCGTGTGCGGCAGGCGGAACGGTGGCTCTCGGCAAAGGAGACACCCACCATGCACGCCTGCTGCCGCCTTCTCGCTCTGATCCTCCTCGCCCTGCTCCTTCCCTGCGCGCCCCTGCCGGCGGCATCCACACCGCCGACCGACACTGCCGACCCGGGCTGGCCCCGCCTCTTCGAGGCCGGCGGCAAGCGGCTGACCGTCCACCAGCCGCAGGTCGACTCCTGGCCGGACTACAAGGAAATCCACTTCCGCTGCGCCATTGCCGTGCTCGACCGGGGGGCCAAGGAGGAGCGGTTCGGTGTGCTCGAAGTGGCGGCCCGCACCTCGGTGGACCACAGCAGCCGCGAGGTGGTGGCCCAGCCGCTGGACCGGCAGGTGCGGTTCGCCAACCTGCCGGCAGCTGAGGAACAACGGCTCGCGAAGGTCGTCGACGAACTGCTGCCGCGGCGCCAGACCACCATCGTGTCGCTGGACCGGGTGCTCGCCTATCTCGAGCCGGGACAGCAGCCGGTCCAGCCGCCGGTCGAGGTGAACCTGCAGCCGCCGAAAATTTTTGCCAGCAGCCGGCCGGCCATCCTCCTGATGTTCCTCGGGGAACCCGAGTTCAAGCCGGTTTCGGCCGGCAGGTCGGACCTGATGTTTGCGGTCAACGCCAACTGGGATGTGCTCTTCGACACCGCTGGCCAGCGCTGCTACCTGCTCAACGGCTCCACCTGGCTGACCGCCGCTGACCCGGTGCGCGGCCCGTGGGTCGCCACCAAAAAACTGCCGGCCGTGCTGACCACCCTGCCGGCCGACACCAACTGGACCGAGGCGCGCAAAAACATCCCGGCCCGGCCGCCGGCTGGCGCGCCGCCCGTGGTGTTCACGGCCACGGAGCCGGCCGAACTGATTCTCACTGACGGCCAGCCGCGCTACGCGGCCATTGCCGGAACCGCGCTCATGCAGGTGGTCAACACCGACAGCCCGCTGTTCCTGCACAGCGGCGAGCAACACCACTACTTCCTGGTGGCCGGCCGCTGGTTCCGCGCCTCCGGACTGAATGGTCCCTGGACACCGGCAAGCACCGACCTGCCGGCCGACTTTGCCCGGATTCCGGACGACAGCCCGGCGGCCCTGGTCAAGGCCGCGGTACCCGGCACCCAAGAGGCCAGGGACGCCATCCTGCTCGCCTCGGTGCCCACCACCAAAAGCGTGGCCGCGACCAAGGTCACGGAAACGGTGCTCTACACCGGCCCGCCTGAGTATGTCGTCATCCAGGGCACCGCGGTGCGCTACGCGGTCAACAGCCCCAACCAGGTGTTTCTCCTCGACAACAGCTACTACTGGTGCAACCAGGGCACCTGGCTGGTCAGCACCTCGCCGACCGGACCGTGGACCTACAGTGCAACGGTGCCGGCCGCCATCTCCACCATCCCGCCCAGCCATCCGAGCTACAACGTGACCTACGTGCGGGTGCAGAGCGCCACCCCGACCAACGTTGTCTACACCCAGACCTCCGGCTACAGCGGCGAGTACGTCGCTGCCACCGGCGTGGTCATGTTCGGCATGGGCATGGTGGCCGGGGCCCTCATCGCCGACCACCACCACGACTCCTACTATCCGGCTCCCTACTATTCCTATGGCCGTGGGGCCGTCTATCACCACGGCTACGGCGGCTACGTGTCCCACTACGCCGCCGGCGGCACGGTCGCCAGGTCGCGGGCCGCCTACGGCCCCTACGGCGGCGCCGGCCGGACCGCCGCCTACAACCCTCGCACCGGCACCTACGCGCGCAGCGGTTATGCCTACGGCCCGGGCGGCGCGGCCGGCTACCGTCAGGCCTACAACCCGCACACCGGCGCCTATGCGCAAAGGGGCCGGGTCGAAACCGCCACCGGGTCGGCTGGTCGCTTCTACGCCGAGCGCGGCGGCCGGTCGGTGCAGGGCGGTTCGCGCTCCGGCGCCTACGGCTCCGCCGCCGGGGTTCGCTCCAGCACCGGAGCGGCCGCGGCCGGATGGGACACGGCCCGCGGCCAGGGCGCTGTGGCTCGCGACCGGTCCGGCAATGTCTACGCCGGCCGTAACGGCAATGTCTACAAGAAGGACTCCAGCGGCAGCTGGAGCCAGCGCAGCGCCAGCAGCTGGCAACCCGCGGCCCAGCCGAGCCGTAACCTGGAACGACAGGCGCAGGCGCGCAGCTACGGCAACGCCCAGAGTGCGCGGGTCAACCAGGCCCGCGCGACGAGGGCCAGCCGGCCCACCGGTGGCGGCCGGCGGCGATAACGGATGAACGCGGGGGCAATCCCCACCAGACCAAGGCCAGGAAACCAGATGACCCTGTCCACACTTGATGCAGACAACAGCCCTGAACAAGGAAGCGAGCCCACCGGTGGCGGCCGGGTATCCGCCCTGGGCGAGGTATCCCGTCCGCCGGTCGACGCTCTGGTTGCCGATGGTCCGATCGAGCGGCTGCTGCCATCGATCTCGGCCCGGATCCTCAAGGCCCAGCCCCAGGCAATGGACGAGGTCGTGCGCGACTGCCTGCGGCAGGTCCTGGAGGTGCTGCACCTGGACCGGAGCGCCCTGCTCGAGGTCCAGCAGGATTACAGCCGGGTCATCCTCTCCCACGCCTGGTACGCACCTGGCGCGGAACTGCTGCTGGAACGGGTCAACCTGGCCGAACAGACGCCCTGGAGTTACGAACAGCTTGTGGTCCGGGACCGCATCCTGCTCAAGACCGGGGTCGACTCCATGCCCCCGGAGGCGAGCCTGGACCGCGCCGCCTTTGTCCGGCTCGGCATCAAGACCGCCCTGGCCATCCCGCTGAGCCTCGACGGTCGGGTGCACCACATCCTGGTGGTCCACGCGACCCGGAAACCGGTGCTCCTGCCCCTCGCCCTGGTCGCCCAACTGCGCCTGCTCGGCGAGATCTTAGTCAACGCCATCGAACGCCGCGACATGCTCAACGCCCTTTCCATCTCCCAGCAACGGCTGGACATGGCGGCGGCCTCGGCCAGGGTCGGCCTGTGGGAACTCGACCTGGAGACAAGAATTTTCTGGGCAACCCCCATCGCCCTCGCCCATTTCCAGTTCAGCGAGGACCAGCCCATCACCCTCGATGACGTCCTCGCCCAGGTCCACCCCGAGAACCGCGGCCTGATCGCCGCGAGCATCAAACGGGCGCGGGACCTCGACCAGGAGGTGCAGGTCGAATACCGGGTGCCCCAGCACGACGGCCGCGACCGCTGGCTGATCTCCCGCGGCCGTATCCGCCAGGACAGAAACACCGCGCGGATCTTCCTCGCCGGCGTGACCTCGGAAACCACCGCCCGCAAGGAGATGGAGCAGCGGTTGCGCCAACAGGTCCGGGAAATCAACACACTGCGGGAGCAACTGGAACAGGAGAACATCGTGCTGCGTGCCGAGGCCGGCCTGGACGAGGAGACGCACCGCGCCCTCGGCATCAGCCCGGCCATGCAGCGGGTCCAGGCGATGATCGAGCAGGTCGCCGCCACCGGCAGCACGGTGCTCATCCTCGGCGAGACCGGCACCGGCAAGGAACTGGTGGCCCAGGCGATCCATCAGCGCAGCGATCGCGGCAAACGGCTGATGGTCACGGTGAATTGCGCTGCCCTGCCCGCGGCCCTGATCGAAAGCGAGTTGTTCGGCCGGGAAAAGGGCGCCTTCACCGGCGCCCTCAGCCGCCAGGCCGGACGGTTCGAACTGGCGCACGACTCCACCTTGTTCCTCGACGAGATCGCCGAGATGCCGGTCGAGACCCAGTCCAAACTGCTGCGGGTGCTGCAGGACGGCACCTTCGAACGGCTCGGCAGTCCGGTCAACCTCAAGACCGATGTGCGCATCATCGCCGCCACCAACCGCAACCTGGAGGAAGAGGTCGAGCAGGGCCGTTTCCGCCGCGACCTGTTCTACCGCCTGAACGTCTTCCCCATCGTGGTGCCGCCGCTGCGCGAGCGGGTCGAGGACATTGCCATGCTCGTCTGGCGCTTCGTGAGCGAGTTCGGTCAATCCATGGGACGGAAGATCAACAAGATCGCCCGCGATGACATGGCCCGCATGGAAGCCTACGACTGGCCGGGCAATGTCCGTGAACTGCGCAACGTCATCGAACGCGCCATGATCACCAGCACCGGCACGGTGCTCGACCTGTCCCAACTCGCCCTGCCCTCCCCGATCCACTCCCAGCCACCCGCGACCATGACCCTCGAGGAGATCGAGCGGCGCCACATCCGCGCAACCCTCAAGGCCACCCGGGGCAAGATCAAGGGCCGGGGCGGCGCCGCCGAACTGCTTGGCCTCAACCCCTCGACCCTCTACTCGCGCATGCGCAAGCTTGCCATCCGGGTCGAGAACGACTGAATCGCAGGCGAAATATCGCCCAAAAGGATTGCATTTCACCCCGCCCCTGCCCTATCCATCAACCGCCCTGCCTGTACGTGTAAAAAACCCATTTAAATCAAATTGTTGTACATTTTTTTTACTTTCCGCCGAGTGGCTTGATTTGTGCAATAAAGCCAATGAAACCGGTTCGCTCTGCGCCATTGACAGCGCAGGCTGCCTCCGAGTGTATCCGGCGCGACCACCGTTGCCGGCTGCCCCATGATCGAGAGAACACCAAGGAGAAGAAGAAATGAACAGGACCACCACACTGCACCTGCTGGCTGCGGCGGCCTTGCTGCTGAGTTCCACTGCCGCGTATGCGGTCACCCCCAACCCGAACTACATCAAGCTGATCGGCAAGTACACCATGCTGAGCGACATGGATGTCGTCGACGACGTGTTCGAGGTGGACAGCGACGACGGCTGGGGCATTGGCGGGGCCATCGGCACCCAGATCAACATGTTCAAGATCGAGGTGGAGATCGCTACCCAGAAAAACGACATCAACGGCGTTGATCTCGACAGTCTGGGCCGGCAGGTGGAGAAGGAAGCCGGCGACACCACCATCAACACCCTGCTGCTCAACGCCTTTCTCGACATTCCGATCGCGGACGGGCTGTCGTTCTATGCCGGCGGCGGCGTGGGCGGCGCCATCGTCGACTTCAAAGCAGGCGACTTCGACAGCGACGACACGGTCTTTGCCTACAAGCTTGCGGCTGGCCTGAGCTACGCCTTCACCCCGGAGTTGGGGGCTGACCTGGGCTACGAGTATCTCGCCACCGAGGATGTGGAACTGGATCGCATTGATCTGAAGGATGTGAACTCCAACAACATCGTCCTCGCCCTCAAGTACATGTTCTAAAGGTTGCCCTCGGCCCGGCACCGGGTTGGTGACCGGCGCGGATTGGCGGAAGGTCCGCCGACTCCGCGCCGGTCCCGTGGCCGGGGGCACATTCCAACTCGACCGAATATCGGCAAGAGATCCGTCCCGTCCCCGGAGTTTCGGTGGAACTGGCAGCGGGTTCCACCATCAGGCCGTGCGCGCCAACCGGCCCCATCGCTGCCGGTCGTCCAGACCAACCCTGTCCCGTCCCCTCCGGCCTTCCCGCTTCCCGCTCCCATCCGGGCCTGTCCGTGCAGCACCGTCCCTGTGCTCGGATCCCGCCTGGTGCCGCGTCGTTTTGCCGCCTCTTTTCCTGCCATCGGCCCGGGTCGCACGCCGTCCCCCAGGGAACAATGGATGAAATATCGACCGCCGGGAGTTGCCATTTCATCCCTGCCGCCGCTATTTTCCAAGCCGCTTTCAGTCATCAAGAAAAATACATTTTTATCAGATAGTTAAAAGACAGGGGGACAGCTCCTTGAACTGGACCGGTTTATGCAAAACACGGGGTAAAAGGACCACCCGCCATCGGTCGGCCCGCAACAATCGGCAGCCCGCCGGGACAGAAGCAATTCCGCCCTGCCGGCCGTCCACACCGCAAACTGAAGAAGAGGAGGACACAATGAAGAGGATGGTGCACATCGCGATGTCGGCGGCCCTGGCCGCAAGCCTGGCCGCCTGCGCGCCGGCGGAGAAGAAGGAGAGCGGACTCAAGATCGAGCGTTCCGAGCAGGCCACCACGGTCGCCACCGTGGAGGCCATTGACCACAAGACCCGGATCGTGCAACTGCGCAGCCTGGAAGGGCGACCCTTCATGGTGCGGGTCAGCAAGGAGGCGGTCAACCTGCCCCAGGTCAAGGCGGGCGACCAGGTGGAGGTCACCTATGCCCGGGAAATCGAGGTGACCATGGCCGAACCCGGCGAGGTCGTCAACGAGACCGATGTGGTCCTCGAGCGGGCCAAACTCGGTGCCAAACCGAAAGGGGCCGCCATCTCCCAGACCCGGTTCACCGCCACCATCCTCGACCTGAACAAGGAGCAGGAACTGGCCACGCTGGAAATGGCGGACGGCTCGATTGGCACCGTCAAGGTGAAGAACCCGGCCAACCTCGACAAGGTCAAGGTCGGTGACACCATCCTCATCCGCTACCTGGAGGCCGTGGAAATTTCGGTCAAGGGCAAGAAACGCTGATCCGCGCCAACGCACTGCCCGCGCAGAAACCGAGCAAGCACTCAACATCCCCCAACAACACCCCCCAGAACAGGAGCCTGACCATGAACGCATGCAGCACCAGCACTTCCGGCCGGAAAACAACCGCACTCCCCCTGACCTTTCTCTGGCTGGCGCTCGCCGCCCTGACCCTCTGCCTGCCCAAACCGTCACTGGCCGCCACCGCCGCGGAGATCGACCGCGACGTGGACAGCGCCCTGCAGACCCTCTACCGGGTCACGCCGTCAGCCCGGCAGGTGGCCAAGGTCGCCAAGGGTGTGCTCGTTTTCCCCCACATCGTCAAGGGCGGCCTCATCATCGGCGGTCAGTACGGCGAGGGCGCCCTGCGCGTCGGCGGCCGGACCACCGGCTACTACAAGACCATGGCCGCCAGCTACGGCCTGCAGGCCGGGGCCCAGACCTTTGGCTATGCCCTCTTTTTCCTCGACAATGCCAGCATGCGCTACCTGAAGGACAGTGACGGCTGGGAGGTCGGCGTTGGCCCGAACATCGTCATCATGGACGAGGGGACGGCCCGGTCGTTCTCCACCACCACCGCCCAATCGGGGGTGTACGCCTTCTTCTTCAGCCAGAAGGGGCTGATGGCCGGCCTGGGCATCCAGGGCAGCAAAATTTCGCCCATCCAGCCGGAACGCTGAGCACAGACGGGTTTGGCTGGCCCACGGCCGGACGGGGGAATCCCCCGTCCGGCCGTGGACCGCCAGGATCAAGGAGGCCACCGTGTCCAAGGGCAGCGATCATCTGATGCATTCCTTCCGGGGCCCGCCAACGCCGGTTCCTGAACCGGTGGGCGACTCCGCCGCACCGGTGCCGGGGACGGGTCCATCGCTCGTTGCCTGTCCGGACTGCGACCTGCTCAACCGGCTGGACGGTCCGGCCGCGGCCACCCTGCTGTGCGCCCGCTGCGGCGCGGTACTCCGCCGCCATAGGCCCAACTCCATCGACCGGACGCTCGCCCTGGTGGTGGCGGCCCTCCTGCTTTTCACCCTGGCCAACGCCTTTCCCTTCCTGGCCATGAAGAGCGGTGGTTTCGTCCAGGAGACCACCCTGCTGAGCGGCGTGCAGGAACTCTGGCGCCAGGGGCTGCGGCTCCTGGCCGCGCTCGTCTTCTGCACCTGCGTGCTCGTGCCCGCGGCCCAGCTGACCGGCCTCGTCACCATCCTCCTGCCGCTGCGCCTCGGCCGCCGGCCGCCGCCGGGCGCGGCCCGCATCCTCCGCCTGGTGCAGGCGGCCGCGCCCTGGGGCATGATGGAGGTGTTCATGCTCGGCATCCTCGTGGCCCTGGTCAAGCTCGGCCACATGGCCACCATTGTCCCGGGCGTGTCCGTGTTCAGCTTCGCCGCGCTCATCGTGGTCATGGCCG
>Ga0265295_1009235_pt1 | contig 10618 bp, 9 predicted proteins | sample Munlansysbiofilm_FD_192503 | JGI IMG/M metagenome (GOLD analysis project Ga0265295, IMG submission 192503) | Leachate microbial communities from a municipal landfill in Southern Ontario, Canada - Methane capture system biofilm | ecosystem: Engineered > Solid waste > Landfill > Unclassified ... | reverse complement strand
GGAGGCATGCTGGAGGATATCATCGATGCCGTTGACCGCCGCCTGAAGCCTGACGGCATCATCGTCCTCAACGCCGTGACACTGGACACCCTCACCAAGTCGGTGGAATTTCTCGAAGACCACGGCTATACCGTGGAAGTCAGCTGCGTCAACGTTTCCAAGACCATGGTCCTTACCGAATACAAGATATTCGAGGCCCACAATCCGGTATATGTGATATCCGCCCGGCGGGGAGAGGACTAGTGGCGCGTCTGTACGCCGTCGGCGTCGGTCCCGGTGACCCCGAACTCCTGACCCGCAAGGCCGAACGAATCCTCCGCGCCGTTCCCGTCATCTGCGCCCCGGTCGCGTGCGCCGGCGATACCAGCCATGCTATGTCCATCATTGAGCCGTTCCTTGACCGCGCCAGACAGCAGATCATAGTCCAGGTCTTTCCCATGAAAAAGGACCAGGAGGGGCTGGAAGAATTCTGGGAAGAGGCGGCCTCGACGGTCCTGAGCCATATCCGCCAGGGGAAGGACGTGGCCTTCATCACCATCGGTGATCCGTTTCTCTACTCCACCTTCCTCTACCTGTACCGAATCTTCCGCGAACGCTATCCTGACATCCCCATCGAGGTCGTGCCCGGTGTCTCCAGCATCACCGCGGCGGCGGTTGCCTGCGGGATTCCGCTGGCCATGGCATCGGAGCGGATCGCGGTGCTTCCGGCTACCTTCGAGGAGGAAAAGCTGCGCCAGACTCTCCTGGATTTCGACACCGTGGTGCTCATGAAGGTCAACCGCGCCTTCGACCGCATATACTCGATACTAAAAGAGCTGGGGCTGGAAGACCGGTGTGCTTTCGTCAGCAGGGCCGGCACGGAAGGGGAGAAGGTGGTCCATGACCTGGAGTCGCTGGTCGGCAGGAAGCTGGATTATCTGTCGCTGCTGATCGTTAAGAAGTAGAAACCCGTAAATTAACAGGATGGACAGGATAGACAGGATATAACCATAACACCTTGTTATTCTACTTCCGGGACGGACGCTTCTATACGTCGTACGCATTGTATTCAAATAAAGATACTCAAACCTATATCCTGTTCATCCTGTCTATCCTGTTAATTCGCTTCGGAGGTTTTGATGCCACAGGTTCATTTCATCGGCGCCGGTCCCGGCGACCCGGAACTGATTACCGTAAAGGGCGCGCGGCTCCTCGGCGAGGCGGACGTGGTGGTCTATGCCGGGAGCCTGGTGGATCGGGAACTGGTGCGTGTCCATGCCCCGGGAGCCGAGGTCTACGATTCCTCCTCCATGACCCTGGAGGAAACCACGGAGTTGATAGTTGAAAGCCTGGTTGCCGACAGGAAGGTGGCCCGTCTCCACACCGGCGACCCCTCCATCTACGGTGCGATCCAGGAGCAGATGCTCGAACTGGACCGGCTCGGCATCGGCTACGAGATCGTGCCGGGGGTTACCAGCGCCTGCGCTGCTGCCGCCGCGCTGAAACAGGAACTGACCCTGCCGGAGGTCTCCCAGACGGTGATCATCACCCGCCTGGCCGGGAGGACGACGACGCCGGAGCGGGAATCCCTTCGAGAAATCGCAAGGACCGGCGCGACCCTCGTCATATACCTGTCCGCCGCCATGATCGAGCGGGTAGTGGCGGAACTGCTGGAGGGGGCATACACATCCGAAACGCCGGCAGCTGTGGTCTTCCGCGCCACCTGGCCGGACGAGCGGATTATCGAGGGGACCTTGGCGGATATCGCGGTCCTGGCAAGAAACGCCGGCATAGAAAAGCAGGCCCTCATCCTGGTGGGCGACGTGCTGAAGGCGCGCCGGGAGGGGTTGAAGGCGAAATCGCGCCTGTATGACAAGGATTTTTCCCACGGCTGCCGGAAGGGTGTCGTGACCTGATATACGCACAGGCATCATGAAAATCGCCATCATCGCCATAACACACAACGGCGCACGGCTCGGCGCACGGCTCACCGAAGGGCTGCCCGGTTCCGGACTCTACATCCCGCCGAAGCTGGGCGACCACGTCAGCGGCCCGGCCACGGTTTTCCCGGAATCCCTGAAAGAACTCATGGCCAGGCTCTGGCGCGAGGCGGACGGCCTGATCTGCATCATGGCCACGGGGATCGTGGTGCGTATGATTGCCCCTCACCTGGAGGGGAAGGACCGGGACCCGGCGGTGGTGGTCCTGGACGATGCCGGAAAGTTTGCTGTCTCGCTTCTCTCCGGACATCTGGGTGGGGCCAACCAGTTGGCGGAGGAGAGCGCCCGCCTCACCGGCGCCACCCCCGTCATTACAACCGCAACCGACGCCAACGGCCTCCCCTCCTTTGACAGCATCGCCAGGGAGCAGGGATGGGCCATCGACGACCTTTCCCGGGTCAAGGTCCTGAATTCCCTCCTGCTGGAGGATACGGAGATCGCCGTCGTCGACTCCAGCGGGCAGGTGGAGCATGCCTTCCGCGGACGGGGCAGGCTGACCTTCCATTCCGATTTTCAGGCTGCGTTCCGAAGCGGCGCGAAGGGGTTTGTCTTCGTCACCAGCCGCGATCTCTCGGCTCAGGTTAAATCGCCGTGCCTTCTCGTGCTCCACCCGCGCAATCTGATTCTTGGAGTTGGCTGCAACAGAGCTACCTCAGAGGAAGAGATTGAAGAGATCATTCTTGCCAATCTGAAGCGCCTGTCTCTCTCCATCAAGAGCGTCCGCTCCATTGCCACAGCAACGGCAAAACAGGACGAGCCGGGGCTTCTGGCGGTGGCGGAAAAGTTCGCCCTCCCTGTCGTATTCTACGAAAGCAGCGAGTTGAACGCCATCCGGACGCCGACCCCCCCCTCGCAACACGCCCTGGACGCCATTGGCGCCAGCGGAGTGGCGGAACCGGCGGCCCTGCTTGCCTCCGGAAATGGCAATCTGATTCTGAAAAAAGTGAAGAGCGGGAACGTCACGTTGGCGGTAGCGGAAATTCCTTAAGGATCGCACTGATTTTATGTCCAGACTTTATATCGTGGGAATCGGTCCCGGCGACCTGAACCACATGACGTACCAGGCCCGCGAGGCCATCGAGTCCGCGGATACCGTGGTGGGCTACAAGACCTACCTCCACCTCATAGAACCTCTCCTCGGCGGAAAGGAAGTCGTTTCCTCCGGCATGATGAAAGAGGTGGAACGCTGCCGCGAGGCCATCTGCCTTGCCGGTGAAGGCCGAACCGTGGCGCTCGTTTCCAGCGGCGATTCCGGGATCTACGGCATGGCCGGGCTGGTGCTGGAACTGTCGCCCCCTGACTGCATCGAGGTGGTCACCGTACCCGGTGTCTCCGCGGTTCAGGCCGCGGCATCGGTCCTGGGTGCGCCGCTCATGCACGACTTCGCCGTCATTTCCCTCTCCGACCTCCTCACGCCGTGGGACCTGATAGAAAAGCGGCTGGAGGCCTCTGCCTCCGCCGATTTCGTGATCGCCCTGTATAATCCCCGCAGCAAGGGCAGAACCCGCCACGTGGAGCGGGCGGTGGAGATCATGCTCCAATCCCGCGCGCCGGACACCCCGGTCGGCATCGTGCGCAACGCCTGCCGCGAAGGAGAGGAAAAAATCCTCTCCACCCTGGTCGAAATCCCCCTGTCCCGCATCGACATGTTTTCCATGGTCATTGTCGGCAATTCAGCGACCTACGTGGACGGGCGCGGACGGATGGTGACGCCGAGGGGGTATGAGACAGGCGCAAGGCGCGAGGCGCGGGGTGCGCTGAAAAGCCGTCAAAACCTGGAACCTCTATCCTCGGACCTCGTTGCTCGTCCCAGAACGGGACGCGCCGTGATGTTCGTAGGCACCGCCTCGGACGTGGGAAAGTCAGTCCTCAACGCCGGTTTCTGCCGCATCCTCAGCAACCGGGGCATCCGGGTCGCGCCGTTCAAATCCCAGAACATGGCCCTCAATTCCTTCGCCACCCCGGAAGGGGGCGAGATCGGACGCGCCCAGGCGGTTCAGGCCCAGGCCTGCCGCATCCAGCCCCACACGGACATGAATCCCGTGCTCCTCAAGCCCAACTCCGACACGGGCAGCCAGGTGATCGTGCAGGGCAAGGTGGTGGGGAACATGTCGGTGAAGGAGTACAACGCCTTCAAGCCCGAGGCGTTCAGCAAGGTGGAGGAGAGCTTCGGGAGACTGCAAAGCGCCCACGATTTCATCGTCATCGAAGGGGCCGGGAGCATCGCCGAGATCAACCTGAAGTCCCACGACATCGCCAACCTGCGCATCGCCGAGATGGCGGACTGCCCCTGCATCCTGGTAGCCGACATCGACCGGGGCGGGGTCTTCGCCCAGATCGTGGGGACCCTGGCGCTGCTGGAACGGGGGGAAAGGGAGCGGGTCAAAGGGGTGATCATCAACAAGTTCCGCGGCGACCCGTCGCTGCTGGGGCCGGGGATCGAGTTCGTGGAGAAGAGGACCGGTGTGCCGGTGCTGGGGGTGGTGCCGTACTTCACCCATTTCCGCATTCCCGAGGAAGACAGCGTGGCGCTCGAGAAGAGGGCTAAAGGCAATAGGCAAAAGGCAAAGGGCGAAACTGTCACAATCGGGATAGTGCGGTTTCCGCGCATCTCCAACTATACCGATTTCGATGCGCTGGAAGGCGAGCCGGATGTCGACCTTAGATATGTTCGGGAACCGGGCGAAATCGACGGACTAGACATTCTCATCCTGCCGGGGAGCAAGTCCACCATCGGAGACCTGGCGTTTCTTGTGAAACAGGGTCTTTTTCAGGCGGTACAGGAATTTTCAGGTCAAGTTGTCGGAATCTGCGGCGGGTACCAGATACTGGGGAGACGGGTACAGGACCCGCACGGCGTCGAATCCGCCGTCACGGAGGCGGAAGGTCTGGGTCTGCTGGACGTGGAAACGGTCATGCTCACCGAAAAAGAGACCCACCAGGCCGAGGCGCGGCTGCTGCCGGCCGCGTCCCTGGTTGCGCCGGAATGCGTCGGCACGGTTTCGGGATACGAGATCCACATGGGAGAGACGGCTCTCGGCCCCGGCGCAAAACCCTTCGCCCAGTTGGTGCGCCGTTCCGGCATGGATGTGGCGATACCCGACGGCGCGGTTTCCGCTGACGGTCGGGTGTTCGGCGTCTACCTGCACGGTATCTTCGACAACCATGGCTTCCGGACAGCGTTCCTGAACCGGATTCGAAGGGAAAAGGGCTTGCCGACACATTCCAACGACCACGAAACCGAAGACCCCTTCGATCTGCTGGCGGAGCACCTGGAACGGCACTTGGACATGGAAAGGCTGCTTCGGATCTGCGGGATTGAACAGTGTCAGGAATAGCACCCAACATCCTGATTACCGCCGTGCTCCTGGACCTGCTCCTGGGCGACCCGCGCCGGCTGCCCCACCCAGTGGTCGGGATCGGCCGGCTGATCTCTGCATTGGAAAAGATGCTGCGACGTCTGGTCCGGAACGAACAGGCGGGCGGGGTGCTGCTCCTCGTCCTGGTGGTGGGTACGACATGCCTTGCGGCACTCCTGCTGCTCAAGGGGGCGTACGCCATACGCCCCTACATCGGTCTTGTGGTTTCCGTCTGGCTTTCCTATACCTGCCTTGCAGCCCGTTCCCTGCACCAGGAGTCGAAGCTTGTGGCCGACCGGCTGTCCGCCGGGGATCTGGAGGGGGCGCGTGCATACCTGTCCCGCATCGTGGGGAGGGACACCGACGGCCTCAGCGAACCGGAGATCTGGCGCGCCCTGGTGGAGACGGTGTCGGAGAACACCTCTGATGGCGTCATCGCGCCCCTTTTCTACCTGATGCTCGGCGGTCCGGCTCTGGGTCTGGCCTACAAGGCGGTGAACACTCTCGACTCCATGGTGGGGTACAAGAACGAACGCTACCTCCGCTTCGGCCGTGCCTCGGCCCGCTTCGACGACCTGGCCAACTGGCTCCCGGCGCGCATCACCGGCCTGCTGATGGCCGCCGTTGCGCCGCTGGTCGGTCTCTCGGGAAAAGAGGCCTTTCGGGTCATGCTCCGCGATGGCCGCAACCACTCCTCCCCCAACAGCGGGGTGCCGGAGGCGGCAACCGCGGGGGCGCTCGGCGTGCGGCTCGGAGGGACCAACCGCTATTTCGGCAAGCCGGTGGAGAAGCCCACCATCGGCGAACCGCGGCGTGACCTGTCCATTGCGTCCTACCGGGGAGCGATCCGGCTCATGTACGGCGCCATGGCGCTGATGCTGCTCCTGTGGGGAACGATAGTTTTGTTTTGCTTCCCGTCGATCTTTTGAATACACATCACCCGGATGCGCCAATCCTTCACAATCGAGGAAATGAAACCGGAGAATATGGAAAGACCATGACCGACTCCACCAGTTCACCGAAGTACGCCCGCTACGCCCTGGCCCTGCTCCTGGCCGTGAATCTCATCAACTACATCGACCGCCAGGTCCTGTATGCGGTCTTTCCCCTCATCAAGTCCGACTTCAGTCTCTCGGACACCGCCCTCGGGTTCCTGGGGAGCGCCTTCATGATCTGCTACATGTGTTCGGCGCCCCTGCTGGGGTGGATCGGCGACCGGGGGAGCCGCGTCAGGCTCGCCTCCTGTGGGGTCGCGGTCTGGAGCCTGGCAACCGCCCTGTCGGGCATAGCGCCCGGCTACCGGTCGCTGCTGGCGGCCCGGACGGTGGTGGGAATCGGAGAGGCCAGCTTCGGCACGGTCTCTCCCGGGCTCATCTCCGACTTTTTCAGCAAGGAGCGGCGGGGGAGGGTGCTTTCCTATTTCTACCTCGCCATCCCCGTGGGAAGCGCCATCGGCTACCTGCTGGGCGGGATTCTCGGATTCCATTTCGGCTGGAAGGCCGCCTTTCTCATGGTGGGGGCGCCGGGACTGCTGTTAGCCATCGCGGTCTGGTTCCTGCGGGACCCGAAGGAGATGGTCGCGCCCGAGCAACGGCGGCCCGTACCCAAACCTTCCCTTGCCGCATACGGCATCTTTCTGAAAAACAGGTCGTTCATCTGCAACACCCTTGCCATGACCTCCATGACTTTTGCCATAGGCGGGCTGGCCCAGTGGATGCCAACCTTCCTCTATCGCATCCATGGTCTCGATGTGGCCAGGGGAAACATGTACTTCGGCGGGGTGACAGTGCTGGCCGGGATTGCCGGCACCCTTTCCGGGGGATGGCTGGGTGATCGTCTCCAGCGAAAGAGCCCCAAGGGCTATCTGCTGGTCTCCGGCTGGGGCTTTCTCATGGGAATTCCAATCACCGTATACGCCATTTCCTCCCAAACCCTCGCCGGGTGCCTGACAGCGACCTTTTTCGCCGAGTTCTTCCTCTTCTTCAATACTGGCCCCCTCAATACGGTAATCGTCAACGTAAGTCCGGCCGACCGCCGCGCCATGGCCTTCGCCATCAACATCTTCTTCATCCATGCCCTGGGTGACGCCATTTCACCTACTCTTCTGGGATGGTTTTCCGACCTGTGGGGGTTGCGCGCCGCGTTGCTGACGACACCCGCCGCCATCGCCGCCGCGGTCGGATTCTGTTTTCTGTGCACCCGATACATCAGGGACGATATGGAAAGGGCTGAACATTCGTAGGGATAAACGTCGTGTCTGCACTTGGATTGGGCGATCACAAGGATCGCCGCTTCCTTCGTGCGCCGCACACCTTCCTTTTGCGGGAAAACTATGCTACAAATTTATCTTCACTAAAAAAATAGATAGATGGAGGGAATCATGAAAAAGGATATTCTCGAAAAGGGCGCGATCCTGCAGCGGGACAAGGAGACCTATGCCATAGCTCCCCACATTCCGGGCGGCATCACGGATACAGCGACCCTGCGCAAGATCTGCGACGCAGCCGATAAATACAAGGTGCAGGCCCTGAAGCTTACCTCGGCCCAGCGTATCGCCATGGTCGGCGTGAGGGAAGAGGACCTGGACGCTATCTGGGCCGACCTCCAGCAGACTCCGGGCGCGGCCATAGGACTCTGCGTCCGGAGCGTTAAAATATGCCCCGGAACCGCATTCTGCAAGCGGGGAGTCATGGATTCCGTGGGCCTTGGCCTGAAGATAGATGCTATCTACCACGCCATGCAGCTCCCCAACAAGATGAAGATGGGGGTTTCAGGTTGCATGCTTTCCTGTTCCGAGGTATGGGTGAAGGATATCGGCGTCATGGGGACCCCCAAGGGGTGGAAGATACTGGTTGGAGGCAACTCGGGCATGAGACCGCGTATCGCCGATGTCCTGGTGGAAGAAATAGCGACGGACGATGAAGTCCTGGCGATCATCGACAGGATCATCACCTTCTACAAGGGGTGCGGAAAGAAGGAGCGCCTGTGCCGCATCGTGGAGCAGATGGGCATCGAGGATTTCAAAAAAGCGGTTCTTGGATAGAGAAGTCCGGCTAGAGGGCAAAACACATGGGGCGATCCTGACGGGTCGCCTTTTTTCTTCAGATTGCTCCAAGATAGGATCTGACATCCCGTGCCGTTTCCGGCGAGTCCAGGAGAACCGAGAGTTCATTGTTGCGGGTCAGGGCGCTGTGGGTGAGATTGTGGCTCCCCAGATAGACATAGCGGTCGTCTATGACAACAGCCTTGACATGGGTGGTCTTGCGGAGGGAGTCGAAGCGTACGTTGACGTCGTTGCGGGAAAGGAGGGTCGCGGTGGAACGGTTCGCCCTGTTCAGGGGGTCGTCTGTTTCCCGAGACTGCTCCAGGATCACGGTCACCGCAACGCCGCGGCGGCGGGCCTCGATAAGCTCCTCGGCGATACGGCGTGGGATATTGCCGGGAAAGTCGGTTATCTTGAAGAGGTAGCAGGAAACGAGGATGGAGGAGCGCGCATTGCGAACACCTCGCAGAAGCGTATCGCCGTACTCGCGGTTTTTGAGAAGGGTCGCCGTGGCGGAACCGCGTTCCCACGCCTTTGCCGGAGACACGGCCGCAAGGAGGAAAACGGCCGCCGACAGCAGCGCAAAGGCGCGGCAAAGGCCGCGCCCGCTGTTTCTTGAAAAAACTTCCGGTTGAAAAACGGGGGTCATCAGCTGAACAGGTCCATCACCTTGTCGAAGAAATTCTTCTTCATGGGATGAACTTCCTCTCCACTGATCTTGGCGAATTCTTCCAGCATTTCACGCTGCCTCTTATCCAGGTTCACCGGCGTCTCCACCTTGATGATCACCAGCTGGTCGCCCCGTCCGTAGCCCTGAAGCACCGGAATCCCTTTGTCGCGCAGACGGAAGACCTTCCCCGACTGGGTGCCTTCCGGAATCTTCAGCTCCATCTTCCCGTCCAGGGTCGGCACCGGTATTTCGGCGCCCAGCGCGGCCTGGGCGAAACTGATGGGAATCTCGCAGATCACGTCGTTGTTGTCCCTGTTGAAAACCGGGTGGGGTTTGACCGTGATGGAAACATAGAGGTCGCCGTTGCCCCCTCCCTTGGTCCCTTGTCCTCCCTCTCCGGAGAGTTTCAGGCGGTTGCCCGTTTCCACCCCGGCCGGGATCTTGACTGACATGGTCTTGGTGTCCCTGACGCTGCCGGTTCCCCTGCATGTGGCGCAGGGGGAGTCGATGATCCTCCCTTCGCCGTTGCAGTGACTGCATGTTCTGCTTACACTGAAATAACCCTGCTGGAAACGCACCTGTCCCGCGCCCCGGCAGGTGGGGCAGACCTTAGGTTCGGTGCCCGCTTTGGCGCCGCTGCCGCCACAAGCGCCGCAGCGTTTGTTGTACGGAACTTCGATGCGGGATTCGACTCCGAAGGCGGCCTCCTCGAAGCTGATCTCCAGGTTGTAGAGAAGGTCGTCGCCCCGCCGTCCCCGTCCCCGTTGCTGGCGGCCGCCGCCGAAAATGTCACCGAATATATCCCCGAAGATGTCTCCGAAGGGCGTGCCCGCGCCGAAGCCGAAACCGGAAGCATTGAAACCGCCGCCGCCCAGGCCGGCATGGCCGAACTGGTCATATTGCGCCCGCTTCTGAGGGTCTGACAGGATCTCGTACGCCTCGGATACCTCCTTGAAGTATTCCTCCGCTTCCTTGTTTCCCGGATTCTTGTCCGGATGATACTTTATGGCCAGCCTGCGGTAGGCCTTTTTAATCTCGGTTTCCGAAGCGTTCCGGTGGACCTCGAGAACCTCGTAATAATCTCGTTTTTCTCCGTTCGCCACTCTCGTCCCTCACCGGCTAAAGGGACAGGGCAAACGGCAAAAGGGGAGCACGTTATCTCCCCTTCAGCCGCGGCCTGTTGTCCCGAGCCGTTTTCTCTTATTTTTTGTCGTCTTTTACTTCTTCGAACTCGGCCTCCACGACCTTTTCATCACCAGCGCCCTCTGCCTGCGAGGCTTCACCCGGTTGTCCGGATTCCGTCCCGGATGCCTGGGCCTTGGCATATACAGCTTCTGCCAGTTTGTGGGATGCCTGGGTAAGTTCGTCGGAAGCGGTCTTGATGGCCGCGGGGTCGTTTCCTTCCATGGCCTTCTTCAGGGCCGCGACTCCGCTTTCGATTTTCTGCTTTTCTCCAGCGTCGATCTTGTCGCCGAATTCCTTGAGGGACTTTTCGGTGGAATAGATAAGGCTGTCCGCGTGGTTGCGCGCCTCGATGATTTCGCGCTTCTCCTTGTCGCCAGCGGCA
>Ga0265295_1009234_pt1 | contig 10618 bp, 17 predicted proteins | sample Munlansysbiofilm_FD_192503 | JGI IMG/M metagenome (GOLD analysis project Ga0265295, IMG submission 192503) | Leachate microbial communities from a municipal landfill in Southern Ontario, Canada - Methane capture system biofilm | ecosystem: Engineered > Solid waste > Landfill > Unclassified ... | reverse complement strand
CTATGGGATACGAATCGGTCGAGGGCTTATTCTTCCCGCTATTCGGTTTTCAGGGTGTAACACCTTAAAACCATACCATCTCTACAAGATCATCTTTTGAATGATCGTTGAGGTGGTATGGTTTTTTGTTGTTTGTGCACGTCACGATATGTTCGACGTAAGGTTAAGCATCTTAGATCTCTCCGTTCAGAGTGATTGAAGCGGTAAGAAAGTAGTCAGACAGTAAGACGATCCGCATGACGCGTTTCGGATCGACGGCTGGGCCTCCGGCGCGTTCCGAATCAAGCGGGGCGAGTCCTCATGGATCTGAGAGACGTCCAAGACGCGATTTGGCGATGGACCGATTTTTTATGCTATCCTGTTTTGCAGATTCCGCCAAGCCCAAAAAATCGGCGCATAAGACGAAGTAGAGAAAGCAAATAAATGAGGACCGTCGCGGTTCCGTTCGGGAAGGAGCCGGTGGGCGATGTGGGCATATTCTTTTTGACGTATCGAAATCCGCAAGGATACGCGAGCTGGCTGATCGAAGTGACGGAGCAGATCGAGCGGGAACTTCGGGATGAAGAAGAGTATTCGACTTCGGTGGAAGCGCCTTTGACCGGGCAGGAGGGCGATGGAGTGACCGGGTCATCGTGGAAAGTCGTTCGCCCTTCGTTGGCCGTCCGCATTCCGGGTTCGGTGGCGACCAAGCTTTCCGTCCGTGAAAAGGAGGTTCTGGAACTTTTGGCTGCTGGCGCAAGCACCGGGGAGATCGCCCGGGAGCTCCATCTTAGCCGGTCGACGATCAAGACGCACATCGCCCGCATCGCCGAGAAATTGGGGATTGAACCGGGCGTGAAGTCGATCTTAATGTTTATCGATCGTTTTGCTCGATGAGGAAACGGATGAGCGTAGATTTTGACTCCACAGCTTATGTCGTCCAAGTGGACGACATAAGAGCGAAATCTCGTTTAAAAATCATCCAAATGGACGACAGACAAATACAAAATCGTGTGGTATGGTAAGCGTAGAAGCGGATACCGCGATGACAAGGTGGCAATGGACAAACGAAGAAAGCGAAAGGGAGATGATTAAATCAAGCGCGGTTCTGCTTGAATTTTGAAGGGAAGGGGGTGCCGACACGAAGAGGAGCGCAACCGACCTCAGCGAATCGAGGACAAGATCCTGACTCTGTGCAGGCGGCTGTGGGTTCTCGAAAACATCGCGTGATTGTCCCCACGACTGGTTCCGCGAAGACTCTTTCCTCAGCCGGTCGCTATCGCCTCATTTCGGGTCGCGAAGTCCCTGTTCCAAGTGCATCAGAGCTTCATGAGGCTGATGGCTGTAAGAGAAAAATTACGCTGGGACAATTCTTCGGGGTTGATGGCAAATTTTTAGTGACCACCTTTTTCGTGGCTGTCACGGTTGAAGTGCATTTGCTGATACCACGTCCGTAGTCAGTCGTCCTGCAGGATAGGGCGAACCTGACTCTAGAAAAAGATTATAAATTGGGAGAAATGAAAATGAAGATGAAAAATTTTTTTTACATTTATTTCTGCATTAACGTTATTGATGATTAGTGCGCAAAGTGCATCATCTAATACTAGATGTTGATTATTTTATGATGCAATTAAACAAGTATATAGAAAACAATCCGCATGCAAGTGAAGACAAGCAAAATGATTACATCAAAAAAGAGATAGAAAAAAAGTATAAAATCAATTTATTAGGTTCATACAGTGTACAGCAGTATTCCTACCCGGAACTCAATCCAGAGGAGCAAAAACTTTTTAATGAAAATCCGGTTAAGGGATTAAAGGCTTTGTATGAAGGTAAAAAAGCAATAGATGAAGCGATCAATCGATACCAGAGTTGGTCACTCCACAACGGAAACGGTGATGCCTTTCGACATGCCTACTGGAATGTGTTGATGGTCAAGCATATTGATTACGATTGGGCATACCGATGGGCAACAGCTCACGAAGAAGGCGCTTTAGACCAACCGCCCCTAGAGAAGGAAATGGATTTGTATAACAACTTGGTAGGGAGGGTCATTGGCAACAACAATAAAACAAAAAGCGATGCCGATTTAGCAGATATTATCCAGACATCTGTAAGAAATGGTGAGATGAAAAGGATCGTTAATGACCGACTCGTCCCAATCAATCGAGAAGGAGGGAAAATGTAACCATGAAAAAAATCATGATCATTAATTGGATCATATTCATTACAATTCTCCTATACGAGTGGTACTATATGATACTTGTGGATGGGATGCTGAAATTAGCCATAGATAGCGAAGGAGGCATAAACAGCATATCTGCAAATTTGCTGGGTATAGAGTATACAACCAGAGGCACAACACTTCATTTCATCAGTAATCGCATTATGCTATATTTAATCACGTTTGGGTTGATTTATAACACATCAATCTTGATTTATTATATTTACAAGAATAGAAAATCCAGGGTTCAAAAGAACAAATAATTTTATTTCTAAAAGGCCGGTGAAAAACCTCTTCGTTTTGCAGGGAATCCGGACCCATTGATCGAATTCATTCAATCAAAGTAAGCAAGCAAGCATCCCTTTATCTAGAAGCTGTATGGTCGAGGGGAAAATGCCAAACTTGTACGTACGCATCCTGTGATCGCGCTTGAGGATTTAAACATTGCAGGAATGTTAATGAATAAGCATCTTACACGGCACATCGCCGATGTCGGCTGGGGCACTTTTCGGACACTTCTTGAAGCGGAAGCCAAGCTTCAGGGCGTGCAAATTTTGAAAACCGACCGTTTTGAGCCGACATCGAAGACATGCTCATCCTGTGGAAACATTCTTTCGGAACTTCCACTTTCTGTCCGGGCGTGGGCGTGTCCAGTGTGCGGCGTGCACCACGACCGGGACGAAAATGCGGCAAAGAATCTTCTACGATTCGCCATGGCAGTTGGTGTGTAGACGACTCTACCGTGAGTTCCACGGGAAGTAGCCTCGGGAGATGGACTCTGCGGCGGAACGGGGAGACCCGGTCTACGAGCACCTCATCGAAGAAGCAGGAAGCAACCGGGACATTTGTCCATGAGTTGCGGAACGGTTCTTGAGCATGAGATGATCCGTGCGAATCGGTAGATGGAACGCCGTGTGAGGGGAAACTCTCATGCACGGTGTGGGCCAGGGGAAAAGGAGGATGGAGTAGGCTCCTATTGGGGTAAAACCAAACCCTTACCTACGGGGCGTGTTGCTGTGTTCTTAAGGCCCTCGCACACCCGGCGCCGATTCGGAATGGGCCTGCGAATCGGCACCGGTTCGTTTTGGGGCGCTGGATCGGTTTCGTTTTGGCCCACTGACCCGAGCTGAGTGTTCTATGGTCCGGTTTTTTATGCTATCCTGTTTTGTAGATTACGCCAACCCTAAAAAATTGGTACATAAGACGGCATCGAGATGGCGGATCCGCGCCCCTTGATTTAGACATTTTATTCGATCTCCCTATGGGATGCGGACTTTGTTTGGAGTCAGGGCTTCTTTACGCGTTTCTTGGGGCGTTTTGGTCCGCAGGCTTGAATGCCCTCGGTGCTCGTTGTAGGTCCGGATCCATTCGGCCAAAAGCGCATCGAGGGCTTCGATGCGCTTTGCCTTCGACGCGCTTTGCTTCAAGCAAAGCGCTGGATGCTCGGCTTTGAAACGCAAGAAATAAGGATTCGACGATCGTTTCTCTTTCGGATCCGAAGTCTGTACGACAGTCGCTGTCCTTCTTCGAGCAGGAGATGACCAACCCACGCGTGACTCAAGAAGGCGCCGTCCGGATCGTGATGGAGGATGGCTTTCGGGCGTTCCCTCTTTTGCGCCTTGGCCCGTTTCTAAGCCTGAAGCGCCGTCCGAACATCCGGCGAGAAAGAGATGGCCTATTCGATCATCACGCGAGCTCGATGGTCCAGAATCGGCAAAAACCAAACCTTCCCACCGCCATAGACGAGCTGCGTGAAATCGGGGTAAAGCACCTCAAAGGCGTCCGGTTCCCGTTTGGAAAGAAGGCGAAGGGCGAGATTCGCCCGTTCCTTGGCCAGGACAAGCGGCTCGAGAAGCGGATTGGGCTTCGGTTTTCTCACCTTTCGTTTGAGGGAAAGCTCAAACGGGTGGAGAAGACAACGGACCCGCTCCCGCCTCCGACCATCCCCCGCCGCCCATGCTCGGCCTCGAGGCGGCGATCGCCGGACTCCAGATGTTCCCGAAGGATGGCTTCGATCTCAGCTTTGAGCGCTGCATCGGACTCCCTTCGTTTCTTCTCGGCTTCCTGGCGCTTTTTCTGGCCATACCTCGTCGATCGTGGAATGCGAAGTGTCTTGTGGAGAACCGCAGGGGAGCCATTCGCCTGGCCAGCGCCTCTTGCGCCAGACGGATGTGTTCCTGAAGGGAAAGTTGATCTAGTTCCCCTGCCCGAGGAAGTTTTTTGAGAGCGCAATTTCGGCCTCCTTTTTGCCGAGGAGCGGTTCCAAATCACGAATGCGCTTCTGGTATTCCTGCTCTTTGTTTGGGGGTTCAAAGAACTCAGCGCCTTTTTCCACGAGGGTTTGCTTCCACTTCAAATGGCAGAAGGATACAACATAGCTTCAGCATTTGTCCAGTCTGATGGGCACATGACCTGATTCCTTGACTCTATTTAATGGAGAGTGATACGCTGTCTGGAGAGAGAGTATTTTTACATTGGAGACAGGGACAAGAGCACCAGTGGTATTAAGGACATTTGCGGTATGTGGAAGTTTGTTCTTAAGTATGGCGTGCTTTCGGCTACCCATTTTGAAGTTCGCTTTCCCAATGACCCTGCCCTGAGTGAAGGGAAAGAGGAATTTCTCCAACTCCCGAATATTTCGGTAGAACCGTGGAGCGGAATGAAAGGGGCCATCGCTGTAAAAGGTGAGATGACACCCAAAGCAAGAGCATTGTTTTTGCGGATGATCGATGGTGAGGACATCCGACTGTGGGATTACGTGCTTTTTAGGGATGGAAAAAAGATACTGTCGGTTTCGGATTATATTGATCGCATCGTGACAGAGCATTTTGCCAAGGAGTTCATGGAGAAGCTTTTTCAGCGCTGGTTTGAAGCCATACCGGAGCCTGAAATTAAACCCCAGCAAGAGGAAACAGGTGAATTATTGGAGGTGCTTCGCGAGATGGCCCAAGAGGTGTTATTTGATCTGGAAAAGAATGATTCTGTATATAGATGACATCGAGATGATTGCCACATTGCTACGTTTGGAACGGTGATTCGGCCAACCTGGTGCTTGACGGGTGTTTTAGACTTACCGCGTCGAGTACTCCGGTTTCGTCATCTTTGGAGGATCGGGGGGCAGATGGTACGGGTCGTGATGCTGTCCATGGCCTGTAGACGTCGGCAGCGGCTCGGAGGCGAACGGAAAAGGCGTCGTTACTCCATGATTCAGGAAAACTGTTCAATCGCCTCGCGCAGCCACCGCGCCACGTAGATCTGTGTGGTGGCCACGCTAGTATGGTCGGGCAGGTCCTTGAGACCAGCAGGTCCACGCCCGCCTCGGTCAGCCGGAGGCCTTCCTGGAGAAGGAGGAGTTCTTACCTTAATATAGTTAGGAATGTAGTTAAGTACTGGTATGGTTTTGAGTGGTTCTAAATTCTCGAGTCGCTTCCAGCCGATGGGTGGGGACCTTATTGGCGTGCATTTTGCGGTGAGGGGGAAAGGGGATCTGCGTGAACCAGCGACTGTTGATGAATTTCAGGCTTGCCTTTACCAGCTTCTTTCTTGGCATTCTCACGACTTTTATGGTGTGGTCTTTCCAATGGGTGATGGAATCTTGGAAGGAAATCACGTTTGAGATGCCGGGTGACGTTACCGTTTTTCGGATGATAGAGGTATCTCAGATGGAGACGAAAGCGGATAAAAAAGTTGCTTTAGAGGCGTTAAAGGCTTATCTTCGCGAGCAGTCTCTTGCTTTGATCGTATCCCCGGTCGGGGAGGGGCGGCCCGAAATTCTTCTTTACGATCCCCACGGCATGATCCCATGGTTTCCCCATGATAACTCCGAAAATTCCCGGCTTGGGGAAGATGGAGCGTATCTTTTTCAGGACACGTACTCAGAGCGTCGGTGGTTGGAATCGCGCACTGCTCCTCTTTTGCCACAGGGAGTCTCTGTGAATGGAGTGATTCGAGCCCCTAGACAAGCTGGCGACCTTCAATATGCAAGGCGCATCGGGAGGGAGCCGCTGCCGCCCGGACAGTATACGATCAATACGACGGATCCGGCGCAAGTGCGCCAGATCCTCGCTTTATTGCATCGAATGGGGCTTGTCCCCAAGAGCACACAAAAAGTGCCGTTTCTCCTATACGCAACACAAAATCCATTGCTCATCATCACCACGTTCTTTTGGGCAGCGGCATACGTTGTCGTTGCTTTTTATTGGTTTCTTAACCTCCGGCGGCGCGCCCGAGAGTTTGGCCTTCGAAGTCGCCACGGTGCACTCCCGTGGGACCTCGTCCGGGAGAACCTGGTAGGCGGTTTACCCGGCTTGGTGCTGGGCGGCACCGTGGGAGTCTTTTTCGCAGGCGTCCTGATTACTGCAATGGCTCAAATACACTTCATGCCAGGACACTTCCTCACCCTTGCAGGTGCAGCGGCCACATCCATCGTCACCGGCATCATCGTTTGGTTCTTTACCCTACTTCTAATCATTCGCATCGGTTATCCCTTCGATCGCGTGACGAGGTGATCTTTTTGTTGCACGAAGTGTGGGGCGGCTTTGGCATGGCGCTCCGGCGGTGGCCAACAGCACTTGTCTTTGCCGGAATGATTGCGGTTGCCAGCACGGTTTTGTCGTTCGCCCTGGTGGACGTGCTGGCTCAGGTCGCTGTCCTCAAGGGGGCCAAAGAACTCCGCGAACGTCATGCTGTTGTTTTTACCCCCTACTACCCTTATGGTATGGAAAGCAGCGTCGATGACCATACCGTGAAGTACTTGAAGGATCTGATCGACCGCCAGAAGGCGTATACCGCGGTTGTGCACAATATGGGCTTGGATGATCCCAATTTCGCCGGTGGGCATCCCACATTGGTCCTCTTTGGGGACATCATACCCGAATTGTTTCCGGAACTTAAAATCTGTGACCCTGCGCCCTGCGCCGTGCGCGGCGCGAAACTCACAGGTCAAGACATTGACTCGGTGATCATTGCTGGCGAACGCATCCCCATTGTGAACACCCTGTCACCGGGAGCTACTTTTTTCGATCCTGGTGTTGCTGGTTTACCTTTGGATAACCGTATTGTCATCCGTGCTCCGACTAAGCTGCTATCTCTCCTCCAACCGATCGAGCGTGAGGAAGCGCTAGTGCGTGCAGTCCTTCTCAGTCCGTCTCCAGAGGATGTGGATGCGTACGTGTCTGGTTGTGCAAAGGGAGGGCTCTTTCTCATTCCCCAGGATGTGGCCGTCGACCAAGCACAAAAGTTTCGCCAAATCATGATGGCATCCGCCATGTACATCGTAGGCATGCTGGGGTTCCTTATCCTTGTTTTTGCAGCATTTATGTCGTCTGCGCGTCTAACGTTTCTTGAGGAGCGAAGAGCGCTCAAAATCCGGCAAATGTATGGAGCCACGCCGCTTCATATGATGCTTCGTATTGGCGGCTTTTTGGCCGCTGTGCTTCTGGTGCCACAAGGGATGTTGCTTTTTCTGATGTGGATGTTTTTCCAGGTGGTGGACGCTCCCGCACCGGAGGCAGCGCTTTGGGTCGGGTTGGCCCTCCTTTTTGCGTATGTTTTTTTGTGGATCTTTTCGGTGCGGGAAGTACTTTCTCGAGAAGAGAGCGGGTGATGGGCGTGAAACCAATTTTAGAAGCGCGCAATGTGACCAAAGTGTATGGTCATGGCCGCACGCAAGCCGTGGCTGTTCGCGCAGTTTCCTTGAGGATCTTAGCGGGTGAGTGCGTTGCCTTGATGGGGCCGTCCGGGAGCGGAAAGTCGACATTGCTCAAGGTTCTAGGGCTCATCCTTCGGCCAACAGAAGGGAGCGTATTGATTCGTGGAGAAGAAGTGGCCTGGGATGAGTTTTCTCGTGCTCGGTTGCGGAACAAATTTTTGGGGTATATCGATCAGGAATTTGCGATCATTGAGAATGAAAGCGTGGAGCGAAACGTCGTGATTCCTCTTCAATATGCGAATCCCAGACCTAGCCGGCAGGAAATCTGGGCGAGAACCCGACGGGTGCTGAAAGAGGTCGGCCTTGATTGGGCGTTGAAGAAAAATGCGTCGCAACTGTCAGGGGGTGAGCGACAGCGTGTCGCCATTGCCCGGGCGCTGGTGAACGAACCGATGGTTATACTCGCTGATGAGCCGACAGCGGCTCTCGATGGGAAAACCGTTCAAGAGATTATGGCGCTCTTTCTAGCCATTAAAGCGCGGGGAGCGGCGGTGCTGATTGCGACGCATGATGACCGGGTGGCAAAGCAGTGCGATCGTATCCTGCGTGTGATCGACGGTCACCTTGTGGAATGAAACCGAATAAACCTCTTTCGGCGCATGGAGAGGTCACGTCCCGTCAAGGGGTGTAAATGGGCTCCCCTTCGGGGGAGCTGATGTCAAAAGTCATGATCCCCTCCTTCCGGGCGGCTGCCTTGGAATACGAGCCTGGAGCCGGCGTAAGCCGGGTCATCGGATTCGGGACTGAATTCCTTTCGAGACGCCTTCCCCTCCGCATGCTGCTCCTCGGCCTTGGCCAGAACCAACGCCTCATTCATTGCACCTGACCTCCCATTGCAATCTGCTCATAGACGGACAGCTCCCGCTGCTCCACGTCCGGCTCGATTTGCAACCCTGGCACCTTGCCTCGATCTGGATGAGGCGTCCCAGCCGGGATTCCCTTGAAGTGCGAACATTGGCCACCGTATCCCGCCAGATGGCACTTTGCCGGTTCCGGTCGTCATCGTTCACGAACGAAACCGGCTAGAAGCTGGACCGGATATACCCGATGGGCCGTTCAATCTTCCCTTTGGTGCGACTTCGGTAGGGCTTACAGGCCCTGGGCACAAATCCGTAGTACTTGGCAAAGTCCATGTACGCCGGTTACCCTTCGATGTGTCCATGACCGTCATTGGCCACAACCAGCGGGGAGCGGTTGTCGCTGAGCATGACCTTTCGAACCCCGCCGAAGAACTCCAGCGCGTTCTGGAGCGCCTGGAGGATATGCCGTTGGTCCGCCGCTCTGATAAACTCCAGGTAAAGCATGCGGGAGTAGGCGAGGACCATGGCAAAGCACCATCCCTTGCGCCGATGGCCCTGCGGATCCAGGTAGGGGAATGCGCCCATCAGACTGATAAATGCTGAAGTTATGTCGTATCCTTCTGCCAAAAGAGGGGCGACTCGTGAAACGAACAAAATCCATCCCTGGCCCCATCCAATTCAAAGCGGCTTTGGAACGGATCAAAGGCGAAAAAACGCGCGTCGAACGCTCCCGGGAATCCGGCGTTCATCCTGACCCAAAAGAGTGAGCGCCCGAAAGCCATCCTCCATCATGATCCGAGTGGCGCCTTCTTGAGTTATGCCTGGGTCCGTCATCTCCTGCTCGAAGAAGGACCGCGACGGTCGAACATCTTTCGGGGTTCGAAGGAAAAATGATCGTCGAATCTTTCTTCTCGCGTTTCAAAGCAGAGCATCCAGAGCTTTATTTGAAAGCGCATCGAAGCCCTCGATGCGCTTTTGGCCGAACGGATCTGGACCTATCACGAGCACCGAGGGCATTCAAGCCTGCGGACCAAAACGCCCTAAGAAACGCGTAAAGAAGCCCTGACCCCAAGCAAAGTCCGCATCCCATAGGGAGAACGAATAAAATGTCTAAGTCAAGGGGCGCAGTTCCCAGCACCTTGCGGGAGTTAGTGGGGAAGATGAAAGGGTGGGGCACCGGCGAGGAAAAATACCTCGTTTGAGGTATTGACACTTCGCTTCAACTTTGATAAGTCAGTAAGCAGAGAGACACAAAGATTTTGATGTTCGTTTGGGGAGATGTAGTCAGATGTAGTCATAGGTGGATCAGATGTAGTCATATGTGGCATGCTTCTGTTTGCAACGATTCATCGGGAGGCAGTCTATCACCGAAAGGATTAGAAGGAAAAAATTTTAGGAAAGAATGGATGAAAAATTATATCATGAATCATTGGTGCACTCTTAGTAACGTGATTAAATGAGAAATCGTTCGAATGAGCGATGAATACAAAGAAAGAAACACCTTTGTTGAGAAGGGAGGCATTAAGATGAAATTATTTCAGAAAAGACTGATCCTTTTAATTGGGCTCACCTTATTTGCAAACACATTGTTACCAAGCACGAGTGCGCACAGCCAAAGAAATAATCCTTTGGTTCTGAGTGAACAGAGTAATTCTAACATCGAGCAGATGATGCTTACTGGGATTCATAGAAATATTTTAGAGATAAATGAAAATATTTTAGAGATAAATGAAGAAGATATGATAAAAATAAAAAGATACTTAGAAAATCAAGGTTTTTTGCATGGTTCAAACGGAGTAGAAATAGGAAAAAGAAATCTATACACTCCGTCAGCAGCAGTAGCAGCACCGGTGGTAGCAGTATATTTTATTCCGGGAATAGGGGAAGTCGCTCTTCTGGCAACGG
>Ga0265295_1009233_pt1 | contig 10621 bp, 13 predicted proteins | sample Munlansysbiofilm_FD_192503 | JGI IMG/M metagenome (GOLD analysis project Ga0265295, IMG submission 192503) | Leachate microbial communities from a municipal landfill in Southern Ontario, Canada - Methane capture system biofilm | ecosystem: Engineered > Solid waste > Landfill > Unclassified ... | reverse complement strand
TCGCGGGCTTTTAGAAGCATGGAGGGAAGAGACGAATGTGGCTGAATGATTTAGAGATAGCGATTATAGAAAGAGACGCCGAGAAGATCGGCGCGCTGATGCAGACGACCCCCGAGTTTAACAACATTCAAGAGATCCAAAAAGGGCAGTACCTCCTCGCAGAAGCCGCCAAAGTTATCTACGAACTCAAAGAGGAAACCGCCGCGGTTATGCAAAAACTCAAAAAAAATATCGAGTTTTTAAAATCCACCTCCGAAAAAAAAAATTCTAGGCTAGACGTCAAGTTCTAGCTATGCAGTGGCGTTGTAGCAAAAATGTAACCGAAGGTTATGTATAATTAGCGTTTATTAAAAAATGTAAAGATAAAGGTTAAAAAGAATGAGAAAAGCGTTTTCACTTATAGAATTGATGATCGTCATCGTAATTTTAGGACTTTTGGCGGCAATGGTTATGCCGAGTTTAACGGGAAAAGGTGAGGAAGCCAAACGTAATCTGGTCTGTGTACAGATGAAAAGTATTTATAACGGTGCACTTGATATGTTTAAACTCGACAACGGGATGTATCCAAGCACCGAAGAGGGCTTAGAAGCACTTGCGGCAAATCCCGACGAAGAGAAATACCCCAATTATGCAAAAAGTGCCTACTTTAAAGACGGGGCATTGCCTAAAGATTCTTGGGGAAATAATTTCGTGTATATCAACGATGCAGGAAAAATAGAAATTCTCTCTTTGGGTGCCGATAGAAAAGAGGGCGGCGAAGATGAAGCCGCCGATATAAAAATGAGCGAGTGTAAGAAGTAGGTTTTGAAAAAAGGGTTCTCGCTTCTTGAGCTCCTTATCGTCGTTGTGATTATAGGGGTTGTTTATACGCTTGTCGTAAGCAACTTTTCTAGTTTTCAAGGAACGCCCGAAAAACCTACGTTAGCGAAACTTAAAAATTTTTTGCGTGCGATCCCTTACGAAAAAAAAGTCGAACTCATCTGCTTGCGCGAGTGCAGTCGATGTTTTGTTTTTGTCGACGGTGTAAAACAGGAAGAGTTTGACAAAAAACTTGAGGGTTTTTTGCCCCAAGCGGTAGAGAGCTACCGCTACAGTTCCAAAACGGGGTTTGAGCCGATGGAGGAGAGGGTGTTTTTTAGCGATGAGCACAATTATGAAAAAATCTGTTTCTCTTATGCATTGGGAGCCGATAAACAAGGGGAGGAGATGTTTGTAGTTTCGGAATCTAAGGTGTACGATCTTACAAGGGCATTCCAAACCCCTCACTATGATTCTCTCAATGAGGCGCTTGAAGCGCGTAAACGGTTTGAAACGGAAGTGATGCGATGATTTTTAAATACAAAGGGATCGATGCAAACGGTAAAAGAGTCGCTCAAAAGATAGAAGCTGCGTCCCTTCAAGAGGCAAAAGCCAAAGTTAAAGCGAAAAAAATAATCATTGAAAGTATGAAGGAGGATACGACTTCCTTATTTGAAAATTTTTCGTTCTCGTTTAAATATAAAATCCCTCCAAAAGAGCTCTCAACCCTCTCAAGAGAGCTTGCGATGTACATACGCTCGGGGATAAGCATCGTCTCTGCTATAAAAATCGTTCAAAACCATTACAAAAGACATAAAAAAATAAATCTTTTTTTAAGCACCGTCTCGACACATCTTGATGAGGGAAAAAATTTTTATACCGCACTCGAAGAGCAAAGCGTCGTGGAGCTGCCTGAATTTTTCAAGCATTCCATTAAAGTGAGTGAAAACGGCGGCATTTTGGATGAAGTGTTGATGGAACTTTCCCGCTTTTTAAAAGAGCAGGAGCGCATCGCCAAAGAGATCAAGGGTGCGTTTGCCTACCCTTCGTTTATGATTATCGTTTCCCTCTTAATGATTGCCTTTATGCTTGCGTTTGTAGTGCCGCAAATTACGGGTATCTTTGAGAGTATGAATCAAGAACTTCCCGCTTCGACGCGTTTTGTTATCGGGGCAGGGGATTTTTTTAATCAGCACTATAAACTTCTTTTGGGGATTATTTTCGTCACGGTTGCGCTGTTTATAACGATGCGGCGCAAGATAGATGCGTTTGCATATCTCGTCGATAGATTTGTTTTGGCGACTCCCTATTTCGGAGAGATTGTGATGAAAAGCGAATTGGCGCGTTTTGCTTATATGGCGTCTTTGCTGGTACGTTCGGGTGTTCCCTTCGTGCAAACCGTCAATCTCAGCGCCAATATAGTCAATAACCGCGTAATAAAAAAACTTTTTTTGGATGCATCGACGCAGGTTGTGGAGGGGAAACTTCTCTCACATGCCATAAACGACGCAAACGGTACAATTGATTACGCGTTTGTTCAAGCCATTGCCCTGGGGGAAGAGACCTCGGAGATACAAAATGTTTTAATTAATATTTCGGAACTTTATTTTGAAGAGAACCGTGACAAAATTGCTTTCTTGCTCACTTTGCTCGAACCCTCTTTGATGCTGTTTGTCGGGGGGACTATCGGGTTTATCGTTGCGGCGATGCTGCTTCCGATCTTCTCTATGAGTATAGGATAGATGCACATGCCAAAGAGAAACGCTATCGCACTTTTATTGACTCTGTCGTTTATTATCGCCGTCTCCGCGCTGTTGGCGATAGGATTAAAGTATGTCAAAGCGATAACCGATGACGTGGCAAAAGAGAAGTTTATGATACAGACGCAGGTGCTTTTAGAGGATGTGCTGCAGATTTTCAAGCAGTCAAAGGAGATAGATGCCCTTCTCGATCAAAATTCAAGCGAGGGGTTTTACACCTTTGTGCAGCAAAGTGCATTTCTTCCCCTAAACAGCGAAGAGATTGAGGTGGTGATCGAAATCGCTTCGGCGCGCGGAAAGATAAACCTCAATACCCTCAAAGACGTAAACGGCTCGTTCGTTCCTGAGAGAGTTGAAGCACTTGAAGCATTTTTGGGTTTTCATACGATCGATACCATGTATGCTGAGTTGCTTTTGGATGCGATGAGAGGAACGAAAGAGGGGGTCTTGTATAATAGTGATCTGTTTCTTTTGCAGCCGAACCTTTTTCGGGATTATATCGCCTCTAAGAGGCATTTGGAGATCGTTAACGAGTATTTTAAAAACAGATACCGCTACAATACCCTTGAAGCGATCGATTTTGAGAAAGGTTTTTATTTTAGCAAAAACAGCGCGACGAAAGTCGATCTTAATTTTGCAACCCCTCTAGTGTGGACGTTTTTGCTTGGATGCGACAAAGCAAGGGCAGAGCAACTCTATGCTCTTGGAGGCGTATGCGGCGATTTGGATTGTTTTGGCTTGAATGAAAGCGAAAAAGAGCTTCTCTCAAGGTTTGCGTATTCGTTTTACGAGCCTGTTATAGCCGTAAAAGTAACACTCCGCCAAAACGAGATGCGTGCAAAAATAGCGTTTGAGTACGATATGAAATTAAAAAAAGGTTCCAATTTTGTTTACGAAATCTAAAAGAAAAACGATTTTTTTAGACCCTCAATGCGAAAAGTTTTCGTTTCCCAAAGAGGAGCGGATAGACGTGGTTTTGTCCCCTGCGCTTTACTGGGTTAAAAAACTCACGCTTCCCGTGAAATATCTGCGTGAGGTTAAAAAACTTTTGCCCTCGATTTTTGAAGATATTTTGCTTGCCGGGGAATATAATTACTATGTGTATAAAGAGGGGGAGAATTACATCGCTTTTGCGTACGAAGATCGTGCCATTTTAGAACTTTTGGAGCAAAAAGGGGTGAATGCTTCGCAGGTGGGAGATATCTATTTCGCCCAAAGTGAACTGGGCACTATACAAACCTCTCTAAGTATAGATGCAACGCGTGCGCTTATGAGTAACGAGGGGATTGTCGTGATCGTTCCTTTGGCATGGGTTGAAAGTTTTGAACCTCTCCAATCGCAGATAGTACTCGGCTCTAAACATAAAATTACCCTTTCGCAATTTGGGCATATTATCGATAAAAAAACACTCTATAGATTGATTGCTCTATTGTCGGTGTTTATCATCGTATTTTGGATAGAGATTTTTACGGTGCAACGCCATAGCGGTTTGGTTGAGGCAAAACAAGAGGATCTTGTTTCCAAATACGATCTTAAACCCACGATGATGCAAAACAATGCATTGCTCAAAAAGTACGAGAACATACATGCCAAGCAAATAAAACTGCGTAATATCCTCGCAAAAGTATCCTCGCTTAAACTTGCGCCCGATCAAAAACTCTCTTTGGTAGCGTTGCAGGAGGAGAAGTTGGTTTTGGAGTTTGAGGGGAAAAACCTTGAGACGATCCAAAAAAAATTACGTTCATTACAACCGGATTTGAGTGCAAAAACGCAAAATGATCGATTGCGTTTGGAGGGGGCATTATGAATCGCGTTAACCCTTTGTATATAGGTGCTTTGCTTGTGATGGTGCTGGGATTTACTTTTGTGCAACTGCAACAATCGAAAATGAGACTTGAGACGCTTGAGGGGGAATATGCACAGAGTTTGGAAACGGCACTTACCCTTCGTGCACTTAGAGAAGCATACGATACGAAGCAATCGGAGAAAAAAAATCTTGTGCAGCATGTCGATACTCTTATAAAACGAGGCGCGGCGATCGAAAAAATAGAGAAAAAAAGTTCTCTCTCTCTTAAGAGCGATTCTTTGGAACTCAAACAGCTCGAGACCTTATTTTCAAAAATTTTAAATGCAAACTATAAAATAGATACGCTTCGTCTTGAGCGCATTAATCAAGAGAGCGTGCGTTTGCAGATGGAGATCCAATGGTGAAATTTCTCAAATTTTTCGGATACTTTCTCTTTTTTTGCGGCGCATTGCTCTTTTTTCTGCCGAAGGTTCATCTGTACTACCTTTTAGAACAAGAACTTGAGCCTTTAAGTGTCGTGATAACCGATGAACATGCTAAGGATAAGGGGTTTACGCTTGCGATAGAGGATGCTTTGGTTGTCGTAAAAGGGATTGAAGGTGCACAGATAGCCTCGATCGACGTAGCACTCTTAGGCTTTTTTAACAGTGTGGAGCTGCAAGAGATCAAACTCAGCGAAGCGGCAAAAAGTTTCGTACCGCTTCATGTGGCACATGCCAAGATTTCCCACGTATTTTACATGCCGACACTTCTTAAAGCCGAGATCACGGGTGAGTTCGGCGAAGCGTTTTGCGAGTTTGATCTGCTTGAGCGCGAATTTCGTGCGCGTATTCTCCCTTCGCAAACAATGGTGAAAAATTTTGCGCATACGCTGCGAAATTTCAAAAAAGAGGAAAACGGGGAGTATAGCTATGCGAAAAATATCTAATACCGCCTCGTTGGAGCTGTTTATGAAGCTTTTTGTTTTGGCTCTCGTCGCAAAAATCTGTGCGCTTGGCATGGTGTGGTTTTTACCCGCCGAGGGGGTGTTGCAGCCGATACAAAAAAACTACCGCCCCCCTTTCGTGCGTTATAGTTTTACTGCGATGATCCAAGAGGCTGCACCCAAAGAGCAAAAAGCATCGGCGCAGACAAACGAAGCATCCGCTCTTAGCATTACCGATATGATCCTCAAAGGGCTTTGGGGACGCGGCAAGATGGGCAGCGTCATAGTAGCAATGAAGGCAACGCCTAAAAAATCGGAAGTGATTAGCGTCGGGGAAGTGTTTGGGGGGTATACGCTCAAAGAGGTACATGCCGACCATGCCGTTTTTCATAAAAACGGTGTCGATTATACGCTTACTATCCAAGCGAGTGAAAAAACCGCCACGCTAAGAGCACAGACGCAAGCCCCTATCGTCAACATCGACGAGCCCGTAGCTATAACAAAAAACGAGATCGAACGTTATGCAAAATCGCCCGAGCAGATATGGAAAGAGATATCGATTATCGAGGTGAAAGAGAATAAGAAAATCAAAGGGTTTAAGGTGACGCGAATCGATCCGAAATCCCCTTTTTCCCGTTTGGGACTGCAAAAAAACGACCTTATTATTAAAGCAAACAACGTGGAGTTAAAATCGTATAAAGATGCGTTGGATATCTACCAAAAGATAGATACCCTAGAGAGCGTACAAATAGTATTTTTAAGAGATAACCAAGAGATGGAGATAGTCTATGATATTCGTTAAACAGATCATTTTAGCCGCGTTACTGGCGGCAACCCTAGAAGCCAAAGAGCAGGTCAATATCAACTTTTCAAACCTTGAGATCGAAGAGTTTGTGCGTTTAGTCGCCAAGATAACCGATAAAAATATTCTTATCACCAACAAGGTGGTCGGTACGGTCGATATGGTCAGTTCCTCTCCCGTGTACGATACGGAACTTATGGATATTCTTATCTCGGTACTCGAATCCAAAGGGTTTACGATGGTAAAAAATGGTTCGATCTATGAGATAGTACGCTCCAACGATGCCGCTAAGAGCACCTATAGGGTAGAACAAGAAGGGGCAAAACTCAACGGTTCGCTTATGACGACGCAGGTGATCACCGTCAAGGGGGAGAACGTCGATATCGTCGCGGCAAAAATCCGCTATCTTATTTCGACGGGTGCGAAACTGATGACGATGAAAGAGAGCAACGCCATCTTGATCACCGATTATCCAAAAAACATCGAAACGGTAAAAAAGGTGATTGAGCAGATCGATACCAAATACAGCCATTCGGTAAAAATCGTACCGATAAAATATACCGAAATCAAAAAATTGCAGGCAAAACTCACCGACATTGCTAAATCTATTTTTAACGAAAAGGTGGATGCCGAACAGGTAAAAGTACTGCTCGATGAAAATACAAACAGTATCATTTTGGTAGGGAAAAACGAAAATTTAGCCAAACTCGAAGAACTCATAGCCAAACTCGACATCGAAGCGCTTAGTAAAGCGGTGCAGATATTTATTCTTAAAAACTCCGACGTCAAATCGGTGGTAGCAAGCCTGAACGAGATCATCTCCAAACAAACCTTTGCCGATCCGGCACTCAAACCCAATATCTCCGCAAGCGAAGAGATCAACGGTGTTATCGCCGTGGGAGACCCCTCGGTGATCAACGGTATCAAGGCGATTATCGACGAGCTTGACAAAGAGAAATTTCAGGTGTATGTTAAAGCACGTATCGTAGAGATCAATAAAAACGATGCAGAAAATATCGGTATCAAATACGGTTTTGCAGCGGGAGACGTCTCTTCAAGCGGGCTTTACGCTATGAGTGCAAACTTCGGGGATGCTTCGTTGACGAATTTGGCCTCTAGCAGTATTTTAGATTATCTAGGCGGTATCGGAAGCGGTACTAAAAGCGCTTTGGCACTCGGCGCAACGCTTGACTTTTTAGAAAGCAACGGGGCTTCAAAATCGGTCTCAAATCCCTCTATTTTGTGTGTGAACAACCAAGAATCCTCTATCTACGTAGGAAAAACAATCTCTATCACCACGGGAAGCGTCACTTCAAGCGCAACTTCGGTTCCGGGTACTACAAACTCCTATAAACGCGAAGATGTCGGTTTGACGCTTAAAATCAAGCCGCGGGTCTCCTCTACCGACAAAGTAACGCTCAACGTTGAAGCGATTTTGGAAAACGTTTTGGACGATGGAAGCAACAATGCCACGGGACAGCCCGTAACCTCAAAACAGGAGGTGAAAACGCAGGCAATTTTAAGCCACGGCGAAGATATTATTATCGGGGGGCTTGTCAAAGCCTATGAGAGCAATTCAAAAACAAAAGTCCCCCTCTTAGGGGACATTCCATGGCTTGGGGAGTGGCTTTTCTCTTCTAATTCGACTTCGTTGCAAGAGGATAATCTCATCGTCATTCTTACCCCTTACATCGTAGATAAAAGCGAAAAACTCTCAAAATTGCAACAAGATTTAGGGCTTTTGGCAACCCTTCAAAAAGAGTACAACGACGAAATCTTTAAAAGAATTGAAGAGCGAACTCTTGGGATGTCAAAGGAAGAGGAGAACTCTCAAGAGGATGCGGTGCGCGTTATCCGCGAGGGGGAATGATGCTACGCAAAGAGCCGCTGCATAACCTAAAACTCGAAGTGCATGAGCTTGAAGGTATTTCAAGCGATCTCTTGACAAAAAACTATCTCCTTTTTTCCAAACTCGAAGAGGGTGTGTGTGCCGTAGCGTGTGAGCGCTACCTTGCCGAAGCACTCAATTTTTACACGAAAATAGCCCCTCACTACCCCCTGCAACTCGTCGATGAGGATTCCTACGAGAGGCTTTACAACCGCTTTTTGGAGCTTCGTACCGACCGCGCTATGGAGAGTATGCAAGAGGAGAACCAAAGCGAACAAAGCGAAGAGGAGCTCTCCCTTACGGACTTTTTACGTACAAGCTCCGATATCCTAACCAGCGAAGAATCCGCGCCGATTATCAAGTTCGTCAATGCGCTTTTTTATCAGGCGATCAAAAAACGCGCTTCGGATATCCATATAGAGGTGCAGGAGAAAAAAGGGGAGGTGCGTTTTCGTATCGACGGGATGTTGATTAAAAACGCCGATTTGGACAAAAAAGTGGTTGCTTTGATCGTGAGCCGTATCAAGGTTATCTCCAACCTCGATATCTCCGAAAAACGTATCCCGCAGGATGGGCGTACGCAGATAAAAATCGCCGGGGAAACGCTTGACGTGCGTGTTTCAACCCTGCCGACCTTTTACGGCGAACGGGTCGTTATGAGGCTTTTGATGCAGAGTTCTCAAATCCCCCATATCAGCGAACTCGGATTTAATGCAGAGGTGATTGAGGATATCAAAAAACTGCTACGAAGCGCGCACGGGATTATTCTCGTCACGGGTCCTACGGGAAGCGGAAAAACCACCTCGCTTCACTCCTTTTTGCGTGAGGTGGAATCGCCCGATAAAAACCTTATCACCGTCGAAGATCCCGTCGAGTACAAGTCGGATAAGATCTCTCAGATTCAGGTGAACGAAAAAGTGGGGCTCACCTTTGCCGCCGCGCTTCGCTCCATCCTTAGACAAGACCCCGATGTTATTATGATCGGGGAGATACGCGACGAGGAGACGGCAAATATCGCCGTACGCGCGGCATTAACGGGGCACTTGGTGTTTTCTACGCTCCATACAAACTCCGCCGCGGCTACCATCTCGCGCCTAGCCGATATGGGGATTGAGCCGTTTTTGATCAGCTCCTCCCTTTTGGGGATCTTGGCACAGCGACTTTTGCGCGTCTTGTGCGAGGAGTGCAAAGAGGAGGATATCTTAGCCGAGGAGTTCGCAAAAGATTATAACCTCCCTCCACATGCCAAGATATACAAGGCGTGCGGATGTAAATCGTGCGGCTACAGCGGCTACGCGGGACGTCGCTCTATCGGGGAACTGCTCATTATGAACGATAAGGTGAAAAATCTTTTAAAAACCACCACCGATGAGCACACAATAAAAACCGAGCTTGAAAAAGAGGGGCTCAAAACGATCGCCTCCCAGCTTAAATATTATCTGCTTAAAGGGGAAACTTCTCTCGATGAAGCGATCCGTATCGGACTTGGGCATGGCTAAAAAAATGCGCAAAGCCTTCACCCTTATCGAAGTGATGGTGAGCGTGATGATTATCACCGTCGTGGTGATGGCTTTGTACGCCATGAACGGCAACACCTCTTTTATTTACGAAAAAAGCGTACATGCCATGCCTGTAAATCAGTATTTGAGCTTTTTTACCTCACATGCCCAGTACGGTTTCGAGAGCGAAGAGAGCACGCTGGAGAACCTCCTTGAGGGGTTTGACGTAGAGGATGAACTGCGTCGCGAACTTAAAGCTCAGAAGGTGAAGATCCTCTATAGCGAGGTGCGTAGAATCGATATGAGCGAGTTCGGCGCAGAGGAGATGCAAGAAGTGCTAGGGGAACAAGAGGAGCCGATCCAAAAGGAGCAAGGGGGAAACAGCAGTGTTTTTGAACTAGGGAAAACCTCTTTGATTTTGGAAGAAAACTCCGGATACATTTTGCGTTTGAGGGTGTTATGAAGCGGAGCGGTTTTACCCTGATGGAGATGATGGTTTCGGTAACGATCCTCTCTATTATGATGGTGTTTTTATATAAAAGTTTTAGCGAGATGAAAAATACCAACCTTTTTTTTCAAACAAAAGCAGGGGTTTTAGAGAGCTATCTCGAGAAGAAAAAAACGGTGTTTTTAGATTTTTCACTGGCGCATTTTGGGAGTGTAAAAATCCTTAATCAAGACAAATACACCGACGTAGTTTTTATGCAAACCTCGAACTCACTGTATGGACGTATCAATCCCTACGTAGCGTATATTAAAAAAGAAGACGCCCTCTACCGTCTCGAGTCGCTTTTGCCTTTTACAATCTATCCGTTAAACGTCGATGCCGATTTTTTCGGTGAAAAGCTTGGCGAGGTTAAAAGTTTTCGAGTATATGAGCAAAGCATAGCAGACAGCAACAGTACATACAAAAAAACACGACTCGTGCATATGGATTTTGCCCAAGAGGAAGATTTATTATACAAGATTACATCATTAAATGAATATTAAAAAGTGCCGTCAAACAGAACCTAACTTAACGTGAGTCTCGGATAAGAGTGAAAGGGTATTTTGAATTTCAGTGAGGGGATATAAGGTTCAAAAATTGCTTGAGTGTCATCCAAAAAGGCCCGGCAGCCAGAAGGATGACACGCATGATTTTA
>Ga0265295_1009232_pt1 | contig 10622 bp, 16 predicted proteins | sample Munlansysbiofilm_FD_192503 | JGI IMG/M metagenome (GOLD analysis project Ga0265295, IMG submission 192503) | Leachate microbial communities from a municipal landfill in Southern Ontario, Canada - Methane capture system biofilm | ecosystem: Engineered > Solid waste > Landfill > Unclassified ... | reverse complement strand
ATATGTGGTTTCACAGAGGATGGGATATTGCAGCAATTGATTTAATAGAAAAATTTGATGACTGTGGAATATCAACATTTTTTAATTACCCCTATAATATATCACCTCATAGTAATAGTTGTAAAATAATAAATGAAAATGCATATTATAGTTCATCAACAGGAGTGGCTGGGTCTTTAATATATCGAGAACTTTTTAATAAAACTGATGGGTTTTTTACACCACCTAATATAAAAATGGGATATATTGGTGCTCCTTTTTGTAAAAAAACATTAAATTCAAATATAAAAAGAAATAAACAATATGGAACTATACCATTTTTCAGTGAACAAATGGATAGAAATTATATTCCAAATTCAACTCCCAAATTATCACAAGATTATTTATATAAAGAATATAATGAAAGAAGAGATAATGAAAAAATTAAATTTAGAAAAACAAATAAATGAAATTAGGTATAAATTTAGTAGGAATATATAAAGGATATAGAAATAGAAATTTTAACGAGACTAAAGAATCTATTAAGAAAAATATTATTGATTGTTGGGGTTTAAATACCGAAGTCTATATAACAACATATTATTCAGATGATGATAATAATTTAATTAATTTTTTTAAACCGAAAAAATATCAATTTTTAGATTTTGAAAATAGTACGCAAAGAAAAACATATTTGAAAAGTTTAGAACAATTAAAAAATGAAGATTTAGATTTTATAATATCAACAAGATTTGATATAGACTTTTTTAAAAAATTAAATAATCTTAATATAAATTTTGATAAATTTAATTTTTTATTTAAAGAATATGAAAATTATAAAAATATTAACAATGACACTCACGTATCTGATACTTTATTCTGTTTTCCTAAAAAATATTTAATTAATTTTATAGATAGTTTAGAACTAATAATTAAAACATATACCTGTAAAAGAAGAAGAAATCCATCATTTAATCAACATATGCATAATATATATAATCATATAAATATCCCTAAAAATGATATTCACTTTATAATAGAAGGTTATCATTATAGTCATTTAAATAATATTTATAAATTAAAAAGAAATTAAAAAATGAAACTTTTAATAAAATTAAATTTTAAAACAGATAATAACTTATTTAATATAATTGATTCATTTTATCAAAAAATGGAACACCCTGAAAATAATATCTTATTACTAAATATTAATAATGAATTAATTATAGATGAAGAAAAATTAAATTCATATAAAAATCTTTTCTTTTTTAAAGAAAATGTTCATCCTAAAATCGATTTTATCAATTCAAATATTGATAAAATAAAAGATTGGGATTTTTTATTAACATCAGAAACTTTATTTAAACCTAAATATTATTTTGATTCATTTATATTTAATAATGCAATTTCAAGAGATGTTGTATGGTATAATGATAATCAAAAAGAATCAAATACATTTTCAATGAAAAAAGAATATTATGATAAATTTGGATATATCTTTAATCCAATTTATCATGAAAATTATTATTATGATGAATTTAAAGATATTTTAAAAAAATTAAAAAATGATATTTATTTAGATAGAAAATTATTTGAAAAAGATGAATTTGATGTTGATAAATTTATTTTTGATAAAAGAAAAGATTTAAAATATAATATTGAAAATATTGAAAAACAAATAATTCAAAAAATAAAACCAATAGAAAAACCAAAACCAATAGAAAAATTTAAAACAAAACCTCAAATTAATATTATAAATAAAAATATTAAATCAGAATATGAAATAATTAAAAATTATTTAAATACAGATGTAAAATTTTTCATCTATAAAGATGGTGTTAAAATTTTCCATTCTTTAAATAATAGAAATAATATAAATGTTTATCCAGAATATTTTGAAATTTATAAAAAAAAATATAATTATTTTGGAATACAAATAAAATTTAATTAATATGAAAGAAAAATTAAAAGTTATAGGACAAGGATCTTTAAATGGTAAAAAATATGGCAATGTAAAAATAGATGAAGAAATTCCAATTGTATTTACATATGATAAAATTTTAGACCAATTTTCTGTTAATGGACAATGGGAAATACCATTCCATAGAAATAATGAAAATACAAAAATTAGTTATTCAAATAAATTAAAAGATTTTTATTATGAAATTAAAAATTTAAGAAATTATTTAACTGAAATTCAAAAATTCGAATCATCAGAATCTACAAGAATAATTGAAAAAGAATTATTAAATGTTATTGAAGATTTAAAAAAATAAAAATAAATTATGTTAATCATACCAGTCAATAACCCAAAAGAAATAGAAAGAGCTCTAAAAACTTTAAAATCTAAAGTAAATAAAACAGGACTAATAAAAGATATTAGAGATAGAAAAGAATATAAAAAACCATCTGTTGTAAAAAGAGAAATAAAAAAGAATGCAATTTATATTCAAAAATTAAGAAATGAAGAAAATTAAAAAATGAAAAAATATAAAATAATAAAATATAAAAATGGATTAGGAAAGGAATTTTATTGTATAAAAGAAAGAAAATTTCTTTTATTTTGGAAATATTTAAAATTTACTAAAAATATACATATAGGATTATTTAATAAATTAAATGAAGAAGCTTATATGTTTGATTCATTAGAAAGAGCTGAAAATTTAATAAATAAAATAAAAAAAGAAGGAAAAATTAATATAAACGGGGAAACTATTAAAAAATTATGATTAAATCTATATCCTACGATCAAACTGAAATTATAAATGATATATTAGAATTACATGTTGAAAATGGTATAATTGATTGTGATCCAACTTATTCAACTGGTAATTTTTATAAAAAAAATAAAATTAAGCCACCAGAACTTAAATTTGATTTATATCCACAAGTAGAAGGTGTAATCGAATCTAATTCTAATAATTTACCATTAGATGATGAATCTTTAAGTACAATTATGTTTGATCCACCATTTGTAACAAGTAAAGGACCATCATTAAAAAACCCCAAAAAAGGAAGTAATATTATTTCAACTAGATTTTCTAGTTGTGAATCTATTGATGAATTATGGAAACATTATAAGGAATCTTTAAATGAATTTTATAGAATATTAAAACCTAATGGTATTTTAATATTTAAATGTCAAGATACAGTTAGTGGTGGTAAAAATTATTTTTCACATGTTCATATTATGAACGAAGCATTAAAATTAGGATTTTACCCAAAAGATTTATTTATTTTATTGGCAAAAAATAGAATAATTGGTAAAATAAAAAAACAACAACATGCAAGAAAATATCATTCTTATTTTTGGGTATTTCAAAAAAAGAATGTAAATGTCCCTTACAACATTTCTTAAATTATAGAAATATAAAAAATTATAATTATTATGAATATTAAAAACGAAATTGAGTTATCATCATTTTATATTATTTTCAATGGTTCAACAATGAATGAAAAACCAGGTTGGTACGGAATATCCCATTTAATGGAACATCTTGTTTGTAAATCATTTGAACATTTACAAGATGATTTTCAACGATATGGTATAAGTTGGAATGCTTATACAGATAATACGGAAATTGTTTTTCATATGTCAGGTTTAGATGAATGGGTAAATAAATATAAATATGAATTTTTAAATTCTATATTATCATATGAACCAACAGAAGAAGAACTAGAAAATGAAAAGAAAATTGTTTTAGAAGAATATAAAGATTCTTTTAATGAACAAATTTATTCACATTGGTTAAATTTAGATAGAAAACTATTTAATTATTATGGTCCAATTGGGTTAAGAACAGATATTGAAAATTTTACATTAAATGATTGTAAAAATTTTTTAGAATTAACTTATAAAAAACCTAGTAAAATAATTAATGTTTCTAAATATAATGATTTTAATCAACCTATTGATCTAAAAACACCAATTGAATATGAACCATTTAAATTTGTAAATAATGAATTTTTTTATATTAAGAATGATGATGATATTGTTCCAGATAATAAAATACCATTAGAATTAATTAATGATTTTAAAAGTAAAGAATCTATTATTAATGTATCTGAAATAATAACTGAAGATTTTCCATATATAGATTTTACTTGTTCTATGTTGGGAGATGGGTTGAATTCTCCTTTATATCAAGAAATTAGAGAAAACAATGGATTATCATATTATATTGGTTGTTATAATAAAAAATTAAATAATAATTCATCTGTAATTAATATTTACACGGAAACTTCTCCTGAAAATGTTGAAAAAGTTCAACAACTTATATATCATGTTTTAAGTAATAAAGAAAAATATTTAACTCAAGATAGATTCGATATTATTAAAGATAATTATATTGTTAAAATAAAAAAGAATAATATATTAGTACATGATAGATTAAATAAATATATTAATCCAGATAAATGGAATATTGAAAACATCATATATGATATAACATTAGATGATGTCTATAATATTATAGATAAGTATTTTAACTTTGAAAAATATTATAAATCAATATATAATAAAGAATTTAATTAATGATTAATGATTTTGAATTTTACTTAATTAAAGAAAGATTACATGTTCATAAAGAATTAGATGAATATTCTGATAAAATTTATGATATTATAAAAAAATCTGATAAGATAAAATTTTAAAAAAAGATGATTTTATTTATATTGTAAAGAATAGTGAAGCTTATAGAATATCGGAAGAATTAATAAATTTTAATTGTAAAGATAATTTTAAAAATTTTGATAAAAACCAATTAAATAAGTTTTTTTATATTTTTGAAGAAAATAAAAACAAATTAGATAAAATTTATAAATCTAAAATTAAACTTTTTTTTAAAATATTAAAAGACACTTTTTCTAATAAAATTGATTTCTATTCTGATGATGAATATATTTATAAACCCGATAAAAATTGTGATTTTTATAATAAATGGATAAATAATCAAGGATTAAAATTAAAAAAAAGATTATTTTCTTTATATGATTTATATGAAGATTAATTCTAATATTTCTTCAATGTTTTCATCATATCTGATTCTTATTAATTTAATATCATTATTTTTACAAAAATCATTTTTGATTTTATCATTTTCTATTCTTTCTAAATAACTTTTTTCACCACCCCAATATTTTATAGGTTTAAAATGTTGTTCACCATCATATTCTAAACAAATATTATATTCTGGTAAATAAAAATCAAATATTAAATAATTTTGCTTTTTACAATTATTAAATTTTTTTTGAAATTTATATTTTATATTATTTGATTCTAAAAAATATAAAATCTTTTCTTCACCTTTTGATATTTTTTTACATTTAGGACAACCACTTCCTTTTAAATGAGAATGAGGAGTTTGTTCAAATATTCCATGTTCTAAACAAATAATTTTAACTTTTTCAGTAGATTTTTTATAATCAACCATAGAATAATTATACTCATTTTTATGAATTTTTATAGATTTTCTTATAAATTCTTTTTTATCTAATGTGTTTATTTTTGTTCTTTTATTAATTCCACATTTTATACACCCATAACCAGATAAATGATCATTAGGATTTTGTTCAAAAATACCATGAATATTACATATAATTTTAACTTTAGTTTTACTATTCATATAATCTACTAAAGAATAATCATATTTATCATTGTGAATAATTATTGATTTTTTAATAAAATCTTCTTCATTATTAACATTTGAACATCTTGGACATCCTTGACCTCTTTTATGATTTTTAGGCATTTGTTCAAAAATACCATGAATATTACATATAATTTTAACTTTAATCAAATTACCAATATATTCAACTAAAGAATAATCATATTTATTACCATGAATTTTTATAAAATCATTAATTATTCTATTATTATCTAATTTTTTCATTTAAACTTTATTTTTAGTTTATCATATATATTAAAAAAAATAATATTGATGAATAATTTAGATAAACAATATAAAGAACTTATAGAAAAAATTTTAAATGAAGGTACAAGAAAATCTGATAGAACTGGGACTGGAACTATATCTATTTTTGGTCATCAAATGAGATTTAAAATGGATGAAGGTTTCCCACTTTTAACACTTAGAAAAATTCACACTAAATCTGCAATTCATGAAATGTTATGGTTTTTATCATCTTATGATGAAAAATATAATAAATTTGGAAATACAAATATTCGTTATTTAAATGATATGGGAGTTACGTTCTGGAATGAGTGGCCTTATGAAGAATATAAAAAAAGAATGAAATATTCAGGTAATAATAATATTTTAAATATAAAAGAATTTGAAGAAAAAATTAAAGATGATGATAAATTCGCTTTAGAATATGGTTCTATTGGACCGGGATATGGGGAGCAATGGTTAAACCACGGATCAATAAAAATGGTTGAAATATTAGATAATAAATTAACTGAAAATGATAACGATGTAATAAGACATACTAAACAAAAAGTTATAAAATTAGATGGTATAAATCAAATTGATCAAGTAATTGAAACATTAAAGAAAAATCCAGACAGTCGAAGAATGATAGTTGATGCATGGAATCCAATGAGATTGGAAGAAACTTTACTTCCACCATGTCACATGATGTTCCAATTTTATACAGTAAAAATTCCTGATGATCAAAAATTTGAAGTATTTAAAAAATGGGCAAAAGAAAATAATTATGATATAAATGGAAATCCGATAGAATTAATGAAAAAGTATAAATTTCCAGATAGATATTTATCCTTACAACTTTATCAAAGATCAGTCGATTCGGGATTAGGTCTTCCTTTTAATATTGCTGAATATTCTTTATTATTACATATGATGGCTCAAATTACAAATATGATACCTTATGAATTTATATGGACAGGTGGTGATATTCATATCTATAATAATCATATTGAACAGATGAAAGAAATATTAAAAAAAGAAAGTTTTCCACTTCCCAATTTAGTTTTAAATAAAAATATTAAATCAATATATGATTTCAGATATGATGATATTAAAATTATAAATTATAAATCACACCCTAACATTAAAATGGAAGTGTCTATTTAAAATTTATATTATATTTTTTGATTTGTATTTTTTAATATATAAAAGAAAAATAAAATAATGAAACATATTAAATTATTTGAAAATTTTTTATTTGAAAATTCAAATTATGATAAATCCACTTTATTATATTTAGAAGGAAATATAACATACAATGAATGGGAAAATAGATTTGATAAATTAAATGAAAATAAAATTGGTGATTATATTCAAAATAAAATTATCCCTATTTTTAATACTATTAAAAATAATATAAAAACAATAGGATTAAAGGGTATTAAAATATTACAAAAAATATATAATACTATAAAGAAATTTTCACAGAAATATCCCGAATTTTTTAAATTCGTTATTGTGTTAATTGTTATGTCATTAATATCAATATCAACAGCAGTTGCTCATAATGATACAACTGAATTGAAATCAAATACAATAGAATTGTCTGATATAGAAAAAAAGGAATTTAATGAAATGAAAATGATTATTTTTAATAGTGCTATCGGACTTATAGATAAAATGCAAAATTCATTAGTTGATGATGGTGTAGCAGATTTAATGGATATATTAAAAGCTAAAGCTTATTTGATAGATTTAAAAGATGGTAAAATTGATGAACCAAGAATATTATCTGATAAAGTAAAAACATTAAGTAATTTATCAATTAAAACTATTATGAAAATGTTTGAAGAAAATAATTTATCAATAGATCTTTATAATATTGGTAAAAAATATATTGATTTTTCATATAATTTTACTCAAACATATAACGGTCATAAGGAAAATTTATATTTTAAAAAACAATCACAGATAGAAAAGTAAATATGAAATATATAAAAAAATATAATGAAAATATAGATTTTGATGATTGGAATATTGAAGAATATCCAGATAAACCAGATTTATATATACTCCAATTCGAAAATACTATGGTTTTTTATTTATCTGAAACTGATCCAATTAATATACATTTAATATTATATAAAAATTTTAATTACAAAAATTATGGTAATTTGTCTAGAATTAAAAATACAGAAATAATAAATAAAATAATAAATGATGATTTTTCAATAAATGTATTAAATAGTAATTCAACTAAATATTCAGAAATATCAAAAAAATATAATATTATTTTTTAAATTTTTATATAATTTAATTTTTATATATATTTCCATGAAATATATAAAATTATTTGAAAACATAAAATGGGATTGGTTAGATGAAGAAGAACCTGATAAACCAGATTTATATTTACTTAAATATAAATCTGTTACGATTTTTTATTTATCTGAAACTGATCCAATTAATAGACATTTAATATTATATAAAAATTTTAATTACAAAAATGATGGTAATTTGTCTAGAATTAAAAATACAGAAATAATAAATAAAATAATAAATGATGATTTTTCAATAAATGTATTAAATAGTAATTCAACTAAATATTCAGAAATATCAAAAAAATATAATATTATTTTTTAATAAACAAAATCATTTTATTATTATAAAAATAATAAAAAATATTTTATGAAAATTAGCGTTATTATGGCTAGTTATTTGGGTAATTATCCAGGTTCAGCATCAAATAGAGAAATAAAATTTAAAAGAGCTGTTAAAAGTTTTTTAAATCAAACATATGAAAATAAAGAACTAATTATAGTTTCAGATGGTTGTAATATAACTAATAAATTATTTGAAGAAAATTTTAAAGATTTAAATGATGTAAAATTAATTAAATTAAATAAACAAAATCTTTATTCTGGAAACATGAGAAATGTTGCATTTGATTTTATATCTGGAGATATTGTTACATATCTGGATAGTGATGATGCATTTGGTAAAAGACATTTAGAAATAATATCAAAACAATTTGATTTAGATAAAGATGATTGGGTATATTATAATGATTATATGGTTTTAAATAAAGAATTTACTAAATTACATATAAGAAAAGTGGAAACAAGATGGGCAAGTATTGGGACTTCTTCTATTAGTCACAAAAATCCAAAATTATTAAAAAATGGTAAATATCTAAAATGGTCAGATGGGTATGGTCACGATTTCATATTCGTTTTTAAACTTAATTCATTAGGATTATCATTTAAAAAATTAGAAGAAATGCCACAATATTTAGTATGTCATTATAAAAATGGGGATTTTTAATATTTTATTATCAATTGATTATGAAATAAGTTCCTTTACTAACAAATTGTGAATTTTTTCATTTATATTTTCATCATATTTAATTCTTATTAAATGAATATTATTTTTTTTACAATATTCATTTTTTATTTTATCATTTTTTTGATATTTTTTTAAACTATCAATTCCACCAAAAAATTCTATTGGTTCATAATGTTGTAACCCATCATATTCTATACACACATTATGTTCTGGTAGATAAAAATCAAATGGTAAGAAATTTTTATTTTTACACTTATCAAATATTTTTTGTTTATGATATTTTATATTTAAATTGTCTAAATATTGCGTAATTATAGTTTCACCTTTACTTTCTTTACATATAGGACATCCATATTTTTTACTTGTGTGATTATTTGCAATTTGATTAAATTCACCATGTTTTGGACAAATAATTTTTACTTTTGATTGTCCATTTCTATATTTAACTAATGAATAGTCATATTTATCACCATGTATCTTTTTTGATTTTTTTATAAATTCATTACTTGTTAATTTGTTTAATCCAGTACAAATTTTGCACCCTTTTCCATATAGATGACTATTTGGGGTTTGGTTGAAAATTCCATGAATAGGACAGATTATTTTTACTTTAATTTGACTATTTTTATATTCAACTAATGAATAATCATATTTATCTCCGTGCATTTCTTTTGATTTTTTTATAAATTCAGATAATGATAACGTTTTATATAATATTGAACACTTTCTACAACCACCACCACCCAAGTGTTTAGATGGTTGTTGTTCAAATTCACCATGAATAGGGCAAATAATTTTTACTTTTGTTTTATTGTTTTTATATTCAACCAATGAATAATCATATTTATTATTATGGATAATATTTGATCTTTTTATAAATATTTCATTTGTTAATAATTTAGATTTTTTAAAACATTCATTACATATTTGTCCTGTTAAATGGTTGTTTGGTAATTGTTCAAATTCACCATGAATAGGACAGATTATTTTTACTTTTGTTCGACTATTCTTATAATTAACTAATGAATAATCATATTTATTTTTATGAATAACAATTGATCTTTTTATAAATATTTCAGTTGTTAATAATTTTCCCATTTTAAAATTCATTTTTTATTTCATAACCACATTTGATTAGGTGTTCTTTTAGTAACCAGTTTATAAGTTTAGATTTATTTTTAACGTTTAATTCGTTTAATATATTTCTATCTATTGTAATTGTAATTGACTTATTTTTATCTATTTCATCTATTGTAGGTATCATAACATTAAATTCTTTATTAGTATAGAATAACTTCACATATTTTAACAAAAAATAGTAAAAAATAGATAAAAATGAGTTTTTTTTATTTATATATATTATATGTTAAAGGCAATTAAAATAAGGTTATATCCAGATCAAGAACA
>Ga0265295_1009231_pt1 | contig 10623 bp, 12 predicted proteins | sample Munlansysbiofilm_FD_192503 | JGI IMG/M metagenome (GOLD analysis project Ga0265295, IMG submission 192503) | Leachate microbial communities from a municipal landfill in Southern Ontario, Canada - Methane capture system biofilm | ecosystem: Engineered > Solid waste > Landfill > Unclassified ... | reverse complement strand
GGGTTGGTTTCGCAGGAGACGGCTATGGCCTATGCTTCCAGAAAGGCCGTCATGAGCCGGAGCATTGATTCGGTCAAAAGCTCCCGAGGAGAAGCCACCACGGATATCAACTCTCTTGAAATTGACCGGGAATACCAGAAATCCGTCCGCAAATAAGACCGGAACCGGTAATGCACCGGGAACATGGAGCTTTTGAATAAAATGAATGTTGTTTGCGACAACTGCCAGAGCAAATTCACTATTCCGGACGATAAAATTCCTTCAGGGAAAACCGTGACGCTTAAATGCACCAAATGCGAAAGCCGAATAACGGTGACCGGTCCGCCTGCCCCTTCAAGCGATGCAACGGCCGTGATGGATTCGGATATTTCAAATACGGAGGAAAGCCCGTTTGGCTATATGGAGGAGGGGGTCGAAACCGCGCTGATTTGTGAATCGGACCCGTCTATCAAAAGTCAAATCAAGGCTGCCCTCGCTGAAATGGGGTATCGAATGACGGAAGCCGCGGATGCCCGCAGTGCGTTGCGGAATATGCGGTATCATGAGTATGATGTGGTGGTTGTCAATGAATTGTTCGGCACGAACGACCCCGGCGCCAACGGGGTCCTGATCTATTTGGAACGTCAGTTGATGTCGGTACGCCGGAATATTTTTGTGACGCTGTTAAGCCGGCGGTTTCAAACCATGGATCAGATGATGGCCTTTAATAATAGTGTTGATTTGATTCTTAATATCGACAATATCGGCGAGTTTGGTAAAATTTTGACTCGCGCTTTAAAGGAAAAAAAAGCGTTTTACCGTGTTTTCAGGGAAACGATGAAGAAGATTGGACGCTACTAATTTTATTATCCCGGGGGATACTCATGATGAAACCCGCCGGATCGGAGTAATGGCATGCCTAAGTACACATGTAACGATTACCGCCAGGAGATGCGGTTGATCGGATTAAAAAAGCAATTGCAAAATGGGGATCTTAGCGAAACGCAAAGGCAACAGGTGGCATCCGAGATCGAGAAACTCGAGCAAGAGATGCAGATGGATTGATATTTACCCCGGAATTTGTCACGCAAGGCCGGATACTTTGATTTGAAAGCGCCTATTCATTCATATGCCGACAACCTGTATCTTATTGAATTGACCCCGCCCTTGGCGGGGTTTTCGCGGTTTATTGGGGCGTGGGCTTATAAGGGGCCCTCTACGGTTCTCGTGGATGTCGGACCGGCCGCAACTGTTCCTTTATTACGGCAGGCGCTTCAAAAAATAGGGATTACGCATCTCGATTATATCCTTCTGACGCATATTCATTTGGATCATGCGGGCGGCGTCGGGGCGTTGTCTCTTCATTTTCCCGATACCCCGATCGTTGTCCATGCAAACGGTCTCGCGCATTTGATGGCGCCGGAGCGTCTTTGGGCCGGCTCCCTGACCACGCTTGGCGAAACGGCAAAAGCTTATGGCCCCCTCACCGCTGTCCCTGCGCCGCTGCTCATGGCGGCAGACCGGTTTAAGTCCCCTGCCATCACGCCATTGGAGACCCTCGGGCATTCGCCGCATCATGTGAGTTATCTAACCCCCGATTATTTATTTGCCGGTGAAGCTGGCGGCGTCTGTATTCAGCTGCCGGACGGGCGATCCTGGATGCGGCCCGCCACCCCCGCGACGTTCTTTCTTGATAAAGCCCTGTCCAGCTTGAATGCCTTGATCGCCCTGAACCCCGATACCATCTGCTATGGCCATTTCGGTCTTCAACCCGATGCGGCGCAATACCTGGTTCGTCACCGGGCGCAGCTTCTTTTTTGGGAAAGAGTGATCGAATTGGAAGCCAAATGTGGCCCCACGGAGAATCTGGTAACGCGTTGCCTTGACCGGCTGCTTTCAGAAGATCCGGAGCTGGTGGGTTATGATCAATTGCCGGAAGCAGAGCGGGAACGGGAAGTGTTTTTTTTAACCAATAGTATCAAGGGGTTTTTAAGTTGGTGCCTGAAAGATTCCGATCCATTGAGATGAAGGAAGCGGATTTCAGACGACGTCTTGCGCAGATGATGGTCGGCCCCGTTTTTCCTGAAAAACAGTTTCTCCTCTCAACGACCACTTACCGGCAAGTTTATGCCATGGCGGCCGATATTCGGGCATATTTCGGCGCCGACAACGCAGTGGAACAGGTAGTTTGCTTATGCACCGACCATCGAGGCGTAACGGCAGCCGCCGTGCTGGCTGCGCTGGCGGGCGGTCTCACGCTTGTGCTGCCTTATGCCTTTGATCTTCAGGTTCTTGAGGCGTTGCGGCAATCGACCGGTTTTCGCCACGCGATTATTGACAGCCCAAGAGACCTGCCGCCCGGTGTTCGGGGGATTGTGCCGAGTATCGCGGAAAGGCGCTGGTCCCCGGTGCCGGAATCCATGCCGGTGAATCCCGAAAGAACGTGGATGTATTTATTTACGGGGGGTACCACCGGCGCTCCGCGCCTGTGGCCCAAAACCGTTCGCAACCTTTTGGCCGAGTCGTTCTATTTGCAGGATACGCACCAGGTAACTGCCGGTGATCGCCTGGTGGCGACGGTCAATCCCCATCATATTTACGGTCTGCTGTATTCCATTTTGCTGCCGGTGGCCGCCTCGGCATCCGTGTTTGCATGCACGCCGTCTTTTCCGGCGGAAATCGAAACGGCGCTGCGTGAAAGCGCAGCCACCCTTTTAATTAGCGTACCGGCGCATTACCGTGCGTTAAACGGATACCCGCTTAAGGCCCTTGCCCTGCGACGGGCCTTTTCGTCCGCGGGTCTGCTTGCGGCCCAAGATGGGGAAGCCTTCAGCACTCAGACCGGCGTTGACATTGTTGAAATTTACGGTTCCACCGAAACCGGCGGCGTGGCCTCGCGCATTCGGGCCGCTGGGCAGGTCGATTTTGCGCCTTTTGAATCCGTCGATCTTCAAATAGAAGGGGAATCCATGCGGATTCGATCCGACTATCTTTCACCGGGCCTGATCGAAGCCTCCGACGGCTATTTCCAATTGAGTGACCGGGCGGTTGCCACGGCGCAGAACCGGTTTATGCTCTTGGGCCGCGCCGACGGTGTCGTTAAGGTCGGCGGCAAGCGGGTCGATATGGAAGCGGTCCGGCAAACCTTGAGACAGGATCCGCGCATCGAGGAGGCCGTGGTTATTGCGCTGCCCGTTGGCAAGGCGCGCGAGAACCAAATTGTCGCCGTGGTCGAGGGAAACTTGAGTGTGGAAGAGTTGACCTGGGCGTCTCGGAAGGCGTTAGAAGCTTATGCCTGCCCGCGTCGTTTCAAAATTATTGATAAAATTCCCACCACCGGTACCGGGAAATTCGATCGGAAAACCATTGAGGGAATGTTTTTATGACCCCGTCAACCTTGCCTTTCGATGGTCGGTCGGTGTACGAATGGCGACTGGATGGTTAGAATTTTTTTAGAGAATAATTTGGTTGTGCTTGAATATGAGTTACAGTTACGAAGTGAATTTGAAAGTTGCCTTTCACGACCTGGACCCCATGCGGGTGGTTTGGCACGGCAATTATTTTAAATATTTTGATGTGGCCCGGTTCGGGCTTTTTGCCGCGGCCGGGATTGATTTGTATGATTACATGATCAATAAAAAGTTTGTTTTTCCGTTGACCCGCTCCTCCATCAAGCACATAGCGCCGTTGCGGCCTTTTGATGAGTTTATGTGTCGTGCGACCGTGACCGAGGCCGAATACAAGATCGTGATGCAGTTTGAAATTCGTCTGCTGCGGGACGGGTCGCTCTGCGCCCGGGGCACCAGCGAGCATGTGGCGGTCCGGTATCCGGAGATGGAATTGGAATTTGAAATTCCCGATGACATTCGCTGTGCATTGGGTTTTTGCTAGTTGCTGGCGGCCGGACATCCACTCCGTCAAAAAATGCAGATGACCAATCGATGGTTAAAGAAAATACGATGGAACGCCATAGTCCTCTTTGCTTTGGGTACGAACGCCTGGCGGCCTGGTCAGGGCTGCTGGATCAGATCAATGTGTTTCCCGTGGCGGATGCGGATACGGGGAGAAACCTGAAGATCAGCCTTTCGCCGTTACGTTGGCCGTTCGAAGATGCGGAAGTATCGGTCCGGGGTCTGATGCGGGCGGCAATCGGAAACAGCGGAAATATCGCCGCCCCCTTTTTTGCCGAATTGCTGAAAGCCGAAATCACGGGCGGGCTGGGTGCGGCCATTCATCGGGGGCGGCAAAAAGCAAAACAGGCCATCAGTGATCCGCAACCCGGCACCATGCTGTCGGTGTTCGATGCGCTGGCCGGTATGGTTCCGCCGGACAACGGTTGGGAAGCGACCGCTGAAAATGCCGCCTCGGTTATTCACTGTATGGAAAAGGCGGTGGCCGACACGGCGGATATCCTGCCCGCGGTCAAACGGGCCGGTGTGATCGATGCTGGTGCCCTGGGTGTTTTTATCTGCCTGGAGGCATTTTTTGCCCGCCTTTCGGGGCGTTCCGAAGCGTTGCGGCCGGTAACGGATATTTTTCCGGGCAAGCTTAAAATCGCCGCTGAATGGCCGGGGCGCATCGAACTTGGCAACGGGTATTGCGTCAATACGCTGATTGAAGCCGACATAAGTGTCGACGAAGCCCGCCATCGCTTTTCAAGTTGCGGACACAGCATGGTGCTGAATGAATCCGCCGGCCGTCTTAAACTTCATTTGCATACCGAAGACACCGCCCGGCTGCGCAAGCGTGCGGACGTGCTCGGCCGAGTGCTGGCCTGGTCTGAAGAGTCGATGGATGCAGCGGTGCCTGAAATTCAACAGTTCAGCCCTTCCGCGCCTGTTCATATCATAACCGACGCCGCCGGCTCCATCACTCAGGCGGATGCCGCCGCGCTGGGCATCACCCTGCTGAACAGCTATCTTGTCATGGGGGATCGGGCCTTTCCGGAAACGCTTTTTGATCCTGACGAACTGTATGCGGCCATGGCGCAGGGCCAACAGGTATCCACGGCTCAGGCCTCGATTTTTGAGCGGGAGCAATCTTACCTGAGCGCCGTCCGCCGGTTTGATTCCGTGCTTTACTTGTGTGTGGGATCGGCCTTTACCGGCAATTGTCAGGCCGCGCTCACCTGGCAGGCCCGGCACGAGCGCGCGGATGGCTTTACGGTTATCGACACGGGTGCAGCTTCCGGCCGTTTGGGCATCATCGCGCAGGCTGTGGCACGGTTGGCCCGGGGCGGTGCCGATGCCCGCCGGGTCATTGATTTCGCCCATGCGGCGGTGGAAGAGAGTTGTGAATTGGTCTTTCTGGACCAGCTCAAGTTTTTGGCCGCAGGCGGCAGGATTTCAAAAACGCGTGGATTTTGCGGAGATCTGCTGAGCCTTAAACCGGTCATTTCACCCACCCGGGAAGGGGCGGTTAAGGTGGCCGTGGTCCGGCATCGGAAGGACCAACTGGCATTTGCCCTGACGCGGTTGCGGCAGCGCTTTAATTCAAAGAGCGCGCCCCTGGTCCTGTTGCAATATTCGGACAACCGCTTTTGGGTGGAAAATGCGGCTGCCGCTCAAATTCAAACCCTGCTGCCGGCTGCGGAAATTATGGTACGACCGCTGTCTCTGACCTCCGGTGCTCACATGGGGCCGGGTACCTGGGCTATGGCATATTTGCCGGCAATTCCAACGTCCGCCGTATGATGAGGGAATCTTATGAAAATGAGAAAGTTGATTCGATCTTCCGGAATCTGGAACTCGGTGCGGGTGCATGTGCTCGGGGAGGAAGGCGAGTGACTCTGCCCGAGCGGTTTATCGTCGTGATACCGGTCTATAATCACGGGCGCACCCTTGCGGCCGTGGTTCGAAAATGCATGAAATCGGGGTTTGCAGTGATCGTAGTGGACGACGGCTCCACCGACGGTGGGTCTCATGCCGTTCAGGATGCGCCCCCCGTTTGCGTGTTGCGCCATGGGGTTAACCGGGGGAAAGGCGCGGCCTTGCTGACCGGCATGCGGGCGGCGGTTGCGCAGGGCGCCGATTGGGCGATTACCCTGGATGCCGACGGTCAGCATGACCCTGAAGAGGCGCATGTTTTGATTCAGGCCTTGCGTGACGTACCCCCTGAAACCCGACCGATTGTGGTCGGATGCCGAAAGGCCATGCTGGCGGCTGGCGCGCCCTGGACCAGCCGGTTCGGCCGTGAATTTTCAAATTTCTGGATCAAAATGGCAGGGGGGCCCCTGACAACCGATTCTCAAAGCGGATTTCGCATTTATCCATTACCGGAAGTGCTGGACCTCGGCGTTACGGCCAGGCGTTATCAATTCGAAATCGAGGTGCTGGTCAAAGCTGGGTGGCACGGAATACCGGTAATCGAGGCACCCATCGGTGTGATCTACCCGCCCGGCCGGGAGCGGATTTCCCATTTTCACCCATTTTTCGATTTTCTTCGCAATACCGGAATGTTCACGCGCCTGATCACGCAACGGGTGATGCACGGGATGCCGCAATGACGGCGGGCCATCTCATCCATGCGTAAACTCTTTTATCATCTGCTGACGCTTGCCTCAAAGGTCTTCGGCACATGGGTGTTCGTGGGGATATCGCGCGGTATTGCGGCCGGGTATTTTCTCTTGTTCCCGCGGCGGGTCGCTGTGGGTGTCCGGTTTTACCGCGCGCTGTTTCCGGACCAAAGCCTGCGCCGGCATTTGAGGTGCACCTGGAAACAATTTCAAAATTTCACCTCTGTGTTTCTGGACCGGTACTTGCTGCAGGACGGCGTGCGCATTGATTACAGCTTCGAGGGGCGGGATCATTTGCTGCAAGCCATGCGGAAAAACGAAGGGGGGATTCTGCTCATGACCCATATGGGCAATTGGGAGGTGGCGGCGCACCTCTTACAGCAAAGCCTGCCGGAGTTGCGGCTGATGCTTTATATGGGCCAACGTGCAGGAGACGAGATCGAGCATCTGCAAAAGCGCGATTTAAAAGCCGGCGGGATTCATGTCCTGGCCGTGGACCGGGAAGGCGATTCTCCCTTTGCCCTGGTGGAAGCGGTTTCGTTTCTCCAATCGGGCGGCTTTGTTTCCATGGCCGGAGATAGAATCTGGCGGCGCGATCAGCGGGCGATACCGGTGCGGTTTCTGGGCCGCGAGGTTCGGCTGCCGGAGGCACCCCATGTGTTGGCTTTGGTTTCGGGCGCGCCGCTTTTTATTTTTTTCGCATCCAAAACGGGCCGGCGCACCTATCATTTCAGCGTGTCCCCTCCGGTTTATGTTCCTGCGCAGTCCCGCAAGGACCGTCGCTCGGCGATTGACCGGTCTATCCAAGCATACGCGAATCTAATGGAACACCAACTCCGCCGCACACCGTTCGAGTGGTATCATTTTGAGCCGTTTCTGGGACCGAAGCGCCATTAGGTTTTGAATTCAGACGGTTTTTATAGTACAACCGCTGCCGGTGAAATAACTTCGATGAAGGACGACCAATCGATATGACGCGTGATGAAATAGTGACCCGAATGCTGACGGTGTTTTCCCGGCAATTCGAGATCGAGCAACCCGACCTGAATGAAAATTTGCGTGAGGCCTATGAGTTCGACAGCATTGACGCCATCGAGTTATTGCGTGAAATCGAGATTCTGCTGGGTTCCGAGTTGACCCGCGAAGAAAAAAAGCGGGCCATGGGCATCGGCACCATCAACCAGATTGTGGATTATGTGATGGACCTGGCAATAGCGCGGTCTTTCGGCACCGTGCCGGCTGCGAACAATTAATGCAACATTCCGGTATTTATGAATAGAAGAGTTGTTATTACGGCATGTTCCGCCATTACTCCCATTGGGCACGGCCGGGTGGCTATTGTAGACGCCCTGACCAAGGGCGTTTCAGGGGTTAAACCGTTGCGCAGCGACGGCCTGATTACCCAGCACATTCATTCCGGCGTTTTCGGCACCGTGGATTATCCGATTGAATATGATTTCAAGCGCGGAGACCGCAAGACCATGGGGCCGGTATCCTATTATGCCTGCCAGGTGGCCAAGGAAACGTTGGCGCAGTCCGGCTTGAGCCGGGAGTTTATCACGTCGGGCCGCCTGGGCGTGGCGTTTGGGTCCACGCACGGCAGCCCTTCCGTGCAACGGCAGGTTTACCGGACCTTTTTCGGTCAAACGGAGGCCGGGCTTTCCAGCATCGGTGCCGTGGATTACCTGAAATCGATGGTGCATACCACCGCGGTCAACATCACCAAGATGTTCGGCATCACAGGGCGAGTGATTTCCTCGTCCACGGCCTGCACGACCAGCAGCCAATCCCTGGGGTTCGGTTATGAAGCGGTCAAGTTCGGCTTGCAGGATGCCATGCTCTGCGGCGGCGCGGATGAATATGATACCACCACGGTGGCGGTGTTTGATAACCTGCTGGCCTGCTCGGTGGATTTCAACGATACGCCGCACCTGACGCCGCGGCCGTTCGACGTTCGGCGCGATGGTCTCGTGGTCGGGGAAGGCGCCGGCGCCGTGCTGCTTGAAGAATACGAAGCCGCGAAAAAGCGCGGCGTACCGATTTTCGGGGAGGTGGTTGGGTTTGCCTGTAATAATAACGGCGGGGATTTGATTCTGCCCAATTTGGATGGCATCACTCAGACCATTCGCCTGGGCCTTGAAAGCGCCCGTTTGAACACCGACCAGGTCGATCTGGTCAGCGCTCACGCCACGGCCACCAAGATGGGCGATGTGATCGAAGCGCAGGCCATCGCCAAAGCCTATGGGCAACCAACGCCTCGGGTAGTAGGCCTGAAAAGCTATATGGGGCACACCATGGCGTCCTGCGGCGTGATTGAGACCATCCTCACCTTATATATGATGTACGAGGGTTTTGTCGCGCCCACCCTGAACCTGGACGAGGTCGACCCGCGGTGCGCCATGATTCGGCACGTGCGCGAGATGGTGCAGACGCCGGTCCGAATCGCCGCCATTCAGAATTTTGCCTTTGGCGGCGTGAACACCTGCCTGTTCATTCAAAAGACGGATGGCTGAAATGGGGAGCCCGGCCGGGCAGATGTCGGTTCAGTCGACCCATCGGCCCGGATGGTTTTTTGCCGGCATTGATGTGACGGTGACCCTGCTTCTGTGGGCCTACTTTACTGTGGGCTTTCTGGTGCTGTTTCTGCCCTTTTATCTGGTCGCGGCGATTGTTGCGACTCGGCGCCGCCAAGCGTTTCAACGCTTGACCCATTATTTTTACCGGGGGTTTTTCCTGCTCTGCCGACTGCTGATTCCCCGTCACACCTGGCGCATCGATAACGCCGTGGGCGCCATTCGATCCTCGGTGATCGTGTGCAACCATGTCTCCTATATTGATCCGCTGCTGCTGATCGCGCTGTATCCCCACCATACGACCATTGTCAAAAGCCGGCTGTTTCATCTCCCCATTTTCGGATGGATGCTTACGCTTTCCGGGTATCTGCCGTCCACAACCGAAGGCCGCCTGGCCGGACTGATGATTCAGCGCATGGATACGCTGGCCGGGGATCTGGCCCGGGGCGCCAATCTTTTCGTCTTTCCGGAAGGCACCCGTAGCCGCACCGGCGCCATCGGTCCTTTTCATCCGGGCGCGTTTAAAATCGCCCGGTTATGCCGGGCGCCCGTGAGCGTCCTTTTCATTCGCCATACGGACCGGTTGTTCAAACCCGGCCAATTCCGGTTCAATACTTGCTGCACCAACACCATTTCGGTGGAGTTGCTGGCGCATCTCACCCCGTCCTATGACGATCCCGGCTTTTCCATTGATAATCTGATGGAAGAGGTGCGCGGTCTGATGGAAGGGAAAATATCATGAGTGAGCAATTGTCCCTTAGCGTTTAGTCTCCTGATAATCGCGGCCGAAAGCACGGCGGCGCAGATCCCGGCGGCGGGGACGGAAGGTGTTGTCGGCCATTTCCTTAAACACCACGCGCTGAAAGAGTTTGGACATTTTGATTTCCTGGGATTCATTCTGGTAAAACGTGTCCCAGGCGAAATCCAGCAACTCCTGAAGCCGTTCGGGGGGCATGTGCTGCGGCTGAAATACCACCTTATCGGCCGAATAGTCGTCCCAGTCATGGGAGAGAATGCGGTTTTGCTTTTTTAACGCCTCGTAAGCCTTGGTGTGCGGAAACGGGGTCAGCACCGTAAACTCGGCCAGATCCAGCTCAATCTCCAGTAAAAAATCCACCAGCCGCTGAATTTCATCTTCCGTGTGGTGATCCAAACCCAGTAAAATCGTGCCTTCCACGCCGATGCCGTGATCATGGTAGCGCCGAATGCGTTCTCGAATATAGTCGGACGTATCGAACACGGCCTGATAGACATACCAGGCGCCTGCTTGCGCCGCGAGATCCAGAACCTTTGGCGTATCTTCAATGGGATGGGCGCACCAATTTTTTTTCAGCGGAATCATTTGACGGAAGAGTTCCATTTCCCACTCGGTGTCCTGCGCCAGGGAGTTATCCACCAGAAACAGCCGATGGTTATCAATCCCGGCCATTTCCGCAATGGCCGTTTCCACGGGCCGCGGCCGGAATTGTTTCCCCCCCAGATAGGCCACGGCGCAAGGATAGCAGTGATAGCGGCACCCGCGCGACGCGTGCACGAGGTCGACCATCTGAACGCCCT
>Ga0265295_1009230_pt1 | contig 10625 bp, 10 predicted proteins | sample Munlansysbiofilm_FD_192503 | JGI IMG/M metagenome (GOLD analysis project Ga0265295, IMG submission 192503) | Leachate microbial communities from a municipal landfill in Southern Ontario, Canada - Methane capture system biofilm | ecosystem: Engineered > Solid waste > Landfill > Unclassified ... | reverse complement strand
TTTGCCGGTCGTACTGCAAAGAGATTTGGGTACGGCGATCATCGCCTTGATGACCGTGATGGTCATGTTATTTGTTGGAGGGGCACGCTTGATACATATGTTGCTGTTAGGACTCGGCGCCCTGTTCTTTGCCGGTCTGTTTATCCTTATGTACAGTTATCGTTTACAACGTATCGCAGCGTTTCTCGATCCTTGGCAAGATCCTTTGGGCGGTGGCTATCAACTCATACAATCGCTGTATGCCATCGCACACGGCGGTCTATACGGAAGTTGGCTTCGATCCATTCAGCAATATTTTTACTTGCCTTTTCCCTATAACGACTTTATTTTTGCCATCATCGCCGAACAGCTCGGCTTTATCGGCGCCGGAACTTTCATCGTTTTATATGCATTCTGGATCGTCCGTGGCCTCATCATCAGCGTCCGAAGTGGCGATTTTTATAGCCAATTGATCGGCGTCGGGAGCATTTCGTCTATTGCAATTCAAGCGTTTGTGAACATGGGCGCAGTGACGGGACTTTTGCCCATAACGGGTGTGACCTTACCGCTGATCAGTTATGGTGGATCCTCTATGATCATCACCTTTTTTTTAAGTGGGCTCATTTTAGGCATCAGCCGCACACAACAAAACGATCAGAAAAAGACCCTTCCCCCGCTCGATCCCATCAGCCATCAACGAAAAGCCTTTGATGCTTAATACAAAACGACCCATCCTTGATGCGCACCAACACCGCATGCATGAAATAGGAAAAAAGGTCCAGACTACGGAAAGAAGTGGTACGAACAGGCACACCTAAAGGGTGCGCTTGTCCAGCATACCATCGATCGAGGTGACAACTGTGCGCTGGATGCGGTCTAAAATGAAAAATCAAATCGTCATGCATTATGAATCGCTGGCGCGTGAACACGATCAAAAAAAGAGAAAACGCCCCACTACACCGCTTCCAAGACGTCTCAGCGTATCCATCAAACTGCTTAAGGAACGCTTTTATGCCGATAAAAACGCTGACTTTCAAACCCGTCATACGGTATACGGACAAAAACGGGCTTGCCTCATATACTTGCAAGGGACTGTGGATCAAGCCCTCATAGAAGATGCTATCCTTGCACCATTAAACCATCCGCTCCCGAACAGACGCCGGTTGCACCCAGGGATTGATGCGCGTTTATCATCTCTCGACATTGAACCGTTGGCAACGCTGGAAGCGATCAGCGACCATCTTTTAAATGGTCATCCTGTCCTTTTAATCGATGGCGAAAAAGAAGCTTATGCGTTTTCCATGAATGCCTTTCCGGAGCGAGCCATCGATAAACCGGATAACGAAAACGTCTTAAAAGGGCCGCATGAAGCTTTTACAGAAAAAATCGAAAAAAATACAGCACTCATTCGGCGCTATTTGCGTACACCGCGTCTCATCCACGAAATGCATACATTGGGCCGCTTGCAAAAAACATCCGTTTCATTGTTTTACGTCGAAGGCATCGTCAATCCCTCGCTTGTCGAGACGATTAAAAAACGGCTTGATGCCATCGAAGCGCTTGACTACGACAGCGTTGTTAACATTGAACAGTTTATAGAAGAGCGGCCATATTCTCTTCTTCCTTCCATGCTCACCACTGAGCGACCGGATCGCGTCGCCGCACATCTTGCAGAAGGGCATATCGCCATCATGCAAGATAACTTTCCTTACGCCTATATCGCACCAGCGACCTATTGGACGCTGTTTCATACACCAGAGGATCATTACGCACGCCTTCCATACGCTTGGTTTTCCCGGGCAATACGAACCTTTGCGTTCTTCCTCACCCTTCTAACCCCCGCTGTCTATATCGCTGCTACCAACTATCACCTCGAGATGATTCCCATCGATTTGCTGATGGCCATCGCCGGATCGCGGGAGATGGTCCCTTTTCCTGTTATTTTAGAGATTTTACTCATGGAATTTAGCTTTGAACTGATTCGCGAAGCGAGCATCCGTATTCCTTCACAGATCGGTCCGACCATCGGCATCGTCGGCGCGCTCATCTTAGGGCAAGCGGCCGTACAAGCCAATATCATCAGTCCCATTATGGTCATCGTGGTGGCCATCACCGGTCTCGCTTCGTATGCCCATCCTGATCTTTCCTTTGGCTTTGCCATCCGAATTGCCCGTTTTTTCTTTATTGCCGCTGCGGCAATCTTAGGGTTTTTAGGCATTGCACTTCTCTTGGCCGCTTCCCTCGCCTATATCGTCTCGTTTAAATCGTTTGGTGTCGGTTATTTTACGCCTTGGGCCCCGTATGTCCCCTCTTCTCACGACGTGTTTTTGCGCAAACCGCTGCCCGATGAGACCATCATGCCGCTTGCCAATCTGCCTCTCCAAAAAACAAAAGCCAATCGCCCACGCTATCTCGCCTTAAAAGAAAAGGATCAATGGCGTAAAAAACGTAGGTGGCGCCCATGAAGTTCATGAAGTATAGCACTGCAAGCGCTCAAGACGTCTTTCGTCAAAACAATCCTTCCACCAACGACCGAATCGGTTTGCGCGAATTGATTGCCATTGACTTTTTTTTACTCGGTGTTAAAGGAACCGATTTGACGGCATCATTTTTTTTCCAGTTTGCAGGAAGCGCTGCGTGGCTCTTGCCGCTTCTCATCTTTATCTTTCTTTTGCCCATCATCTTTCTGGTCACACATCTTTTATCGCAATATGAAGGTAAAAGCCTGCTTTTCATCAGTGAACAACTCCTCGGACGGTCGCTGACCTATCTCGCAGCCTTCGTCCTTTTTGTGCTGGGTATGGCGGCGACCGTGCTCAATATGCGCAGCTATGCCCAGATGACAGGGATTATGTTTTATGGTCGCACGCCGCTTATTTTTTTGTATGGCGTTATTTTGTTGACCACCGCTTATGTCGCCTATCGCGGCTTAGAGGCCATCGGCCGCGTCGCTTCCCTCCTTCTGCCGTATGCTGTGTTTTCATTTGTCCTTCTTTACTTTGGCGTCTATGACATGATGGACTATCGGGCGATTTTCCCCTTATTCGGTCAAGGGTGGAAGATGATATCAGAGACGATCCTCCATCTCGGCTTTGTCGTCGATATTTTTTACTTTGCGCTGTTTGCAAGCATGTTAAAAGGCGGAAGTCGGACGTACAAACATGGGACGCTGATCGGTGTCGGCATCGCCGGCGTAGGCACCATGGGCTTGATCTTTATGTATACCGATGTGTTCGGCTATCCGGGTGTGAATCAAGTTCTTTTTCACTACCAGCAAATCACGCGCATCGCCCACTACGGGCAGTTTATTAACCACATAGAAGCAGCTTTTCTGGGTACGTGGATCCTCGCCACAGTCGTCCATTTCGCCCTATATCTGTATACGATGGTTTATTTACTACACTATCTTGTTCGTTCAGAGGACATGTTCCGCCTTTTTATTCCAGTGACAGCCGCTGTATTTTTTGCAGGATTGTATCCGTATCGTTCTGAAAAACTATTTTTCATTTATCGGGAATGGATTGTCTGGATCCTTACCGCGACGGTGTACCCCTACTTCCTACTCCTTGTTTTGCTAGCGCGCATCAAAGGAGGGAAAAAACGTGGCCGTAAAAAAACATCTTAAACGTCTGCTCCCCTTTTTCCTTCTTCTTTTTTTAAGCGGTTGCTGGGATAAAATCGAATTAGAAGATGTGGCTTTGGTCACGACGATCGGTCTAGACAAAGGGAGCCTCCCCGGGCGCGTCGATGTCACCTTGCAAATCATGAACGCCCAAAAGGCCACCATCGCGCTCGGCAACCCTGCGGAAAAAGAACCTGACCACATTAACGTCACCCTCCGCAACACTACACCTATCCTCGTCAAAGATCAAGCCAACGCTGTCATCACGCGACGCATCAACATATCCCAAGTGCAAGCGTTCCTCATCAGTGAAGCGCTGGCCCGCGACGTCGATCTGTATCAGATCATCGCCGCCATGATTCGAGATCCAGAAATGAGGCGGGAAACACCGGTGATCATCACCAAGGAACGCGCCGAAACATTTATCAAGCACAATCGCCCCAAATTTGAAACCCTCATCTACGCCTTTTATCGGTTTAAATTGAATCGCTGGAAAGATACAGGCGATGTCCCACTATCGAACGTCAACGACTTTTTGCGAGCGCATGCCGATGGTGCGCCGTACCTTTTTATCTATGCGACCACCGAACGAAAAAAAGCTGAAACCAAAGGTCAAGGCGATGATACAATCGCTGGGCGGATGGAGGTTAAGGGCGGCGATCCAGCAGAGATGATCGGTGCAGCCATCATTCACAAAGGGAAAATGATTGGAACCTTAACAGGCGAAGAGACGCGCTTTACGCTGCTGCTCGGGCAAAATCTACGCATCGCTTCCTACTATGTCGCCTTCCCCGATCCGGATCATAAACCGTGGATGATCTCCACGCGCATCAAAAATGAAATGCCTCCGACCATCGATGTTGATCTTAAAGGCAAACGCCCACATATTACGCTCACTGTTCCACTGTATGTCGAAGTGCTCTCCATTCCCAGCAATGTCGATTATGTTGCCGATATGCGGCTACAAAACAAACTGGCCCGATATCTGGAACAGACGATGCACAAAACATTTATGGATCTCGTTCAAAAGGCTCAACAGACGTGGAAAGCAGATATTTTTAATTGGTACCGCTTTGCGCGTAGTCAGTTTTTAACATGGTCCGCGTATGAAGCATACGACTTCGAAAAACGTTTTCAAGATGCGGAGGTCACCCTTCATGTCAAACTGCAAATGATCGATTTTGGTAAACAATTACGCCCGGAAGACACCCTTCCACCCTTAAAAGGAAAACACTAATTGGCTGAGCGTTTGTGAGGTGTTTCCTACCGCCAAACGCATCGATGACCGAGTAAAAGCCCCCATGGTCCCAATTGCAAGGAGGATGTCGGATGCAATTTCTCTTATTGATTGCAGCATTTTTTTCCAGCATCTATACATTTATCCTCGCCTACCAAGAATGGTCACAAAAAAACCGCCTTGGGGCGGTGATTCTTTTGATATTTGCATGTTCTTTTCCTATTATCGCCTGGTTTGAGATGAACATGACATGGTAGCTTTCAGAGCGATGGTTTGATCCATGTGTGGCGTCTCATGAACGCAAACGTTAAACGTTATATGTTTATAAAGTTTTTAGACCTGATTTTCCTGAACGACTCAACCGCTCATGTGTATTGTAAAGTTCGGTCAGTTCTGTCTCCAGATGATCGATAATTTGCCGGCCTTGTTCTTTGGTGATCAGCCCCAGTCGTTCAGCAAAATCGATCTGCCGGGACAAACCAAACATCTGTGTATCTAACACTTCCTCGTAGAGCGGACAGTGCGGCATGGTTAAATGATCGAGCTGAACACGAATCAGCCGTTCGATCCGTTCAGCATCGTTGAGTAAGAGCGCAAGCGCTTTCTGAGCCATATCTTCCTGAGAACGTGACACCGTCTAATCCCTCCGTGTCCAAACGGCTTCATTCTTGTTTCATCATACCATAAAGTTCTCCAGCTGACTAGTCAGATGAAATCATGGGATTGAACGCGGCATGCAGCATGGGTGTGCGCTGATCGTCTATGCGAACCGCATAGCCAGCTTCTTGAAATCGTTTCAATAGTCGTGAAAAACCCCCTCTGTCGTGGCCACTGATCATGAGATAAAGCGGTGAAAGCGCGTCCGCTGAATCCATCCCCTCTGGATAAAGCGCAACCCATACCGGTGCCGGTTGACCGAGAGATTCTGCCTGTTTGATCCAATTGTTAGCGTCTTGCGGCGTCATGACCCCGACGGCAAGATCGATCTCACCGTTCATCAGTTTTTTTTCTAAGGATGGCCACGTCCAATCTTGAATCCATAAACGCGTGCCATAAGCTTGCATTTTGGATAAAAATGCGTTCAACGCCGCCCCTGACGCCTCTTCGCCAAACCTGACCAAAGGACGATCCATGCCTATGATGAGCATCTGCCAAGTAGGGATCATGAAAGAAGCCTTAGGGATGAACGAATCGACGAGCAGCCCTTCGCCCACTTGACAGACAATCGATGGATCAGGCGCATCTTTTGTAGTGACCGTTTCTTCTTGTACAAGATCGTCAACCAACCATTGTCCAGACTCATATACCAGCCGTGCCCGCAGCACAGGAAGCGCTTCTTGCCGATGGTCGGTACCATTATGGCGATCGCCTGAAAGCATCGGCTCAAGCACTGAAGGAAGTCGGGGCCGAACGCGCATCTCCACCTGCCACAACAAACGATCTTCATCATAACACACATGCGCGCTTTCGATATCAAGACGCCAACTTGGAAAACCGTTCCCCATTACGTCTTTATCATGCGCGTTGGTGGAATGATCCTTCAGTCCTTCAGCACTTTCTGTTACATAAAGGCGATAAGCGTCTCTTAACGCTGGCGTCACGTCTGAGATCATATGTACATCTTGTTTTTGAAACGCCACATCGAGTGAAGCGAGATGACGTGCAAGAATATTACCAAGCGCCGCAACCCGTGTATCGTCTAAATACGGTAAATGAACCGATATAGACGACGCATGATGTGCCGTAATCGTCTCATCCGCGACCGACACTGCCCTACTGATCCACCCCCAAGGCGACTCGGCAAAGAACCGAACATAAGAACGACGGTTCGACTCCATCCCATCGATATCGAGCGGCCCGAGCATGTCACCGCTTCGGACCATTTGTGTCATTCCATCATCGGAACGGATGATGGCCGAGGGAGCATTGATCGCAAGGTGCGCAAAGCGTGGCCCAGTTGCAGTTTCAAGGCGCCACCTTTGAGCGCTGGAAACGCTGTTTTCGCCCGCTTCATCGTTGAAAAGCTGCAATACATCGTCCATCGTGATCGCTTGACAGCGCTGCGCCGTGCCCAAGACCCCTTCCCAGACAGCGCATATTTGACCAGGAAACGCTGGCAGCGGCCCAAACGCAACTTTATCCCCTTCTGGATGAGAAACGTAGGACCATTGCACACTGCCAGAAGAAACCATGAGCCAATCCGGGGCGCGTTTCATTGACTGAAGATCAGACCATGTCACGACAACCGTTGGCCAGTCGATCCGAGGCATAAGATCAAAAAACGGATGCTTGAAGCGCGCGCCGTCCGTCCCTCCTTGGGTCAACCGCTGCCCGATAACTGCACGTATCACGCGTCGAACATCATCTTCGGCCATCATCTCCTGCCAGATGGTATCGATCTGTTGTGGCGAAGGTGTACGGGGAAAAAGAAAAAAATCTTTTAGAGTCTTCGGATCATCCTCTTGTAAATGTGCCCAGACCCGCCATCCTAACCCTATAAAGGTTGCGACCAGTGAGATCGTCGCGATCATGAACCACACATATAGTCTGATCGATATGCTTCGTCTTTGCATCATGCTCGCCTCATTCGAATGATCCTAAACCGCCTATTTCTATTTCAGTTTATGTTGTGATCAGGGCTAACATGAACAAAGACGCGACCGTCGGCGTCCAATGCGTTTTTTTAACGCCCACGTTTTAAAGACGTTTGATGTCTCGCGTGGCCAACGTCATCCGCAGGACATAGGCTAAGACGATGAAGACGATTCCAATCCAAAATAGATGCTCTCCCCCCACATCTAATGCATAAAAACTGAGCCACAGTCCACTAAAAAAAAGAAGCCGCATGTTGGCTATACCCCTTTGTCCATACCTATTTCTCAATACATATGTTTTGTCTATGTTTGTTTTAACCATAGGCCAAAGGTGATATACGTTCTTTATATTAATTTCTTCAAATCATAACCTGATACCAAATATATAATAGAATAAAGGCATACACCATGAAGCCAGCCAAACGGCGCAACGGATGCGGTGGCGGTACAGCGGGAGAGAAAGAAGTCCCCAGTAGCATCCCCCCCAGCATGCCACCATACACAGAAAAAAGGGAAGCACCCGAAGAAAATCCCATCGTTAATCCGTACAATACAAAAAATATCATAAGATCACGCACATACCCCGTATATCGAAACAGTCGATGCTCAATGCCCATGACCACCAGCGCACCAAACAACGCAAAAAGTCCACTGCTGGCGCCGGGTAAAAGCGGTTGATGAAGGGCCACAGAAAGTGAAAAACCGAGCGCCCCACCAAGAAAAAAAATAAAAAGAAAACGCCATGTTCCGAACAAGCGACCGACCGTGCCACTGATGATCATAAGCGTCAGACTGTTAAAGACGAGCAGCGGAAAAGACGGCTGATAGATGCTGATCGTTAAAAGTTGCCACCAACGCACACGACCTTCTTGTGGTTGATACAACCAAGCGGTCAACGTATCACGGATGTCTTGGGCGGCAGCGGGTAGAAGTGTGCTTCCATACGTTAAAAGCAGCAAGATGACAAGCATCCAGCCACTTAACGCATCTTTTTTAAACAACGTGCGGATGGTCACGGGTTCTGTGGGTGTCTTTTTTTGTGATACCGTAAGGAGCATCTCAAAAAATTTCTGTTTTGTCATCCATGTTTCTGAATCATTCTGGAAGCGATGGTGGATATTTGCCTCCGATAGACCAACATGTTCCCACGGAATACGAACAAGCCCGCTGGGACCGTTTTCTAGATTCCAACCATAAGCATCCAGGCGATCGCGTCCAAAGGCCAAGCGCCCGCTCGTCTCCAGGCGAGATGTCACATCCGTGGGAGGTGTATCGAGCCAGGCATAAAGCACGAGCATTCGAATTTTTTTTCCTGGCCATTGACGTCTTAAGGCTTGGGCAACCAGCACACTTTCTTGAATGGTCCGTTCGACAACGACCCCCCATGTCGGAACAAGAAGCAATAAGCGAATGTAGAACAGTTCATGGTCCATGGGCTTGATGAAATGAATGGTCTCTTGGATGTCACCTTGATGCGAAGCACTATAACCAAAAGGCGGAATGTCTAAAAGATGAAAGGCATTCTCTCGCATGATGTGATCGGCGAGCGTCCAAAAGTAGGCAGCCTTTTTTTCCTGATCCTCGACGGTATAAGCAGGCAAAGAACTCTTCCTTTCTTCCATTCAAAGCGTTTCGTATGAAAGCAATGGTGTGTTTGTATATCCAACGGTGTCTAATCGTCCATCTGACCTCTTTAACATCTTATCATCATGACCGTGATCGTATCATCTTTTATGAATCGATGGGCGCTTCTAAGATATGTTTCTAAGATATGCTTCTAAGACATCATCATACACCAAAGAGATATCGGGTGCATCAAGGTGATCGAAACCCCACCGTACCAAAAAGCATATTGGTAGAGTCTCTGGCGTACAGTAATTAAAAAGACCCTTGCGTTTTCGTTTTTGCGATGAACAATATGTCATACCTAAAGGAGGCGAGGATGTGATCTTTCGCGATCTTGACACGCTCATCCTCCTCTTTGGTTTAGCGGTAGCCGTCACCATTATCGATACGATCCTCGGGGCAATGGATAAAAAGCAATTTATCCCTTGGGTTAATCTCCTCGGCCTTATAACCGTACTCGGTATTGTACTCGATCATGTGTATCGGTTTGTACAGTCTTTAAAAACATTTCTTCACCACTTTTAGTGCTAACGATCTTAAAACCTATCGCACGAATATGTCACTTAAAGATGGAAAAAAGCCTACCCCGCAAGATAGAGGGTAAGGCTTTTGTTGTCTTTGTGTCGGCACAACAACCGCAACACTTAATCGTACTTTTCTTCGATTAACTCTGCTATCTCAAACCAGTAATCTTCAAGAGAACGACTGTAAAAGAAATCTCGACCTTCAGCAGCAATATGGGTGATGCTTTGCATCTCGCGCAATAGATCGACGCGCTCTTTCACGCTAAAGCGATGACCGGTTGCCTCTTCAGCATCCTCCCAGACTGCTCGGTAAGCATCATCGTGAAAAATTTCTTCATTCTTTTCCACTGAAGCCTCATAAAAAGGAAGGTGCACTTTTTTGACGATCGTCAGGGCGATATGCATCCCCAACCACCCCCGCTTCTCTGCAATTAACATTATCAAACCATCTTCGTCCGTTTTTGTCAATACCTTTTACGCGCCTAGATCTGTTCGGGATGAGGAATACCCAACGTATCCAGCGCATCAGCTAAGACACGCACCACTTCCTGCATTAAATACAGGCGGGGTAGACGGACCATCGCTTCGTCAACAAGAATACGTTCTTGATGGTAGAAGCGATTGGCTTCTTTGGCCAAATCGAGAACATAGCGCGCGACAAGCGAAGGTTCATGACGAACGAGGGCCTCTTTTAAGACTTCAGGATAGTTGTCCAGTGTTTTGATCAGGATCCAAGCTCGATCCGTAGAAAGCGTATCGATGACCGCTATGCTTTTTTCTATCAAAGCTTGGCCAAACAGTGTTTCTAAGCTGTCTCGCTCTTCCTCGGACGCGCGCGAAAGCACCGTCGAAAGCCGCGCATGAGTATATTGCACGTAGGGACCTGTTTCTCCATCAAAATTTAAGGCTTCTTCCAAAGAAAAATTGACATCATGCACTCTGCTGTTTTTAAGATCGTTAAAAATAATCGCACCGATCCCAACGGCTTCGGCCACGCTTTCTTTGTCTTGAAGGGCGGGGTTTTTTTCCTCAATGATCAGGCG
>Ga0265295_1009229_pt1 | contig 10626 bp, 10 predicted proteins | sample Munlansysbiofilm_FD_192503 | JGI IMG/M metagenome (GOLD analysis project Ga0265295, IMG submission 192503) | Leachate microbial communities from a municipal landfill in Southern Ontario, Canada - Methane capture system biofilm | ecosystem: Engineered > Solid waste > Landfill > Unclassified ... | reverse complement strand
AAGAAGTTGTTGGAACCGTCAAGCTGGCTTGTCCAGGGTAACTTGGTGGCTAGGGACAGTGTTATGAGAAGGACATGACAAGGAGGTGCACGTCATGAGTAAGTATTCAATTATTCTAGGGAATTTAGGAAACACCTGTGATAGGTTTCTTTCTTCCGGTTACAAGGATGAGGTACCCAAAGCAGAGCTGATCAAGCAGGCTGCCGAGATCGAAGGGGTCGAAGGTGTAGAGCTGGTGGGAACATGGGATGTTGCTCCAGAGAATGTTGAAGAAGTTGGTGATCTGCTCGACAAGTATGGCCTGAAGTGTGTTTCCATTATTCCTGATCATTTCAGTCAGAAACGATGGGGTAAGGGGTGTCTTGCATCGAAGGATAGCGAAATTCGAAAGCAAGCATTGGACTATACATTCGCCTGTGTGGAAATGGCGAGAAAACTCAACTGCAAGACGCTGAATATCTGGCCGGGACAGGATGGGTACGACTATACGTTGCAGTCCAATCTCGTACAGGAGCGTGCATGGCTTAAGGACGCCATCCAGAGTGTTGCTGCCTCTGCACCGGATATCAGATTCGCACTTGAATATAAGCCAAAAGAACCACGAAATTTCAGCTTCATGGCTCGTGCTTCAGATACTCTGTTGCTTGCAAAGGAGACGAAGTTGGATAACGTGGGAGTCTGTATAGATACCGGCCATGCGTTTGTTGCAGGAGAGAATGTGGCTGAATCCATTGTTATTCTCCAGGAGTACGGAAGGAAGCTTTTTCACATGCATTTCAATGACAACTATGGAACATGGGATGATGATATGATTGTCGGATCTGTGCATTTCCCCAGGTTCATAGAGATGCTTTTCTGGCTGAAAGAGACCAAGTATGATGGATGGCTTTCCATGGACCAGTATCCGTATCGAGAAGATGGTCAGGGTGCATTACGCGAAAGTGTAGAGTTCCTCCAGATGATCGATGAAAAGTTGAGTGACCAAGTAATGCAAGAGATCAGGGATTTGCTTGTTAAAGGAAATGCTGTTGAGTCACAACGCTGGATTCGAAAGACTTTTTTCAAATAACCACGGTTCGTTGATTTTCTTTGGGTTTGTAAGGCAGCCTCCCGATTGGGAGGTTGTCATGTATTTGTTCTTGGATGCACGCATAACCTCTCTGCCCAGTCTACAATGATGTAGAGCAACAACCCTAGGATGCTGAGCAGTACAATGGCAGCATACATGCCTGTGTACTGGGCCATGACCCAGTAGTTCATGATCGAGTATCCTAGTCCATGGGATGCAGCGTAGGTCTCGCTGATAAACAACACAGAGAGAGAAATGCCCAGTGTGATGCGCAGGGAAGAGAAAATACGTGGCAGGATTGCAGGCCAGATGATATCTTTCAGGACCTGTTTTCTGCTTAGGTGATATGCCTCTGCCAATTGGAGAAATTCAAACGGGATTTCCTTAACCCCATCCCGTATGGTCACTGAGGCAGGGAAATAGATGATGACGGAAATCAGGATGATCTTGGAAAGGTCTCCAATACCCAGCAATACCATGAATACCGGCAGAAAAGCAATCTTCGGTAGTGGATAGAGTAGATAGAGAACCGGAGAGATCAGTCGGTCCAATGCAGGGACTCTCCCTGCAATCATCCCTGTGGGAATGGCAAAGAAGAGTGCAATGAACAGACCCGAAAGAATTCTGTAGAGAGAATAGAGCAGATGCAGATGCATCTCCTGAGGGATGAATTGCCCAATGGCATACATGAGGACAGTATGGGGAAATGGGATGACTGGCGATGCAAGCAGAAATGCTGCTATGTACCAGAGTATAAGAACTACTAACATCCCTCTTAGATACTTCATCGGGAAGCCTCCATGTGATGGCGCAACGTCTTCTGCATAGTGAAGAATTCATCACGGGTACGAAGGTTGGCCTCTCCATGGAGCTGGTTCTGCAACTCGTAAGAAACCCCTTTGTTAGTCATCATAACAATCCTACTTCCCATGAATACTGCTTCCTGGAGGCTGTGAGTCACAAGGAGTAGCGTTATGGAATGGTTCTGTACATACTCCTTGATATCATTCTGGAGGACCTCTCGCTGCTGTTCATCGAGGCTTGCAAGCGGCTCATCGAGTAGCAGTATGTTAGGTTTCCTAATTAATGCTCTTGCTAATGCTACCCGCTGTCGCATTCCTCCGCTGAGTTCGTGAGGATAGTGTTGCATGACAGAAGAAAGTCCCATTGACTGTAACAGTTCTTCAGCCTCGTCAGTCTTCTCCCCAGGAAGTCCGAGCAACACATTGTTGATGACACGCTTCCAGGGAAGAAGTCGGTCCTGTTGGAACATGAGGGCCACACCCTCATTTCCAACAGCTCTCTGCATGGTTCCTCCAGAGAGTGGCAACAAGCCGGCAATAGCGTAGAGAAGGCTGGTTTTTCCACATCCGCTTGGACCGATGATGCTGACCATCTCCCCAGCCTTCACATTCAAGGAAAAGTGCTGGAAGGCAGTGGTCTTGGGATAGTCAAGCTTGGCATCGGTGAGGGAGAGTATCATAAGGCGTCTATAAACCTTGCATCATAGAGATCCTTGATTCCAACAGCATACTCGGTTCCGGTTATACCCTCAGTCCAGGAGATGATCTCTTTGGTGAAAGCTTCACTCGGAAGTGATGGAGCATGGTACTCAGGAAGGCCCATGGTCTCACGTATTGCTTCCGGCAGAGCTGGGATTGCATTCATGAGTGCGGTGCGAGCAAGCTCCGGGTCAGCTTGGATATCCTTTACTGCTCTCTCATATGCCCTATGAAACCCAACTATCTGACTCTCTTTCTCTTGTATTGCCTTTTCGGTGAAAGCAATGATGTTCAGGCTTTCTTTCGGTATACCTTCAAAGGTAAGTTTTTCCAAATTCCTGAGTGCTCCGATGCTGGCAAATGGTTCAGGAAAGATGCCTGTATCCAATTGAGAGGAGACGACAGCTTCCAAGCGTGCAGGAATTTCATTGATGAACACCTTCTCAACGTCAAAGCGATCTTCCAGGTATGCATCAAGGAGATAGTTGGTTACGCTGATCTCCATCGTTCCAGCCGTTATCGTTGTTCCCTCTGTAAGGGGGCCGGATGCAAGCAAGGGGAAAGCTCCGTCTGTAGAGAGCGTGCCGATCAGGTGAAAATCACTGGTGCTCTGGGTGATAAGGGCTACCAAGTCACTCATGGCTCCATCAACCTGCTGTGTCTGCAGTGCTGTCTGGCGATGTTGTCCGTTGGTAAAGAGCACCAGTTCGACATCAACACCTTCATCTTCGTAGTAACCTGCTTCCAATGCATGGTAGAAGGGGGCTGCATCAACTGCACTCATCATTCCAACTTTCAGGGAGGAAACTGATTTGGTTATCTCTTCTGTATCTGGTTGCACAGTTTTCTGCTCTTCCTTTGAACATCCGGTGGTGATAAGCACCAGGGAAAGGATGAGAATAAACATGGTTTGTATTCTAAGTAGTTTCATATGTGAGAAAAATGTATCACACCTGTCTAAACTCTTGCAATGATGGTGCTGAACATAGTGTTGAATTGTTCATTATTTGAACAAAAGCAAATAGATCCAATTTCAATAATAGACAATAAAAATATACCAAATAAGGAATGAAATAGATTGATAATATATAGCTTGAGACATAAGAGACCCCCTGACGAGGGTCTCTTCATGTGTTTTGATTCAGGTTGTCGAAAAAGGATAGGATGAAATCACTCAGTGCTGTCCTTCTAATTACTTTCAGCTTCCATCCTATTGCTGGTAGAACACGTATGCAGGTAAATCGGTAAATCAGAGTGGTTGATAAAAGGGGGCTCAAAACGCTCCTCCTCTCCAATGAGATGGTATGTTGAATGTTCCTTGATTGCAGCTACGAAATCATGAATGGAATGCAAGGGTTCATCAAAGACCATCCCCTTCAAGGTATTGCCAATCTTGCCTGCGCTATGGATGTCGCTCCCGCTGGTCATTGCCAGGTTGAACGCTTTTGCATATGCGTAGGCTTTCCTGTCAAACTCCGGTTCATTTTCTCCGTTCACCACCTCTATCCCGTGTACTACGTGTGGGTAGAGGTTGATCGCCGAGAGGTAGGATCGTTCCCTGAATGGGTGTGCTTGAATAATGCATCCGCCATCAGCATCTACCCTCGAATATAGTGTTTCATGATCCCATTCCATAACCTCCGGATTATCCAACAACCATTGTTTGTCCAATCCATAAATAAGGTATTCATCATTGCCAAATGATGTTTCCCAGCCGAAGAACACTGAGAAATCAAGTTGATCTCCTAGCAGTTTTGCATGTTCATAGCCTTTACAGAAGGCCTCAACCCGGCGTTGCCAGCTCCAGGAAGATGGTATTGAGGTGTTCCCATTGAAGAAATGATCGGTAACGATAAGGCCTTGGTATCCTGCTTTCTGGTAAAGAGGTACATAGTCTGCCCCACAGCTCAATGCACAGGCACTGGCCTCATTCGTATGGAGATGTGTTTCGTATCTGAATTGTTCCATGCTTATAGTGTACACCTTTTGATCAGTTCCATGCACATACGGCCATTGTTGTATGGCCCCTTCCAGGACCATACCAGTGCTCTTTGGTCGGTAATGTTACCCTGTGAGTCAACCATGTACAACCATTCACTGTGCTCTCGCTTGTCAACAAGGTGCCGCATGACAAAATTCCATACGGAATGTGCTGCTTCCAAATACGCACTCTGTCCCGGGTTTCTTTGATATGCTGAAATAAACCCGAGAATTGCCTCAGCCTGCACCCAGTGTGCACGTTTTTCCCTTGCCTCCCTTGAGTGGGTTTCATCCATTACCGAGTTGTTCTGGAAAGCCCTGGCAAGCACCTCCTGTGACAGGGTGTCGCTAAGCTCAACCAACTCCTTTCGATGGCGGCAGTGGGGTATCCTGCTGGCTAGGTTGCTGAGCATCCAGCTTGCCTCAATTTCATGTCCATAGGAACGATAGGAACTGGCGCGTTTCATGGCATCATCGAAGTATATGATCAATGTTTTCTCATCATTGTCATATACTGTGTTGATGAACAGGGAACTGATTACATCGATCTTTTCCAAAAGTGAGGCATCCTCGTGCACAAGATAGAGATTTTGGTATGCCTCCAGGAGATGCAACAAGGTATTCATGGTCTTGGTCCCGCCATAGGAACCTTTTGAGAAGCGGCCGTCCCCCGATCCCATCTTTGAGAAGTCCTCGCGAAGTACTTCATGGTACCCAACGGTATCCGTGAAGTGATTCTCGATCATCTGCCTCAGCTGTATTGCCTTTTCTAGAGCCTCCGTCTTTCCAGTGAGCCGGTAGTAGGAGGTGAGTGCGAGGATTCCGTGGGCGAAACAGAAACTGCTCTTTACCGCATCCTCCCTCTCCCCGTCATGGGAGAGGGACCAGTAGAGTCCCCCATAGTTTGCATCGAACGCATGGCTGAGCAGAAATTGATATGCATGATCAGCTGCATTGCGGCAAGCCTCATCATGCAGAAGCAGGGAGGCTTCACTGAAGAAGTAGAGAATCCTGCATGTTTGCACCACTCCCTTGGTTGCCTTCTTGTAACAGGTGAGGTCAAAGCCTACATTTCCATAGAAACCACCGTACTCCTCATCCTTCATCCGGAGCCAGAATGGAATGATGACCTGAGTGAGATGTCGCTTCGCTTGGACTCCAAGTGTTTCATTCATTCTTTTACTGCTCCTCTGGCAATGCCGTTGTAGATGTATCGTTGCAGGAAAATGAACGCAATCAAGGCTGGGATGATCGTTATCATGACTCCTGCACATATATAGTTATACTGGTTTCCGTATTCTCCGGTAAAGGTATACAGGGATGTGGATACTGTGACGTATCGTGTTTTTGATTGCAGATAGAGGTTGGCTAGATAGTACTCCTTGTAGACTGCCACTCCCTTGAGAATCAGTACGGTGACTGTCGCAGGCTTGACGAGAGGGAAGAGTATCCTGAAGAAAATGGTGAAGTATGAGGCTCCATCAATGTAGGCTGCCTCATCAAGAGAGTGAGGTATACTCTCAAAGAACTGGAGAAATATGTAAATCGCGATGATATCCGTTCCGGTGTAAAGCATGACAATGCCGGGAATTGAGTTAACCAATCCCAGGGAGGTCATGATTCTGTAGGTGCTGACCTGCATGGTAACCCCTGGGATGAGGTTTGCCATCAGGAAGGCTCCCTTGAGGAGGGTTCGTCCCTTGAAGGAAAACCTGCTGAGGATGTAGGCGATCATTGTTCCTGTGATGATGGACCCCGCCAGAGTGAAGATCAGGATCAGTGAGGTATTCCAGAACGCAAGCATCATCTTCGCTTTTTCCCAGGCTGTACTATAGTTTTCCAAATACATCCAGCTCTGTGGAAAAGCCAGTGCACCGGAAAACCCAAACTCCTTTGGTGTCTTGAATGAAGCAAAGAGCACGGTAACCAGTGGGAGCAGGGATACGAATGCTCCAAGAGCCAGCGAAAGATAGGTGCAGAGGCGAAGTGCATACTGTGTCTTGGGTCTCATAGGATCCCTCCTGATTTTTCAGAAAAGAGAAGATTGTAGAGAAACTTTTGGAGGATTGTCCCGATGATGATGATCAGGAGCAGCACGATTGCCATGGCAGAGGCAAGTCCCACCTTGCCGGCTTCGTGTGCAAGCTGATGCATGAGCACCACGAATGTGGCTGTTCCGTTCATCCCGTTTGTGATGACATAGGGCCCCTCAAAAGCGCTGAACGATCCCTTGATCATGAGCATGATGTTCAGTGTTATGATGGGTTTCAGCATGGGAAAGATGATATAGCGAAATTGCTGCATCCGTGTTGCCCCGTCAATTTCTGCTGCCTCATAGAACTCAGGACTGATGGACTGTATCGCCCCAATGAACAACACCATGCTTTGGCCCATATAGCGCCAGATTGAAGTTGCTGCAATGCTGTAGTTGTTTATTGAACGTTCCCCAAGCCAGAATGGCAGGATCTCCTTGTCAAAGCCGACAAGGGCCAAAACGGAATCGAGGACCAGGCCGCGTGTGTAGAAATAGCGGAAGATGAATCCCATGGCTATGCCGCATACAAGGAAGGGGAAGAAGAGCGTAGCCTTGAAGAAATTTCCGCATCGCACCTTGAAGCTCAGGACCGTTGCGAAGTACAAGGCAAGGGAGAGTTGGATGACTCCAGCTCCCATATAGTAGAAACTGTTGAGAATGGCTGCCCTTGTATCAGTTCGTGTAAAGACATCCTGGTAGTTTTCAAGCCCAATGAAATCACGTGGTCCGAGATACTTCATCTTGAAAAAACTGAACTCAATCATTTTTGCAAATGGAAGGTACGTAAAGGTGATGAGAAGAGCCAGGGGGGTGAGGGAGAACGTAATGATGACCATCCACTTCTGAACCTCTCTCCTGTCCAGGATTGATTGGAGTTTTGTCTTCTGAAATGTATCCATATATATGCCTTAACCCTTTATCAGTGGTGCTCCCCTGTCGGGTGACAGGAGAGCCTGAGAATTGCTTTCTAGAGGTTGGATGATCCCTTAGTTGTATCTGCTCTTCGAAGCGTAGTCTTCTCCGATAATTGATATCTGCGCGGCTGTCCAACGAGCATTCCAGTCTTCCATGATTTCATCGAAGCTTTCATTGCTCTGTCCCATTGCAGCTTCCACGACCCTGGCCTTCTCAGGATACTTGCCGAGATACAGCTCGGACTCTGAGTTAAGCTCATCAAAGAGGCCGATATCATCAGGATGGGGAGGGGTGTCCAGCACCAGGGTGACATTCGCTTCCTGCAGTGCGGAGAGAGTCTTTGGATAGGCCTCTCCCTTCATGATGGGTATTCCGCCTGAATCGAATGAGAAACCCGACTCCTCGGTCAGATAGATGATATAGTCTCGAGCCACCTGGTAGCGTTCATCACTGATGTTCTTGTTGATCGCATAGGCATAGTCTGCTGCGATGGTGGCATACTGCTTCCCGTCATTGTTCCAGGGGAATGCAGCAAAGACGATATCGGATGGGTTTTCTGCAGTCTTTTGTGTGTCGGCTGTAGCCCAGGATCCGATGACCGTGGCAGCAACCTTTCCCTGGGCGAGAAGGTTCTTGCACGTATCCCAGGTTGATGTGGCAGGATCCTCTTCCACCAGGTCTTCAGCCACTACATCATAGAGCATTCCCATGACGGTATTGTAAGGCTTGCCTGATGAGAACGGGTTTTCCATGTAGATCATCTTGTTTTTGTAGTTTGCATCACCGGTGAGGCTTCCTCTTGCATTCCACTCCCAGTCGGCGAGCCTTGATCCCGCCCCGTAGTTGCAGTACAGGGGAATTGCATCGGTATTCGCACGTACCTTGCGAAGTGCATCAAAGAATGCCTGGGGGGTTTTGGGAATCTCTGTAACACCTGCTTCGCGCAATACCGCTGTATTGTAGAGTACTCCATAGGCGGTGCCTGTTGAGGATATGCCGTAGACTTCCCCATCGATGGAGAAGGCGGAGGCGAATTCGTACTTCTTTTCAAAATCGGAGACTTTCCCCAGTGGAGCAAAGAGCTGGGGAAGCTGGGTCTCGCTGATGAAGTTGTGGGGGATCATGCACATGTCTCCCCAGTTGTTGCTCGTCCAGCGAATCTCAATATTGCCCTTATAGTCGCCGATTGGCTCATAGACAATCTTTACATTGGGATATTTCTTGTTGAACTCCTGTTGGTAGACGGCAAATTCCTCTTCCATTCCTTGCTTGTGGGTGAGAAATGTCAGTTCCATGGAGACATTCCTGTCTACCTCTTCCATTGCAGAGAGATCTCTCGGTTCTGCCGGGGCAGTTTCGGTTTTTCCTCCTGCGAACAGCATGCTGGAGAGCATGACGCTGGCACAGAGCAACAGTGTGAAACACTTTTTGATCATAGTCGACTCCTTTTGTTAAGTTTATGATAACTTTAATTAAAGTTATAAACTATAATGTATAGAAATCAACCTTATGTATAGAAAATTAACAAAGTTTTATTACATAGTTGGTGTGAAGGGATAAGATTTGGCCATTCTGCATGGCTTTTAGGAGAATAAAAGCCTGTGAAAGTAGAAACCACCTGCAACCAAGGTGGTTTTACAAGATGGGTCAGCCGATTATGCTTGCTGGACTATGGCGGGATATGGCAGTATCAACCAAATTTATTCAAGGAATCCCAATCTGCCGGGGTGATACGGGATGAGGATTGGCGGATTTCCAATGACCCGCTGATGGTCTTCCTCCCAAAATGAAATTCGGGGTTCTCAATCTTGCTTACAATGCTTTGGGCGGCACTCAAGGCCATCAGCGGTATATCGATGGAGAATGTGGTCAAGGGAGGATTGGAGAGTGTTGTATACAGATCCTCGTCAAATCCTACAATGGATGCCTGCTCTGGAACTTTCACCCCACGCTCTTGGAGATGCTTCATCAACCGATATGCTGTTTCACAGGTACTGCATACATAAGCAGTTGCCAGCTCTGGGTTGATGACCAGGTCATTGCGTTCGCCAAAATCAGAATAGTCATGGATGACCAGAGAAGAGTCCATGGTAAGACCATGTTCCATGAGAGCCTTGTAGTATCCCAGATAGCGGTCCATTACAACAGTTGAGTACATGGGATTTCCCACGAATACGATGTTACGGTGACCGAGGCTGATCAGATGGTTGGTGAGCGAGTATCCGCCGTATACATTGTCGCAGATAACCGCATCTGCGTGATAGTTCTCATAGAAAAAATCAACAAAGATATAGGGCAGATCAGCGCTGAGGAGACGATTCACATAGCTGGGTCTCATCTGGGCAAGAAGAATAAGCCCATCCACCTTGCTGTCTTGCAATATCTTGGGGAGTGTCCCTTCTTCCTCCTCATGATGTGCAACAAGTTCCACAATTCCGTAATATCCATTTTGGAGCAACTGCCTGCAGATTTCCTGCTGGATCCTCATATAGGCACAGTCACCCTTCATATGCCGTTCGCTGATGAGAATGCCTACATTATGGGTGGAGCCCTCTTTACTCTCCTTGGAAACAAGATGTTTCCTGTATCCCATCTCCTTGGCTGCCTGAATGATTTCCTTGCGAAGCTCATCACTCACTCCCTCCTTGCCTGAGAGTGCCTTTGAAACGGTTACAGAGGTCACCGACAACCTTTTTGCTATATCTTTCATGGTCACTGGTTTTTGCATGGTGCCTCCATGATAACGCAACTCAAGAGGAAAAAGAATAGAAAGGAGGTAACTTTATAGGTCTGGAAGGGAAGAATTCATGGAGAGGGAGTAGTAACTTGTTGATTATTTCTGACAGCATGACACTCATCTTCTAGTACATCTTCGCGAGCTACAAAAGAAAAGGCAACTCCTCTATAGAAGTTGCCTCAATCTGTCCTAGACTATCCTTGGATCAATATCGGCTCCATAATCAATGTCAGGGAAACCGAATCCATGGATATGTTCATACTCCTCAAACACTCCATCCAAATCCCCTTGCAGAAGCGGTTGCCCTTCCTTTTGGAGAGCCCACCGGCGTTCCACCTCATTCTGGACCTCTTCAAGCATCTCCCAATCATCTACTCTAAGTCGTCCT
>Ga0265295_1009227_pt1 | contig 10627 bp, 7 predicted proteins | sample Munlansysbiofilm_FD_192503 | JGI IMG/M metagenome (GOLD analysis project Ga0265295, IMG submission 192503) | Leachate microbial communities from a municipal landfill in Southern Ontario, Canada - Methane capture system biofilm | ecosystem: Engineered > Solid waste > Landfill > Unclassified ... | reverse complement strand
GCGTGCCGGTGCCGGACTTTGGCGTAAACGACTGCAGCTCTGCTGCGTTCAAACTTTTCAAAGCCAAGGCCGCCAAAAGTGGACGCATGAACGAAGAGGTCTTGCAAGATGACAACGACCAGTTACTGGACAACCTGCAGCTCAAGGACGGCCGGTATCTCAAAAAGGCCGCGACATTGCTGTTTTTCGATCAGCCGGAAAAATTTGTCGGCGGTGCCTACATAAAAATCGGGTTCTTTGTGACGGATGATAATCTGCGCTATCAGGATGAAATTCACGGCAATGTCTTCGAGCAGGTCGAAAAAACGCTGGAAATCTTATTTTTCAAGTATCTGAAAGCCTACATCCGCTATGAAGGCATACAGCGGATTGAGGAGTTTCTGTTTCCTCGTCTGGCCCTGCGTGAAGCCTTGCTCAATGCGGTGGTGCACAAGGATTACAGCAGCGGCATCCCGATTCAAATCAGTGTATACGACGATAAAATAATTATGTGGAGTTCCGGACAATTGCCGCAAGACTGGACCATCGAACGCCTCTTAGGCAAACACCCGTCAGCTCCGTACAATCCTCTTCTAGCCAATGCCTTCTTTCGCGCAGGCTATATTGAATCGTGGGGCCGAGGTATTGAAAAAATCAACCGGGAGTGCAGCGAACATGGCATTGCACCGCCCCTCTACGACTGCAGCATGTCCGGGCTGATGCTCACATTCATGGCCAATCCAGAACACGTGAATACATTGCGCAGAGAACAAGCCTCAATTACGCACCAGGATAACACACTGCAGAAAACGCCGGTGAAAACGCCGGTGAAAACGCCGGTGAAAATTCTCCAGCTTCTGGCGGCAAAGCCATCCATGACGCTGAACGAGGTCGCCGCCGAAATTCAGAAATCACTGAGTGCGGTTGAACGAGCCAGTTCCAAGCTGGTGAAAGAAGGGCGAATGAAATATGTCGGTCCTCAAAAAGGTGGTCATTGGGAAGTGTTGGAAGAGTATGATGAATAACCTCGTTGCGGCATCGCCGTTTGACCCACTCGTTTTTTTCCCTACGCTCGACCATGCCAGGACTCGTCTGGCCGATTCATGAACCGCGCGTTTCGGTGGCCATCATCTCCATCGCAGGAAACCAGGGGCTTGGATGTTCATCCTGGTCCCTTTTTTGTTGTTTTCACTGGAATAAATCGCGCGTTGATTGATATTTTCCGAAAATGATGAAACAAAACGGAAAAACCAAATCTTCCCGGCATGGGTCTTGATACGGTTGTCAAACCCAGACTTAGGCATCACCCATGAAAACCGGCTGCCCAGCGACCACTCTACCCATAACGCCTGCGAGTTGCGGATGCCCTCTCACCTCCCGTCGGATGAACGCTGCATGGCCGGAAATTCCGGACCGGCAAGAGATAAGACATCAGTGTTGATCGGCAGCCTTCCCGGAATGGCCTTTCGCCGCCGTAACGACACGGATCTGGGCATGGACTTCGTCTCGGGAGACTGCCTGGGCCTCACGGGATACAGCGCCGAGGAGTTGCTGCGCGGCAGCCGGTGCTCGTTCAACGACCTCATCTTGCCCGAATACAGGCCCGAAATCCGGAAAAGTTGGAAAAAAGGCATCGAAAACAATACCCCGGTACAACTCGAATTCGAGATCATGACCGCCGACGGACAGCCCAAATGGGTCTGGGAAGTGGGCATGCCGGTACCGAACCGCGACGGGGAGTCCGTGACTCTTGAAGGGCTGATCATCGACATCACGCCGCGAAAACTGGCGGAAAAAAACTCGCACATGCGGGAAAAAGCTCTGGAACTCGCGGCCACCACATCCCTTGAGCTTCTCCTCGAACCCGACCTGGAACAGTCCATGGCCAAGGTTCTGGCACGCCTGGGACAGGATACGGACACGGACCGCGTGTACGTCTTCAGGAACCATGAGGATGGGGGGTCCGGCACGGTGCTGACCAGCCAGATCTATGAATGGGCGCGGCCCGGAATCCCGACCCAGATCGACAATCCAGACCTCCAAAACCTGCCCATGAACGACGTGACCCCCCGCTGGCTGGCGGAATTGCGCGCCGGACGTTCCATCAAGGGGCTGGTCCGCGATTTCCCCGCGGATGAAAAAAAAATCCTCGAACCACAAGGCATCATCAGCATCCTGGTGGTGCCCATCCAACTGCACGGCACGTTGTGGGGATTTCTCGGCTTTGACTCGGTGCGCGACCCCCGCTCCTGGACGCCCATCGAGGAGCATGTCCTGAACATCGTCTCGGCCAGCCTGGGCGCGACCATCGCCCGCCGTCAGGCCCAGGAGGAGCTTGCGGGCAGCAACCGGACGCTCTTGACCATCCTCGACAGCCTGCCCGTGAATGTCTACGTGGCCGACCTCAAAAACTATCGCATCCTGTTCATGAATCAGTGTATGAAAGACAGCTTTGAACGCGACTGTACCGGGGAGCTCTGCCACACGGCGTTCAACCACGAATCCGCGCCCTGCGGCCACTGCACGAACAGCAGCTTGCTTGATGAAGCGGACCGCCCCAAAGAAGTCATCGCCTGGGAATGCTTCAATCCCGTAACCCGCAAATGGTACAGGAACTTCGACCAGATCATCCCCTGGACCGACGGACGCCTCGTGCGCATCGAAATTTCCATGGACCTGAGCGACCGCAAGCGGGCCGAAGAGGAAATCCTGCGGGCCAGGGATCTGGCCGAAGCCGCGAACTGCGCCAAGTCCGAATTTCTGGCCAACATGAGCCACGAAATCCGCACGCCGCTGAACGGCGTCATGGGCATGCTTCAACTCCTGCAGCTGACGAAACTTGATCCCGTGCAGGAAGACTACACGGACACGGCGATCCAGTCCTGCAACCGGCTGGTGCGGCTCTTGACCGACATTCTGGACCTCTCGCGCATCGAAGCGGGCAAGCTGAGCATCCAGAGCGCGCCCATGGAGCTGTCCGAAGTGCTGCGCCAGACCGCGGACCTCTTCTCGCCCACCGCCAGGGAAAAAGGCCTGCAGCTCCGCTTTGACGTGGACCCGGCCATCCCCCGTCACATCCTCGGAGACGCGACGCGGCTGCAGCAGGTCCTCAGCAACATGGTCGGCAATTCCCTCAAATTCACCCACGCGGGCGGCGTAACCGTCGAGGCATCTCTTCTGCCTTCCTTGCACGGCGGGCAGTGCCGCGTGCTCTTTTCCGTCGCCGACACCGGCATCGGCATCCCCGACGACAAGCTGGGCAGCCTTTTCCAGCCCTTCTCCCAGGTCACGGAAGGCTTCACCCGCAGCTATCAGGGCGCAGGTCTCGGCCTGTCCATCTGCAAACGCCTGGTGAGCTTCATGGGCGGCAACATCTCCGTTGACAGCGAGCTTGAGATGGGCACGACCATGTATTTCAGCGTCACCTTCGGCGCAGCCGCGCCGAACACCGCGTCCACGCCTGTCCGCGAGTCCTTTTTTGCTCCCGCCCTGGACGGTTTGAACGTGCTCATGGCCGAAGACGACCATTTCAGCGGTATTCTGGGCGTGAAGCTCCTTGGCGCTTTCGGGGCCACGGTCAGGCATGTGCAGGACGGACGGCAGGCGCTTGAGGCCCTTAGGAGCGAACCCTTCGATCTTGTGCTCATGGACGTGCAGATGCCGGTCATGGACGGCGTCGAGGCCACGGTGCGCATCCGCCAGGGCCACGCCGGAGACTGCGCGAAAAACATCCCCATCATCGCCATGACCTCCTACGCCATGGACGGCGACCGGGAAAAATTTCTAAAAGCGGGCATGAACGCCTATGTGTGCAAACCTGTCGACATCAAGGAGTTGATGAGCGCCATTTCGGAAATGCTGCACCGGGAAAGCGCGAAAAGGTCGGACGCGTCGCAAGGCAGGCATTGATTTCCGGAATCTTCCCGACGGGAAGCACGCTTAAACGCCGATATACGTCGCGGCTTCATGCACCGGCGGCCTGAACCGAACGTCTCCGGTTTCAAACGCGACGAATCGGAGGGCCATAAATCGTACCCGTCGCGAACCGTGGCGGATATTTTCTCTTTCCAGAAAAATAAAACCGCGATACTTCGCCAAAAGCACCGGCCCCAAAGGCCTCCCGCTCAAACCATCAACCAGGAAAAGCAGTCCATGCGGCCCAAGATCAGAACCGGCTACCCCGTCACCATCCATGGTCGGACCTTCACCAAGGTCGGCATCGTCTGTGACGCCTCCGCCTACGACACGCGCAGCACCGTGGAGGTGGTCTATGTGGACGCGGCCTTCAAGGCGCGACGCACGATCGTGGTCTGGCGGGGCGACCGCTTCGAATGGAGCGAGCCGTCCTACCCAGGCGTCAATGTCGAAAACGACCCCGACTACGAACTCTACGTGACCACGGTCAAGAACGGCCGCTACTGACCCCTGCGCTCCAGGCGGCAGCGCTGCTCATAGTACGCGCCGGCCCCGCCCATGTCCGTCTCCACGAACCCGATGATCCGGTTCACCCCGCCTCCCAGTTTGCCCCACGGCCCACGCCGGTAGACCGCGCAGTCCGGGTGCATGGACTCGTCCGCAGCGAGCTGCACCGCGAGCCGCCCAAGCTCCGTGACCAGCCAGCCCGCTCCGGGCTCTATGCCAAGGCCTTCGAGGGTGCGCGGATGCACGCTCACCACAGGCTCCCCGGTCTGGTCCTCGGGCGGGATCTGGGAATGGACGAAGCGGCGGTTGATGAGCGTCAAGAGCTGCAGCGGATACCCTGGCGCGGCCGCCACCGGCGGGTCCAGGCGGGGAGGCAGGCGGTACAGGCCGTCCGCGTGTCCGAAGCGCAGACCCTCGAAGGCCACCGGCCCGTGGGTGGAGCGGACGTACCCCCGGCTGCGCAGCTCTTCGAGACTGACGCCTAGCGTGGAGGAACCGAGCGCCCGGCGCAGGGCCTCCTCGGGCTCGGGCAGGGTCACGGGTGGAGAGAGCCGGGCGCCCAAATCGGATAAAATCCGGTAATCCGTGCGCACGCCCTCCGGCGGTTCCACGGCCTTGGCGCTCCACTGCACGTATTCGTGCAGAAAGGAGCCGACGACGTCCTCCTGTTCGAGCATCAGCGCCACGGGCAGGATCAGATCCGCCACCTCCGCCGTGTCCGTCATGAAGGCGTCGGCGAGCACCACGAAATCGAGCCCGGCCAGGGCCCCGGCCACCTCTGCCGCCTCCGGGAACTGGTTGGCGGGGTTGATGCATTCGATCCAGGCCATGCGCACGGGGGGCTCTGCGCGGCGGAGTTCCCGGGCCAGATCGGGCATGAGCAGGGTCCGGCCGTACGCCGTCTCCTTCTTCCAGGGCAGCTCGAAGTTGGCCATGGAGCTTAAGCCGTAGTAGGCCCCGCCGCCGCTTCTGCCGACCTGGCCCGAAAGCATGGCCAGGGCGTTGATGAAGCGCACGTTCTGGCCGCCGAAACAATAGCGTTGCAGACCCCAGCCCAAAAGCGTGGCCACGGGCGCGGGCCCGGCGTAATGGTCCGCCAGCAGCGCCACGTCGACGGGCGTTGCCCCGCACCACTCCAGAAGCTCTTCCCCGCACCCGGCGAGCAGCTCTTCGAAGCCGGTCAGGTCGCGGCACGCGGCCCCCACTTCCGGCGCGATTCCCTGGCGGCGCAGCACCTCGCGCAGCACGGCCGCGGCCAGGAAGCGGTCCGTTCCCGGCCTCACGCGCACGAAATGGTCCGTGAAACCCTTGGCCGTGTCCTCTCCGGGGGCGATGGTCAGCACCGGCACGCCCTTCTTGCGCAGGGCGCGGACCATGGATGCCATGTGCACCGAGCCACGCGCCAGGTCGCGGCCCCAGTTGATGAGCGCCGACGTGTTCAGAATGTCCGCAATGTCGTTGCTGCGCAGGCGGCCGAAATCTTCCGTGCAGGCCGCTATCCCGGCCTCGTCGCACAACGACCCGTACAGGCCGGAGCTTCCCAGTTTGCGAAAAAAAAGGTTCGACAGCGCCTTGATCACGCCCCGGTTGCCCGAACCGCGCACATGCAGGATGGAGCGGGGCTCGTCCCGATACAGGGCGATCTTCTCGGCGCACAGCTCCATGGCCTCGTCCCAGCTTATATCCTGCCAGCGCCCGTCCACCTTGAGCCGGGGGGAACGCAGACGCTGCGGACTGGCCAGGCGTCTGCGGTGCACGTCGAGCTTGGAGCAGGCAAAGCCACGCGTGAAGGGGTGGTCCGGATTGCCGCGCAGACGCAGGCCGGCCACGCCGCTTTCGGCCACCAGGGAACAGGCATCGGGACAATCGAGGGTGCAGGCGGTGATAATCATGTATTCTCCCTGGCAGGCCGCTGAAAAAACGGCAATCTGCTGCGTCAGCGAAAAAATCCAGACCGCTTATGTATGCCGTATACACCGCGCGTCCTGGATTTTTTCGCTTCCTTGCATCTCACCATTTTTTCAGCGGCCTGCGAATTTTTAATTTTTCAAGCTTTCAGCTCAGGATCGGCTACGTGTCCCCAATCGTGTTCGTTTCCGTCGGTGACGGTACTAACGCCAGCGTTGACGGAAGCCAAGACGGGAGGCAATGGTTCATGCATGTCAAACCTTCTTCAGCTAAGCACCCCCAGCCGCGAGCGGCTCGAAATCCTCGGCCGCGCCGTCAGTGAGCCAAGTCACGGCACGCCCCTCTATCTGGACCGCATCTCGGCCGGTTTTCCGTCTCCGGCCGACGACTACATCGAAACGGCCCTGGACCTGAACACCTATCTGATCCGTAACCCCGCCGCCACATTCATGGTCCGGGTCAGCGGGGATTCCATGACCGGCGCGGGCATCAGCGACGGCGACGTCCTGGTCGTGGACCGCTCCGAGCAACCCGCCCACGGAAAAATCGTAGTCGCGGTGCTGGACGGGGAACTGACGGTCAAGCGCCTGGTCATGAAAAACGGCCGGACCCTGCTGGCCCCGGAAAACCCCTGCTACCAGCCCATCGTCGTGACTGCGGAGCAGGACCTGCACGTCTGGGGCGTGGTCTTGGGCGTGGTGCGGAAGCTCTAGATGCGCGACTTCTACCTCATGGTCGACTGCAATAATTTTTATGCGTCCTGCGAGCGGGTCTTCGACCCGAGCCTTGAAGGCAGGCCCGTGGTCGTGCTCTCCAACAACGACGGCTGCGTCATCGCCCGCTCAAGCGAGGCCAAGGCCCTGGGCGTCGTGATGGGCGAACCGGCCTACAAGCGCGAGGCATTTTTCAGCCGCAGCGGCGTGCACGTCTTCTCCTCCAACTACGCCCTGTACGGCGACATGTCCGCGCGGGTCATGCGCATCCTGGCAGGCTTCTCGGAGGAAGCGGAAGTCTATTCCATCGACGAGTGCTTTCTACTGCTGCGGGGTTTCAGCAGCGCCGCCCTGTTGCGCACAGCCCGTGAAATCCGCCGCACCGTGCGGCAATGGACCGGCGTCCCGGTCTGCGTGGGCATCGCGCGGACCAAGACCCTGGCCAAGATCGCCAACCGGCTGGCCAAAAAGGAAAGCGGCGACGGCGTGCGCCTTCTGGAAGACGAGGAGGATATCGACCGGGTCCTGAGCGGCCTGGAGACGGGCGACATCTGGGGTATCGGCCGCAGAAACGCGCGGCGTCTTGGCGACTGCGGGGTGCATACCGCGCTGGACCTGAAAGGCCGGGACGACGACTGGGTCCGCCGCCACCTGACCGTGACCGGCCTGCGCACCGTGCTGGAGCTGCGCCAAATGCCGTGCATCGCCCTGGAGGACGCCCCGCCCCCGGCCCGCTCGCTGGTCTGCTCGCGCTCCTTCGGGACGCGCATCGAAAGCCTTACGAGCCTGGAAGAGGCGGTCTCGGCCTACGTGCAGCGGGCCGGGGAAAAACTGCGCCGCAAGGGCCTCGTAGCCGGAGCCGTGCAGGTCTTTCTGGAGACAAACCGCTTCCAGCCTGGGCCCCAGTACGCCGGGAGCCGCTGCCGCGCCCTGCCCGCGCCCACGGCCGACACCTTCGCGCTGCACGGCCCGGCCCTTGAAATCCTGCGGGGCATCCACAAGCCGGGGTACAGATACCAAAAAGCGGGCGTGATCCTGCTGGACCTCTCCCCGGCCACGGGGCGCCAGCTCTCCTTCCTGGAGCCCCACGGAGAGGAGAAAACCAGACGAGAGGCGCTGATGCGGGTCATGGACCGCATCAACACCGTCCATGGCCGGGGCACCCTGACCCTGGCCGCCTCCGGCCTTGGGAAAAAGCAATGGCATATGCGCCAGGAGCGGCGCTCCCCCAGCTACACCACATCCTGGACCGAACTGCCCGTAGCCCGCTGAAACCGTCCACAAATCAATTCTGGACTGCGTTGCTCACCGATTTTGAAGGGCTCATGTAGACGGCTACACTTCACCCTCCAAAATCGGGTCGCGCCTTGCCAGAATTGATTTGTGAACGGTTTCGAGATGGCTGGGTGTTATGGAATTTTCCGAACTTCAACCTGCTTCAACAAGGAACATCATGCGTTTCGGATTGTGCTGCCTCTTCGTGGCTGAAAAAATATCCTTTCGCGCCACCACGGCCAAGGTTCTCGGCGCCATGGATCGCAAAGCTGCCCTGGCCAAGGTATCAGGCATCTGCCTGCACAACGCGGACAACCTGCTCCTGGCCGTGCGGGCCGTGCACCGACTGGGCATCGGAGCCTTCCGCATCACCTCGCCCCTGTTTCCGCGCATGACCCACCCCGAAGTCGGCTACGCCCTGGAAGACCTGCCCCGGGCCGAAACCATCGCCGCGCGCATGTCCACCGTCAGAACGTTCACGCGGGAACACGACATCCGCCTGAGCTTCCACCCGGACCAGTTCGTGGTCCTGTCCTCGCCCCATGCCCACGTGGTCGAGAACTCCGTGCGCGAGCTGGAATACCACGCCCTGCTGGCCGGGATGGTCGGCGCGGATGTCATCAACATCCACGGCGGCGGGGTCTATGGGGACAAGCCGGCAGCCCTGGCCCGCTTCGCCGAAGCCTTCAAGCGCCTGCCCGAAAACGTGGCCGCGCGGCTCAGCGTGGAGAACGACGACGTGAGCTACACCGTGGCCGACCTGTTGCACCTGTGCACGAAGCTTGGCCTGCCGCTGGTCTACGACGCGCATCATCATCGCTGCAATCCCGATGGCCTGGGCGTTTGCGAGGCCACGGATCTCGCGGCGACGACCTGGCGCGGCCGCGAACCCTACTGCCACATCTCATCCCCGCGCGAGGGCTGGAACGCCAACCAAAGGCCCCACGCCGACTACATCGACCCGGCCGATATTCCGCAATGCTGGCATGGCCGGGCCATGACCGTGGACGTGGAAGCCAAGGCCAAGGAGCTGGCCGTGGTCAGGCTCATGCAAGATCTGAACGTGCATGAGTGACGTTTTTTTGTCCTGCAGGGCTGGACAAAAGCCGCGGTCCGACTTAACTGTATGACGTTTTCTGGATCAATTCGGGAGGGTTCGACATGATCAACAAACGAAGATCGCCACGCAAGGCCAGTCTGGAGCGTTGCAGCGTGGAATTGTACGCATCGTCCAGGGGCCCGTTCGAGTCCCGCATCGTCAACTACAGCGACACGGGCCTTATGATCGAAATGGATCATCCCCTGACCCGGGGAGAACCAGTAAAAATCCTCTTCCGCCCCGGAGCCGAAAACGCGCAACGACTCGGCGAAACCTACTGCGTAGGCATGGTCCGCTGGTGCGCCCCGCAGCAAGGTCTGTTTTCGAGCAGGTACGGAGTCGGCCTGGAAATGGCCCAGGCCTCCGCCCGAAGGAAAAATTTCCGGGCGGCCTGAACGTTGTCTGATTCTGAAGCGTCAACGACGAATTGAAAAGACCGGATCACGGCCTGTATTTTTTTTTGCCCCGCGCCAAACCAATCCCGCCATCACCGCGAAATCACCCCCAAAAGCAAAGCCGCTCCCACGACCGTCGGGGGCGACTCTCGTTGTGTGCGTCACGTTCGGCAAATTTTCCACGGCATGATGGCTCAAGCAGTTGTTGAACGAGAATGGGCCCGCCCAGAGCGTATCGGAAGTCGCGAACGCAGAAAACTTCGCGGTCCGCCGGGGGCCGCTCCAACTCCCCTCCTGCCAAGGAGGGGTGCCCGAAGGGCGGGGAGGTTGTCTCTTACTCACGTGAAGATAGCTCACTGCGTGGCGGCCTGCCGCAACTATCACGGCCTCACAGACCACGCCACGGACGTGCCGGGCATGATCCCCTATTACCTGCGCGTGGAAAGCGACCGCCAGGGCGCCTACCCGGACATCGCCATCCGCTCCTGGGTCATGCCCTGCCAGCATTGCAAGAACGCGGCCTGTATCAAGGCATGCACGGCCGAAGCCATCGTCAAGGATACTGAGACCGGCATCGTGCGCATCCTGGCGGATAAATGCACGGGCAGCCGCGACTGCATCGAGGCCTGCCCGTACGGAGTCATCCAGTTCGACGCGGCCAGAAACAAGGCCCACAAATGCGACCTGTGCTGGGACCGGGTGCATGTGGGCGAAAAGCCGGTCTGCGCCGAGGTCTGCCTGACCGACGCCATCCGCTTCGGAGAAAAGGAAATCCTGAAAATGGAGCTTGAGGCCGAGGGCAAGGAAATCGTGAAAAAGATGAGCGCCCAGTCCAT